>Ga0116188_1002879_pt1 | contig 13066 bp, 11 predicted proteins | sample AD_JPNTR2_MetaG_FD_89807 | JGI IMG/M metagenome (GOLD analysis project Ga0116188, IMG submission 89807) | Active sludge microbial communities of municipal wastewater-treating anaerobic digesters from Japan - AD_JPNTR2_MetaG | ecosystem: Engineered > Bioreactor > Anaerobic > Digestate | place...
GATGCCGAAAATCTCACCGTTACCTACTGCAATGCCGGTCATAATCCCCCGTTGATCATCTCTGATCGCAGCATTCGGCACCTCTCCAAAGGCGGGATGGTCGCCGGGCTCTTTGAGGACCCCGTCTATGACGAGGAGACGCTCGAGCTCCACCCCGGGGACGTAGTGGTCTACTACACCGATGGTATCGTGGAAGCGGAAAACCCAAACGGGGACCAATACGGTGAGGATCGCCTGGCCGAGTTAATCATTGCCAACACTTTCCTGACCGCCGACGATCTGCAGGCGCTCATCCTCGATCAGCTGTCTTGCTGGGTAGCGGGGGGCGACCAGCGGGACGATATGACCGTAGTGGTCGTAAAGATGCCTTCGTGAGGAGGCGAGCGGCACGACTAATCCGCAAACCGGAATCCATGAATCCACATCTCGGCCTCTCCCGCGTTCCAGGCTTCAGGGAGTGTCTCCACGTATAGCGAGAAGCTCCTGCGACCAAGCGGAGGAATGGGTGTGATTCGGCCATCGGGTCGAATGGGGACGCGCACGGTCTCCCAGACGGGCTCCTCGTAATTAAACAGCACCAGTTTTACTTCAACCACATCCAGTGTTTTTTCTCCCCCGTTGTGGATAGTCCCCGAGAACATTACGATCTTATCGCCGGCGTAGTTGCTCCCCAGCTGGATCTTTTGGGACTCCTGTTCAATGGATACGTATTTCTTGTACCACTCGAAGTTTGGATCCCCGGCGCGCAAAACACCGTCAAGAACGACGGATTCGTCCTGCTTGTTGAACCCAAAGAGGATGAAAACACCGACGATTGCCGCGAAGACGACCACGGCCACCGGGATGACTTTCCACATCAGGGCCCGATCGGGCTTAGCGGTTGCTCCGATTTGTTCGAACATGAATCCTGTTTCACCTTAAGGCTGTCTAGCCTGTTCCTGAAGGAGAACGAAGTGAGCACGTCGGTTGAGGGCATACGCCTCCTCAACCGGGCGAGGGTCAAAGGGTCGTTCCTCCCCTAAGGAGATTGTGATCAGGCGACTGGGATCGACGCCATGCGCAGCGAGGTAGGCTCGGACGACCTGTGCCCGCTTGTCTCCCAAGGCCAAATTATACTCCGCTGTGCCGCGCTCATCTGTGTGCCCCTCGATCACTATGGTCCAGTTCTGATTTTCGGGGCTCGTCAACCAGCGGATATTACCATCCAGCGTAAGCTTCGCTTCTTCGCTGAGTTCGGCAGAATCGTAGGCAAAGAAAACCGGCTTAACCAGGTAAGCAAACTTCTCGGCGGGTGTTTTTCCTGCCAGCTCTTCTTCCAGTATGTCGGCTGGCGCACGCCCGACCTCGAGCGTAACCACCTTTTCAGCGTTCCCTCCCGGCCCTGCCGCTACGATTCGATAAGTTGAGGTCTCCGTCGGAAAGACTCTCAGTCTCCCGGACTTCTCGACCTCCCCAATCCCCTGGTCGATGAGAACCGAATCGGCATTCTCGGCCTCCCAGATCAGAAATGCCGACTCACCGGCGCTGATGTTCTGCGGCTCAACCCGGACCTCCAGGCTGGGAGCCGGAGCAGTAGAGGGAGTCGTCGGAGCGGGCGGGGTGGACGGGCCAGGCGGCGGCCCCGCGACAGGCGGTGTTCTCCTGCCGCCGCAACCTGCAAGCACAAGTGCGAGGAGGGTCACCAAGACGAAGGAACCAGACTTTAATAACGGCCCGAAAAACGGGGCAGTTCCTCCTTCTCTCATCCTTCACCCTCTTGGTCGTTTATTGTGGGCCCCACAATAACGGTTGTGTAGTTTACCGTATCGAAATAAAGGCGGGCAACTCGCGCCACGTCAGCACGTGTCACATTGCGGATCATCTCTGGATAGCGCGCTAGGTAATCGGCACCGAGGTTAAAGAGTTCCACCGTCAAAAGGAATCGGGCCACCAGGGAGTTCGACTGCACATCGAAGACGAAGCTGCCGGTTAAGTAGTCCTTCGCCGTTTCCAGCTCTTCCTCTGTGATTCCATGCTCGACTAAATCACGAATCTCGTTTGTCAGGCCTTGTATGGCCGTTTCCCGCTTTTCCGGTGAGGTACAGATATAAGCGGCGAACCGGCCCGGATACAGCCCGCTCGATCCCGAGATATTGCTGTAGGTGCTGTAGGCCAACCCTTGTTCATCGCGCAACCGGCGGGGTATTCGACTGGTGAAACCAGGCCCGCTCCCGAGGATCACATCGAGAATCTGCAAGGCGTGAAAGTCGGGATTTGTGCGTGTGACACCCAGGTGCCCCAGCATGATATGAACTTGTTCCTTGTCTACCTCCACCACCTCAGAAATCGGCCGCTCCTGCTTCTTGATTTCAGGGATGACGGCACGCGGCGGCTGATTTTTGGTCCACGATCCGAAATGCTCCTGGATCCGCTCAATCACTTCACAGGTCGAAACGCCCCCAGTCACGACAATGATCGTGGAGGCCGGACCGTACCGGAGGGAATGAAACGTCTTCAAATCGGCAGCGGAAAAGCCCTGCACACTGTCGGCGCGGCCCAGGACGGGGTATTGCAACGGAGTTCCGGAGTAGATGATTGCATCAAATCGGTCGCCCGCCACTGTTGCCGGGTCATCCTGAGCAGCCCGCAGATGGTTGAGCACTGTTTCTTTCTCGAGCTCGAGCCGATCTGCCGGGAAAACGGGGCGGCAAATCATCTCCGCCAAGATTTCGACACCGAGTCCCAGATCGTCGGACTTCATCTGCAGAGTCACTCCGCTTATTTCGCGGTGGGAAAGAATGCTGAGGCTGCCGCCTGCGCCCTCCACCATTTCCGCAATTTCGAGGTAGTCGTACTTTTCGGTTCCCTCGTCGACCATCCGAACCGTCAGCGCGGCAAGTCCGGGCCGATCCAAGGGATTCTGGTCCTGGCCCGCAAGAAGGTAGCCGTGCAGGGAAACGAGTGGAAGCTTGTGGTTCTCAGATACGAGGATAACCAAGCCGTTCGGCAGCACTCGCCGCTCGCACTCGACTTTAAATGATAATGATGATAAAGGCACTGGATGCTCCTTATACCGCCAAAACCAGGCTACCCACGACCTGTCTTATCGTTCACCAGACCCTTGGTACTGGTTTCAAGGACCAGGTACTTGCGTGCCGCCTCCCGAATCTCGTCTCCGGTAAGCGAACTGATATTCTCCACATAGGAATTCCAATACTCAAAGCCAATCAGGGTCTCGAGCAGTCCCAACTGGACCGCCTGATCCAGCGGGGTCTCGAAGCCGGCCAGGAATTCCGACAGGCACTGGTTTCGCACGCGCCTGATTTCTGCGTCGGTGGGCGTCGACTCCGTCAAACGCTCAATTTCAGAAGCCAGCAACTCTTCGACGTAATGCGGATCCACTTCTGGCTGTAACTCGGCGCGAATGAGAAACAGGTAGGGGTGAATGGTCGCATCGAACTCCGTCATCACAGCGGACGTCACCCGTTCCTCCTCGACCAGGCGTCGATGCAATCGGGCCAGTTTGCCTTGGGACAGTAAATTGTCGATGAATTCGACTGCGTAGTGGTCGCGGTCCCGGATGGTCGGAGCCGGGAACGCCCAAAGCAGGCGCGGGACGTGGCTGGTTTTCTGAATCTCCACCCGTTGTTCCCGTTCATGATTGGACTGCGGCCATGGAGGCTCTTCAGGGATGGGGCGGGGAGAAATATGCCCGAAAAGTCGTTCAACTGTCCGCAAAGTCTCTTCGGAGTCGAAGTCACCCACCAGAACAAGACTGGCGTTGTTCGGGGCGTAGAACGACCGGTAGTGTTCGGTCAGCTGTTCGATCGTCAAACCGTTGACATCATCAAAGGTCCCCAGGATCGGGTAACCGTAGGGGTGTTTCGGGAAGAACGCGGCTTCGACTGCCTGTCTTAAAGCGCCCCAGGGACTGTCCAGATCCATCCGTAATTCCTCCAACACCACCTGCCTTTCAAGCTCCAACTCTTCAGGATCGAAGACCGCGTTTTCCATCATGTCCGCCTCCAGCTCCAAAGCCGGATACCAGCGGTCCGAAGCGAACGTGAAGTAGTAGGCCGTAAAGTCGCGTGAGGTGAAGGCATTGTTGGCTCCACCGTGACGGGTAGTGATGTAATCGATCTCTCCCTTGGCGTAATTTCGCGTTCCCTTGAACATCATGTGCTCGAGGAGGTGAGAGATCCCGATGTTTCCGGGTCTTTCCACGCGGGAGCCGACCCGGTACCAGATCATGGAGGCAACTATTGGGTTGGAGTGATCTTCACGAACGAGCACCGTCAGTCCGTTTGGCAGTCTATGACGAACGACGTTGTCGAGTTTAAAGTGCATGCCATTGACCTTACATTAACCTGTCGGCCGGCGGCTCGGTTGCCCGCTTAACGCAGGTTTCTATACAATTACCTGCGCAACATGAGGAGACTACCGTTTAGATTTGCCGTCGTCCTTCTGGCGATTTCGATTATAGCTGGAAGAACCATTTGTGCTGAAACCGGACGGCCGATCGTGCTTCCCGACTTCCATCGTCAATCCCTCCTGAACGGCATGCAGATTTTCGCTTTCCAGACCAACGAGGACCGGGTGCCTTTCCTGCTCCTCGTCGTGAACGGGGCAGCCTTCGATCCGGCCGGAAAATGGGGAGTCACCTACCTGACCACTCGGCTGATGGTCGAAGCGGGAAAAGATCGGTCAGGCCAGTCCCTCATCGCTGCCTTAAAGGCGATCGGGAGCGATTTGAACTACCGCGTCGATTGGGATGGCATCTGGTTTCAGGGCACAGCCCCGGTCAGTCGTCTCAACGATGCACTGAATATTCTTGGCCAGATGCTGGTTCAACCGGAATTCGACGAGGAAACCCTGGCCAAGGTGCGAGACGAGGTCGTGGCCGAGCTGGAGAAGAAGTCCGGAGAGCCGCAGTTCGCGACGCATGAGCGCTTTCTGGAAGAGCTGTTCGACGGCAACCCATACGGGCATCTGGTGCGCGGTAATCCTACCACCTTGCGAAATATTCAGATAGGAGATGTCCGGCTTCAGTACCGGCGAATTTTCATGCCCAATCAGGCTCGCCTGGCCTTTTACCATTCCGGGAGCCATGAGGCGGTCTTCAACTCGCTGACCCGACGGTGGGGCAGTTGGGTCAAAGGCTCGCCTTTGCCGTTTGCGTTTCGGAAAGCAGAGCCGCCGGCCGAAACCCGGGTGGTGCTTTTGGACCGTTCTTTGGAAGAAAGTGTGGCGCGTTGGGGCGCACTTGGCGTGACTCGCGGCGACAAAAACTCATACGCCCTTCTGATCCTGGGGCAATACTTGACCCTGAGCCTTCCAGAGTGGGCGAATCAAGTTGCGGGAGTATCACAAGTACGCGCGTCCGCTTCGGTGGAAACCCGGATCATGCCCGGCGCATTTCAACTCAACCTGCAAGCCCCACCGGATCAAATTGGCGGCTACCTCCGAAAGTTTAACGAGACCCTGACGGAAATACAGGAAGGACGGTTCGACAAGGAACGATTTGAAGAGGCTAAGCGTCTGGCGTTCATGGAATTGCGCGGTTCTCTTGAAAAGCCGGACACGCTTCTGCGTCAGTTGCTTGAAACCAGCCTCTACAATGTCGGCGTCAATTATCTATTGAGCTTCGGGGTACGCCTCGACCGGGTGACCGCCGAGCTCTTTCAAGCCACAATCAAAGAGCACTTTTCAACTAACCGTTTGGTCATCGTCGTCGCCGGTCCAGCCGAGCGTCTGAGGACCGAGTTATCGGGCTTTGGAGAGGTGCACTTATTGAATTGAAAGCTCTTGTCGAGTATACTGATCTGCGATTTTGGGTCTACTCGAAGAGTGGGCTTTTGCCCACTTTTTTGTTTTAGGGGTCAAGGGTTTCGGGTTACAAATTCCTGATTCAGGAAAGATATAAAAAGGTTCTGGCGATCAAGGCTTCTGCAGTGGGGCGCCTTGAAATCTCGGGCCCTGGGAGTATGCGTCTATGGGTATCGCCGACCGGGTCGAGCGCCTTATTCGGGAGGCGGTCGAGGCGGAAGGGTATGAACTGGTTCATGTCGAATATCTGCCGCGGGGAGCCGGATCTATCCTGCGAATTTATATCGATAGGCCCGGAGGCGTTTCGCTCGATGACTGCCAGCAGGTCAGCCGTCACGTAGGCGTGCTGCTGGATGTGGAGGACATGATTCCGCATCAATATGTCCTGGAAGTGTCCTCGCCGGGCATCGAGCGCCCCCTGTTCAAACAATCGGATTATACGCGGTTTGCGGGTCGTGAGATTCGCCTGACCACGAATGAGAAGATTGAAGGAAAGAAGAACTTCAGTGGAGTGCTGCGGGGGATCAATGAAGGAATCGTAGAACTGGAAAGCGAAGGGAAGTTGCGTCGGATACCGTTTGAGCAAATCAGAAAAGCTAATCTGGTTTACAGGTTTGGGAACGGTGGGGTTACAGAAGGCTAAGAGCCGAGAGGTCGATCGAGAATGGCGAACATTCTGAGCCAGACTATTGAGCAGATCAGCAAAGAAAAGGGAATAGATCCGGAGGTCATTCAGCGTGCTCTGGAAGACGCCATGGTGGCTGCTGCCAAGAAGTACTTCAAGACAGCAGAAGAACTCCAGGCCCGATACGATCCCGAGACGGGTACTATCGACGTCTTCGCCGTCAAGCGAATCGTCGAAACCGTTACCGATCCTGAGACCGAAATGTCACTGGAGGAGGCATTAACCATCGATGAATCCTTCCAGGTTGGCGAGTACGTGGAAATCCCGAAACCAACTGCGGAGCTGGGCCGCATTGCTGCTCAAACAGCCAAACAGGTGATCACCCAGAAAGTCCGCGAGGCGGAACGTGAAATTGTTTTTGACGAGTTTTCCGGCCAGGAAGGACAGTTGGTCAATGGGATTGTGCGGCGAATCGAAGGTCGTGACCTCATTCTCGACATGGGGAAAACCGAGGCGTTGCTGCCCTTCAGCGAACAGTCGCGGACTGAACAATACAAACAGGGAGACCGGGTTCGTGCCGTAATCATTAAAGTCCACAAATTGTCCAAAGGACCACAGATTATTGTTTCCCGGACCGACCCCAGCCTGTTGGTACGGCTTTTCGAGATGGAAATCCCCGAAGTGTACGACGGCACGGTTCAAATCATGGGGGCCGTCCGGGAGGGCGGTGAGCGGGCCAAAGTGGCGGTGATGAGCCGCGACGAAGCTGTGGATCCAGTCGGCGCATGCGTGGGAATGAAAGGCACGCGGATTAACGCGGTCATCCGGGAACTGAAAGGCGAGAAAATCGATATTATCCAGTATTCGGACGATATCGTCGAATATACGATGAATGCCCTCAACCCGGCCAAAATTTCTAAAGTCCTGGTCGTCGATCCGGTTGCCAAGTTGCTGGAAGTTATCGTTCCCGAGGATCAACTGTCCTTGGCGATCGGCAAGAAAGGGCAGAATGTTCGGCTCGCCTCGAAACTTTTGGGCTGGCAAATCGACATAAAGAGTGAGGAGGAAAAGAAGAGGGAGGTCCTGAGCCAGATAGACAATCTGGAACCCGGCCATCCCGAGGATCCGCTGGAGAGCTTGCCGGGACTGGGGGAGAAGACTCTCGCCCGGCTCAAGGAAGCCGGGATCGGGTCGATCCAGAGCCTTGGCTCGAAATCTGTCGAAGAATTGCTCGAGATTCCCGGAATCGGCCAGAAGACAGCCGAGAAACTAGCGGAGCAGGCGAAGGCTTTTCTGGCCGGGCAAAGTTTTGAGGACCATGAAAGCGCGGAAGCGGAAGAGGCGGACGAAGCAGAGGAGTGACGGATAGCGGCTCGCTGGTGGGGCGGGCCGGTTGTCCGTGCTCGTCCGTTTCACCAGCCTTACCAGCTAAACGAAAGGATTTAGATCTAAATTTGCAGATGGAACAAATCAAGGTTAGCGATTTAGCAACCGAATTCGACATTCAATACACCACCGTCATATCCGAGCTTAAGAAGATCGGCGTCTGGGTTCCTTCCGCGGACACTCCGGTAGATCCCGACATAGCCGTCCGCATCCGCCGGCGCCTGCAACTGATGGTCGAGACCGAACATGAAGAGCAGACGCGCGCCGAAAAAGCAAAAGAGAAGCGGCTAGCTGGCCGGGCCGTCAAGAAAACCATAAAGGAACTGGGCCAGCCACGGAGGGCCGCACGTAAGGTTGAGGAAAAACCGCAGTTCGAGACGGCCCTGTCAACCTCTCTTAAGCCGAGACGCGGGAAGGGCGTGTACCGACGACCCGAGGAAGAGGTCCCGGTCGCGGAACCAGTGGCGGAGACTCCGCCTGAGGAAGTGCCGGTAGAGGTCAGCGAGGCTCCGGCCGCCGAACAGCCGGTGGAGGCTGCGCCCGTTGAGACAGCCCAAGTCGAAGCGCCGGCAGAGCCGGTACCGACCGAGGTCGAGGAAATTAAACCCGCTGAGCCTGAACCTGTTGAAACAAGTCCTGCCGTTGAGGAGAAGACCGTAACGGAACCCGCAGTCGAGGAACCGACGCCTGAGCCTGTGGCAGCGCAACCGACCGCAGCGGAGACCGTCGAGGCGCCCGAGGCCCCCCAAGCCGCTGTCGAGACGCCTCAACCGGTTGAGCAGTTCCCGGTTTCCGCAACCCCAGAAGCCGCTCCGGTAGAACCTCCCAAGGAAAAGCCGGCTGAAAAGGCGACAATCCTCAAGAAGACCGCTCCGGAGCCTGTTGCCGCCCCGCCGCAGCAGATCGTTCGACAACTGACCAAGCCGCAGCCGCCCAGGGTCGACCAGAAAAGGGCCCAGGTACCGCCGCAGCCTTACCGAAAACCGGCCGACCAGGCAAAACGACGCGAACGGCCCGCACCCGCGCCGGCCGCAAGAAAACCCGAAATCGCTCGAGAACCGCGCGAGATCCTGCTGCCGGAGTCAGTCACCGTTAAAGAACTGTGCGAAAAACTGGGTGTTAAGAGCAAGGATGTTTTGCGCGAGCTTGTCAGCCGGGGAATTATGGTCAGTATAAACCAGACCCTGGATCAGAAGCTTCTCACGGACGTGTGCCGGGCCTTTAACGCCATCCCGCGCTTCGTGTCTTTTGAGGAGGCGGTGATGGAGGAAGAAAAGTTTGAGGAGAAGGCCTCGGACCTCCAGGAACGAGCTCCTGTCGTTACTGTCATGGGGCACGTCGATCACGGGAAGACTTCCCTGCTCGACGCGATTCGCAAGACCAAGGTGGCAGCGGGCGAGGCCGGAGGAATCACGCAGCACATTGGTGCTTATCACGTCAACGTTAACGGCCGACGAATCGTATTCCTCGACACCCCCGGGCATGAGGCCTTTACCATGATGCGCGCCCGCGGCGCCCGGGCTACTGACATCGTTGTATTGGTGGTGGCGGCGGATGACGGTGTCATGCCCCAGACTGTCGAAGCTATCAACCATGCACGCGCGGCCAAAGTACCGATCCTTGTTGCTATCAATAAGATCGACAAGCCGGGCGCAGATCCCCAGCGAGTCAAGCAGGATCTGACCAAGTACGATCTGGTGGCGGAGGAATGGGGTGGAGACGTCGTAATGGTCGAGGTTTCGGCCAAGGAGCACACCAACCTGGACCTGCTCCTTGAAATGATCCTCTTGTCGGCCGACCTGCTCGAATTGCGAGCCAATCCTCGTCGGCCGGCCACTGGAGTTATTCTCGAAGCACGGCTCGACAAAGGACGTGGTGCAGTCGCTACGGTGCTGGTGCAAAACGGGACCTTAAAGGTCGGTGATTCCTTCATCGCAGGCGCCGCTTATGGAAAAATCCGCGCCATGTTCGATGATCGAGGCTCTCCCGTCGTTGAGGCAGGCCCCAGCAGTGCTGTGGAGATTCTCGGACTTCAGAACCTGCCCCAGGCCGGAGACTCGTTCCAGGTGATGGATGATACGACCAAGGCACGCCAGATCGGGGAGTATCGCCAGACGAAATTGCGCGAAAAGGAGATGGCCAAGTCTTCCCGCGTGAGTCTTGAAGATCTGTATGCGCAACTGCAATCGGGCGAGGTCAAGGAACTTCCCATCGTGCTTAAGGCTGACGCGCAAGGTTCTGTGGAAGTCCTCACGGATACCCTTCAGAAACTGAGTACGGAAAAAGTTCGCGTTCGTACTATCCACAGCGGTGTCGGCGCAATCTCCGAATCCGACGTTCTGCTCGCCTCGGCCACCAACGCGATCGTGATTGGATTCAATGTCCGACCCGAACAGAACGCCGAAGCAGCTGCCGAGCACGAAGGTGTCGAAATTCGCCTCTATACCGTGATCTACGACATAGCTAACGAAATTAAGCAGGCGATGATCGGGCTTTTGGAACCGACAGTCAAGGAAAGCTACCAGGGCAGAGCCGAAGTGCGTCAGACCTTCCGAGTGCCCAAGCAAGGAACCGTGGCCGGCAGCTATGTCCTGGATGGAATGGTCACTCGCAATTCGGAAATCAGGCTGTTGCGGGACAACGTCGTGATCTACGAGGGCCGCATCGCGTCGTTGCGTCGGTTCAAGGAAGATGTGAACCAAGTGAAGGCTGGTTACGAGTGCGGTATTGCCATTGCGAACTTTAACGACATTAAAGTCAACGACATTATTGAGGCTTTCGTTAAGGAGAGAGTCGAGCCACAGTTGGCGTGAAGAACTCGATGATGGGGAATTAAGCCATGCCCGAACCAACTCGGTCTTCGGGCCTCTCAATTCCTCCTTTATCATACCTGAACCGCGGTTATGCCCATTGTCTTCTGTTCCTTGGAGATTCATCTTCCGTACAGCCACTCCCTAAAGGACAAACGGAATGTGCTCCGGCGAACGGCTGATCGGCTTCGTGCTCGCCACAACTTCTCGGTATCTGAGATCGATCACCAGGAGCTTTGGCAAAGGGGCAGGTTGGGAGCGGTCTCCATTGGCCCAGATGCCAAGCGGCTTGAAGAACTGGCGGAAAGCCTCATTCGCGAGGCGGAGAACATCCTGGGTCCGGATCTGATCAGCTATAACATCGAACTGTTCGACTACGATTAAGCCGTTACATGCAGGAAATCATTGACTACATAAAGGGTTGCCGACAGTTCGCGATTACCTCACACTCGCGGCCCGACGGCGATTCCCTGGGGTCGGAACTGGCGTTGGCGGCGGCGCTCAAACAGTTAGGCAAGAAAGCCATAATCGTTAACGCCGACCCCCACCCGCAAACCTATTCCCGTCTTCCCGGCATCGAGAATGTCCAGCGAGGAACGCGCCTCAATGGGATTTACGATGCTGTGATCGTGCTGGAGACAACCGAGTTGTCCCGCACCGGCCTGACCGGGCTGGAAAACTATTTCTTGATCAACATCGACCACCATCGCAATACCCTTCCCTACGCCAATCTGAACTATGTTGACCCAGAGGCGGCGGCGGTCGGTGAGATAGTTTTCGAGTTGATCCTGGGGCTCGGAGTGCAACTGACTCCAGAGATCGCAACCAATCTCTACGTCGCTATTCTTACCGATACAGGCTCATTCCAGTTTTCTAACACAACTGCGAACACCTTCAGAGTGGCCCGAGAACTGGTTCTGGCAGGAGCGAACCCTGCCGAGATCGCGCAGGCTGTTTTCATGAGCCATCGCCAATCTAAGCTGCGCTTGATGGCGCGAGTGCTGGATACTCTCGAAGTACACTCCTCACAAAAAATCGCCTGGATCCTGCTGACGCAGGATATGCTGCGCGAAACCGGGGCCAATAGCACAGAAACGGAAGGGTTGGTGAATTATCCCCTCTCGCTCGAGAGCGTGCAGGTCGCCGCGTTTTTCCGTGAGGAAGGCCCAAATCACTATCGAGTCAGCCTTCGATCGAAAAACAACTTCGATGTCGCCTCGGCAGCAGAGCACTTCGGAGGTGGAGGCCACACGAACGCCGCCGGGCTGTGGGTCGACGGGCCTTTCGAAGAGGTTCGTGACAGGGTTATAAGTCAGGTTGTGCAGGTACTCGGAGAGAACTGAGTAAGCACCGCGAACGGTTCGGAAAGCACCCGAAACACCCGCCATGGACGGTCTTCTTATCGTTGACAAGCCGCCGGGACCCACATCGCATGACGTGGTCCATCAGCTTAAGCGTCTTCTGAAAACTAAAACCGGCCATACCGGCACACTAGATCCTTTAGCTGCCGGCGTTCTTTGCGTGCTCATCGGCCGAGCCACTCGCCTGGCGCAGTTCTTTCAGGGAGAAGACAAAGAGTACCTGGCTGAAGTCCGTCTGGGCATCGCTACTGACACTTACGACCTGGAAGGCCGGGTAACGGACGAAAAGCCTGTTCCAGAGTTGTCGCGCGCTCAGCTCGAAGGGGTGCTGGCGAAATTCCGAGGTCGTATCAGCCAGCGTGCTCCTCGCTATTCAGCGGTGAAAGTTCAGGGAAGGAAATTGTATGAACTGGCACGCCAGGAGATTGAAATTACCCCTCCGGAACGGACTGTGGAAATTCATACGCTCGAGCTGCTGGAGCATGGGCCAAGATCATTGCGATTGCGTGTGACATGTTCGGCAGGCACATATATTCGAAGTCTGGCTCACGATATTGGACAGGAACTAGGGTGCGGCGCCCATCTTGCCTCTCTGGTGCGAACCCGGGCGGGCGCCTTTGACCGTTCGCAGGCCGTTCCGTTGGAACGAGTCGCCGTCCACGCAGGTGAAAGCCTGATACCTCTTGAGCAGCTTCTCCTCGACATGCCAAGACTCGACCTTGACGACCTTACCGCCACTCGCGTGCGTCACGGCAATCATTTCGCGCCGGAAACGCCTCTCTGCTCAGTTCATTACCGCCTGTTTCACCGTGATCGGCTGATTGCTATCGGACGCTCACTTGGCGGGTTGATTCACCCCCAGGTGGTCCTCGATCCGGCCTGACACAGGTACCCCGCCCCGCCACCCGCCGAGATGGTGAATCCGCCATCTTGGAATTCTCATCTAACCATTTTGAGGTTATATTTCTTTTGTTCAGCAAAAAGGTCATGGTGTTTCAAAGGACTTTTCTTTGACGAAAGAAAGGAGAAACGACCATGACCCAGAAGAAGGATAAAACAGCGTCGAGTAACTTGGAAGA
>Ga0116188_1002882_pt1 | contig 13041 bp, 9 predicted proteins | sample AD_JPNTR2_MetaG_FD_89807 | JGI IMG/M metagenome (GOLD analysis project Ga0116188, IMG submission 89807) | Active sludge microbial communities of municipal wastewater-treating anaerobic digesters from Japan - AD_JPNTR2_MetaG | ecosystem: Engineered > Bioreactor > Anaerobic > Digestate | place...
AAGGCATTGGGCGCGCCCTCTCCGACGAGGCGCTGCGGGCTGAAATCGAAGCCTTCTGCTGGTTTCCCGATTATGCCCCGGCTGCTTTCGGCCCCAAGTTGCCGCGGCCTCACAGACACGGCACCGCGGCCGAGCAACCCTGAAGCGGACTCGCATGCTGCGCGGCAGAATCGGTGCCAGGCTCCTCAACCGCGGCGGCGTCTGGGTGGCGGCCCAAACCGGCCTGATGGGGGCCGTCCTGTTTTTCGGCGCGCTCTGGCACAGCCAATGGCATTGCCCTCGTCTTGATGCCCTCGGTTTCGCCCTGCTGGCGGCCGCCGCACTCCTTGGCCTCGCCGGCACCCTCAGTCTCCGCGGCAATCTCAGCCCCTTTCCCATGCCCGCCCCGGATGCCCGGCTCGTTCAGTCCGGCATCTACGCGCTGATCCGGCATCCCCTCTACACGGCCGTCATCGCTGCCGCCGCCGGCTGGACCCTTGTCCGCCAAAGCGGACCGGCCCTGGCGGCCACGGTCGCGCTCGCCGTTTTCCTTGACCAAAAAGCCCGGCGGGAAGAACGCTGGCTCAACGAGCGGTTCCGGAAATACGCCGCTTACCGGCGCCGCACTTGGAAGTTCCTGCCCTTCATTTATTGATCCCGCGTTTGCCGGCCGCCCCCAAATGTGCTATGGACCTGTCGAGCATGAGCCTTTTGCAGAACCAGAATCGCCCCCGCCGCGAACCGCCCGCCTTCACGCTGATTGAACTATTAGTGGTCATCGCCATCATCGCCATTTTGGCCGCCATGCTGCTGCCGGCGCTGAGCCGGGCCAAAGTCCGCGCCCAGAGGATAAGCTGTCTGAACAATGGCAAGCAAATGGGAGTGGGCAGCCAGCTCTATGCCGATGACGACCCCAAAAACGCCTTGAGCGGGGCCGCCAATTACTCCGATGACGACCTCAACTGGCTTTTCCCCCAATACGTGTCCAACGTCAAGAGCTTCATTTGTCCGGCGACGCGCAACGGCGTGATTTCGTCCAACCCGCAGCCGGTTGCGGCCGAGTGGGATGGACCCTACGGGCCCAATGACACTCGCATCAATTATCTGGACCGTTTGCATGGGAATCCGACTTATCTGCCCCAGTTGGTCAACAATGCCGCCGGAAAGAACGGCACGATTGGCCACAGCTACGAAATCGCCGGCTTTGCCAACGCCCGGGGCACCGGGGGAGGCTTCGGCTCCAACCAGCGCAAAACCCAGAACCTCGTCGCCGGTTACACCTACCGCCTGAATAACACAACCTTCCCCCAGTACAATTTCTTCAACCAGCGCGGGGGCCCTTCCGACCTGTGGATCATTTACGACGCGGACGATCGCGCGGCTTCGGACCCCAAGCGTCAGAATGAAGATTACCCGGACGATGGGGATAACCATGGTCGCGAAGGGGGGAACGTCATTTTCTGCGACGGCCATGCCGAATGGGTGACCCAGAAGAACTTCCTGCGAAGCTTCTTCCGGGGCACCGATGAATATCACGACCCCATTATTCCGTGAGCCGAAGGCCGACGCCCGGTCAAAGCATTAACACCGCATGATCCACGAGTCCCAGGAAACCGCGCCGGCGGGCCGCCGCATCGAGACGATTCGGGCTTCGCTTCGCTGGTTCGTTTGCAGCCTTATCGGCCTGGTTCCCGTGATCGGACTACCCTTTGCGGTATCCGCCATCGTGGGAGTGTGCCGGGCGCGAAAGGCCTGGGGCACGAGCTGGAACCCGGCGGGTCATTATCTGCTTGCCGCCCGCCGGATTGCCCCGCTTGGACTTCTGACTTCGGCGCTGTTCCTCCTCCTGGTCTGCATCGTCATTCCCGCCATCCTCCGCGACATGGGCAGTTGCTCCGGCGGTTCGAGCTGAGGCTGATCACGCGAGCCACATGGCGTGGCTCAAACCAAAGGGGCCGGCGGTCCTTTCGCCGGGGCCCGGACGGCAGATGGCGCCTGCCCGGCAGCGCGGTGGCGAGGGGCCCCATCCGTCTCCGGATGACAAGACGCGTCGGCGAAGCGACTGGGGCGAATTGGGCTCCAGCGTTGCGGTGGAGGAGCCCATTCACCCGCCGTGAGGGCCGGGGGACTGACGCAATCTCCTATGGCATGGTCAGTCCGCTACGGCAGCCGTTGCCGGGCCAGTTGGGCCGGATTCTCCTTACGACTGAAGGGCCGAAGCCGGAAACTGTAACTTGTCTCCTGGCAGGGGATCAGGTACTGCGGATGCGGCCAGGCGCCCCAACTGTCGTCCCCGCCCACGCCCTGCTGGATGCAGTCCAGATTGACCACGACGAAATCACGCCGCGGCAGCTCGAAGGGATGTTCCGCGCTTTGCAGGTCGTCGGTCGTATGGTGCAGGGCGTTGACGCTGAGCAGTGGCAGCCCCACGGCCAGCAGACCCACCCCTTTGCGATGGGTCAGCGCCGCCCAGCGAACTTCGACCTTGTTCCCACTCTCGCCCGGCTCGACATAGTCCCAGAAAAACTGGTCGCGCACGGCGCCGGCATACCGGCCCACGCGCGCGTCCTTGCGGTCAATGTAAGTCTCGTGGGGTCCCGGCCCGAACCATTCGATCCGGTCGAACCCCTTGGGCATCACCATCTGCATGCCCAGCCGCGGGAGTTTTGGCAAATCCGTCTTCCCGGGCTTGAACTGGACGGCCACCTGAATGTCGCCGCTGCCGTAAACGGTATAGTCCGTCTCCCAGACCGCTTCGGCCTTGGGCAAACGATGCGCGGTCTTGACGGCCACGACCGTGCCGCCCGCCCGGGAAGCCGCCTGGAAGCCGGTCAACTGTGCGCCGGCATGGGCATTGCGCCAGAGCCCTTGGGAGCGGGCCATGTTGCGTCCGCGGTCATTATCCGTTGGGGCGCGCCAGAAATCGGGTCGCAATGGAGATTCGATCAGCTCGGTGCCTTTGTATTTCAGTGATGCCAGGGTCCCGGCCTGCCGGTCGAACGCAACAACGAAGTCCTTGCCCGTGATGACCGTTTTGTCGCCGTTTTCGCTTAATACCAGGCGCGGCAGGGTCGCGGGATTGAGCACCGGGGCCGGCGCCGCATCCGGCAGTTTGAACTGGTCCCACGCAACCTCATGACCTTTTTTCGCCCAAGGAGTGTCGGATTTGAGCCGGAAGCTCACCTCCAGGAAGTATTCCCGGCCCGGCGCCGGCACGAAGGGCTTGACCGGCACCGTGATCCGTTTGCTGGCGCGCGGCGCGAGGTCGAGGGTCGGCAAGGAACCGCGCTGCAATTCGGCGCCGTCGGCCGTCAGCCGCCAGGCGCCTTCGGCCACGTCGTTCAGGTTGAGGAAATCGTACCAGTTCTTCACCTCGAGGGTCCGGGCGGCCAGGTCGGCGGGCTGGCAATGGATGTATTGGTAAATGTGTTTGACTTCGTGCAATCCGGGGTGGGGGCGGCGGTCGGGGGTGACCAGGCCGTTGCAGCAGAAATTCTGGTCGCTGGGAGTTCCCGGCGGGCCGTAATCGCCGCCAAAAGCCCAATAATACCCGCTGCCCCAGGGTGTCGTGGCGGGTTTGGCCTGGTCCAGCCTGAGCCAGAGCGCCAGGGCGGGGTCCGCGGCGCGGTTGCTTGTGGCGAGCTCGGCGGCGCGGAGCGCCCGGCGGTAAATCCGGGCTTCCTTGACCAGCCCCGCAAACTTGCGCCCAGCCTGCTCGGCGTTGCCGCCGATTTCGACGGGGTATGCGGCCGACGCCACTTTGCCCTCGAACGGCGTGGTGGCCAGGCGCCTGCCATCCAGGTAGAGCGCCAGCTCGCGCCCGTCGAAGGTCCCCGCCACGGTGTGCCACTTGCCGATCCAATCGTCCGGCAACGGAGCGTTGACCGTGACCCATCCGCGCGAGCGGGCGGCGTCAAAGACAAAGAACTCCAGCGAGCGGCCATTAGCGACCTGGAGCGCCCACTGGGTATCACCCTTGCTGATCATGGTGCTGTGACCGCTGGCCGGCGCAGGCTGGACCGTGGCCTCGAGCGTGATCGGCCCCGTAATGTCCAGGTGCGCCGCCTCGGGCAGCCGGATCGCGCCGGCAAGCTGGCCTTCGACCCACTGGCCACTTGGGACATAGACCTCGAGGCCGTGCTGGCTGCGGTCGCGCAACGCGAAGCCGGAAGGCACCGGTTTGCGCTGGGCCTGATCCACCCAATCCCAGATGAAACCGCCCTGCAAGTAGGGAAGGCGGTAGATCAAGTCCCAATAGAGCCACATGTTGCCGCTGCTGTTGCCCATGGCGTGCGAATACTCGCACATGATCAGCGGCCGGGTGCGCTGCTCCTGGGCCGGCAGCTTCGATCCCCAACTGCCGATCGCCTTGCCCTCCGCGTAATCCTTCAACTGCGAGGGCGGGGGATACATCGGACAATAAATGTCCGTGTTCCGGGCAAAAATCGCTCGCTCGTAGTGAACCGGCCGGCTCGGGTCGCGCTGCTTGATCCAGTCATACGTGGCCTCGAAATTGGGGCCGTTGCCCGCCTCATTGCCCAGCGACCAGATCACAATCGAAGCATGGTTCTTGTTGCGCTCCACCATCCGAATCGTTCGGTCCAGGTGCGCCTCCCGCCATTCGGGCACGCGGGCCAGCGTCTTTTCGCCGTAGCCCATGCCGTGGCTTTCGATGTTGGCCTCGTCAATGAGGTAGATGCCATATTGGTCGCACAGGTCGTACCAGGCCGGCTGGTTGGGGTAATGACAGCAGCGTACCGCGTTCACATTGTTCTGTTTCATCAGCAAGATGTCCTGGATCATGCTCTCCACCGTAATGGCCTGACCCGCGTCCGGATCGGTTTCGTGCCGGTTCACCCCCTTGAACAGAATCCGCCGCCCGTTGACCAGCAGGTTGCCCTCCTTGATCTCGACGGTCCGGAAACCCACGTTGGCCGGAATCACTTCGAGCACCTTCCCGGCGCCGTTCTTGAGCGTCAGCAGCAGTCGGTACAAATGGGGCGTTTCCGCGGACCACTGCAGCACGTTGGGCACCGGGGTCGAAATCTCCGCCTGCCCGCCCGCTCCATCCGGTTTCACACGCAGTTGGATTCGTGGCTCGGCCACCTTCCGGCCCGCCGGGTCCAACAGTTCGGCCTCAACCGATGCCAGCGCCTCGGCCCCGCTCGTGTTCTCCACGGTCACGCTCAGCCCCAAAACGCCATGCTGGTAGTTTCCATCCAGGCCGGCTTTCACTTCGAAATCCCTGACATGCAGGTCCGCCACCGACCACAGATATACGTCCCGGAAAATGCCGCTCATCCGCCAGAAATCCTGGTCCTCCAAATACGACCCGTCGCACCAGCGGAAATTCTCGACCGCCAACAGGTTCTCTCCGGGCTTCAAATACGGCGTGATGTCGAATTCGACCGGCGTGCGACTGTCCTTGCCCAAACCCACCTGCCGGCCGTTGATCCAGAGGAAGAAAAACGAGTTCACCCCGTCAAAAGTCAGCAACACCCGGCGCCCGGCCCATTCCTTGGGCACCGTAAACGTGCGCCGATAAGAATTGACCGTGTTGTTCGGATCATTCTCCGGCACCAAGGGCGGGGTCCACGGCTGCGCCCAAGGATAAGGAATGTTGACGTAAATCGGGATGCCGTAGCCGTGCTTCTCGACGTTGGAGGGCACCGGGATGGTGGCCCATTTGGAATCGTCGAAATCGGGCTTCCAGAAGCCGGGCACCCGCCCCGCGTGGTTGGTGGCATAATGGTATTTCCACTTGCCATTCAGCGAACGGTAGTAAGGGGACTTCACCCGCTCGCGGTTCGACACATGGCTGATCTGCCGGGCGGTTTTCGCATCCGGGCAGACGACCAGGTTGGCGTGCGGCGCCAGGTTGTTGACACCGGTCAGTTTGGGATTCTGCCATTCCTTGAGTTCCGCCCGGCCCGCCACCGCGGCGGCCAGGACTCCCACCAGGAGCGCGGCCGTCCGGACCGCCCCCCCAAATCTCGCGTGTAGAATCATAGGTTGAAATTTTGGACAGTCCCGTCCATTGTCTCAAGATGATTCCTGAACGGGTGGAAGAACCGCAGGTTTGCCGTCTGAGCGAGGCGCGCAGGACGGTGGAACCCTGCTCGATGGTGATTTTCGGGGCCAGCGGGGACCTGACGTTCCGTAAGCTCATCCCCGCCCTTTACCACGACTTCAAGGAGAAACTTCTTCCAGCCGAATTCCGGGTGGTTGGCTTCGCCCGGCGGGAGAAGACCACCGAGTCCTGGCGCGCCGAACTTCGGCAGGCGCTTGAACAGTTCTCGCGCACCAAGCCGGTGGACGAGGAGGTGTGGGCGGCGTTTGCCCGGCACCTGTTCTATTGTCAGGGAGATTTGGCTGATCCAATCGCCTATGCCCGCCTGGAGCAACGCTTGTCTGCTCCCGGCAATCCCGCCCTGCGCTGCAACCTCGTGTGCTACCTCGCCATACCCCCCAGCCAATTCGGCCTCGCCGCTGAACACCTGCACCGCGCCGGGCTGCTGCAGCGCAACGACCCCGCCAACGGCTCGCCTCGGGGTTGGCAGCGCATTGTCGTGGAAAAACCTTTCGGCCACGACCTCGCCTCCGCCCAGGCGCTCAACCGCGATCTCACCCGCTTCGCCGCCGAACCCCAAATCTTCCGGATAGACCATTATCTGGGAAAGGAAACCGTCCAGAACATCCTGATGTTCCGGTTCTCGAACGCCCTTTTCGAGCGCCTGTGGCATCGCGACGCCATTGACCACGTGCAACTGACCGTCAGCGAGGCCCACGGCGTGGACCAGCGGGGCGGCTATTACGAGGAGGCCGGCGCCCTGCGCGACATGGTCCAGAACCACCTCTTGCAGGTCCTTTCCCTCATTGCCATGGAACCGCCGGTTTCGCTCGATGCCGAAGCCATCCGGGACGAAAAGGTCAAACTCCTCCGTTCCATCCGCCTGTTCTCGCCGGAAGACGTCGCCCGCCACGTGGTCCGCGGCCAATACCGCGCCGGTACGCTCAACGGTGTGCCGCAGCCCGCTTACCGTCAGGAACCGCGCGTCCGACCCGATTCCAACGTGGAGACCTACGTCGCTCTGAAACTGTTTATTGACAACTGGCGCTGGTCGGGGGTTCCGTTCTTTTTGCGCACCGGCAAAGCCCTGCCGAGGAGCGCCAGCGAGGTGCGCATCCAGTTCCGCCGCACGCCCCACGTCCTGTTTGCGGCCCAGTGCGGACCGAAACTCGATCCCAACAGCCTCACCCTCCGCCTCCAGCCCAACGAAGGCATCATCCTCCATTTCAATGGCAAGGTTCCCGGCACCACCATCGCCGTCCGCCCGGTGCGGATGCACTTCAGCTACGACGCCGAGTTTGGCGCTTACACCCCGGAGGCCTATGAACGCCTCCTGCTGGAGGCCATCGCCGGCGACGCCACCCTGTTCATCCGCCGGGACGAGGTCGAAATCGCCTGGCAAATTGCCGATTCGATCCGCGCCGGCTGGCAGGACAAGCCGCTATCCAACCGCGAGTTTTACGCTGCCGGCACGTGGGGGCCGGTCGCGGCGGATGATCTGCTGGCCCAGACCGGCCACGCGTGGCGCGAGCCGATGGTCATCAAGCCTTCCTCCTGATCCAAACTTCGCCATGAAACCTCCCGAGGTCTATCGCTTCAAAACCTCCGCTGAACTGGCGGAGGCGGCCGCCCGGCAATGGCTGGCCCTGCTCACGAAACCGCCTTCCGCACCGCAGGGGGTCGCCCTCCTCGGGGGACGCATCGCCGGGCCGCTGTTTGCCGCGTTTGCCCGCAGGGTCAGCCAGCAAAAAGCCTCGCTCGCGCACGCCCATTTTTTCTGGGCGGATGAACGCTGTGTTCCCCCTTCGAGTCCTGACAGCAACTTCGCCCTGGCGGAACGCTCGCTTTTCCGGCCTCTCGGGATGCCGCCTTCCCAATACCATCGCGTTCCGGGCGAGGAGCCACCCCCCCGCGCGGCGCAACTTGCAACTGACGAACTCCGCCGGATCGCTCCCTTGAACGAGCAGGGGCAGCCGGTCCTCGACCTGGTTCTGCTCGGGATGGGCGAGGACGGCCACGTCGCTTCCCTGTTTCCCGGGGAGTCCGAGGGACAGATTCGGGATGCCGCCGTGTATCGCCCCGTCACGGCCGCCAAGCCGCCCCCGCAACGCATTACCCTGGGCTACGCCACCCTCGCGGCGGCCCGCGAGGTGTGGGTGCTGGTGGCTGGAGCCGGGAAAGCGGAGGCGCTGAGTCGCGCCTTGGAGGGAGACGTCTCGCTGCCTCTGGGCCGTTTGCTGGCCATGCGGTCTCACACCGTGGTTTATACGGATTCAAACCTCTAGCCTGCTCCGCCCCCGTCCCAAAACCGGCGTCATCAAAACAGACGACAACTCATTTTGCTCATGGTGCGGTATAAGAAAGACATGGCGATCGCCGTCTGCATAGTGGAAGATGATGCGCAAGCCCGCAAAATCCTTGCGGGCTGGATCAGCCGCGCTTCGGGCTTCCGGCTCGCGGGCGAGTGGGGAAACGCCGAGAGCGCGCTGCCGGCTCTTCCGGAGAAAAAACCGGATGTCGTCCTGATGGACATCAACCTGCCGGGCATGAGCGGCGTGGAAGCCGTCCGCCACCTCAAACCCCTTTTGCCTCAGACCCAGTTCGTCATGCTTACGGTGTACGAGGACGCGGACCATATTTACAACGCCCTGGCGGCGGGGGCGACCGGCTATCTGCTCAAGCAGACTCCCCGGGCCGAACTTTTGCGCGCCCTCGAGGATGTCCACCACGGCGGCTCGCCCATGACCAGCAACATCGCCCGCAAGGTGGTACAGTCTTTCCGCCAGGCTCCGGCTCTGGCGACGGACAGCGAGGGCTTGTCCCCCCGCGAACAGGAGGTGCTCGACCTCCTGGCCCGGGGCTACCTGTACAAGGAAATTGCCGAACGCCTCAATATCAGCATTCCGACCGTCAACACCTACGTGCGGCGGATGTACGAAAAACTCCACGTCCGCTCCCGCGCCCAGGCGGTGGCCAAGTACGCTCACCTGGCTGGCTCGGAACCCAAACCCGCCCCTGCCGCCCGGCCCTGAACGCCCTGCCTGCCCCCTGTCATGAATTTTCATGACATGCCAGCGGCGTGTTGATCTGTTAGGGTGTAAAATAGTTAGCCGTTTTCCTATGAAACCTTGTGCTGTGTGGCGAAGGGCTCGCTGGGGGTGCCGGTCCGGCTTGTGCCGGGGGGCTCTCTGGGCAAGCTCGATGCCGCAGCCGTAAGGAGGTTAAATCAAAAAACGAAGAAGTATGAATTCCCCTATCAAATCACAACGTTGGCTTAAAGCAGCCGTATGTGGCCTGGCTCTCGCCTCGGCGATGACTGCCGCCCTGGCAATCGAGGACCGGGTGGTTGCCACCTTCGACACTGATCTCCAAGGCGCGACCGATGGTGGCGGCGTCATGAAGACCATTACATGGTCGCCCGAGGACGCTCAGGGCAAGCCTGGCAGCGGGTCCGCGTACGTGACGGTTTACTGGACCAACACGGCGCCCGGATGGCAGGATTCCAAGGTGAACATCAACGACCCGCCGCCCGCGACTGATCTCGTCTGGCCGGGAGTGGATTGCCGTTTGTATGTCAACCTGGAGTTTGACGTCAAGATTGACGTGACCAACTCGTTCCTGGCGAACAACGGCACCTATGGCGGCATCCAGGTGGTCCTGCAGGGTTGGGCCGGCGCGAATAACAACCCCAATAACATCGGGTGGGTGGGGATCGGCTCGGTGACGTTGGCGAACACCAACGGTTGGGTGCACTACAAGGTTCCCCTTTCGTCGTTCCCCTACAATGCCAACCGCATTGTGCTCAACACCTTCGTCAATCCGGGCACCAATACGATATGCTACTTCATTGACAACATCGTGTTCACGGTGCCTCCCTCGCCGCCACCGACGATGAGTCTCCAGCCCGCGACCTCCAACCCGGGTCTGCAGTTGATTGCCGGGCCCAGCGGTGATTATCCCCGCCAGATGATTCGCACCTTGTTTGCCAACGGCGAGTATTCCTGGATTGGCCGTGGTGCCACGCCGGTGACCTATTCCATGACGATCACCAATTATCCGGCGCCGCCGGTGACAAACTTCCAAACCCATATTCTCTTGATCCCGGACAATCCGGGAACAGGCACTTCTCCCGACTGGGGCGAAACGAACACGGTCGCGCTCATGATTGAAAATCACCTCAACGGCACGGCCAGCGGCTACTTCCGCTACAAGACCAACCTGCCGAACGGCAACAGCATGATGTACAATGCCAACCCGGACAACGGGCCGGTCGGGCACTTGGCCACTGTCGAGGCCCCGACGCCCATTGGAACGTGGTCGCTGACCTTCCTCAATGACACCAACGTAACCATCAATGGGCCAGGTGGAAGCAGCGCCACCTGCACGCTGCCGCCCGATGCGGCCGCCCTCTTCGCCTCCGGCATGGCGGTTTATTTCGGCAACCAGCCGAATGGCGCCTGGAAGAACGGCCAGTTCAGCACTCTGAGCCGGGTCCAGATCAGCGGCACCTGGGCGCCCAATATTGACGATAGCTTCACGGGAACGGAGGTGGACACGAACCTCTGGGAGAAAATCGGCGGTGACGCGAAAGGCATCCGCATCGCCACATCACAGGACGCTTACTGGCTGAGTTGGACGACGCCCGATCCCGGGTTTGATGTCATCCAAGCCACTGCCAGCCTCAGCCCGATCGCCTGGACGGACACCGCCCTGAAGAAGACCGACGCGTTCGTCCGAGGAGAACAACGCATCCTGCTGGTGCCCAAGAGCGCTCTGCCCTCTCAGGATTCCGGCTACTTCCGCCTGATCAAGCGCGTGGCTTCCAAACTGCAAGTGCTCCTGCCCGGTGAGACGGCTGCCCCAGGCACCCCTACCGGCAAAACCGGCACGCCCACTCCCCAGGCGATCGGCGTGGCCTTCGATATCACTGTCCGCGCCGTGGATGACAACTGGAGCCTGGTGCCGATCACCGACACCGTGAGGATCACCAGCGACGAGCCTTTCGCTGGTCTGCCCTTGGATGCTTCACTCGTCGGTGGCGAGGCGACCTTCAGCGTCATGCTGAATCAGCCTGGGACCTGGACCATCACAGCCACCGACGTCACGGACAACGCAAAAGCGCCGGGCACCAGCAGCCCTGTCACTGTCAACTAGTCCATAACCCCACTCATCCTGTTGGACTTGTTCAGGGCGCCGGCAAAACCGGCGCCCTGTCTGCTTTGTTGCCGCCGCCGGGGGCGCGAGGACGCCTGGCGGGCGGTTTCACGGCGGGCTTTCACCCCCGCAGCGGCATGTCGTACCGCCACGGAGATCGCAGCGGCCGGGCCGCCATCCGCGCCGCCTCGGCGTCCCCCACAATTTCCTCTTTTTCCGGGTCCCACTTGATTTTCCGTCCCAGAATCATCGCAATGTTGCCCAGGTGACAAATGGCGGCGGTGTGGTGCCCGGCCTCGACCGGCTCGACCGGGTCCTGCCGCGACTTCACACAGTCCAGGAAATTGCGCTGATGGTTGGAGCTGGCGTAGAGGTGTTTTTCCTGGGGGCCAATCACCGACTCCTTGATACCGGCCGGTTCGCATTCGATGCCGCGGCTGCCCACGCGCAGCCAGCCCTCGGAGCCTTCGAACCGGGCCCCGAAGCTGAAGGGATCAGTCTTGCAGACCAGCTCGACGCCATTGGCGTAGCGCGCGCGGAACGCCACTTTGGTGGGCGTGTTGAACAGGTCGCCCTTCGGCGGAAACTCCGCCCCAAGGTCCTCGAACTCGACCGGCATGGTGTCGTCCGTGCCCATCGCCCACTGGGCCACTCCGATCGAGTGGGCGCCAAAGTTGGTGGTCTGCCCGCCGGAATAGTCGAGGATGAACCGGAACTTGTAGAGGCAGCGGTCGGCGTGGTAGGGGGCCTGGGGCGCGGGGCCGAGCCAAAAATCATAGTCGAAGCCCTTGGGCACCGGCATTTCCTTCCAGCCCGGACCGGGCCCGTTGAAGTTGTTGGCCGCCACGTAGGTTTCAATCCGCCGGACCTGCCCGATGCGGCCGTTGCGGACCAGCTCGCAGGCGCGGCGGATGGTGGGATGCGAACGCCACTGGCTGCCGGTTTGCAGCACCCGCTGGTGCTGACGGACGGCCTTGACCATCTCCCGCCCATCGTGAAGCGTCAGGGACAGCGGTTTCTGGCAATAAATATCCTTGCCCGCCCGGGCGGCCAGAATCGTCATGACCGCATGCCAGTGGTCGGGCGTGATGATTGCCACGGCGTCAATGTCCTTGCGCGCGAGCACTTCGCGGAAGTCCACATAAGCGTCGCAGCCTTTGTACTGGCCGCTGGCGGTTTTGGCAGCATAGGCTTTGTTGACAAAATCCCGCTGCGGTTCCCGGCCAAGATATTGCTGGGGTGTTTTATACCCGTAGCTGGCGGTGTTGACGTCGCAGACCGCAACAATCTGGCAATCCTCGCACTTCAGCCACTCAGGGATGTCCACCGTGCTCTGGTTGCCGCAGCCGATGATGCCCAGGGTGATGCGATGGCTCGGCGCATTCTGGCCCAAGACGGAAGAGGGGACCACGCAGGGGCCGGTCAGCGCGCCCGCCGTCAAGGCCGCCGACGCCCGCAGAAAGTCACGACGCGTGAAACGATGGAAAGAATGAGGCGTTTTCATATACAATCCGTTTGCTCACAGCGTAAGGCCCCGCCCGCTGGAATCAATCCCGCAATGCGAGACGGCCAGGAGGGCCGAGATTTATCTCGAAACACGGGACGGCCCGCCCTAGAGTGAGCCAGCGAGAGATGTCGTCGAACGAGATTCCAAAGTTACGGATGGCGCCGGCCGAAAGCGCGGAGGAGCTGGCGCATCGCGTGGCCCGCGAACAACGAGCCACCCATTTGCAGCGCGAGAGCGGCCTGGAGCAATCCCTGGCCCCGTTCCGGGTGGGGTCCGTGCGGGCGCTGAACACCGTGCCGCTGACCCGCGGCATTGAGGACCAGGTGGTCCT
>Ga0116188_1002885_pt1 | contig 13029 bp, 9 predicted proteins | sample AD_JPNTR2_MetaG_FD_89807 | JGI IMG/M metagenome (GOLD analysis project Ga0116188, IMG submission 89807) | Active sludge microbial communities of municipal wastewater-treating anaerobic digesters from Japan - AD_JPNTR2_MetaG | ecosystem: Engineered > Bioreactor > Anaerobic > Digestate | place...
CTTTCGTGCCGCTTTCGCCCGACCACCTCAGCCAGACAGGCGTTGTGGTGCAGGCTCCCGCCGGCATGTGCACGCCCGAGATTGTGGTGTGGGCATCCTGCCTGCACCGGTGCACGCTGGGAAGCGTGCACCATAATGGTGTGTACACCACAGTGTCGCGTGCATTGCAGCGGAATCGGCGAACCGAGCAGGGCCAAGCTCAATATGCCATCTTCTCCGTCCGATATGACCCGTGAGCCCGGGGCGGCGAGCGCAGGGATGTTGCGCGCCGGCCGGCAACGACCCGAAATCGCGAGGTTTTTCAGACCATGGCCACTCTTTCCGCCCTGCCGACCGCTCGTGAACTTCCTGCGTTGCTGACCGCTCCGCGTAGCCGTGGCCGGCGGGACATTCGCACGTGGACGATCGCAGCGGCCGTCCTCGCGGTCGCCGTGGCCATCCGGATCTGGAACCTCGGAGCGATCATGGCGACTTCGGACCAGGTGGCCATCGCCTGGGCCGTCCAGCACAACTACGGCATCAAATGGTTCTTCGCCCATGACTACGGCCCGGTGCTGCCGATCCTCCAGCGGACCTGGGCCGAGTTACTGAGCCGCCTGCACCTGCCCATCGACGAAGCGGCGCTGCGCATCCCCATCGCCGCCGCGAGCGTGCTTCAGATTCTGTTCACGTTCGGCCTCGTCCGCAGACTGGGCGGCGGCCGGTCCGAAGCGATCCTGGCCGCAGCGGTCTGCTCGGTCATCCCCACGCTGGTGTCGGACGCACATTATGCGTGGGGCTACAACACCGTCTGGCTGCTCACCGGCACCGTCTCCCTATGGGCCATCCTGACCTATCTCGACGAAGACCGGCCCTATTGGCTGTTCCTCGGCGGCACCGCCCTGCTTCTGCACTGCCTGAGCAACTGTTTCGCCTTCGCCTTGCCCGTCGCACTCATGTACGTCTGGTGGGACCGGCGGCGAACGCGACAGCACGCTTCGTCCTCTCCGGCGACGCCGCGACATCGCGCCGCCTCGCTGCCCTTGGGGCGCAGTTTCGGCTTCGGCTTCATTATCCCCTGCGTGTTGGCCCTGGCTGTCATATATATGTCCTGGAGATGGACCGGAGGCGGCCAGTTGGGTCGGTTGCTGCACAAGCACGACGCCGGCTCGACCGGATGGCGGTTCACCCAGTTCCTGGATCTGCCCTCCATGTGGGTTTCGCATTTCGGATACCTGTTCGCCCTGTCGGCTGCGGCCGGACTGATCTGGGCAACGTTGACACCGCGGTACCGCGTGCTGGCCGTCTGGAGTTGGGCGGCCGTGCTGCCACTCACGCTTCTGGTGGATTGGACCCGCGTCGGCTACCCGGGCGCTTACATGATCGAGGCCGCCTACGCCGCGGGTGTGCTTGTGGCCATCTGGATTTGCGCGATGCTGCAGCGGCTGTCGCCCCGCCCGGTCGCCCGGCTCGCCTTCGCCTGCGCTGCCGCCCTGGCCCTGTGCCATATGGGCGTGGGTTCGGCTGATGCCTGCCTGAACGAGGCACAATTCGTACGCTGGACCGGCCTGAAGACCTTCTGGGGATCGGTTCGCCCGGAAACCGGCATCAAGGCTGCCGGGTACTACGTCCGCGCCCACGTCCCCCCGGAGGCCGTGGTCATGACCATCCACACCAACACCGGCATGGAGGTCTCGGTCGCCGAGTACTATTGCGGCCGCGCCGTCCTGGCCGATTACGATCTGCGTCCCGAGATGCTCGCACCGCTCGTGCGGGAGATGCACGCCGAGGTCGACGTCCTCATCGCCGACGCGGCCTACCGCGACCGAATCGACACCCTGCCCGATTTCGAGCTGGCTGCGACCATCCGCCACGACGACGAACCGGTCCGCTACATCTACGCCCGTCCGGGTTTGAACCTCCCGCACGTGGACGAGCAGGCCGCCACGTTCAACGCTTTGTACGACCGCCACTGCCGCAACACGCGAGTGCCAACGCCTCTGCCCGCGCCCCCGCAGTTCGACGAGCGGCTTGCCCGATATCAGGGCTTTCTCAAGTCGCTCCGTGCCGCGGAACGGCCCACACCGTAGGCAGCCCCCGTCTTTGCTATCCACCGCCGTCTGACGTAAATTCTGATAGGCAGCGGCGCGCCCGCAGACCGGGGATCTTCACCCCCGCCGCGGACCTTGGCCGCTTCGACGCGTGTCGTGCACAAAACGGGCGAATGCCCGGCGGAGCGGATCATGAAATTCAAGTTGCAGGCATCGGAACACTCTTTCGAGGCTTTCCACCAGGTGTTCGGCCGGGGGCAGGCCTTCCGCCAGTTCTACCGGTTCTCGCAATCGGCCAATTGGGAGCCGGCGGTCAACATCTATACGGATGCCAAACGTTTCTACATCTGCGTGGAACTGGCCGGGCTGGCCAAGGAGGAAGTGACGGTCGAAGTGGTCGATCGCGAAATCCGCATCCAAGGCGAGCGGCCGGTGCCCATTCCCTGTGAGCAACTGAGCCCCGAGTGCATCCTGCGAATGGAGATCGACTCGGGCCGGTTCTTCCGTGCCATCCAGTTGCCTCCGCAAGCCGATCTCGACACCACCGCCGCCCGATTGGAACAAGGCTTCCTCTGGATCACCGTCGACAAGCACAATCCCGAGTGAAAGCCGGCCGGATGAGAGGTAGCCCGCAAAGGTGAGCCGCAATGTCCGTGACACCCGATAAGCCCGACAACACCACGCCGGATCTCGTCCAGGAAACGGAAAACCCGCCGACGCCCGAACCGACCGGGGAGGCCACGCAGGAGCAGGCCGTCCAGGAACCGCCCGCGTCGTCGCAACCGTCGGGCCGCCACAGCTCCACGCCGGACGGCCGACCTGAGATTCCCGCCGAGCTGCCCTTGCTGCCCATGCGCGAGCTGGTCGCCTTCCCCGGCACCATCGTCCCTCTGCAGATCGAGCGGGAGAAATCCAAACGCGTCATCGAACATGCCGTCGGCGGCGACAAGCTCCTGGGCGTCATCACCCAACGGTCGCCCGAGACGCAGGATCCCGGCCCGGACGACCTCTACCGCATGGGCACCGTCTGCATGCTTCTGCGTCTCATTCGCATGCCTGACGGGAGCATGAACATCATCGTCCAGGGACTGGCTCGAATGGGCATCGTCGAAGTGATCGCCCGCGACCCGTTCCTGACCGCCCGCATCGAAGTCCATGACGACAGCACCGAGCGCACGCCGGAAATCGAAGCGCTGGTCACCAATGCCCGCAACGCAGCCAGCCGGGTCATCGAGCTTTCGCCCAACATTCCCGACGAGGCTCAGGTCGTCCTCAACAACATTGACACCGCCGGCGGCGTGGCCGACTTCCTCGCCGCCAATCTGCCCGTGAGCACCGCCGAGCGGCAGGAAATCCTGGAGACGCTCGATCTCAATCAACGTCTCCGCAAAGTCAACAAGCTGCTCGCCCAGCATTTGGAAGTACTCGAGCTGTCCAACAAGATCCAGGGCCAGATCCGGGAGCAGATGGACAAGCAACAGCGCGAGTACTTCCTGCAGCAACAGCTCAAGGCCATCCAGAAGGAACTGGGCGAGACCGATGCCCGCCAGGCCGAAATCGACGAGCTCCGCGAGCGTCTGGAGAAGGCCAACCTGCCCGACGAGGCCCGCAAGGAAGCCGATCGCGAACTGGCTCGCATGTCGCGGATTCCGCAGGCGTCGCCCGAGTACTCGGTCTCGGTGGACTATCTGACCTGGCTCAGCGAGTTGCCCTGGGCCGTCCAGACCGAAGATCAGCTCGATCTGGACCGCGCCCGCGCCATTCTCGACGAGGATCACTACGACCTCGACAAGATCAAGCGCCGGATCCTCGAGTTCCTGGCCGTCCGCAAGCTCAACCCGTCGGGCAAGGGGCCCATCCTGTGCTTCCTCGGCCCACCCGGCGTGGGCAAGACGTCGCTGGGTCAGTCGATCGCCCGCGCGCTAGGGCGAAAGTTCATCCGCCTGTCGCTGGGCGGCATTCACGACGAGGCCCAGCTGCGCGGCCACCGCCGCACGTACATCGGCGCCATGCCCGGCCGCATCATTCAGGAGATCCGACGGGCCGGCTCGCGCAACCCGCTGTTCATGCTCGACGAGGTGGACAAGATCGGCCAGGACTTCCGCGGCGACCCTGCCAGCGCGCTGCTCGAAGTGCTCGACCCGGCCCAGAACAGCACGTTCGTGGACAACTACCTGGATGTGCCCTTCGACTTGTCGAACGTCATGTTCATCGGCACGGCCAACTATCTCGACGCCATTCCCGCGCCGCTCCGCGATCGCATGGAGTTGATCACGCTATCCGGCTACACCACGCAGGAGAAGCGGTTCATCGCCCGACGCTATCTCGTGCCGCGACAACTGGCCGAGAACGGCCTGACCGGCCATCAGGTGGACGTCACGGATGACGCCATCGTCCAGATCGTGAACGCCTACACGCGCGAAGCGGGCGTCCGCGAACTCGAGCGGCAGATCGGCGCCGTGCTCCGCGGAATCGCCGCCAAAGTCGCAGGATCGGACGGCTCGCCCGAACCGATCACCGTCGGCCCCGAGCAGCTTCGCGAGTATCTCGGCGTCGAACGGTTCACGCACGAAACCGCGCGGCGCACGTCGGCTCCCGGCGTGGCCACCGGCATGGCCTTCACCCCCACCGGCGGCGAAATCCTCTTTATCGAGGCCGCCCGCATGCCCGGCTCCGGCCGGCTCACGCTCACCGGCCAGCTCGGCGACGTCATGAAAGAGTCGGCCCAGGCCGCCTTCAGCATCGCCCGTAGCCGGGCCGGCGAATTCGGCATCGATCCCGAGACGATCAAGAACTCCGACCTGCACATCCACGTTCCCGCGGGTGCGATTCCCAAGGATGGCCCGTCGGCCGGTGCGGCCATGGTCACCGCCATCGTGTCGCTGTTCACCGATCGACCCTGCCGCGCCGATGTGGCTATGACTGGCGAGATCTCACTCACCGGCCGCGTCATGCCCATCGGCGGCGTCAAGGAGAAAGTCCTCGCCGCCCACCGTGCGGGCATCACACAAGTGATCCTGCCTGAAGAGAACCGCAAGGACCAGGAGGACATTCCCGCCGAAGTTCTGCAGCAATTGCAGATCGCGTACGTGGATCGCATCGAGGGCGTCCTGGAGATCGCGCTCGAAAAGCCGTAAGCTTTGCCGCATGAATCGATGTATCATTGCCGTTTGCGGCTTCGCAACGTTGACCGTCCTCGCTTCCCACAGCCGTGGCAACGCCGATCCGTCCGTCGGGCGCGATCTCTGCCCAGCCATTTCGTGGGCGCCGGCAGCTCACGCGAAAATCGTTCCAACCCCGGGCGCCGAGCCCGAGGTTCTTCTCGATTCGCGCGAGTATCCCGGCGAGGTCGGCGGCGTCTCACCGCCGTTCGAGATCGAGCCGGGGCAGGTCTATCGTCTTTCGGCCGCCGTCACCCGTCTCGCCGGCGACGGGCGATACAAGTTGGCCATCGAATGGTTCGACGCCGACCGCCGACACATCCGTTACGACCACTCGTGGACGGGTCAGCTCGTGGGCGTTGAGCCCGAGCCTTACACGGCCGACGTCCGGGCGCCCGCCGAAGCCCGCTTCGTGGCCGTCCACGCCGGCATCGAACCCGGCAACGCATGTAAGATGTCACGCATCATCGTGACCAGGCTTGCGGATTCCGACATTCCGGATCTCGATTCCCTGAGCTCGGGTCCCGCATCTCCGAGTTCCAGCCGCGACGACATCTCGCATTCGAAATCCGCGATAGCGAATCCGCCTGCGCCGCAACCCGTCAAGACTCGCCTCACATTGGGCTGCTACTACTTCCCGGTCATGCTCGACTGGGATCGCAGCGGCTGGGGCGTGCGCAGGGTGGACTATTTCGAGCCGCTGCTGGGCTACTACGACGAAGCCCGGCCGGACGTGGCTGACTGGCACATCCGCTGGGCGGTTGAGCACGGCATCTCGTTCTTCGTTTTCGATTGGTACTACAACCAGGGCTTCTGCTATCTCAACGACGCACTCGAAAAAGGGTTCCTCGCGAGCAAGCACGTCCATCTAATGAAGTTCTGCCTCGACTGGTGCAACGAAGGCCAATGCACCGAGTACAAGCCGCTGGACTTCTCGCACCGCTCGCTCGAGAGCTTCATTCGCACCCTCTGCGAGCGCTACGCCGGCCACCCGAGCTACCTGAAGGTGGACGGTCGGCCGGTCGTGCTCATTCACCAGGCCTGGCGCATCGCCAACGCGCACGACGGCTGGGACGGCTGCCGCGAGGCACTCGACCGAATGCGGGAAATCGCCCGCACGTATGGTCATGCCGGTGTGTATTTCGTGGCCGTTCACAACAATCCGCACGTCCTGCGGTACGCCCTGGGCGGTTTCGACGCGGTGACCTCGTACGCATACGGCTTTTGCGATGTACCGTGGGACCCCGTCACCAGGTCCATGCCCTATGAGCGGATCGTGCCGCGTTACGAGCAGGCCATGGCCGAGGCTCGACGGCGGACCAAAGCACAGTCGCTCGGCTTCATTCCCACAGGCTGGCTCGGCTGGGACGACACGCCGCGATCCAACCGGCAGGCGATTCGCACCGTCGGCAACACGCCTCAGGCCGTTCGGCCCATGATCGAAATGTTGCCGCGTTACGTGGATGAGACGCTCAACCTCGCTCTCGTCGAAGCGTGGAACGAATGGGGCGAGGGCGGCGCTGCCGAGCCCGGCACGCAGTACGGGTTCGGCTATCTGGACGTCATCCGCGACGTACTCGCCCCCGACGCGCCACCGTGTGCGCACCTCGTGCCCGCCACGGATCAAATCCGGGCGTTTGAGACCAGTCTCACGGCCGATCAGATCAACGATGTGTATTACCGCCGCTATCTCGCGACGCTGAACATCACGCGAGGCTTCTCGATGACGTTCGATGACCGCCATGGATTGTGGCTACGTCCTGCGAACCATGTGATGAACGTGCGCTTCGAGGGCGGCGTCATGCGCTGCCGGTCCGTCGGCGGCGATCCCGTCCTGCTCAGCCCGCCTGTGCTCGATCTGCAGGTCGATGCGGTGACCGCCGTGCGCGTGACCATGAGCGTGACGGCCGGGAAGCGCGGCGAGTTGTACTGGTCAACGGACGACCGGCGAAGCTTCGACGCGGCACGCTGTGTCTCGTTCGACCTCATCCCCGACGGCTCCATGCACACCTACACGATTCCGCTCGCCGCACACGCCGCCTGGACAGGCACGATCCGCCAACTCCGTCTGGACCCCACGGATGCTCCCGCGGATATCGCCCTCGACCACTTCGAAACACAACCGCCGATCCAATGAACGCAGGAAGCGAACAGCAGCGGATGAACGGAAGTACAAGAACGAGCAGACCCGACCTTTGACCTGTGTGCTCCTCTGTGCCCTTGGTGGTTAGTCAAATCAACGAGGGATCGACTCTCGATCCATGACATCAGTGCAATGCGTGGTGCAGGGGTCAGGCGTCGATGATCTCGCCATCGGTGGCCGGCCCCAGCAGGAGCAGGTTCTGGGCCTCGGCGGCGGGCAGTTCTTGCACGCCGCGCAGCTTGCGTTCGATGGCCCGGGTCCGCACCGCGGCCGTATCGATCGTGTTCGACGCCTCCTGCAATTTCTTCTGCACGCGGGCCAGCACGTCGCCGTACTTGCCAAACTCCGTCTTGACCGCGGCCAGGAGCGTCCACACCTCGCTCGACCGTTTTTGGATGGCCAGCGTGCGGAAGCCCATTTGCAGACTGTTGAGGATGGACCAAAGCGTAGTCGGGCCGGCGATCATCACTCGGCACTCGCGCTGGATGGCCTCGGCCAGGCCAGGTCGTCGTATCACCTCGGCGAACAGGCCCTCCGTGGGCAGGAACAACACGCCGAAATCCGTGGTGTGCGGCGGGTTGAGGTACTTGTTGGAGATGTCGGCCGCACACGCTTTGACCCGTGCTTCGAGAGCTCGGCCGGCTGCTTCCGCGGCCTCGGCGTCGGCCGCCTCCTGGGCTTCGACCAGCCGCTGATAGTCTTCTACGGGAAACTTCGCGTCGATCGGAAGCCAAACAACCTCGTCGCGGTTCTCGCCGCGGCCGGGCAGTTTGATCGCAAACTCCACCCGCTCGCTCGAACCTTCGCGCGTGGCCACGTTGGTGGCGTACTGATCCGGTGTGAGCACCTCCTCCAGCAGCGCCGCCAGTTGCACCTCACCCCAGGTGCCGCGCGTCTTCACGTTGGTCAGCACGCGCTTGAGGTCGCCCACGCCGCTGGCCAGGGTTTGCATCTCGCCCAGGCCCTTGTACACCTGCTCCAGCCGCTCGCTCACCAGCTTGAACGACTCGCCCAGCCGCTTTTCCAGCGTGCCCTGGAGCTTTTCGTCCACCGTCTGCCGCATCTGCTCGAGCTTGGCCGTGTTGTCCTGTTGAATCGCCTTGAGCTTGTCCTCCACGCTCGTGCGCAGGGCTTCCAGTCTCTTTTCGTTGGATTCGGTGAGCTTGCCCATCTGCCCGCCGAGCGACTCGTTGAAGACCTTGAGGGCGGCCGCGGTTTCCTCTCGCGTCTGCTTGGCATCCGCCGCCATCTGCATTCGCATCTGTTCGAGCCGCTGACCGCTGTCGGTCTGGACTCGCTGTAGCCGTTGCTCGACCGCCTCGCGCATCTGGTCGAGCTTGAGCGTGTTGGCCTGCGTCAGTCCGAGCAGCTGCCGGTTGAGCGTGTCGCCGACGGCTTTCAGCGAGTTGGACAGTTCCTCCCGCGATTGCCGGGCCCCTGCGGCGTTCTCCTCGCGATTGCGGGCGATCTCGTCGCGGACCACACGTTCCGTCCGCTCCAGCGCTTTTTCGATCGCCGCGAGGCCCTGCTCGACCGGCGTCCAGTCCACCTCTACCCGCCGCCGCAACAACAGGATCTGGAGAACCGCCACGACGACCATGAGCACGATCGCGACGATGGTCAGTGCTTCCGCCATGAATCAGCCTCCCTGCCGGCCAGCCCGCTCAAATCGCCGCCCCAGTCCGCATCCGGCGGTAGCCTCGAGCTGCTACACCGCCTGAGGCGGCCGAGACTCCCGTCCTCTCCAGGCCCCAGCCCCCAGCCCCGGGCCAGCCGGCTTTGCCTGGCTGGCCTCCTTCTAATCCACCCTTCTCGGGCTGTCCAGTCGCTGCCCGGGTTCCACATAGCGGGAAGGTGCAGGTAGCAAGTGGCCGCGCCTTGAGGCTGTCGCGGCCCCGGACCAACCGGCACCTCTCGTTTTTCGGAGGGGGCGTTCTCCCCAAAAACTTGGCGAATCCTACAAGTCACGAATGTGGGACATCTCCCAGGCCGCCGGTGCAAAAGGCCCCATTCCATCCGGCCGATGACGTATTGGGGGGCTGATGGCCTGCGCGCCGGCGGCCTTTCTCAGGCATCCCTCTCCAGGAGACGTCGATGACTATTCGCGTCCGAATCGCGGTCATGATCAGCATTCCCTTGTTGTGCCTCATGGCACTGGGGGTTACCGGCGTGTGGATGTTCGGCAGGAGTTCCGACCGCATCGGAACCAATGCCCGGCAAGTCCTGCTGCCCATCATCACGCGCGACATGCCCAAGCTGCAGGAGTATGCCGACTCGATCGCCAACCTCCTGAACGCCGATCGGGATGCCTACCAGGCGGAGCAGGCGTCGGTGGGACTCATCGGCACCGTCGATGCCGCCAAGCTCGAGCTGCTCGTCAAGGATCTCGAGGCCAACGTACAGCAGGTCAAGGAACGGCTGGACGCCGCAGCCGTCGCCTTTGATGCCGACATGAAGCAGGCTCACGACCTGTTCAACCAGCAGTTCGAAGCCTGGCGGGCGCGGAGCCTCGAGATAGCACGGCTCTCGTCGGAATTGTCGCAGCGCGTGCGGGAGGCGCGTCAAGCGCATGCCGACAGCGACAAGCTGTTCAACGACATGCGGAGCACCATCGATCAGTTGCAGGACCTCCTGGACGCCGCCGAAAAGTCCGCGGCATCGCCGGAAGCGGCGGTCGCCTTCCGGACCGCTCGCGAGTTGATGCTCAACGCGGACCGGGACGCCTACCAGGCGTATCTGGCCCAGGGTCAGGCCGTGACCGCCACCTCGCGCGAGGAAGTTGCCGCCGCCGACAAGGCCAACGCGGAGAACATTGAGCAGGTGATCGAGCGGATGGGCCGAGCCAAGGACGCCCTGACCGGAGAGATGAAGGCCATGTACGCCCGGTTTGAACAGCAGTACGCCGACTGGAAGCCGGTCAGCCGCCGGGTGGTGGAACAGGTGCTCGCCAACAAGCCGCATGAGGAAATCCGCGCCGAGCAGATGGTGGCGGCGGAACAAGCCTTCGCGGACATGCGGAACACCATCGACCGACTGGGCGAGATGCTGGAGAATCGCATCGCCAGGTTGAAAGGCGGACTGGAACAGAGCGGCAAACAGGCCGTCGCCAGCTCCGATGCCATGACCGCTGAGTTGAGCCGGGCCACGGTCTGGTTCATCGGCGCGAGCGTATTCGCCGTGATCATGTCCACGGTCCTGGCCGGCTGGCTGACACGCGGGGTCATCCGCGCGGTTGCTCAGACCACCGATTCGCTCGACACGGCCGCAGGACAGACAGGGTTGGCCGCCAAGGAAGTCTCGGGGGCGGCTCAGTCGCTGGCCCAGCAAACCTCACGCGCCGCAGCGAGCATCCAGGAGACCACTATTGGCATAGAAGAGATGGCCTCCATGGTGCATCGCAACGCAGAGCATGCCTCCAAGGCCAATGATCTCTCGCGCGAAACCCAGCGTGTGGTGAACGAAGGCACACAAGTCATGCGCCGGTTGAACGGGTCCATCAACCAAATCAAAGGCGCAGCCGATCAGACGGCCAGAATCGTCAAAACCATTGACGAAATCGCCTTCCAGACGAACCTCCTCGCGCTGAACGCCGCGGTCGAAGCGGCTCGGGCCGGTGAGGCAGGCAAGGGTTTCGCCGTCGTGGCCGAGGAGGTGCGGGCCTTGGCCATGCGGGCGGCGGAGGCGGCGCGAACTACGGCGGAGATGATCCAGGGTTCTATTACCCTCACCGACGAGGGAGTCGGCCTGGTGACCGAAATGGATGCGTCGCTCCAGACCATGCAGGACGGCGTAGCGAAAGTGGTCGCCCTGGTGGGCGAGATCGCTTCGGCCAGTCGCGAACAGGCCAGCGGCGTGGAGGCCATTCAGAACTCGCTCAGCGAGTTGAACCAGGTGACGCAATCCAACGCGGCAACGGCGCAGGAGTCGGCCAGTGCGGCCGAAGAATTGTCAGCTCAGGCCACCGAAACCAAGCGAGCGGTAGAGGACCTGCGAAAGCTCATCGGCGGAACGGATCGATAGATGGGGGCCATTCACCAAGGAAGGATTACCGAAGTCGATCGCCGCGCCAACGATCAGCTTCGTCATCTGGTCTATCAGCTCTCTTCGTTGCTCTCGGTGTTCTCTGCGGACGGTTCTCTCTGTGCCTCCGGATCTCTGCGGTGAATTTGTTTGGTGCCGCGAACAACCGATTGAATTGGGTCGGGCTTCGCTCTTGATGATCTTGGATTTTGCCCCCCAGGCGTGCAGCCGTCACGGGTTGTCAGCGGGTACCCGACGAGCCTTTTTGGCTGCCACCGACGGGCCGGCAGTCCACCTCGTGATAGTTGCCGTCCTCACCCCGCTCGAGCGTAATCTGGCACAAAACGCCCCCGATCATTTCGGTGGCGGTGAAGCGAGCCAGTTGTCGGCCTGTGATCCTCACAGATTTGATTCTTGCGTCCTTGCCTGAAGCCATCTTCCTGCCTCCCCATTACGCCAGGATGCCCGCCTCGCTTGGCCGCGTGTCCACGACCGCAGCCTTGTCAACTTTCCCGCCGGACACGGAGGGCGCCGCCCAGCCCGACGAATTGGATGCCGCTGACGCAACCCACGCGATGTGCACAAATGAGGCGCGAGCTAACGCCAATATACACCCTGGAGGCTCAATCGCAACAGGGAGGAAGCTTGAACCCGGCCACGGACGCAAAATGGGGCACATCACCCCATTGCATCAGCGACCCAGGCACTCCTGGAGGTCGCTCAGCGCCTCGTCCCGGCAGGCGAAGGGACCGACAACGTCGTCCTTCACCAGGCTGCGGACACCGGGGCCGAACGTGAAGACCTGGGACGGGCTCTGCAGCGGGAATTTGCCGGCGGAGTGGTACCAGCCTGTGCAGCCGACGGGAACGCCCGGCTCGGGCTCTTCGAAGTAGCCGAGGAACATCTGCAGATCCTGGTCGGAAATGACGGACGCCATGCGTAGCTCCTGCTCAACTACCGGCGGCGAGGCCGGATCAGCCAGGAGCATACGATACATGCGCGTGCGGTGAGGCGGTCATCAGCCGGAGAGCCGACCACCGTGGCACATGAAGGCGGCGTCCCAGGGGCTATGACAGGGGAACTATCGGACCTGTTCGCCGCCGGTCCGTCTTCAGTTCTGGTCGCGAGCCACCGTCAGACCCGCTGGCGATAGAGCGACGGATCGACGACTTCGAGCATCTTGGCGGTGTCCAGCCCGCCCAGGAACTCCGAGACGCTCTTGACCCACGGCGTGGGGTCAGCCAGCAGCTGGTTGTAATCCACTTCCAGGTACTTGAACTGCGGGTTGGCGTCCATGTACTCGCAGACTTCCTTGATCTGCTGGCGGAACAGGGCCATCACCTGGTCGTCGCGCAGCGTCTGATTGGCCTTGCCCTTGTGCTCCAGCATGACGTTCTGCGACTTGATGACTTCCTCCAGGCGCCGCCGCATGAAAATCACGCGGTACTCATAGCCGCTCTTGGGCAGGTCCAGCAACAGCAGATGGACCATCTTGACCACCTTGCCGGGAGCCTGCTGGAGCCAGGAAGGATCCTGCTTGGTTTTCTTGACCGGCTCGAATTCGTAGTAGCCCTTGGGATTGTCCACGTCGGGCTTGCGAATGTTGTCGGTCAGCGCTGGGATGCCGCCCTCATCGATCATCCGCATCATCATCGACGTCCCCGAACGCGGAAGC
>Ga0116188_1002890_pt1 | contig 13014 bp, 27 predicted proteins | sample AD_JPNTR2_MetaG_FD_89807 | JGI IMG/M metagenome (GOLD analysis project Ga0116188, IMG submission 89807) | Active sludge microbial communities of municipal wastewater-treating anaerobic digesters from Japan - AD_JPNTR2_MetaG | ecosystem: Engineered > Bioreactor > Anaerobic > Digestate | place...
CGGGGTGAATATGGAATCCATGGGTATTATCCCTATGGGCTGGCCCTGTTCCTTGTTTTTCTCTGCAGGCACATATCCTCTTCCCTTTTCAAGGGTGATTTCCATATAAAGCCTGGCATCGGCGCTGAGGGTTGCTATGTGTAAATCGGGATTCAAAATCTCCACGTCCGGCCCGTGTATAATATCACCGGCCTTTATTTCCCCTTCGCCCTCCGCCTCTATCCTGACAAGCCTCGGCTCATCGCCGTCCAGTTTTACGCTTAAGGACTTCAGGTTTAACACTATTTCCGTAACGTCTTCCTTAACGCCCGGTATCGTGGAAAACTCATGGAGCACTCCATCTATTTTAATGGATGTCACGGCAGCTCCCGGCAGCGAGGAAAGCAGCACCCTCCTCAAGGAATTGCCCAGGGTTATCCCATAACCCCTTTCCAGCGGCTCCACTACGAATTTCCCGTAAGTTTTGTCGCTGCTCATTTCAACTATTTCCACTTTGGGCTTTTCAATCTCTATCATTAATTAACCCTCCTTGAACAACTCTATTAAATCTTACCGAGGGCAACCGATTTCAGATATATTGATTATCTGGAGTAAAGCTCTACTATAAGGTGTTCTTCAATCGGTATATCTATATGCTCTTTCTTCGGCACGCCGACTACTCTTGCTCTCATCTTTTCCATGTCAACTTCCAGCCAATCGGGGGCAACCCTTTGGTTATTCTCGGCCAACTCTTTAAATTTTTCGCTGTTCCTGCTGCTCTCCTTCACTTCCACAACATCCCCAACCTTCACCAGGTAGGACGGTATATCAACCTTTTTGCCGTTAACCAGGAAATGTCCGTGCCTTACAAGCTGCCTGGCTTCTTTCCTGGATTCTCCTAGTCCAATCCTGTAAACCAAGTTGTCCAACCTGGATTCCAGTATCGAAAGCAGGTTCTCGCCGGTTACACCCTTCATTCTCTCTGCCATATTAAAGTATTTCCTGAACTGGCTTTCCATTACTCCGTAATATCTCTTTGCTTTTTGTTTCTCCCTAAGCTGCAGCCCGTAGCCCGAAACCTTTTTCCTGCCCTGTCCATGCTGCCCGGGCACATAGGACCTCCGGTCAATGGCGCATTTATCCGAATAACACCTGTCACCCTTTAGGTAAAGTTTCATGCCTTCCCTGCGACACAGCCTGCATACCGGACCTGTATATCTAGCCATAAGTTTTATACACCTCCCGCTATTTTGTTTAGACCCGTCTTCTTTTTGGTGGCCTGCACCCGTTATGGGGTACCGGTGTAAGGTCCTTTATAAGGTTGACTTCCAATCCGGCAGCCTGGAGCGCCCTTATGGCCGCTTCTCGCCCGGAACCGGGGCCTTTCACATAAACCTCCACGCTCTTTAAACCGTGCTCCATTGCGTCCTTGGCCGCCGCTTCCGCCGCCATCTGGGCGGCAAAGGGAGTGGATTTTCTCGAGCCCTTGAACCCCAGCTTTCCGGCGCTCGCCCATGATAATGCATTGCCGTGCAGATCGGTCAAAGTTACGATTGTATTGTTAAAAGTCGACTTGATATGAGCCTGGCCGCGCTCGATGTTTTTCTTTTCGCGTCTTTTAATTCTCCTTCTTGGCCTTGCTGCCATTCATTTTACCTCCTTCACATAGGGTTATGCCTTATTTCTTGCGTTTTACGCCTACGGTTCGTTTCGGACCCTTCCTGGTTCTTGCATTATTTTTGGTGGTTTGTCCCCGCACCGGCAGGCCTCTCCTGTGGCGCAATCCCCTGTAGGACCCGATATCTATCAGGCGTTTAATGTTCATGCTGACCTCTCTTCTCAGGTCCCCTTCCACCTTGTACTGCTTGTCGATTACTTCCCTCAGCCTGCTTATTTCCGCTTCGGTCAGGTCCTTTACCCTCGTATCGGGGTTCACTCCCGCCTGCTCGAGTATTTTTTGCGACCTTGCCCTGCCGATGCCGTATATATAGGTAAGCCCGATTTCTATTCTCTTGTCCCTGGGTAAGTCAATACCAGCAATCCTAGCCATCTAATAACCACACCTCCCGTATTCCATTATCCCTGTTTTTGTTTGTGCTTGGGATTCTCGCAGATTATCATAACTCTGCCTTTTCTTTTGATTATTTTGCATTTTTCGCATATCGGCTTGACGGACGGTTTTACCTTCATCATAATACCTCCTTAGCTTTTGCCTCTCCATACAATTCTGCCCCGTGTAAGGTCGTAGGGAGACAGTTCTACCGTTACCCGGTCACCGGGTAAAATCCTAATATAGTGCATCCTAAGTTTTCCGGATACATGGGCCAAAATCCTGTGCCCGTTCTCCAGCTCTACGTGAAACATTGCGTTTGGCAGCGCCTCCACCACTTTACCTTCCACTTCTATAACATCCTTCTTCGCCATAAGGTGTTCATACCTCCATTCACCGAATCCTATCAACTCCCAAGGTTTTCAAGGCTCTTTCTCAGCTCCGCGTTAGTAACCTTTTTTCCGCTCTTAAGCTTTTCAGCAACTTCCTGCAGCACTATACCGGTCTTTGCCAGGTGTTTTATCTTCTTTTTCTTGGGCTTGTCAACCTTGCGCAGGTCGCCGTCGGCTATACGCAGGTATTGTTCGCCTTCAAAACCCACCACCACAAAAATTTTATCCTTGTCCCTTCCAGCTTTGGACCTGACAACCTGGCCCAGGGCTATTCCCCCTTTTTCCATACTCCATTCACCTCCGTCGAACTCCTTAGGTTTGAGCAAGTATCCGGGGGCTGTCACCGGTTTCATGCTTTATTTGCATTCAAGCGACAATGCCGCCTTAAAGCTACCGTAGTCCGGCCTTCCGGCAGCAGCTTGAAAAACAGTCTGCCTATATCTCAAGAGCCTTTGCGATTTGCTCTCCAACCTTTGCTATATCCTGTCCGCCGTCAATACTCAACAGCAGTCCTTTGTCGGAATAGTAGTTGATAAGGGGCTTGGTCTGTTCAAGGTACACCTCTATCCTTTTTGTCACCGTTTCCTCTTTATCGTCATCCCTCTGGATAAGTTCGCCGCCGCACTCATCGCACAGCCCGGGGCGGGACGGGCTGTTATACTTCACATGATAGGTAGACCCGCACTTTTTACATACCCTCCTGCCCACCGCCCTCTCTATCAGTACTTCCTTTGCCACATCTATGTTAATAACATGGTCAAGTGCCATATTCATCTCTTCCAGCACCTGGTCCAACGCGTCGGCCTGGGCAACGGTCCTGGGAAACCCATCAAGCAAAAAGCCCTTCCTGCAGTCCTCTTCGCTCAAGCGGTCCTTTACTATCTCCACCACCGTTTCGTCCGGCACCAGGAGCCCCCTGTTCATATACTCCTTTACCTTCAATCCCAGTGGAGTGCCTTCCTTCAGGTTTTTACGGAAAATATCGCCGGTGGATACATGCGGTATCGAGTACCTGTCTGCTATCATGGCTGCCTGGGTCCCCTTGCCGGCCCCCGGCGGCCCCATAATTACCAAACGCAACACCATCATCTCCTATTTAAGAAATCCCTGGTAGTGCCTCATGAGCATTTGGGCCTCTATCTGCTTCATGGTCTCCAAAGCCACGCCCACCACTATCAGCAGGGCTGTTCCCCCGAAGTATATCTTAAGGCCGGTAAACCTCATAAGCAATACCGGTATAACCACTATCACAACCAGGAAGAAGGCTCCCACCAGTGTAATCCTGTTTAACACTTTACTGATATAGTCGCTGGTCGGCTTGCCCGGCCTTATCCCCGGTATAAACCCGCCGTACTTTCTAAGGTTGTTTGCCACTTCCATCGGGTTGAAGGTTACAGCCGTGTAAAAATAGGTAAAGAACACTATTAAAAGCGCAGTGAACAGGGTATGGGCAAACCCGCCCCACGCAAAATACCTTTCCATAAACCTGTTGAACCCGCTCTCCGGGAAAAAGGCCCCTATGGTTTGAGGGAAAGCCAAAAGCGATGAAGCGAATATCACCGGTATAACCCCGGCCTGGTTAACCTTTATCGGTATATGGGTGCTTTGTCCGCCGTACATTTTCCTTCCCACAACCCTTTTCGCGTACTGGACCGGTATCCTCCTCTGTCCTTCCTGTATGGCCACAACGCCGACAATAATCAGCACCGCTCCGATGGCAAACAGCACCAGTTCCACAATATTTGTGGTACCCACCCTGTAGTACTGGTAAATGGTCACGACACCATCGGGAAGCCGGGAAATAATGCCTGCAAATATGAGAAGCGAAATCCCGTTCCCTATACCCTTGTCGGTAATCTGCTCACCCAGCCACATAAGAAATGCCGTTCCTGCCGTGAGGGTCAAGGCAACTATTGTTATATTGATGGGTGTAGCGCTGTAAAGGGCGCCCCTCATACCAAGGCTTAAGCCTATACTCTGTACAAGGGCCAGCACCACCGTGCCGTATCTCGTGTACTGCGCGATTTTTTTGCGTCCCTCTTCTCCCTCTTTTGCCATTTCCTCCAGCTTGGGAATGGCAATGGTGAGTAGATTCATAATGATGGATGCCGTTATATAGGGAGTGATGCTGAGAGCAAATATTGTAAAATTGCTGAAAGCCCCTCCCGATACCACATCAAAGAAGCCCAGCAGTCCTCCTTTTTGGACTATATCCTGGATGACCGCAATGTTTATTCCCGGCACCGGAATAAAAGCGCCTACCCTGAAAACTATCAGCATGGCTACGGTAAAGAGAATCCTTCTTCTCAAATCAGGTATCTTCCATGCGTTTATCAGCGTTTGAATCACCCTATATCACCTCAGCCTTTCCTCCCGCAGCCTCTATACGTTCTGCGGCCGCTTTGCTGAATTTGTGCGCCCTCACCGTAAGAGCCCTGTCAATCTCTCCGTCCCCCAGCACCTTTACCCGCCGCCCAGTTCCTTTGATTACGCCTTCCTGTACCAGTAGTTCCGGCGTTATTACCGAGCCTTCTTCGAACATATTGAGCCTTTCCAAATTTACCACCGAATATTCCTTTTTGAAGATATTTGTAAACCCTCGCTTTGGTATCCTTCTTTGCAGCGGCATCTGGCCTCCCTCAAAACCCGGTCTCACACCGCCGCCTGAACGGGCCTTTTGTCCTTTATGTCCCCTGCCGGCGGTCTTGCCGTGCCCGGAACTTATGCCCCTGCCCACCCTTTTGGCTTTCTTTTTTGCGCCCTGTGCAGGTTTAAGCTCGTGCAGCTTCATGATGACACCTCCTTTAGTTAACTTCTTCCACTTCCACCAGGTGTCTTACCTTGTTTATCATGCCCCTTATCTCGGGCGTATCGTTTTTCTCCACCACCTGGGATATCTTCTTGAGGCCAAGGGCCTCTACTGTCGCTTTTTGGTCCTTCTTGCTGCCGATTACACTTCTTATGAGTTTAATCTTTAACTTAGCCAAAACTTACTCCCTCCTAACCCAGAATCTCTTCCACAGTTTTTCCCCTCAGCTTGGCAACCTGCTCTCCGGTTTTTAACTGCCTGATGCCCTCCATGGTAGCATTAACCATGTTTCTGGGATTGTTGGAACCGAGGGATTTGGCCCTTATGTCCCTGACGCCCGCGCATTCAAGCACCGCCCTGACCGGGCCCCCTGCGATTATTCCGGTACCTTCCTTGGCCGGCATAAGTATCACTTTGCCCGCTCCGAACCGGCCTATCACTTCGTGGGGTATTGTGGTGCCCACCATCGGAACCCTTACCATATACCTTTTGGCTTCTTCTATGGCTTTCCTGATGGCCTCGGGAACTTCCACCGCTTTCCCAGACCCTACGCCGACATTTCCGTTTTGGTCGCCCACAACTACCAATGCGCTGAACCTGAAGTTTCTTCCACCTTTAACAACCTTGGCAACCCTTCCTATATAGACAACCTTTTCCACAAGGTCCGGCTTTGACTGTTCGGCATGCTTTTCCTTGTTTTGCATCTATCTCCCTCCTTATCCTAGAAGTTTAGGCCGGTCTCCCTGGCAGCGTCCGCCAGGGCTTTAACCTTTCCGTGATATTTGTATCCGCCCCTGTCGAAGACAACATTCTTTATCCCTTTTTCCAGCGCCCTGCGGGCCAAAACTTTGCCTACCACCTTCGCCGCGTCCAGGTTATAGCTTTTTTCCACTTCCGCCTTTACTTCCTTATCCAGCGTGGAAGCCGCCAGCAGCGTAACACCGGCGTCATCGTCAATAAGCTGGGCGTAGATATGGTTAAGACTTCTATATACGTTCAGGCGGGGTCTTTCGGCACTGCCGTGGATTTTGTTTCTGACCACCCTGTGCCTCTTTTGCCGGGCCTCGTTTCTTATCATCTTCTTAAACAAGATAGCTCTCTCCCTTCTTACCTATTTGCCGGTCTTTCCAACCTTGCGTCTAATATGCTCGTAATCGTATTTGATACCCTTGCCCTTGTATGGCTCGGGCTCCCTTACGCCCCTGATTTTTGCGGCATAATTCCCCACCTTTTGCTTGTCAATACCCTTTACCAGAACCTTGTTTGTTCCTTCCACCTCAACAGTGATACCTTCCGGGTCCGTCATTTCTACCGGGTGGGAGTATCCAACGCTTAATACAAGCTTTTTACCCTGCTTTTGCGCCCTATATCCTACCCCGTTAATTTCAAGCACCTTCTGGTAACCCTTTGTTACGCCCTCCACCATGTTGGCGATAAGCGACCTGGTCAACCCGTGAAGGGACTTGTGGAATTTATCGTCAGAAGGCCTTTTAACAAGTATACTGTTGCCTTCCTTCGTTATTATCATGTCTTTGTGCATTTTGTTCTCTATTTTACCCAGCGGCCCCTTTACCGAGACGAGATTCCCTTCGCCAATGGTCACCTCAACCCCGCCGGGTATCTCTATGGGCAACTTACCAATCCTGGACATTGTAACACCTCCTGTATACTACCAAATATAACAGATAACCTCTCCTCCGACGTTTTCCTTTCTCGCCTGGGCATCGGTCATAATACCCTTTGAAGTGGATATTATCGCAATACCAAGCCCCCCCAGTACTTTTGGTATTTGGTCCTTATTAACATACACCCTAAGGCCCGGCTTGGAGATTCTCTTTAGGCCGCTTATAACCTTTTCCTGCCCCTGGGGGTATTTCAGTTCAATTTTTATTATCCCCTGCTTTCCGTCCTCTTTAACTTCGTATCCTTTTATAAAACCTTCTTCAAGCAATATCTTGGCAATAGCCTTTTTTACATTCGATGCCGGTATCTCCACCTGGCTGTGTTTAACAGTGGTCGCGTTTCTAATACGGGTAAGCATATCGGCAATGGGGTCAGTCATAACCATATTCTCTACCTCCTTCCGTTATAAAGCCCTACCAGCTTGCCTTTTTAACACCCGGGATCTCTCCCCTGTATGCAAATTCCCTGAAACAAATGCGGCATATCCCGAATTTTCTAAGGTATGCATGGGGCCTTCCGCATACCTTGCATCTATTGTAAGCCCTGGTGCTATACCTTGGCTTTCTTCCCTGCTTGGCTATCATTGATTTCTTAGCCACCCACTTCTACCTCCTCATTATTTTCTAAAGGGCACTCCCAGTATCCTTAAGAGTTCCCGCGCCTCCTCATCGGTTTTGCCGGTTGTTACTATTATTACGTCCATACCCCTTATTTTTTCAATCTTATCGTAATCAACTTCCGGGAATATAAGCTGCTCTTTAATGCCCAGTGCGAAGTTTCCCCTTCCGTCAAAGGCATCCGGCGATACGCCCCTAAAGTCCCTCACCCTGGGGAGGGCTATATTGAAAAGCTTATCCAAAAACTCGTACATCCTCTGGCCCCTAAGGGTTACCTTGCAGCCTATCGGCATTCCGGTACGTATTTTAAAAGCGGCAACGGATTTTTTTGCCCTAGTGATAACCGGTTTCTGCCCGCTTATCACCGTCAGGTCGTTTACCGCCGCTTCCAAAGCCTTGGCGTTTTCCTTGGCTTCGCCAACCCTCATGTTGATTATTACCTTTTCCACCTTCGGGACTTCCATTACATTCTTGTATCCGAATTTCTCCATAAGAGCAGGTACTGCTTCATTATGGTACTTGTCCAAAAGTCTTGACATCCTGCTACCTCCTTTCCCCTACTCTTTATTTATCAAGAGTTTCACCACAGGCCTTGCAATATCTCACCTTGGTGCCGTCCTTTAATATCTTTTTACCGGCCCTTCTTCCCCTTTTACATTTGGGGCAGTACAGCAGTACATTCGATACATGTACCGGACCCTCCTGGTGAATTATACCCCCCTGTTGCAATTCTCGGGTGGGCTTTACATGCTTTGTCAGCATATTTACTCCCTCGACTATGACACGATTGTCTTTCGGAAAGGCTGTCAGGACTTTACCCCTTTTCCCTTTGTCTTTTCCGGATATTAGTTCAACCGTATCCCCTTTTTTTACATGCATTTTTGCTTTGCCTTTCAAAACAGCCACCTCCTTCGTTAAAGAACTTCAGGTGCAAGAGAGATAATTTTCATGAAATCCTTTTCCCTGAGCTCCCTGGCAACGGGGCCAAATATCCTTGTTCCCCTGGGTTGTTTGTCGTCCCTTATTATAACCGCAGCGTTCTCGTCAAATTTTATAACGCTTCCGTCCATCCTCTTTACTCCCCTTGTGGTCCTAACCACCACCGCTTTTACAACGTCCCCCTTCTTCACAACACCGCCGGGCGTTGCATCTTTAACGGTAGCAATTATAATATCGCCCACGTTGGCGTACCTTTTTCTCGAACCCCCAAGGACTTTTATGCAAAGCAATTCCTTGGCTCCGGAATTGTCCGCCACCCTAAGACGGGATTCAGATTGTATCATCGGAAATACCTCCTTCCGGCAAACGTAGTGAGTTATCGTGCCTTCTCGATTATTTCAACAAGCCTCCAACGTTTTTCCCTGCTCAGGGGCCTTGTCTCCATGATTTTCACCCTGTCCCCTACCGAGCATTCATTGTTCTCGTCGTGGGCTTTAAATTTCTTTGTCCGTTTTATTGATTTGCCGTACAGCGGGTGTCTTACCAGGGTTTCCACCGCCACTACTATGGTTTTGTCCATCTTGTCGCTTACCACTCTGCCAATCCTGACTTTCCTGTTGCCCCGTATCATAGACCCATTTCCTCCTTCCCTGAAAAGGTGTTACGCTTTAACCTTCTTAAGTTCCCTTTCCCTTAAAACGGTTTTTATCCTCGCAATGGATTTTCTTACCTGTTTTATTCTCATGGGATTATCCAACTGTCCCGTAGCAAGTTGAAACCTGAGGTTGAAAAGTTCTCCCTTAAGCTCCTTGGCCTTTTTTTCCAATTCCTGTTCGGTCATTTCCCTAACCTCTTTAGCTTTCATTTGCTTCACCACCCACTTCATCGCGTTTTACAAATTTACATTTGATAGGCAGTTTATGCATGGCAAGGCGCATTGCTTCCCTGGCTACATCTTCGCTTACGCCGGATATTTCGAACATGACTCTCCCGGGCTTAACCACTGCCACCCAGTATTCCGGCGACCCTTTACCCGAGCCCATCCTGGTCTCGGCGGGTTTTTGCGTAACGGGTTTGTCGGGAAATATTTTTATCCAGACCTTTCCGCCTCTTTTTATATACCTGGTCATGGCTATCCTTGCAGCCTCAATCTGGTTTGAAGTAATCCATCCCGGTTCGATAGCCTGCAGACCGTATTGACCGTATGATATTGCGTTGCCTCGGGCTGCTTTTCCTTTCATTCTGCCCCTTTGAACCTTTCGGCGCTTGACCCTTTTGGGTATCAACATTTGGCCTTCCTCCTCCCTTACAAGTCCCTAGTTTTCGCTCTTGGTTTTACCCAGGATTTCCCCCTTGTATATCCATACCTTCACCCCGATTTTACCGTAGGTCGTATCCGCCTCTGCAAAACCGTACTCTATGTCGGCCCTCAGCGTCTGCAGCGGTATGGTGCCTTCGCTGTACCTCTCGCTCCTGGCTATTTCCGCTCCTCCCAGTCTTCCGGACACCATTGTTTTGATACCCTTGGCTCCCACACGCATTGTTCGCTGTATAGACTGTTTCATGGCCCTTCTGAAGGAAACCCTTTTTTCAAGCTGGGAAGCGATGTTTTCCGCAACCAGCTGTGCATCCAGTTCGGGGACCTTTATTTCTATTATATTGATGAATACATTTTTCCCCGTCATGACCTCCAGTTCTTTCTTAAGGTCATCCACTCCCGAGCCGCCCTTGCCTATCACCATTCCCGGCTTGGCGGTAAATACGGTAACCTTAACCCGGTTGGCCGCCCGCTCGATTTCCACTTTGGAAACACCGGAAGTATAGAACTTATCCTTTACGTATTTTCTTATCTTGTTATCTTCTATCAAAAGGTCTGAAAAATCCCTTTTACCCGAATACCACTTTGAACTCCAGTCCCTTATTATCCCGACCCTGAGCCCGTGGGGATTGACTTTTTGGCCCACTTAGCTTTCCCTCCTTTTTACTGTTTTTCGCGAAGTACCACGGATATATGGGTACTTCTTTTGCGTATCAGGTTTGCCCTTCCCTGGGCCCTGGCCTTGTACCTCTTCATTGTCGGCCCCTGGTTGGCATATATTTGTGCAACGTACAGGTTATCCCTTACCATATCGTGATTGTTTTCCGCGTTGGCCGCCGCTGATTGTATCAGTTTCTCGGTTATTCTTGCACCCTTTTGGGGCATATACCGCAGTATGGCCAAAGCTTCATCTATGCTTTTACCCCTCACCTGGTCCAAGACAACCTCGACCTTTCGGGGTGATATTCTGATATATCTTGCATGAGCTTTTGCTTCCATCGTTAAACCCTCCTTCCCTCTACTTGAGTGCCGTTGACCTCTCGGTATGGGCACCGTGCCCCCTAAAGGTTCTGGTCGGCGCGAATTCGCCCAGCTTGTGCCCCACCATTTCTTCAGTTATATAAACAGGGACATGTTTTCTTCCATCGTGCACCGCTATGGTATGACCCACCATTTGCGGGAAGATGGTAGATGCCCTCGACCAGGTCTTCAGAACCTTTTTCTCATTCTTTTTGTTCATCTCTTCAATTCTTTTTAAAAGTTTAGGATGGACATAGGGTCCTTTTTCCAATGACCTTCCCATGAACAATATTTCCTCCCTTCTCTTCTTACTTCTTACGATGCTTTACGATAAACTTGTCGCTGTCCTTGTTCTTCTTCCTTGTCTTGTATCCGATTGTGGGTTTTCCCCACGGTGTAACCGGTGTCGGTCTGCCTACCGGGGCCTTGCCCTCACCACCGCCGTGCGGGTGGTCAACCGGGTTCATGGCGGAACCCCTGACGGTAGGCCTTATGCCCAAGTTTCTCTTCCTGCCGGCCTTGCCTATGGTGATGTTCTCGTGGTCAAGGTTGCCTACCTGCCCCACCGTCGCCCTACACTCCTGCCTAACCATTCTAACCTCACCGGAAGGGAGTTTGATCTGCGCATAATCCCCTTCCTTCGCCATAAGCTGAGCCGAGTTGCCGGCGGCCCTTACCAGTTGGGCTCCCTTCCCGGGCTTTAATTCAATGTTGTGTATTACGGTACCCACCGGAATGCTGGAAAGAGGCAGCGCGTTCCCCGGCTTTATGTCCACATCCTCGCCGGATATCACGATGTCGCCCACGTTCAGTCCCAAAGGTGCGATTATATACCTTTTTTCGCCGTCCGCGTAATTCAAAAGCGCAATATTCGCACTCCTGTTGGGGTCATACTCGATAGTGGCAACCCTTGCTGGTACCCCATCCTTGTCCCTCTTAAAATCTATAATCCTGTATTTTCTCTTATGTCCGCCTCCCCTGTGACGAACAGTTATCCTGCCGTGTACGTTTCTGCCTCCGGACTTTTTCAGGTCGGTCACAAGGGATTTTTCCGGTTTGTCGGTAGTAATCCCAGAATAGTCCAAAACGGTCATATGTCGTATTCCCGGGGAGGTGGGCCTGAATTTTTTAACCGCCATTGCGTTTCCCTCCTTACATTTACATTCCCTCGAAGAACTCTATTTTTTTACTGCCTTCGGCAAGCTTTACAAAGGCCTTTTTCCAGCTTGCCTTCCTACCGATGTTTCTGCCCATCCTTCTCATTTTGCCCATGTAATTTACAACATTTACCCTTTCCACCTTCACATCGAACAGCTCTTCCACGGCCTTCTTTATTTCTATTTTGTTAGCCTTTCTGTCTACCACAAAGGTGTACTTGTTCTGTTCCATGTCCCTCATGCTTCTCTCGGTAACAATAGGCCTTATAACTATATCCTGGGGAGCCTTCATTTCCCGTACACCTCCTCGACTTCCTGCACCGCATCCCTGGTTATTAAAAACGTATCATACTTCAATATGTCATATACGTTAAGGCTTCCCGCAAAGGCTGTTTTTACTCCGGGGATGTTTCTTGCCGATTTTGCTACCTCCTCGTCGCCACCCTTAACCACTATCAATGCCTTTTTATCAACGTTAAGATTCTTGAGCATGGCGGAAATAAACGCGGTCTTGGGCCGGTCCATAACAAGGCTATCCAATACCTTAATCTCATTGTTGGCCGCCTTTGAACTGAGGGCCGAAAGCATGGCCTGCCTGCGCATCTTCTTGGACAATTTTTGTGAATAATCCCTGGGTTTGGGGGCAAAAACCACTCCCCCTCCCGTCCACTGCGGCGAGCGGATGCTGCCGTGTCTTGCCCTGCCTGTGCCTTTTTGCCTCCAGGGCTTTCTGCCGCCTCCCCTTACTTCCGCCCGGGTCTTTGCAGACTGGGTACCCTGTCTCTGGTTGGCCAGGTATACCTGCACCGCCTGATGCAGCAGCGGCTGGTTCACCTCGGCGCCAAAAATCTCATCTTTAAGGTCTATTTCCCCTACCTGCTTTCCTTCTGTATTATAAACTGCTACTCTAGGCATAACCTTTCCTCCTTTCTACAAGCCTTCTTATGCTTTGACAGAATTCCTTATAACCAGTAAGCCGCCTTTGGGTCCCGGCACCGCGCCCTTCAAAAGCATAAGATTGTGCTCCGGGTCCACCTTTACCACTTCAAG
>Ga0116188_1002900_pt1 | contig 12962 bp, 16 predicted proteins | sample AD_JPNTR2_MetaG_FD_89807 | JGI IMG/M metagenome (GOLD analysis project Ga0116188, IMG submission 89807) | Active sludge microbial communities of municipal wastewater-treating anaerobic digesters from Japan - AD_JPNTR2_MetaG | ecosystem: Engineered > Bioreactor > Anaerobic > Digestate | place...
CCTGTTTCCGTGGTTACCGAACCACGGCTCCATTGAAGCCTGCGCCGGATGATTGGTGGGGGCGGCGCCGTCCGGGTTTCCGTGGTTACCGAACCACGGCTCCATTGAAGCATTTTCCCAGAATAGAACCTTGGGTGGGTATTCATCGTTTCCGTGGTTACCGAACCACGGCTCCATTGAAGCTTGAGTACCGGGAGCGGTTAAACCGCCCCCACAATCACGTTTCCGTGGTTACCGAACCACGGCTCCATTGAAGCAAGTGGCGCCCCGGCGAGGCGGAGCCGGGTCATGCCGGTTTCCGTGGTTACCGAACCACGGCTCCATTGAAGCTTTTGAAAGCAGGAGCAGCGCGTACCTGACCTGTTTTGTTTCCGTGGTTACCGAACCACGGCTCCATTGAAGCAAAGAGTTGGGCGCCACGATGCGCGAGCGAAGTGGGGTTTCCGTGGTTACCGAACCACGGCTCCATTGAAGCGCCCACGACATCCCCGATATCCTCGTGGCATTCCTCCGTTTCCGTGGTTACCGAACCACGGCTCCATTGAAGCAGGAGCGACCCGGCAGTGGGAGGTCGGCTCCTACTGCCTGTTTCCGTGGTTACCGAACCACGGCTCCATTGAAGCGGCAAGGTGTTTGACGCCGCTGTTGCAGAGCACTCGTTTCCGTGGTTACCGAACCACGGCTCCATTGAAGCTTGACCGTTGGGGAAAGCTGAGTCTTCATGCATCCAGGTTTCCGTGGTTACCGAACCACGGCTCCATTGAAGCCGTCGCCGCCGGAAGAGGTGCCGCCGGGGTGATAAAGTTTCCGTGGTTACCGAACCACGGCTCCATTGAAGCGGGATAACGGACGCAACCCTGTGTACAAATTATCTGTTTCCGTGGTTACCGAACCACGGCTCCATTGAAGCGTGTTCCTTCACGATCCTGGGTCCGCGGCTGTCCGTGTTTCCGTGGTTACCGAACCACGGCTCCATTGAAGCCACCCCTCAGCCCGCCCGAGAAGTTGATAGTGTCGTGTTTCCGTGGTTACCGAACCACGGCTCCATTGAAGCTGGTGGAGGAACAAAGCCCTGGTGTCCCAGGCGCAGGGTTTCCGTGGTTACCGAACCACGGCTCCATTGAAGCGGATACAACCTGAACTCAGATTGCACCTTCCCGGAAGTTTCCGTGGTTACCGAACCACGGCTCCATTGAAGCAATTGGGCATTCATCCACTTTGTCGAATAGCCTTTTGTTTCCGTGGTTACCGAACCACGGCTCCATTGAAGCATTATCGCCTTTGCCAACCCTTGAGTCGGGGCGACGTTTCCGTGGTTACCGAACCACGGCTCCATTGAAGCTGCGAATTCCGAGAAGGACTTCTCAGCAACCTGTATGTTTCCGTGGTTACCGAACCACGGCTCCATTGAAGCGTGGATGAATGCGCAATTTAAGCAGCTCGGCGCCACGTTTCCGTGGTTACCGAACCACGGCTCCATTGAAGCATGTCTGTTCTGTATCGCAAAGACTTTTCCCGTGGGTTTCCGTGGTTACCGAACCACGGCTCCATTGAAGCTCATTTTGGCTCTCGTTTTCATTTTCCTATCTCCTTGCCGTTTCCGTGGTTACCGAACCACGGCTCCATTGAAGCCCAGGTGACCTACTCCTCCTACGAGGAAGGCTGCACCTGTTTCCGTGGTTACCGAACCACGGCTCCATTGAAGCCAGGAACCTGACCTTCTGACCCTCGAACTCGCCGAGTTTCCGTGGTTACCGAACCACGGCTCCATTGAAGCCTCTATGCGACCCCGGGTACCCGGATCCCGGCGGCGTGTTTCCGTGGTTACCGAACCACGGCTCCATTGAAGCTCGGTGATGGCTGCGTTTAACCGATCCACTTTCTCTCGTTTCCGTGGTTACCGAACCACGGCTCCATTGAAGCTATCGGTACGTATCCGACGCCCTGAATGAAACGAAGTTTCCGTGGTTACCGAACCACGGCTCCATTGAAGCTGGATGAACTGATTGGGGCTCGGAGCGGCGCCGCAGATCGTTTCCGTGGTTACCGAACCACGGCTCCATTGAAGCGAATTGGGCGTTCATCCACCTGGTGGAATACCCTTTTTTGTTTCCGTGGTTACCGAACCACGGCTCCATTGAAGCTAGCCCAGGGTGCAGCCGTCAACCCAGGCTGTTTTGCGTTTCCGTGGTTACCGAACCACGGCTCCATTGAAGCTTTGCCGATGAGAATGCCCGCTTTGGCTTTCGTTACGGTTTCCGTGGTTACCGAACCACGGCTCCATTGAAGCACATTGATAGTGCCACTCTACACCACGCGAAAATTCGTTTCCGTGGTTACCGAACCACGGCTCCATTGAAGCCTGACTCTCTCTTTACCAGTCTCAGGAGTGTATCTCGTTTCCGTGGTTACCGAACCACGGCTCCATTGAAGCTCGCTCTATGGAGTCTCCCAGCAGCAGACGGGCGTCGGTTTCCGTGGTTACCGAACCACGGCTCCATTGAAGCTTCGTCCACCTGGAGTGGGACACCAATACCGGCCGGGTTTCCGTGGTTACCGAACCACGGCTCCATTGAAGCTGTTTCCATGTCTCTATCCCTCCTGTTGTGTTCATCAGTTTCCGTGGTTACCGAACCACGGCTCCATTGAAGCATATCCCGCCCGCAATCATCGAGTGGCGGAGGCGGTTTGTTTCCGTGGTTACCGAACCACGGCTCCATTGAAGCCCCAAAGGATTCGCCGAGCTTGCCGAATCCGCTCAGGTTTCCGTGGTTACCGAACCACGGCTCCATTGAAGCTCCGCAATGCCGTCCCCGGTGTGGTAGCTCGGGACATGTTTCCGTGGTTACCGAACCACGGCTCCATTGAAGCTCCTGGGATAACGGACGCAACCCTATGTGTTATCACGTTTCCGTGGTTACCGAACCACGGCTCCATTGAAGCTGCCGTCTCGGCTGCGGCATGGACCCGGATCACCTCCGTTTCCGTGGTTACCGAACCACGGCTCCATTGAAGCTCGGCGATCTCGCGGATGAGGTGCAACGTCTCGGCAGTTTCCGTGGTTACCGAACCACGGCTCCATTGAAGCAATTACTGGCATTGTATTTCTCCTTGTGTAAGAGGGGGTTTCCGTGGTTACCCAACCACGGCTCCATTGAAGCGGTTCACATTAATCCCGATACGTGGGAAGACGGGAGGTTTCCGTGGTTACCGAACCACGGCTCCATTGAAGCTAAACCTTGTCGATATGATCCATAACTTTCCGAACAGGTTTCCGTGGTTACCGAACCACGGCTCCATTGAAGCGGAATTCTGTATGGCATTTCAGCGGCGCGTTTGGCGTTTCCGTGGTTACCGAACCACGGCTCCATTGAAGCCAGCCACAATCATGACAGTGCGTATGCCCCGATATCCGTTTCCGTGGTTACCGAACCACGGCTCCATTGAAGCAAACTCGCCCCATCTATACGTCTTGCCATCCACGCCGTTTCCGTGGTTACCGAACCACGGCTCCATTGAAGCCGGGCTACGTGCGACCCCCGGGAAGACCGGGTCTGCAAGTTTCCGTGGTTACCGAACCACGGCTCCATTGAAGCTACACGCGCAGAAGGTGGTTTGTCTCTGGATAGACATGTTGTTTCCGTGGTTACCGAACCACGGCTCCATTGAAGCCCGTCCGTCCGCAATTTACGAATCGAACCCTACTGCGTTTCCGTGGTTACCGAACCACGGCTCCATTGAAGCATTGTGGTGCTCGTCTTGCCGAGCGAGCCGCCGGAAAGTTTCCGTGGTTACCGAACCACGGCTCCATTGAAGCCCATAAATTCGTGGTACCTAAAGACCACCCGGACCCGTTTCCGTGGTTACCGAACCACGGCTCCATTGAAGCGTCCCCTGAAACCGTCAGGGTGCTCGCCGGTCATGCGGTTTCCGTGGTTACCGAACCACGGCCAAATTGAAGCGATATGTCCCCGCTGCGGCGCTGAGATTTCCAAATCGTTTCCGTGGTTACCGAACCACGGCCAAATTGAAGCGAATAAGCGCTTGTGGTCTTTGACAATTTGGCCGGGTTTCCGTGGTTACCGAACCACGGCAAATTGAAGCCCGGTTCCGCCTCATGACTTCTGCTCCCTGGCCTCCAGTTTCCGTGGTTACCGAACCACGGCCAAATTGAAGCCGATAGGGCTGACCTTGATGATGACGCGCTTGGGCGTGTCTCCGTGGCTACCAGACCACGGCGCCGTACATCGATCAAGAAGTTGACATGGCCGCTTGACGTCGCTCTGAAAGACCGAGAAACGCGCGGCTCTTTTACTTTTGGTAGCGATGTGACCACGTTTGTGATAAGAAACAGTCGCGCGTCACTGATCCGTACTTGAGGCTGGACGCTTGGAGGTCGGGAACGCGTTTAACGGGAAGGGCTAACCATGGAAGAACGGGGGGACGGGATCCATGCGAAGCATCCTGAATCGCCATCTTTGGCTGGCCAGAGCCGGCCGTCTGAGTTGGCGCAGTCTCATTTACGCAGCAGCACCGTACCGGTGCAATCACTGTTGGCCGGCTGCCGACGCGGCAACGTCTTGGTGGTGGACGTTGACCCTCCCAAATGCCATGGTTGCTGCTCTCATATTCCCTCACCTGTCTCGTCTGAAAGAAACGCCGGCGAGAATCGACTACGCACCAGACTATTCAGTTTGCGGAGCGAGTGAAGTTGACGCTCAGCCAAATCCTACGTGAGAGTTCTATGGACCTGAAACTTGTACCTCTAACTCCGATATGGACTGGCGATGCCCATGGCATCAGCAGTTCCCTGCGAATCACGGGGTTACTAGGATCGCTCCGCTGGTGGTTTGAAGGCATCGCGCGGGCTCTCGACCGAGATGCCTGCGACCCGACGGAAGATCCTTGTGAGTATGATCCCGATCCAAAGAAAAGCCCCTTCCACGATCTTTGTCCGGCCTGTTGGCTTTTCGGGACGACGGGTTGGGCCCGGCGGTTCCGCTTGACCGGTTCTGGATTGCATGCGAGCGATTGGTGCGTTTTAGCGGCTCCCGAAGTCGCTCCGTCCGACGAAAACTGGCTGAAGAGTGTTTACAGGTTCCCCGGCAGTAAGGTCTTATGGGGAGATTTGCTGACGCTTCGATTCACGCGTCACGTACCCGGAAACCGAGTGCCCGGTAGTGTGATTCTTGACGCGGTTATTTGCGGCCTGCTCAATACGATCGTTCGCTTTGGAGCTTTGGGTGCTAAACCTCAAAACGGCTGGGGAGTGGTCAATTGGCATGAAGTTCCGCAGTTTGACCGAGCGGCTTTAGCCCAATTCATCACTGCGTTTCCCAAACGCGACCACATAACGGATGGCAGGTTCAATGTCAGCGAGACGGTATTCCTTGACTTTGAAATACGCGACATCGGCGATTACATGAGTGGCACACGAATACCTGCATCCGTCAGACCTGATTATCTTAACCGAGTTCTGCCGATTGCCTACGATATTCGCTACAAGAGCCGCGCCAGGGATTTTCGCACAAAGGAAGGCCATGATCGAGGCATCCGACCGGCACTGAAGAAAGTGCTAGGGCCGCGTGCTGAGGATATCGTCGGTGCAAGCGCTCGTACCGGAAACCGTTCCGCCAGCCGTGTGTTTGTCAGTCATCTGTACCGACGCACGTCAAGCGAACCGTATCGCCTGAGATGCTGGGTTCATGTCCCGCGCAACTTAGAGGACCAGCGGCAGGCAATCACGCGTACTATCGAGAAAGTGGTCACTGAGATGTTTGCAGGGAGCCGGTACAACACCTATTTGTGGAGCGATTTTCAAAAGGAGGTCCCGTGAGCGACTACTATGCGGCTTTCCCGCTCTATACGAGCGAGCAGGTACAGGCGTTGAAGCGCAATTCGATCGACCCGGTTTCGCTCATCGACCTGCTGGCGCAGACGACTGCGAGTGAGGACACGAGGGTTCTCGGCCAGGATATCTACGCTGGGCTTCTGAAGACATCGATGTACCGGCAGCGCCTTGAACGCGGCGCCAGACTGATCGACCCACTCGGGATTGGAACGCCGGCTTGTATCGACTTGAGCAGTCTGCCGCCGTTGTCCTTTTTCCTTCGGGCGGACTTTGCCCTGGAAACGCCCTATCTGAGCCGTGATGACCGCGTTTTTTCTGTGACCGAAAACCCTGTGCGCAAAGACCGGGTCTTCGGCTTACCGCTTATTGCGGGGGCTACATGGAAGGGCGCATTGCGGAATGCGTGCCTGCTCGAATCTCCCGAGGCGTTGAACCGGCTCTTTGGGCCGCAGGCAACCAAGAATCTTGGAGGTGAGGAGTCGGCAGCTAAACAGCATGAGGGCAGGATCTACGCGTTCACTTCATTCTTCACACAAATCGCAACGGAGATTATCAACCCGCATGGCCGGGTGTGTCGGGTTGGCAAGAATCCGATTCGTATCGAGTGCGTGCCTAGGGGAGCGCGTAGCCGACTGGTGTTGTTGTACTTGGCGACGCCACGTGACGAGCGGTCGCGGACGCTCGGCCCTGCCCACTTCCGGAATCAGGTCGCGGACGACCTGATTACCGTTGCCCGTTGCGTTCAAGCCGCGTTGCGAAATTACGGCGTTTCTGCCAAGAAGAGCAGCGGCTATGGCGCGGCTGCAGACATGCTGGTGGGCGAGCGCGGAATCATCGAAGTCGCGGTGTTGAAGGGAGGCTCCGCCAGTTTCACCAGGTTCTCCGAACTTGTGGGCGCGGCTCAGCAGTTAGCCTCGCAAATCCGAGAGAGGGCGTAGCGATGAATGCCTACGACCTCGACATACTTAGACAAAACCGTCAAGAGATCCTGAAGGCTGAATTGGGAGCGTTCCTCCACAACATCGGGAAGTTCGGGGAGGAATTTATAAATTGGTCACATAGCGGTGTACGGTTCGGCTACCAGCATGTTGTCGGCGTCCTTGATGACATTGTCAAAACCCGCCGAGCAAGTCTCGCTCGTGATGTCCGACAGAGGTTCGAGCAGAGTCTAAAGGACTTGAACCCTGCGTTGACCTCGGCGTTCCTACCGGCCAACGGAGCGTTCGCCCAGTGGTTGCGCAGGACCGAGATCACGCTTCCTCATCCGTTTGACGACAGGAATCAATACCCGTACCACATTGCCGATCTCATTGAATTTCAAGACAGGAAATGGTACGAGGATAATTCCCGCCGAATACGAGATCTGTTTGGAACGACCTCGCGACTGACTGAGCTTTTGGAAGCATCGCATCATGTTTCTGCCCTCGATAAGAACCTAGACGGTGACGGCGCAAGACAGACGACTCGGCAGGTTTTCCAAGCCTCCGTTTTTGGTCACGAACGCCCAATTGATACCGCTGCGCTGAAGCCAGCGCGCAACAGCCTCCTGGTCTCTATTCAGCAAAGTGGTAGAAATGAGTACGTGGAGGAAGCTCGCGAACTCATGACCTTGGCTCTCGCCGAAACTCGGAGGCCGTTGAATGATATTACGCTATGGGATGTTTCCTTAGCGGTGGCCGCATTCTTCAAGGCAGCACTCGCAAAGATGCTCCTTGAAGGCAAGTGGACCGAAAGGAAGGATCTCAGATGGCGAATTCTACGGATCGCGTTGGATGGCCCTGCGTTCTACGAGCACGTTTCCAGGCTTCCCGACCTTTTGGCGCGGAAGCAAATCGCAACGCACGGCCTCGACGCGGTGAGAGAGCTACTCGAACAGCAATATCCTCTCGGGAATGAAGTATATCGGGACGAGTTCGGCTCCGCGTTTGTGGTTCCGGATCTTGACGGGGATGATAGACAGGGCAAAGTGCTGCTTGGCCTGATTGAGACCCGTATCCGAGATGCGTTCGTCACTCCAGTTGAAGCCGTGCATGGCGATGCGCGTCAGCGGGAACGCTCCGAGGCTTCCAAAGCGGTAAAACTGGAAATCGAGCCGAGACTTTCCGCGAGTCCGATGCATGCGCAAGGTCTTGGGCTCGCCGAGGAACTGGCTAAGCCGGTCGCACTCGTTACGCCAAAGCCGCAGACGATGCGCCGCTGGTGGCAAGTAGGGAAACCGGCTGATGTTTGCACGGTTTGTAACCTTAGACCACAGGGGCTTCCGCCGAGTCGACCATCAGGCAAGGCCAGAGAGCGTCGTGTGTGTGTGCCATGTGAGGCTCTGCGCGATGACCGCTGCGAAGAATGGTTGAATAAGCTGGAAACCACCATCTGGCTGGATGAAGTCGCGGACGTCAGCGGTCGTGTCGCCCTGATAACCGGGCGTTTTGGTATTGACAAGTGGCTCAAGCCCGGTGGGTATGCTCAAAGCTCGCTAGTTGTGAATTCGGCGCCATCTCTCCGGTTCAAGGAAGTGACTTTTGCGCGCCTGCGCCGGATCTGGGATACAACAGCCCGCTTTTGGGAGGAAATTGAAACCGAAATCCTCCGATGCGTCATTCGGGCTTGCGCCATGCGCTGGCGGCTGACGGTGCAGCCCCTGGCCGGACACAATAACCCGCCTGTCCGGACGCACGCCTATCAGCTCGAAATTCCTGACATCGGGCGACTGGCAGTTGCTTCTGCGGATGAGGGTGGATGGAAGTTCATCACGGCCGAGAACTTGGCGCGGCTAGCGAAATTTCACGAGACTTCGCCAGATAAGCTGAGAGACAAGATTCGGGGAAAGCAATGCACTGTACTGGAGGACAAGTACAACGATGAAGCGGGCTACACCAGGCTCACTACTATCGCCAGAGGAAGAATTCTGGAGGTCGATCCGGACTCCGTCCAATACTGCCCAGCTATTTCGATTCTTAAGGATCCGCGCAGCTTTATGATCTTGATTCCGGCGGAGCGCGCGGCCGACATAGTCGCCAAGATCAAGAGGAAATATGATACCGAAATGGCGCGAGTGCGAAACCGGCTCCCGATAGCGGTTGGTATGGTATTCGGCCGGGCTCACACCCCCCTCGCCATGATGCTGGATGCTGGCCGCCGAATGCTGGGTCTGCCGGTGAGCGAGGAGCCGTGGACTGTCTCCACAGTATCCGACGTGAATGGCGGTGTTTGGCGCTTGGAATTCGCGAACGGCGTTGCCTGGGAAATTCCAACGGTTATGGGCGATGGAACTACTGAGGATCAGTGGTACGCATACTTTCTCGCCGCCGATTCTGGCGGTGCTCTCCATCTCAGCGCTTTGCGATCCGGAAGCAAGGTCTACGTGACACCAAGCCGCTTCGACTTTCAGTTTCTGGACTGCGCCGCTACCCGCTTTGAACTGGACTACAGTGAGGCAGGGAGAAAGCAGAGATTTCCGCGCCCTTACCTCCTAGAGAAATGGAATGATCTCGCGCGCGTTTGGGAGTTGCTTCGCGGGGGCCTGGCGAGCTCGCAGATCAAGGCGATCCAAGCCGAGATCGGCGGAAAGCGCCGCCAGTGGAAAGAGCCCGGCGATAGAACTCTCAAGGCATTCGTGCGCGACACGCTCGCGACGGCGCGCTGGACGCGGCCGCTCAGCCGGGAGGATCTTGATTTTCTGACGCGGGCTGGCAGTGGCGGGCTGTTGGAAGATGCAGTCGAGCTCTATTTGCGACTCCGGAAGTGCAAGACGGAAGTGGGAGGTGACGATGAGTGAAGTACAAACTGTGCCGATCTACGAACAACACCGGTTTGTCTTTCTGACGTTGGACCCGATTCATATAGGTACAGGCGGCTTCCGGCTCGGGCGCGTGGATATGCCAATCGCGCGGGAACCCGGAACGAACTTGCCGAAGATTCCGGGGACCACGCTTGCTGGTGCGGCCCGGAGCTACGCAGCGATGCAATATGGAAAGCTCGAAGCCGCCGGGCAGCATAAGGAGCTGACGGAGGATGGCAAGAGACGCTGCCCGATTGTCTACACGTTTGGTACGACCCGTGATTCTGGCGGCCAAGCCGGGCGCGTCAGCATCTTCGATGCGAGGCTTTTGCTCTTTCCCGTGCGGTCGATGGCGGGGCCAGTGTGGGCAACCACTGTGGAACTGCTCGAGGAGGCTGGGTTTTCCGTTTCGCAACGCCCCGTGGGGGATGAACGGCCAACCGCTACACTGGATTGGGACGGAAGTATCAACCTTTCGTGGCTGCTGTTTGAGAAGCCTGTGCGAACAACGATTTCAGATGGGCACCTCAGCGGGCAACCGTCCTTCGCCGTTGTTAAAGATCGGATCGTCGTCCTTACTCCTCGCATGTTCGAGCAGGTTGTGAACAGCAACCTCGAGGTCCGCACATCGGTGAGCATTGATCCGGAAACAGGCGCCGCCAAAGAGGGGGCACTGTTCACGTACGAGGCCATTCCCCGTGGCTCTTGGCTGTGGTGCGATGTGATAGAAGACGATTACAAGCCTGACTTCCCGGTGACAAGCGAGAGATATAACGGCGGCGGCTCAATGGGCGTCACCTGGAGCCGGCCTCTCGACGTCGTTTTCTCGGGTCTACGGTTGATGGAATACATGGGCGTCGGCGGCATGGGCACGCGGGGGCTCGGGAGGCTGCGTGTAGTCCATGACTGGACCGAGGGGGGTGCAGCATGATGCCGCTCGATCTTGATCTAGCAGCCGCAAAAACAGCGCAGGCGATTATTGAAGCCGTGGACGACACGAAGTCGTCCGCCAAGGCTGCCGAAGACGTGATTACCAAAGCGCTCGGTGTAATCCAGCAAAACGGGCCTTTTGCCGCCATCGTTTTTCTCTGCTCGAATGAGAAGGGCGAGGAGACTCCGACATCCAAAGTGGCTTTATCCGTTCGGAGCAACCTGCTCGATTTAGCCGAAACACTCGGGGCCGGAAACCTAGCGAAATCCGGCGATTTCCGCAAGGTTCTCGATTCCGTTATAAAGAACATTTGTTCGAACCTGCACCTCCTCCTGCTCGTGAAGCAGGCTTGGGAACAGGCATTGATCTACGCAAGGCATTCGGCAAAGAGCCTGAAGGCGCAGGTCGGGGTTTAGGCAGATGTGGAAAGCATATCAGGTGGTATTCGAGCTTCTTTCGCCGCTGCATCTTGGCTGCAGGAGGGCTGGTAATTTCGCCGAGACGCGCCGCTATGTTCCCGGACGAGCGATTTGGGGTGCTCTGACATCCCGCATCACACGCGACGCTGGCGGCGAAGACTATGCCGAGGTTGGAAGGCAAGTCCAAGAAGAACTCGCGTGGACCTATTTCTTCGTGTCAGCCACTCTAGGAAACGTTCCTCTGTGGCCGTGGGACCGGAACGAGCGCGAATTCGAGTGGCTCTTTCTCAGCAGCTTTTCGAGCACCGCGCTTGAGGATGGCCACAACGCGGACGAAGGTGCTTTGCACGAAGTCGAGTATATCGCGCCGCACACGCGGTGCGGCGATCAAGTCTATCTCACCGGATACCTCTTTGAACGGGAGGGATCAACCCTCAACTGGCGTAGTGCCCTGAGTCGTTTGCAGATTGGCGGGGAGCGGTCGTACGGGTGGGGCCGGGTACGGCCTGCTACCATCATGCCGTTTGAAGGACCGTGTTTCGGTATTTGCCCAGTTCACACAGATTGTGACCGACCAGTGATTGAGGTGCCTGACGGTTCGGCGCTTCTCGCACACACGCTAGCTTCGGATTCCGAGTCCCACCAAGGCACAATCGAACCGCTCGTCGGTCGCCAGACGGACACCGCGACAGCGGCGTTCGGGGCCACGGTCTCCGCAGCGCTCATTTGCTGGACGCCCGGGACGCGAATCGTACAGACCAGCAAATACGAGATTGGTCAACACGGCATCTGGAAACCACTGTAACTCGACTAGCAACCGTGGCTCTTTGAAGCCGGGGGCATCGACGTGACGGTGTCCTGATCGGCCCGTTTCCGTGTTTACAACCACGGAAACGGCCAAATTGAAGACTGGAGTACAGGCAATTGCTCCGCCTCGGCATCCAGGGTTTCGGTAATCACCAACCACGGCTCCATGGAAGGATTCCTGACACTTCGCAGCCGGGTTGCCTCTGGTGGTTTCCGTTGTTACCAAAACCACGCCCTATTGTAGCCAAATGCGAGGCGAAAATTGGTCCGAAGGCCCCCGCAGGGCCGTGGTTGTCTGGCATCAGTCGCGAGCCGGCCACGCACGACTCACCTCCGAGCGAGAATTAACGCACCCGTGACGGCTATGAGTGGCACGAGCACGAGGAGGCCGGCTAGGTCGAGAGCCGGTATGGATAGGGCTTCCACCGGCAGGGCTTCTACTGTGATCCCGGTCGGATCGGCGCCACCTGCATTGCCGGGGTCATCCGTCAGAACATCCTCGAAATTTTCACCCGAGACCGTGCCTTGATTGAGCAATACTGTCCCCGCAGGGACGCCCCGATTCACATCCACAATGTAGTTAATGGTCACAGTTGCGTCGTGAGCCATCGTCCCGTCGTCTACCCGAACGGCCTTCTCACCCTCCCCGTTGCCGCTCACAACTGTGCCCTGTGTCGTCGTGACTGAACCCGCACGGAGAGTCGTGTTGGCGTTAGGCGGGTCTGCGTAAGTCACACCCGTGGCGTCCGCACCGCTGTTTGTAAGCGTTACCGTGTATCGAATAGTGGAACCCGCGCAAACCTCAGGGGCAAAGCGGAAAATAGATACTTCATTTCACTCAGGCTTGCGCTTGTCGCTTTTGCGGCATTTGCGGCAGAGGCCGTAGATGCGCAGAGAGTGGCGTAGGACGTGAAAGCCGTGTTCGGCGGCTGCGGCCGCCTGGGCGGATTCAAGTTGCGCGCAGAAGAACTCGATTGTCGCCCCGCATTTCACGCAGATCAGGTGGTCGTGGTGCTCATCCTGATGGAGGGGTTCGATCCTGCGCTCGCTGTCGCTTAATCGGACTTCCTGGGCTATCCCGCTCTCCAGAAAGAGATTCACGGTGCGGTAAACGGTGGCGTATCCGGTTTGTGGGTCGGATTCCCGAACGCGTCGAATCAGGTCGTCCACATTGAC
>Ga0116188_1002902_pt1 | contig 12949 bp, 16 predicted proteins | sample AD_JPNTR2_MetaG_FD_89807 | JGI IMG/M metagenome (GOLD analysis project Ga0116188, IMG submission 89807) | Active sludge microbial communities of municipal wastewater-treating anaerobic digesters from Japan - AD_JPNTR2_MetaG | ecosystem: Engineered > Bioreactor > Anaerobic > Digestate | place...
CAAGAAACAAACGAGCTCTTAAAACTACAAATAAATGATTATCTAACTTTTATTGAAAATTTTGTTAAAAATTATGCCATTCTCCAAAAAAGATTTCTTGTTGTTGTCCCCTATGATCCAATTGTATTAAAGCCAACTACTTTTTTTAGTAAATTGAAGGACTCAATATTTAATACACTTAATTTTAAAAGAGAATCTTTCTCAATGGAAACTGTTTTACCAGAAACAGAATTTCAACGAAATTATCAGCAACTTTTAATTCGTCAAGACACGGTCTTAACTCATTTAAAGCGCATCGGTATGACCGCTAGTGTTTTAAATACTAATGACTTAATTCAGTTATTTTATAGTCTTTACAACCCGGGGGATGTCTCTACAATAATTAATATTTAAATTATTATAATGGCTTTATTCAATTGAAAATCAAAAAATCAGTTATCAAGTAACATAGCGAATTTGTCAGAAAAAGATGCATATATGGCAGCTATTACCTCATTAAGAGATCTCATTGCACCCTCGGGTTTAATTATTAATTCAACTTCATTAAAATTGCGTGATATCTATAGCCGTACTCTCTTTATTTTAACATACCCTCGCTATCTCAGCGCTAATTGATTTGCGCCTATTATTGAAATGGAAGTAGAGTATAATATTTCAATTTTTTTTCATCCGGTAGATAATACTTTGATTTTGAGACAGTTAAGAAAAAAGTTGGGTGATATAGGTGCCCAAATATCTCTAGAAGAGGAGAGAGGAGCACCTCGAAATCCTATTTTAGAAACCGCCCTTCAAGATATTGAAAACCTAAGAGATGCTATTGTTCAAGGTAGAGAAAAAATGTTTAGAGTAGCATTATATATTACTATCTTAGCCCATTCTGAGAATCAGCTAAATGAAACCGAGGCAAAAATTCAAAGTATTTTAGAAAGTAAATTAGTCTATGCTAAACCGGCAACCTTTAGGCAATATGAGGGCTATGAAAGCTCTATTCCTTTAAGCTTAGATCGTTTAGGATTTGGCACCTTATTAAATTCCAGCCCAGCTTCAACACTTTTTCCTTTTATTTCTTTAGATTTAACAGCTAACAAAGGAGTGATGTACGGGGTCAACCTACATAATAATAGTCTAATTATCTTTGATCGTTTTTCTTTAGAAAATGCCAATATGTGTGTTTTCGGCACAGCTGGTAGCGGTAAAAGCTATGCTGTTAAGCTAGAGGCTCTACGATCATTAATTTTAGACACTAATATTATGATTATTGATCCAGAAAATGAATATCAATATTTGGCTCAAGCAATCGGAGGTAGTTTTTTCAAAATTGCTGTAGCCTCTGAAGATCATATCAACCCCTTTGATTTACCTATTATCGGGCCCGGCGAAACTGCTCAGGAAGTTTTTAGAAGTCATGTTCTGACCTTAATTGGCCTAATCAAACTTTTAGTCAATGGCTTAACGCCCCAAGAGGAAGTTCTTATAGATCAAGCTATTGTGCAAACTTATCAAGCTCGTGATATAACCGATGTCAACAATAACCAAAATGAGGCACAAAATACCCCTCTCTTAGAAGACTTGGAAGCTGTTTTAAAAACTATGGAAGGAGGTACAGATTTAGCAAGTAAATTATATAAATATACGCAAGGCACTTATAGCGGCTTTCTTAATCAACAAACAAATATTAATCTTGAAAACCGCTTTATTGTATTTAATATCAGAGATTTAGAAGAGGAATTAAGGCCCATGGCAATGTATGTTGTGCTCAATTATATCTGAAATAATATAAAAAAGCAAATGAAAAAACGTCTCCTAATTATTGATGAGGCATGATATTTGCTCAAGTACAAAGAAAGCGCTGATTTTATGTTCGGTATTGCTAAAAGAAGCAGAAAATATTATTTAGGGCTTACAACGATTACTCAAGATATTGATGATTTTTTAAGCTCTCCTTATGGACTGCCTCTTATCACTAATTCGGCTCTCAAGCTATTATTTAAACAATCATCGGCAAGTATTGATAAAATTGGCGAGGCGCTACATTTAACTGAGATAGAAAAAGCAGTTCTTTTACAAGCCCAAGTAGGTACGGGATTATTTATGGCCGGCAATGATCATGCTATTATTCAAATAATTCCCTCATATACCGAAGATCAGCTCATTACTTCTGACCCTCAACAATTAATGGCTATTAAAAACGCTAAATTAGCAGATTAAAATTATGACAGAAGAACAAAGAAATAATATAAATAATCAGCAAAAAGTTCAACCAAATAATAATGACTTAGAGCAAAAAGAGCAATCGCAAGACACCAGCCATATAATTAATGTGCCCATCAGCACCGGAATAACAAAAGAAACAGCACCTTCTGCTGATGCTGTTTTAGACCAAGCAATGGCATCAGGACAAAATTGGGGATTTTTTATCACTACCATCATTGTTGCTGGTATTAAGGATATAATAGAAATTATTGCTGCTCTTATTCCCATAATAGATTTATTAAGCTGAATTTTCAGTGTTCCTTTAGCTATTATTTTGATTTTGCTGTTAAGGCAAGCGGGAAAAAAAGAAAGTTTTCAATTTATTTTATCTTGCCTAATGCAATTAATAGACACAATTCCCATTCTATCATTGTTACCCTTAAGCACAATCTCTGTTTTAGTTGTTTTTGGTACAAAATCAGCAATTAATTGATTCCAAATGATAGGCGGAACGTCAATTCAACCAAAATCTCAAGAATGATTGGCCCAACATAAAGACCTACAAAAAGCACACCAAAAGGGTAGAAATGCAATGGCTAAAAATGCTAAAGAAAAAGTTATTTCCGTTGGCAAAAAGCTTATTACTAAAATATAAATTTATTACTAAAAATAAACGCTGTCTATGAAAATATCTTATAAAAATAAAAAACAATTTATAGCTTTGATGAGCGCTATAATAATTATTTTAGCAATAGGTATTTTTTACGCCAATGCAGATAATCAATCTCCCGGTAGCTATACTTTTGAAGTTGGCATCCCTGGTATTGTTGCGCAAGGACAAAGCGTCGATGTACAAGGTTTCCCTGATTTAATTATTAAAGCTATTAAATTTCTTTATCGCATTGCTATCCTGATTGCCTTTGTACTGATTGTCTATGCTGGCTTTCGCTATATGACAAGCGGCGGTAAAGCAGAACAAACAAAAGATGCTTTAGACCAAATTTATAAAGCGTTAATTGGCTTAGCAATTTTATTTTGTTCTTATTTAATTTTATATACCATCAACCCCGATTTAGTGAAAATACCAGAAATACTTTTTCCTAAGCGTACTACTACAACTATTTTTAATTATGAAAATGTTCAAGATCAAATCAGCTATATTATTCAAAGTATTGAGAGCGGCGCCGTCAAGCAAGACGGATATGTAATAAATGATTTAAAAGACACAAAATTGCACCCTGGTCTTGTTGTAGTAATGGATTATATTATTAAAAACTCAAATAATTATTGCGGGCAGTTAGAAGTGGGACCTATTATTAGTGGACATGCTGATTCTGCAAACTCCTGCCACCCCTTAGGATTGGCTTTTGATGTTGATATGAAAGGCAACACCCCTCAAGAAACAAAAGAGTGCACCCAACCCATGATATCTGCTTTAAGATCTTTTGTTTCTTCATCAATAATGTTGTCTCCTACTGAGATGCCCGTTATTACAATTTGCGATGAACTAGACCAAGAATCTCCTCATATTCATGTTTGTCTTCGCCATGCTGATTGCCTATGCGGTTCTAACAATATTTGTCAGCCTTAAAATATTAAAATTTAAAACGCCTGAGATTTTTTAACCTCAGGCGTTTTTATTAAAGTTTTATTCAAAAAACTTTATTTTAGCCTTCACGATATTTAATTACTACGTAACGACGCGGTTCAGATCCTTCTGACTCACTTATTAAATCAGGATAGAGAGCAATCTCTGAATGAATAATTCTTCTCTCTCGGCTGCTCATGGGCTCTAACCTCACTGGTGTTTTCAGCACTAAAACACGATGGGCTGCCTTTTTAGCTATCTCCTTTAAAATATAATTTTTTTCTATACGATAATTATTAATATCAAATTCTACAAATCAATGAGTGTTAGTGGCTCTTTGTAGAATGGCACTTATTAAAACCTCAAAAGCATCCAAAACATCACCACCTTTGCCTATAAAAATAGAGGCGGGGTTAAGATCCACATTAATGGAAATTTTGTGATCGTCAATAGCTTCTTGAATATCAATATTATAATTAGTTATTTGACTTGCTTGAAATATCGTATCCAAAATTTTTTTAACTAGCGCAGTGTAATCGTCCATATTCAATTCTTATCTTAATTAGATGTTTGATTAGAATTAGTAATTTCTATTTTATAATTTTTAAATAAATTTCTTGTATAAAGGCTTTGCCAAATACCTATTGCTGTGAGCACGGTTCAAAAAAGAAAAATAATGGCCGGAATAGTTTTATAAATACTTAATAATAAAATTGGCATTACTAGTGTCATTATTAGGGCAGTGTTTCTTTGCGGATCTTTTGGACCCATACCTTTAAGCATAATATAACCTTGCACTACTTGTAAAAAGCTTGCCAAAAACGCTAAAATAAAACTATGCTGAGATAAATCAATTCCTAAAAACATATAATTTAACACTAGATCAGACGAAAAAATCGGGTAAAGATAATTAATAAAGGTAGGCTTCACAGCAATATTAAAAACATTAAATAACGCCAAAATAAGTAAAAGCTGAATAATAAGGAACAAAAAAGTAAAACTCGGATTGATATGATAAGTATGATATAAGTTTAATAAATCTTTTGTTTGCTGCTGATAATTATTACTATGCTCCTTTTGAATTCGTTTCATCTCAGGTTGCATCTGTGTCAAATTGCGCTGATTTTTCTCGTTTTGCGTAAAAAATGGCCATAAAAGAAAACGAATTAGCGCCGTAAGTATAATCACGGCAACACCGCAGTTTTGTACTAATAAATAAATAGCAATAAAAAGGTTGAATAAAGGCTGATAAATTAATAATTTGAACATAATATAAAATTAAGAAAGTAAATGCGCTTTTTTCAATAAATCCTGCATCTCTTGATCTAAGGCTTTAAAATTCGACCGAAGGATACTTGGCATTGCCCAAATAGTTATATCGTAACCTGGCGCGATCCGATCTAAATGTGCTCGAATAATAGCTCTTAATTGCCGACGATAATGATTTCTTAAAACAGCTTTGGGAATTGTTTTGTTGCTAATAATAAAACCAAAACGTGACACAGATAATCCTTGATATAAATATTTTAATATTACAAACTGTCCTTTCAATGTTTTGCCTTGTTTTAGCACTCTTTCAAAATCTTTATTTTTTCTCAAGCGATTAGCTTTTGACAACATATTTATGTAACGGAAATTCTTTTACGATTTTTATGCCTGCGCCTTTTAAGAACTTGCTGCCCTGCAGACGTAGCTTGACGACGTAAAAAACCATGAGTTCGAGCTCGCTTTTTTTTGTGAGGCTGATAAGTACGTTTAGGCATATTCAATAGTTTATTTTATTAGAAGCTATTATAGTTTAGCACAAAACCATTTTAAAAACAAGTATCTCAATTATTTTTCTTACTATATTAACAATATTATTTTGTATTATTTTTGTTCTTTACAAACACTATTTATTATGCTATATTACTAATAAACAGTGTTTTCCACTGATTTCCACATAAAATCCACAAGAAAAATACAGGTAGTGTAAGAAAAGGACTTGCAAAAAAATCAAAAGCAAGATAAAATATTAATAATAACTTTTTCCTCAATAAAACATTAAAAAATTATTATGCCTATGGATAATTTAAAAGAACTCTGGGAAGCAATTTTGGCGGAGATTGAGCTTAGTGTCTCCAAGGCAAATTTTAAAACATGATTTCAAAATAGCGCTATTATTGATAAAACAGAAAGTGTAATCTCTATAGGCACTAATTCCAACTTTACTAAAGAATGACTTCAACAAAAGTATAATAAATTTATTCTTCAAGCAGCAGCTCGTATTTGTCCAGAGGTAAAAGAAATAAAATATTTTGTAGTGCCAACAGAAAAATTAAAACCTTACGAGAGCGCTACACGAGCAACACCTGTTAATAACAAACAAAATATAAAGAATATCAGTGCCGCCGCCAGTTTAGCAAACGAGAATTTATTAAAAACATTAGATCCAAAAACAAATTTAAATCCAAAATATCGGTTTGACAATTTTGTTGTTGGTTCTCATAATGAATTGGCACATGCAGCTGCTGTAGCTATTACTCAAAACCTTGGTACTCAATATAACCCCCTATTTATTTATGGGGGCGTCGGCTTGGGTAAAACTCATCTTATCCAGGCGACCGGTAATACTGTACTCTCATTATATAAAAATAAATATAGGGTTTATTATACAACTTCAGAAAAATTAACTAGCGATATTGTAATGTCTATTAGAGATAATAGTATTGAAGAAATTAAACAATCATATAAACAATTAGATCTTTTATTAATTGATGATATTCAGTTTATTGCTAATAAAGAAAAGACTCAAGAAGAAATTTTTCATATTTTTAACGCTCTTTATCAAAGTAATAAGCAGGTTGTTTTTACTTCAGACCGACCACCTAAATCAATACCAGGAATAGAGGAGCGTTTAAGATCACGTTTTGAAGGTGGTATGATAGTTGATATTAGCGCACCAGATTTCGAAACAAGATTAGCAATTTTATCAAATAAACTTAAAGAATATAATTATACTTTACCTAATGAAATTTTAGAATATATTGCTCAAAATATTACTAATAATATTAGGGAGCTGGAAGGTTCTTTAAATAAAATTATTGTACAATTTAAATTTAAAAATAAAACTCCTAATTTAGACGATGTCAAACGTTTAATTGACGACTATATTAAAAAACCCAATCAAATTATTTCACCTCAAAATATTATTAAAACTGTAGCAATTTTTTATAATCTACCGGAATCAGAGATAAAAGGCAATTCAAGGCGTCAAGATATTGTTAAAGCTCGTCAAATAGCTATGTATCTTTTAAGAGAAATATCTAAATGCTCTTATCCTACAATTGGCGCTTATTTTCGAGATAAAGATCATACCACAGTAATGCATTCATGTGAAAAAATTACAAAAATAATTAAACAAAATGAAAATATAGCTCAAGAAATTAATACTTTAATAGAAAAAATGAATAATTCTGTTTTTTAAGATTGTGTAAAATTTGTTCAAAATATTTATATAAGGGGTTGAAAAAAATAATATTTTATAATAATATTATAAATATCCACAAAAATAAATAAATTATTTACAAATAATCCACAAAAAATAAATTTATGAAAATTAAAAATAATAATAAATAAAAGGTTGAGTTTGGTTTTCCACTTTTACTCTTTATTAATAAATATAATAATAATTTATATAAAATAAATAATATATAAATATTAAATTTATGAAATTTACATGCTTAATTGAAAATTTTAAAAAAGGTGTCTCAGTAAGTGAAAAAATTACTAGTTTAAATTTATCACTTCCAATTCTTAATAATATTTTATTAACTACTACTTCTAATAATAAACTACAAATTTCTGCAACTGATTTAGAAATTGGATTAAATTTTTTAGTATCAGGTAAAGTAGAGGAAAAAGGCTCAATTTTAATACCATCAAGACTTCTTGCTAATTTATTAAATAATTTAAAAGATGAAAAAATTACTTTAGAAACAAAAGATAATACTTTAAAAATTCAAACAAAAAATTCAGAGTTTACAATTCAAGGTGCTAATCAAGAAGAATATCCAATTATTCCTCAAATAGACTCTTTACAATATTTTGAAATAAATTCAAAACTTTTAGAATCATCACTAATTAAACTTGTTAAAAGTGCTGGAGCTGGTTTATCAAGACCTGAATTAAATAGTGTTTATTTATATCAAAAAAATAATGATTTTTATTTGGTTTCAACAGACACCTTTCGTTTAGGTGAGAAAAAAATATCTTTAGATGAGATAAAATCCAATATTACCAATCCTATTTCGGCAATTATTCCTATTAAAACAGCCCAAGAAATACTAAGAATTATTCCAACACTAGAAAAACCTGTAAATGTGAAAATATATATTAATTCAAGTCAGATATTTTTTGATTTTGAGACAGCTAATTTAATTTCCCGTCTTATCGAAGGAGAATATATTCAATATAAATCCATTATTCCTTCGGCGTTTGAAACCGAGATAATTTTAAATAGACAAGAATTAATTGATGCAATTAAATTAGTAAGTTTATTTACAAGTAAAATTAACGATATTAATTTAGAAGTAATAACAGAGAATCATGAAATCAAAATTCAAAGTCAAGATATTACTTTAGGCCAGGGTATCTCAAAAATTAAAGGAGATATTTCGGGTAAACCACTTAATATTAGTTTTAATTTTCGCTATTTATTAGATGGTATTGAATCTTTAGAAGGTGAGCAAGTTTTCATTGGTTTAAGCGAGGATAAACCTGCATTAATTAAAAATGTTGACGATGATAGTTTTCTTTATGTGACTGCGCCCATTAAGTTATAAATGATATTATTAACTATTTAAAATATGGCTTTTATTTCTTTGCAATTATTATTAAAAAAAAGAGCTAAGCAATTAGGCTTAGAGCCTTATATAAAAAATGAAGCAGTTATACAACAAACCAAAAAATTTTTATTAAACCTTGCATTAGAACAGCAAGTGAAAGTAAAACTATTTAAACAAAATACGCTTTATTTAGAATGCATTAACTCTATTATTGCTAATGAAATCAAGTATTTAGAAAAAGATTTAAAACAATTTTTAGCACAAATTTATCCTCAAAAGAACTTAAGAATAGTTATTACCACTTCTTCTAAGATGAATATAATTAAAGAAAATCAATAATAATTTTTCTTTGTCTTTCTTGTTTAATGGAGAATGATATAACTAACGTGCGATATTGCTTAAGTATTTTTAAATATTCACCTCATTCGATTACTACAATGTTTTGTGGATCATTAAGAATATCTCCTAAATTGAGATCTTGTAAGGGTTTGTCAGGATGTGGTAAAAGTCTATAACAATCAAGATGCCATAAATTTTGAAACGCACTTGTTTTTTTATTAATTTTAAACTTTCTCATTAAAATAAAAGTGGGACTTAAAACATTTTCTTTAATTTCAAAATATTGTGCTAAACCCTTAGTAAATTCTGTCTTACCACTGCCCAAAATACCTTTTAAGACAATAATAGCAGCTTGAGTACGGTTTTTAGTATAAACACTATATTCCTTATTAATTCTTTGAGCGGTGCGTTTCGCTAATTGGCGTGTTTGTCCTGGAGAGGTGGCAATAAATAATTGTTTCATAAAATAATTAATTTATTATATTATTATATCATAAATATTTGAGGACGTAAATAATACATGATACTTTATTTGTATTTTTCCAAAATTTTTGTTATGATTATGTAAAGATTAAATTTTGTATTTATGGATCTCAACGATCGGCAATCTCAAAGAGAAGAAAAATTAAAAGAAATTTATGAAGAAGCTCGAGAGCGCAGTACTCAAGAATTAGCTTTGCAATATAATTTACCTTATATTAATCTAAAGCGCACTCCCATTGAGGTTTGAGCCTTAGAATTAGTGTCAGAGCAGGCAGCGCGAGAAGCTTATTTAGTGCCCTTTCAAAAGAAGGGTAATAGCGTTGCTCTCGCAGTACTTAATCCTCAATTGCCTCAAGCAATGCAAATCATTAGCCAACTAAAAACTCAAGGTTTTCAGGTTGAGCTTTTTGTGGCTTCTAAAGCAAGCTTAGATTTTGCTTGAGAAAAATATAAATTAGTTCCTCCTCCGCGTACAGAAATTAGTAATTTTATTAATGTTTCCGATTATCCCTTAGTTTTGTTTAAAGATTTAAATCAATATTTAAGTCAGTTAGATAGTCGCAATATTACCACAATCCTTTCTATTATTTTAAAATCAGCAATGGAAGCAGATGCTTCAGATATTCATCTTGATCCTTTGGAAAAAGAAGCTTTATTAAAATTTAGAATTGATGGATTACTTTTTGATGTTGGTTCACTCAATTTAAATATTTATAAAGCCTTAAGAGATCGTATTAAACTTTTAGGAAGTTTAAAAATTAATCTTCAAAATATACCCCAAGATGGACGTTTTACCATTCAAAATAAAAATGTTATTTTTGAGGTGAGAGTGGCTTCAATTCCTGGGCCCAATGGTGAATTTTTAACTTTGCGTTTATTAAATCCTTCGCGAGCTCAATTTGGTTTAAAAGATTTAGGCATTGATGATCAGAATGTTAAATTAGTTCAAGCTCTTCTTTCGAGCCCTAATGGTATGATTCTTGCAACTGGACCAACTGGTTCGGGTAAAACAACTACTCTTTATACCTTAATAAAGCAAAAAATTTCTCCAGGCATTAATATTATTACTATTGAAGATCCTATTGAATATAAAATTAAGGGTGTCAATCAAACACAAGTTGATATCAAAAAGGGTTATGATTTTTCTAATGGTTTGCGCTCTATTGTGCGTCAAGATCCTGATGTAATTTTGGTAGGAGAAATTCGCGATGCCGAAACGGCTAAAATTGCCATCCAAGCTTCTTTAACTGGCCACTTGGTTTTTTCCACGTTACATACCAATGAAGCCTCAGGGGCTGTTAGTCGTCTGAAAGAAATGGGCATTGATAAAGACATTATTCCTGATGCATTAAAGTTGGTGATTGGCCAAAGATTAGTGAGAAAGCTTTGCCCTTATTGTAAAGAAAAATATCAACCTCAACCCGAGTTAATAAAATCTATTCAAGAAGCTTTGAGCATTCTTTCGCCTCGCAGTGGCGTGAAAATTTCCTTAAGTATTCCCACCCTCTATAAAGCTAAAGGTTGTGAAAAATGTAATTGACTCGGATATAAGGGACAGATAGGACTATTTGAATTTTTATTTTTAAATGAAGACATCAACGATTTAGTTAGACAAAATGCTGGCGTTGATGAAATTAGAGAAGAGGCGATTAATGAAGGGATGGTACCGCTCTTTCATGATGGTTTACTAAAAGTTTTAGAAGGTATTACTTCTTTAGAAGAAATAACCAGGGTAGCTGGAGATATTGATTATGTGAAGATGCTTTACTCAAAATTAATTGCTCAAAGTTTAACTCGAGGCATTACTATTTCTAAAGATGAGTATGATTTAGTGAAGCAAAATTTAACTAATTTGACTTCACTTCAATCAATTATGCAAAATGCTAAAACCGAAGATGCTTTTAGGTTAATCTGTGCCCTTGGTTTAGTTTATAATGCCACAGATATTCATCTTGAGCCACAAGAAAATAAAAGTGTTGTTCGTTATCGAATTGACGGTTTGCTTCAAGAAAAATTATATTTTCCTTTGGAAATGCATTCATTTTTAATTCAATTTGTCAAAAATTTAGCTGGCTTAGAAGCACAGGAGACGCAACAGATTCAAGAGGGTAGATTTAATATTGATAGCGTGAATGGTTCTCAGGATGTAAGAATTTCTTTGGTGCCAAGTGGCTACGGAGAATCACTTGTAATGCGCTTACTAAAGAAAGATATTAGAATTTTAGGATTAACTGAGTTGGGTATTTTACCGGAATTTTTACCCATCATTAAGCAAGCCAGTCAAAAACCTAATGGCATTATTTTAGGCTGCGGGCCAACTTCTTCAGGTAAAACTACTACCATTTATGCTATTTTATCTAATTTAAACAAGCCCGAAGTTAAAATTATGACTATTGAAGACCCTATTGAATATCGTTTGCCAGGCATTGTTCAAACCAACGTGAATCCTAAAGAAGGATATACTTTTAGCACTGCTTTGCGAGGATTTTTGAGGCAAAATCCCAATATTATTTTGGTAGGAGAAATCCGTGATACTGAAACGGCCAAAATTGCTATTCAAGCTTCTTTAACTGGTCACTTAATTTTATCAACCCTGCACACTCAAGATTGTTTAACAGCAATTACTCGTTTAGAAAATTTTCAAATTACCCCTTCAGAAATTGCCTCTAGTTTAAATATTATCATTGCTCAAAGATTAGTGAGAAAGCTTTGCCCTTATTGTAAAGAGGAGATTGTTTTGAATAAAAGTCAAAAAGAAATAATTGATAAGGCCTTTGCCGTTTTGCCGAAAAATATTTATCAAAAATTTGAGCATTATTTAATTGGGAAAAATCGGATTTATCAAGCTAAGGGTTGTGAAAAATGTAATTATTCTGGCTATTCTGGTATTACTGGTATTTTTGAAATTTTAACTATTAATGAAGAGTTGCGGAAGTTAATTAGCCAAAACGTTCAGATTGATGTTTTGAAAAAAGCAATTGAGGTAAGAGCTCTTTCTCTGCTGCAAGATGGCTTAATTAAAGTATTGGGAGGTTTTACTTCCTGAGAAGAATTGCAGCGTGTTTTGGGTACAGATTTTGGAGCAGAGTAGTTGATTTCTCTGAATTTATATGCTATATTTATTTTATAATTAATTAAATTGATGTTATGCCAATTATAAAATCTTCAAAAAAGGCTTTAAGACAAAATAAACGTCATTATAAACGAAATTTGACTTATAAGCAAAAAATTAGAGAAGCTAGAAAAGAATTAGAAAAAAATCTAAAAGCTAATAACAAAGAAGAAGTTCAGAAATCTTTATCAAAATTCTATAAAGCAGTTGATAAAGCTGCAAAAGAAAATATTATTCATAAAAATAAAGCTAGCCGCTTAAAGTCAAAATGAGCAAAAAAATAAATTGACTCTTGACTATTAATCTTTATTATGCTACTCTTGATATATATTAAGGAATAATTAATAATAAGATGTTTAAATATATAAACAATAACTATTTTAATAATCAATATCCTTTAAATATGAA
>Ga0116188_1002906_pt1 | contig 12934 bp, 12 predicted proteins | sample AD_JPNTR2_MetaG_FD_89807 | JGI IMG/M metagenome (GOLD analysis project Ga0116188, IMG submission 89807) | Active sludge microbial communities of municipal wastewater-treating anaerobic digesters from Japan - AD_JPNTR2_MetaG | ecosystem: Engineered > Bioreactor > Anaerobic > Digestate | place...
CCTGATAAAGGCTTTTGATAAAAATATACTCATCGATGCTGGTCCTGATAAAAATCTTGTTGCAGATAGATTGAGGTTATTTGGAGTGAGAAATTTATCTATTATTATAGCCACACATCCTCACAGTGACCATATAGGTGGAATGGTAGAGGTGATTGATAGATATAGACCCGAATACTATTTAGATCCAGGCATCCCTCATACTTCAAAAATCTATAGAACGCTTCTGGATAAGGTAGAAGAGAAAAAGTTAAAATACATAAGACCAGGTGGTCAAACCATTCATATCCAGTCTGCAGAACTCTTTATCTTTCCGGTACCTGATGGTATAAAGAATATAAATAATGGGTCTGTCGTAAGCAGGTTGTCTTATAAAGATTTCAGTATGCTCTTCTTGGGTGATGCTGAGTTAGAAGAACAAGCTTTTATTATGAAGGTAAATGGAGAGAAATTAAGCAGTAAGATAATGAAGGTCTCTCATCATGGGTCTAATAATGGAACCGATCAGAGACTCCTTGATGCAGTAAGACCTGAGGTATCTATTATTTCTGTTGGTAAAGATAATCCTTATGGACATCCACAGAGAGAGACATTGGAACTCATGGAGAAAAACGGTATAAAAGTGTACAGGACGGATAGGGATGGAGCTATTGCTATACTTTCTAATGGTGACCTCTACAAGATTATCAGGGAACAGGGTTCTATAATTGAGAGGGTCATGTTTATTATTCTCCAGATAAAGGAGTTTATATCAGGAGGGATATAAATGTTAATTACTCCCCTTTACGAATCTCATAAAAATTTAAATGCTAAATTTGTAGACTTTTATGGATGGACAATGCCCCTCTACTATACGGGTGTGATAGAAGAGGCAAAAGCTACCAGATCTAATGCAGGTGTATTTGATATATCTCATATGGCAAGATTTTTAATAACTGCCCCATCTATAGATTTTTTTGATAGACTATTTACAAATGACCCCAGAAGACTTCTCCCAGGAAAGGCACATTATACCCTGCTCTGCAGAGAAGATGGTGGAATCCTGGATGATACAGTACTTTCAAGATTGGATGATAATCATTTTTTACTCATAGTTAACGCCTGTAATCATAGAAAGATACTGGATTGGTTAAAAGAACATAGTACAGATGAAGAGATAAATGATGTTACAGGAGAACTCAGTTGTATAGCTATTCAGGGTCCTAGGTCCAGAGAGATTGTCGAGAAATTGCTGAGGGTCGATCTGTCTGGTCTGAAAAGATTCAATCTTGTTAATTTGAACAGTATAATTATATCCAGAACAGGTTACACTGGAGAGGATGGCTTTGAGATCTTTGCTCCTCCACAGATGATAATGTCCCTATGGAACAGGTCTTTAGACCTTGGGGGGATTCCCTGCGGGTTAGCGACCAGAGACCTGTTGAGACTGGAGGCAGGGTACTGTCTTTATGGGAATGAGCTGGATGAAAATAGAGACCCAATAACTGCAGGGTTAGAAAGATTTGTGAGATTTGATGGTAGAAAATTTACAGGTTCAGAAAAACTCAAAAAAATTATTTCTGATGGGTTAAAGGAGAAACTGGTCTGGTTCAGGATTCAGGAGAAAGTCATACCCAGAAAGGGTGATGAGATCAGATATCAGGGGAGGAGGATTGGGACGGTTACATCCGGTAATTATTCTCCCCATTTTGGATCCGGCATAGGTATGGGTTATGTTGAATATAACCTTGCTTCAGCTGGAAATAGCATAGAGATAGTTATAAGAAATCGGTCCAGAATTGGGATTATATCAAGACCAGGATATACTCCGTGATATAATATAAATATGAGTATATCACAAAGGGTAAAAGAGAGGGTAGATATAGTTGATCTTATATCCTCCTATGTTAAATTGACAAAGTCAGGGAGGAATTATATTGGATTATGCCCTTTCCACGATGACCGTAATCCGTCTTTTACTGTAAGCCCTGAAAAACAGCTTTTTTATTGTTTTGGATGTAAAGAGGGCGGAGATGCGATAAAATTTTTGATGAAGATAGAGCATCTATCGTATAGAGAGGCGCTTATTCAGCTTGGAAAGAGGGTTGGTATAGAGATAGATGATTCAGGGGATGAGAGTAATGGTGGAATTAGAGAACTATACAGGACCAATGATCTGGTTACTAGATATTTCCACTATATACTTATGGAGACACAGTATGGTAAGACTCCAAGAGAGTATCTTGGTAAAAGAGGGATAAAGAAGGATACAATCGAGACATTTAAACTTGGATATGCTGTATCCAGCTGGAATGCATTACAGAAGTTCCTGGAGAAGAAAGGTGTAAGCCTGGAGACACAGGAGATGTTAGGACTTATTATAAGAGACGCAGAGACAGGTAGAATATACGATAGATTTAGAGACAGGATAATCTTTCCCATTATTGACATAACTGGACATACTCTGGGTTTTGGTGGTAGGGTTTTGGATGATTCTTTACCGAAGTATATAAATACCCCGGAGACATCCATATTTAAGAAGGGGCATATACTTTATGGTTTATATCAGACAAGAGAAGAGATAATGAAAAAAGATCAGGCTATTATAGTCGAAGGGTATATGGATTGTATATCTCTCTACCAGGCAGGAATAAAGAATGTGGTAGCTTCTATGGGGACTGCTTTTACCAGAGAACAGGGGTTAATTCTGAAGAGGATAGCCAAAGATATTGTAATTGCCTTTGATGCCGATACCGCCGGTGATATAGCGGTAATTAGAGGGGCGAGTGTTTTAAGGGAAGTCGGCTGTAATGTACGAATAGCCAGATGGACAGTATTTAAAGATCCGGATGAATTTATTCGTAATCAGGGACCAATAGTTTTTTTGGAGGTAATAAATAAAGCCAAGCCATTCCTGGACTATATGTTAGACCTTCTTGTTGCCAGATATGATATATCTTCTGTTGAAGGTAGAATTCAATTCTTTCAGGAATTTTTCCCTCTCTTAAGGAGTGAGTCCCATATATCTGTTCAGAGGTCCTATCTGGATAAGATTGCAAATCTGGGGAAGATACCCCCAGAATTACTCTACAGAGAGTTTGACTTATTCTATGTATCAAGGAAGAAAGAGTTTGAAGTTACATCTGTCTCTGCTTTGAGCTGGATGCAAAAGGGAGATAGAAATGCCCTGAGAGAGGGGCTGGAAAGACAGTTATTGGCGTTTGCCCTTAATGATGTAAAATTCCTTAATATTATAAAGCAGACCTTTCAACCTGATGTATTTACTAATAAAGAATATAGGGATATATACGAGAGCCTTTTGGGATGGAATTTTGAGGAAGAAAGTTTTGAGATTAAGGATGATAAGCTGGCAAGTATAGTGGCTCAAATAAATATGTCTGAAGACATAGAATTTTCTGAAAATGTTCTTAACGATACTATAGATAGATTAAATGCTATAATATTACAGAAGAAAAAGGATGACCTTTCAGAAGAATTGAGATTAGCTGAGAGGGAGGGCGATATAGAGAGGGTTAAGGAGCTGGTTATTGAAATCCAGGATTTGAAAAAGAAGATTTTTAGCATAGGGGAAAGGAGAATGTTGGTAGATGGATGAAGATATTAAAAAAGAAGAAAAATTTCCGGAGGAAGATTTTAATTCAAATGTAGAAACTCTTGTTGATAAGGGAAGGTCTCAGGGTTTTGTAACCCATGAAGATATCTTGAAAGCTATGCCAGGAGAGGAGATAGATATAGACCATCTGGATTATCTCTATAAGCTCTTATTAAATCTTGGCATAGAGATTGAAGATGAGGAAGAGATGAAAAATCTGCCTGCTGAACCGGAGAAACCTGAGGAAGAGATAGAGGTTGAAGAATCAATCCCCTTAGATGATACGGTAAGACTTTATTTAAGAGAGATTGGTAAGATACCCCTCCTTACACCAGAAGAAGAGGTGGAGTTATCCAGGAGGGTGAAAGAGGAGAATGATCAAGCTGCTAAGGATAGACTTATAAACGCAAATCTCAGGTTAGTTGTCAGCATAGCCAAGAAGTACATAGGTAGAGGACTTTCTTTTCTGGACCTTATCCAGGAGGGGAACCTGGGTTTGATGAGGGCGGTAGAGAAGTTTGATTACAGAAAGGGTTATAAATTTAGCACTTATGCTACATGGTGGATAAGACAGGCTATAACCAGGGCTATTGCAGATCAGGCCAGGACAATTCGTATCCCCGTTCATATGATAGAAACTATAAATAAACTGGTTAAGAATTCTCGCCAACTCTTACAGGAGCTTGGGAGAGAACCCACTATTGAAGAGATAGCAGAGAGGATGGAAGTCCCTCCTGAGAAGATTGAGGAAATTATAAAAACAGCTCAGGAACCAATTTCCTTAGAGACTCCTATAGGGGAAGAAGAGGATAGCAGATTGGGAGACCTTATAGAGGATACATCTGCCATAGCTCCTGCAGACACCGCATCTCAGCATCTACTCTCGGAGGAAATCCAGGACTTGTTAGAGGGATTATCACCCAGGGAGAGGGATATCTTGGTTCTCAGATTTGGTCTTGGAGGAGAGAGACCTCATACATTAGAAGAGGTAGGGAAAAAGTTTAATGTGACAAGAGAGAGGATCAGGCAGATAGAGGCTAAGGCTATTAGAAAGTTAAAGCATCCCAGCAGGGCGAAAAAACTTAGAGAATATCTAGAAGGCTAGATGGGTATAATAGTTCAGTTTGGTGCAGGGAACGTCGGTAGAGGTCATATCGGTCATATATTTTCCAGGGCGGGTTATAAGGTTGTTTTTGCAGATGTTGATGATGAGCTGATCTCTTCTCTGAGGAAGAGTGGATACTATATAGTAAGACTCATAGGTAACTCTATAAGGGAAGAGGTGGTGGACAATTTTGAGATATACCATATAGAAAAGGACAGAGAGATACTTACGGGGTATCTTTCACAGGCGGATATTATCTCTACTGCGGTGGGACCTAATATATATCTCTCTCTTGCTCCAATTATAGCAGAAGGGATTAAAGGACATGTTCCTGCTCCTGTTAACGTTATAGCCTGTGAAAATTTTTATCGTTCTACAGAAAGATTAAAGGGAGAAATCTTTCGATATCTTTCTCCTCTGCCGGACTGGCTCGGATTTCCCAATGTGGAGATTGGTAGAATTGTACCCCCCAGTAAGAGAGGGGAACTTACTGTAAGTGTAGAGGATTACAATGAGTTTCTGATAGAGAAATCTGCCTTTGTTGGTCCTCCTTTAAATATAGATGGACTTGAGTTTATAGATAGATTTGATCTCTTCTGGAAGAGGAAGATATATACATTAAATATGGGGCATGCGATATTGGGATATCTTGGATATCTGAAGGGTTATATAAATGTCTCACAGGCTATAAGGGATGAATGGATAAGAGGGGTACTGATTGAGGCTTTTAATGAGGTTAAAGAGTTGCTATTAAAGTTGGGTCTGGATAATAAGGATATTGATGGATACCTGGAGACACTCTTAAAAAGATTTGTCAATGAAAACCTAGGTGATACTGTATATAGAGTTGGAAGGGACCCGATAAGAAAGCTTGGACCGGAGGATAGACTTGTCGGCCCAGCTTTAGAGTGTGATAAAAATGGATTGCACTATGATAATCTTGCTATCGGTATAGCAGGAGCACTGTTATTTGATTATCCAGAGGATAAGATGGCGTCAGAATTACAGAGTAAGATTAAAAAGGACGGATTAGATAATGTTTTAGAGGAGATATGTAAGATCTCTCCTCAATCTAATCTAGGTATTAAGATAAAAGAACAGTATGATTCTTTAGGAAGACTTTTTGGTAGATGAGTATTCCTGATTATAATAAAGTTCAGCTTGCCAGGAGTATTCTTTCTGAGATAGTTTCTATTTCCAGAAGAAAAATTACTATAATGGAATTCTGTGGAACTCATACCCATTCTATTTTCAGGTCTGGTATCAGAGATATTCTCCCTGAAAATATTACCATGTTATCGGGTCCTGGATGTCCTGTATGTGTAACCGATAATAGAGATATAGATTACTGTATATCTTTATCATCAATGCCGGATACCATAATAGCGACATTTGGTGATATGATAAGAGTTCCTGGTAGTTTAAAGAGCCTTCAGGATGTAAGGGCAGAGGGTAAAGATATAAGAGTGGTGTACAGTAGTATGTCTGCCTTAGAGATTGCAGAGAATAATCAGGATAAGAACGTTATATTTTTGGGGGTAGGATTTGAAACTACCGCTCCCACCGTTGCTGGGTCTATTATTGAGGCTGAAAAGAGAGGTCTTGACAATTTTTTCGTATATTCTATGCATAAACTTACACCTCCGGCGATGAAGGCAATTCTCGATTTGGGAGAGGTAAAACTGGATGGGATACTTGGTCCCGGGCATGTCAGCACTGTTATAGGTTCAGAAGCCTGGAACTTTCTGGCAAGAGATTACGCTATACCTGTATCAATAGCAGGTTTTGATATTATAGATATACTTCTCGGGATAAAAATGCTAGTGGAGATGATTGAAAAAGGTGAGCCAAAAGTTATAAATACATATCTGAGGGCGGTAAAACCGTCGGGTAATCGATACGCCCTGGATATAATGAATGAGGTATTTGATGTTACAGATTCATACTGGAGAGGGTTGGGAATGCTTCCATATAGTGGATTGAAAATCAGAGAAAAATACAGAAGATTTGATGCCAGTGTACAATTCCCTGTAGAGGTCAAAGAGTGCGTTGAAAATAAGATATGTCGATGTGGAGAGGTTATAAGAGGGGTGATATCACCGGTTGAATGTCTTCTCTTTGATAAGATCTGTAATCCAGGTAATCCAGTTGGACCCTGTATGGTATCTTCAGAGGGGACCTGCAGTGCCTATTATCTATATGGAGCAAGAAGATGAATGAAGAGAAGATAACCCTTTCCTATGGAAGTGGTGGAAGGCTTACTCATAAACTGATAAAAGATATATTTATCAGACATCTTGATAATAGTATTCTCTCACAGATGAATGATTCTGCAACATTTGAGCTGAATGGTAGAATAGCCTTTACTACTGATAGTTATGTTGTGAATCCAATGTTCTTCCCGGGAGGAGATATAGGAAGATTGGCGGTAAATGGAACTGTAAATGATATAGCTATGATGGGAGCAGAGCCACTCTATATAAGTCTTGGTGTGATAATAGAAGAGGGGTTGTTGTTAGAGGAATTGGAGAAGGTAGTCATATCGATAAAAGATGCAGCAGAAGAGGCTGGAGTAAAGGTAGTAACTGGAGATACTAAGGTGGTAGAAAAAGGTAAGGCGGATAAATTATTTATAAATACCTCCGGTGTAGGAGTTATACCTGAGGGTATAGATATAAGGGGAGATAACGCTAGACCTGGAGATTTGATAATTGTAAGTGGTACCATAGGAGACCATGGGATTGCTATACTGAGCGAGAGGGGGGCACTTGGCTTTTCAGCCAGTTTAGAGAGCGACACCTCTCCTCTTAATAGATTGGTAGCGAGTATGATAGATACGGTTCCTGATATACATGTGCTCAGAGACCCTACAAGAGGTGGTTTGGCAGAGACTCTAAATGAAATAGCCCAGGCTTCTAATGCTGGAATAGAGATATACGAGTCAGAGATCCCTGTAAAAGGAGCAGTTAAAAATGCCTGTGATTTACTGGGACTTGACCCTCTTTATATAGCAAATGAAGGAAAACTGATCGCTATAGCTCCTGAAGAGAGAGTAAGTTTACTTCTGGATATAATGCACAGTTCCCAATATGGAAAGGATGCAAAAGTTATAGGAAAAGTTACCGGGAGTCATCCTGGGATTGTAGCTTTAATAACCAAATTGGGGGCAAAGAGAATCCTCGATATGCCCTCGGGAGAGCTTCTCCCCAGAATCTGCTAGAGATATTTGTCCAGGTCGTCAAGCTTTAGATTGTTTAAGAACTGGCGAAACTCTTCTTCCTCTTGATTGTCCTGCTGTTGAACACTTTCACTCAATATAAATGCTTCTGCGGCTACTTTCTCGTCCACATATATGGGGGCATCGGTCCTGACCGCTAATGCTATGGCATCACTTGGTCTTGAGTCAATCATATGAATCTTTCCGTCAAGTGCAAGTGTTATAGTTGCATAATATACCCCATCCTTTAAATCCACGATAGATACACTCTTTATAGATATATTTAACTCATTTAGAATATTTATCATAAGGTCGTGTGTAAATGGTCTAGGTGGAGGTGTTTGTTGAATCTGCATAGCTATGGACTGTGCCTCTGGAAGTCCTATCCAGATAGGTAAAAAGTTCTTCTCTTCGAGGTCTGATAAGATAACTACAGGAGACATCGAGTTTATATCCATTCCTACTGCCTTAATCTTCACTTCTATCATAATAATCACCTCTCCTTTAATACTTCATAATTATACCACAGTCTACTAGAAAGTTAAACTGCTTTTGTAATTGTAACAGTATAATTCCTATGCTATAATTTAGAAAAATTTATGTTTAAGCAGGAGGATTGAGAAATGGATAGAGAAGTAATCAGAGAGATGGAAGAGAAAAGAATAGCTGCTATGCAGACTCTGGATTCGGTGGTCAGATATATAAGGGATACAAAACCCTCTAATCTATTTGCGGCAGGGACAGGTGAGGAGGAGGCTGGAACTAAATCAAAGGGGTCAGTTACTCCTCCTGTAAGTGATGCACAGATGCAGGCTCTATGGCAGAGATGGATAGGGACTGTGGCAGATGTGTTGGAAAAAGCAAATCAGGTTCCTGGACTTATGTTAGACGATGTTATAAAATTATTTGCTAAAGAGGAAAAGAAATAAATAGTTAGCTATGCCTAAGAATCTGGATCATATAAAGGCAGCTAAGGTTCTGTTAGGATGGAGCACATATCCTCTCCATAGTCTTATAGATTCAAGTTCTCAGGTAAAGGGTTTAGGGCATGGTTTTACTGGGCATAATATAGACATTATAAAGGCGGCTGAAACTTTCCTTGGGGAGAAGGGAAGATTAGAAGCCACCCCTCACATACTTCAGGACATCGGACTGGTGGAAGAAAGCGATTGGAAGCCTATTTGGGAAAGCCAAAGGAGAAAGAGATAAAATAATCCCACTTGACAGAAGGTTAATTCCATATTATATTAAAACTAGGTTGTATAAAGGTAAACTTTAGGAGGTGTGATGCCTGAAGTAATTGGATTAGGAGAGATAATGGTCGTAATGGACCCACTGAGAAATGGTCCTCTGAGTAGTGTGGAGAACTTCAGAAAAGCAGTTGGAGGAGCAGAGGGTAATACCTGTGTGGGAGTTTCAAGATTGGGATGTTCTTCTGGCTGGATAGGAAGATTAGGAAATGATGAATTTGGAAAATTTATACTATCCTCCCTTAAAGGAGAAAATGTAGATACATCCTGTGTAAAAACTGTTGAAGGATTCACTGGCGTTTATTTTAAAGAGAGAAGAGGCTTAGGTGATACCAGGGCTTATTATTACAGAAAAGGCTCTGCTGGCAGTACAGTATCTCCAGAGGATATAGATTCTAGCTATCTTAAGAGCGCCAAATTTTTTCATACTACAGGTATAACCTTAGCTCTAAGTGAAACTTCAAGGTCTGCGGTAAATTGTGGGATAGATCTGGCGAAAAGACTGGGTATAAAGGTTTCATTCGATGTTAATTTGAGACTTAAACTCTGGTCGAAAGAAATTGCTAAGGAAGAGATTGGTAAAATTATTCCTAAAATAGATATTCTTTTTCTTACCCTGGATGAAGCATCAATACTATTTGGTATGGATAAACCTGAAGAAATTATAAAGAGTTTGCTATCCCTTGGTCCGCAGATAGTAGGCGTAAAATTGGGTAGAGAGGGCTCTATGGTGGGGAATTTTGATGAGGGTATATATCATATCCCGGCCTTCAGGGATTTCTGTTCGGTGGATAATGTGGGAGCTGGAGATGGTTTTGTTGCTGGTTTTCTTGTAGGACAGTTGAAAGGTTTGGGTTTGAAGGATTCTGCCGTACTTGGCAGTGTTGCAGGTGCCTATGCTACAACTACAACAGGAGATATAGATGGATTACCTACCTGGGATGAGGTGGAGGAATTTTTGGGGAAAAGAGAGAGTATAAGGAGGTGAGAGAGGATTAGAGAATGTGTTATTAGAGTTAATTTTGAGAGACTTAAAACACAGGGGGCTTCAGGTTAATTTAAAGAAGGAGGCTAGTTATTATGAAAAGATTAAAATTTTTGGCAATACTGGTTTTATCTTTAAGCTTGATTCTGAGTAGTGTTTCATCAAGTTTTTCTGCCGTTATTAAGGGTGAACAGTATAATCTCTCAGATTATGAGAAACTTTCTGGCAAAAAGATTGGCAGATTCAGTGAGTCGCCACAATTGACTGAACTTGTAAGGCAGGGTAAACTTCCATCGTTAGAAGAAAGAACTCCTAAAGAACTGGTAATAATAGAACCATGGGAGGAGATCGGGCAGTATGGAGGAACATGGCGAAGAGCGTGGTTAGGGCTTTCTGATGGTGCTGGTCCGTTTAAGATTGCTTATGAACATCTTCTCAGGTGGAATGTCGATGGCTCAGATGTGGTTCCAAACATAGTGAAAAAGTATGATGTCTCAAAGGATGGGAGAAACTTCACGTTTTATCTTAGAGAGGGGATGAAATGGTCTGATGGAACTCCCTTTACAACAGATGATATAAAATTTTGGTTTGACGATATTACACTTAATAAAGAGCTAACTCCAACGTTCCCCAGCTGGCTGACTACTGAAGGTAAACCCTGTACTTTTAAGGTCAAAGATAAATATACTTTTACTGTCAGCTTTAGTAAACCTAATGCAATATTCCCAATGCAATTGGCCTATTTTGGCGGATTTGTTGCTCCAGCACATTACCTTAAGCAATTCCATCCGAAGTATACCGATTCTAAGAAATTGGAAGAAATGGCGAAAGATGCGGGATTTCAATTCTGGTACCAGTTATTTGGTTTCAAAAATAATTGGTTACAGAATGCGGAGTTACCATCTTTATGGGCGTGGAAATTGACCAGTGCTCCAACAGCTACTTTGATGGTTTTAGAGAGAAATCCTTACTACTGGAAGATTGATCCTGCAGGGAATCAGCTCCCCTATATAGATAAGATTACCCATGAACTTGTTCAAGACCCTGAAATGATAAATATGAAGGCTGTTCAGGGCGATATAGATATGCAGATGAGAAATATAAGACTTCAGAATTATACACTCCTTATGGAAAATAGAGATAAGGGTAACTATAGAGTTTTTAAATGGACAACTGCCAGTGGTGCTGATTTTATGCTTGAACCTAATCAGAACGTAAAAGACCCTGTATTAAAAAAGCTTTTCCAGGATAGGAAGTTTAGGTTTGCCCTTTCTCTAGCTATTAATCGTGAAGAGATAAATCAGTTAGTATTTCTTGGTTTGGGTAAACCCAGACAGGCGTCTTTGATTAGTGCATCACCTTATTATGACCCATTATGGGAGAAGGCATATACAGAGTACAATCCTAAAAAAGCCAACCAACTATTAGATGAGCTGGGTCTTACAAAAAGAGATAAGGATGGGTACAGGCTTAGACCAGATGGAAAGACTCTTGCTCTGACTATCGAGTTTGCTGTAAATCCAACATCTTCCGATGCTTCTGAACTTGTAAAAAAATACTGGGAGGCTATAGGGATAAAGGTTGATATAAAACAGCATGAGAGGTCTCTTATGTATACCAAGACTCTGGCAGGAGATTTTGAGGTTACTACCTGGAGTATGGATAGAGCTTTTCAGCCCATATCAGACCCGTTATATTTGATCCCTTATAGACAGGAGATTGGTACATGGCATCCTCTTTATGCCCTCTGGTATATGAGTGGTGGTAAATCAGGGGAAGAGCCTCCAGGTGTCGTAAGACAGCTTCAGAAGATATGGGACGTAATTAAGGTAACCACTGACTCTGAAGGGAGAAAGAGACTTTTCTCTCAGATAACAAAGATACATAGAGAGAATATATGGATGATAGGAACAGTTGGAGAGAGTCCTGCTCTTGTTGTTGTTAAGAATAACTTTAGAAATGTTCCGGAGAAACTTGTAAGTGACGATATCTTGAGAAGTCCAGGTAACGCTCAACCCCAGATATTCTTCTTCAAGAAGTAGATGTTTAATAGATAGGGGGCTTATAGCCCCCCTAATTTTATTTAAGGATGGTGAGATATGTCTCAGATGTCCCAATCTGAATACTCTAGATTTATGAAAGCACTGGAAAGCTGGAATGAAAAATATGATCTTGATGTATGCATGATAAAAGAGCCATTTCATTCTCCTGGATATCATACTACTTTGAAGGGAGGTTTTGTCCATCCTACAAGAGAGTCTTTAACCTATGCTGTTGCTTTACTGGATAGTAATATAGAAGAATATAGATTAAGAGCTATTGATATCCTGAAGAAGGTGATATCTTTACAGGATAAAGAACCTGGCAGTCCGACATATGGAATCTGGTCATGGTTTTATGAGGAACCTCTGGATAAGATGTTTCCTCCTGATTGGAACTGGGCTAATTTCTGTGGAAAGGAATTACTACAGGTTGCACTGGATCACTTCGATAAACTGCCAGAAGCCTTGAGAGAAGAGATAAAGAATTCTATATATTATGCCTGTCATTCTATTATCAGACGTAATGTTGGACCTTCCTATACTAATATAGCTATTATGGGAGCTTATGTTACATTATTATCTGGAGAGTTATTTGGCTGGGAAGATATATTTAACTACGGGAAAGACCTCTTAACTAGGATTTATAAATATACTCAGCACCATGGTAACTTTACTGAATACAATAGTCCTACCTATACTATGGTTGCTATAGAAGATATATCCAGAATAATCTCGCATATAAA
>Ga0116188_1002916_pt1 | contig 12887 bp, 10 predicted proteins | sample AD_JPNTR2_MetaG_FD_89807 | JGI IMG/M metagenome (GOLD analysis project Ga0116188, IMG submission 89807) | Active sludge microbial communities of municipal wastewater-treating anaerobic digesters from Japan - AD_JPNTR2_MetaG | ecosystem: Engineered > Bioreactor > Anaerobic > Digestate | place...
GCAAGCCGGCTAGCCAAAGCGTCCCTCCAGATAGTCGATTGTTCTCCGGTCGACGGCTCTTCCGTTGAAGAGCTCGTCGGTTCGTCCGATCTCGAGACATTCGCCGCTCAAAAAGAAAGCCGTTCGATCTGCCAGTCGGCGGGCTTGCTGAGTCAAGTTGGTGACCATGATGATGGTCATTTCTCGGCGGAGTTCCCGCAGGATGTCCTCGATACGCATCGTGGTGACCGGATCGATGGCGATGGAGAACTCGTCCAGAAGCAATAGGTCAGGATTCTGAGAAAGAGCCCGGGCGATGGTGAGCCGTTGTTGCTGGCCTCCGGACAACATGCTTCCGAGCTGATTCAGGCGGTCCTTCACTTCATCCCATAACGCGGCGCGCTGGAGGCAGATCTCCACGATCTCGTCGAGGCGACGGCGGTCATGTATCCCCGCCAGTCTCGGAGCCAGGGCCACGTTGTCGTAAACCGTCAAAGGGAGTCCGACCGGCAAGGGAAAGACAACGCCGATACGGCGGCGGAGGGCATAGGTATTCCTGCATCGGCTGAGGTTCGCGCCGTCGAGCAGCAACTCTCCCTCGAATCGTAGAGAAGGTTCGAACTCATCCATCCGGTTGATGAGGCGCAAAAAGGTGGTCTTGCCGCTATTCGCCGGGCCGATGATTCCCAGGATCTCACCCGAGAATACTTGCAGATTGAGGTTGCGGAGAACTTGTCGCTGTCCGTACCAGGCGGACAGCCCACGAACATCCAATTTCATCTTCGGTTGTTCCGGGGGATTTACCATTTCTTTTTCCCCCGGAGGTACATTCGAAAAGCGATGGACAAAGCGTTCATGGCTAGGACGATGGCGATGAGAACGAGGGCCACCCCGTAGGGAAGCGGCTCAGGCACGCCGGGCACCTGGGTCGAGATGACGAATAGGTGAAGGGATAGCGCCATGGTTTGGTCGAAGACGCTCTGGGGGAGGAACGGCAGGAAAAAAGCGGCTCCGGTGAACATGATGGGGGCCGTTTCACCTGCCGTGCGGGACACCTCTAGAATGATGCCGGTAAGAATTCCGCTGATGGAATTGGGTAAGACCACTTGGCGGATGGTCTGCCATCGTGTGGCTCCCATACTCCAACACGCTTCTCGAAACGCCTTCGGCACGGACTGCATGGCTTCCCGTGTGGAGACGATCACGACGGGGAGCGTCATGATGGCGAGGGTGAGACTGGCCGACAGGATACATGTGCCGAAGCCGAAGAAAAGAACGAAGGCGCCTACTCCGAAAAGGGCGTGGACAATGGACGGCACGCCGGCCAAGTTGATGATGGCGAGATTGATGACGCGGGTAAGCCAATTGTCGGGAGCGTACTCGCTCAAGTAGATTGCCGCCGCCACGCCGATGGGAACCGAGACCAGCAAGGCGACGGCCACCAGCCAGATCGTTCCGATCAAGGCGGGGAAAATGCCTCCGGCGGTCATGCCCTCGGTGGGCTCCGAGAATAGAAACTCGAGGGATATTACGGAACCGCCCTTGACCGTCAGGATGGTCAGGATGATGAGGACGGGAACTATGAGTAGAACCGTCATCAGCAAAAAGAGGAGCCTGGCCAGTCTTTCGACCCGGCGGTTTCGCAGGTTCAGAGTCGTCGCCTCAAACACGTTGCGGCTCCTCTCGGGTGATTGTCACAGTTTGGTCGGACCTCTTCGCCGTACCAGCACGTCGGCGGCCAAATTGATGGCAAAGGTGACAAGAAACAGGAAGATACCCAGAGTAAACAGAGCACCGTAATGTTCGGATCCGTATGTTGTTTCGCCGAGTTCCGCAGCAATGGTGGCAGTCAAGGCACGAACGGAATCAAAAGGACTCGTGGGAATGTTGATGCTGTGTCCGCTGGCCATCAGTACGGCCATTGTTTCTCCGAAGCCTCTCCCGACGCCGAGAAGAACTGCCGCCACGAGACCGTGTTTGGCTGCCGGCAAGACCACTCGGCGAACCACCTGCCAGTGAGTGGCGCCCAGGGCTTCCGCCGCTTCGCGGTAGGAATCCGGCACCGCTTTGAGCGCGTCCTCGGCGATGGTGGTCATGATGGGGGCGGCCATCAATCCTAGGATGACCCCGGCGTTGAGGACGTTTAACCCCAGCGGAACATCGAACAGTTTGATGATGAGTGGGTTCATGATGCTGAGACCGATGAAGCCCCAGGCTACCGAAGGGATGGCGGCCAGTAGTTCCACGAGGATCTTGAGTATCTCCCGCGTCTTCCCGCGGGCGAACTCGCCGATGAAAATGGCGGCTCCAAGCGAAAACGGTACGGAAACCACCATTGCGAGTCCGGTCACGCTGGCCGTTCCCGCTATCAGCGCGAGAGCGCCGTACGTCGGCTGGCGCTCCGATGTCGGACGCCATTCGATGGAGAAAAAGAATTCCTTTGCATTAAATCGATTTTGCAGGAAATCAAGACCCTCAAGGGTAATGAAGACGAAAATGCCGAAGATAAAGATGACAGCCGAGACTCCGCCGACGAACACGAGGACCTGCACCGCCTTGTCAATTACCCACGCCGAGTCTCGCCGGTCTATTGTATTTTCGGGACAAGCTTCGGGTATTTCCGCCATAAGTCTTGATGTACGAGTGTTCGAATTGTCCCGGCCCCAGTTACACGTTATAAAAGCCTAGAATCTCGAATAAGCCCAAGAACCCGAACTAGTCGCACCGAACAGGACGGGCCGCGGCGTACCCCTTCTTTTGGATGATGCATTGACCTTCATCACTGAGAATCCAGTCCAGGTACTCCTTGACGGTTCCTTTGGGTTCTCCTCGGGTGTACATAAACAAGGGGCGGGAGATAGGATAGCTCCCATCAGCCGCCGTTTCTTCGCTTGGCACTGTACACGGTCTCCCCTCGCTTTGGGCCAAGCACAGCATCTTCACCTCGGAAGTAGCGTAGGCCAGGCCACTGTAGCCGATCGCGCACGGAGTACGGGAAACCACGTCGACGACATCTTTCGATCCGTGCATATCACGCGTGCCAAGCTTGTAATCGCGGCCTTCTCCTAACACTGCCTCCCTGAAGTAAAAATAGGTGCCCGAGTTATTCTGGCGACTCACCAAGACGATCTCATCGCTGTCACACCCGGGGACGGTGACGCCGAGCTGGCTCCATCGGGTAATAGAGCCGTCCTCACCATAGATCTCCGCCAGCTGACCGAGGGTGATTGAATCCAGCGGGTTGTTCTTGTGGACATACACCGCCAGCGCGTCGTACCCGACAATGAATTCAACGGGGGTAAAGCCTTTCTGTTCCGCCAGCCGCAGCTCTTCATCCGAAAGCCTTCGGCTGGAATTGGCGATGTCCACAGTGCCGTTCAGGAGAGCGGAGATACCCGTTCCAGATCCGCCTCCGGACACCGCAACCGCGACGTTCGGGTTCACCTTCTTGTAGGCTTCAGCCCACGCCTGAGCTACATTCACCAGCGTGTCAGACCCCTTATTCTGAATGACGGCTCGGCGTGCGGAATCACCTCCCCCGCACGCAATCCAGCCCAGTGCACATAAAATGATCAGAGAGTGTCTGCTCATGTGCCTACTCCTCATTCCCGGTTCTCCAGAGCAGCCGGTCCTTGTTAAGCTTCAAGTTGAAACAACGTCACCGATTCCCACCCTTGTCGGCCGGTGAAACCGACGTCCGGGCTAGGATAACGTAACCCTTCCTCCGGCGACAACGTCATGATGTCGAGCAAGACGTCAGAGTGCCGTCTTCCGGCGGGCGAAGACCGGAAATGTTGCATGGTCGTGACATTTCTCAAAAGCCGGGCGGTGCCAACCAGTGCCACAGCCGAGCCACCATGAAGGTGACCAGAAATCCCAGGAGTACAGGCAAAAGAGTGGCGACCAGCGTCCATTTTCGGCTTCCCGTCTCCTTGTAGATCGAGTAAATGGTGGTACTGCAAGGATTGTGAATCAAGCTGAAAAGCATCACGTTAATTGCCGTGAGAAGAGTCCATCCTCCGGCGGTGAAGATCCGTTGGAACTCCCCCACAGACTCCGCTTCGAAGAGGACTCCGTGTCCGGTGGGGCTACCCAATCCTGTCGTCAACGTGGTTAGCATCAGGATGGTGGGGATGACGATTTCGTTTGCCGGGATGGCGACGATGTAAGCCAGCAGGATCACTCCGTTAAGGCCAAGAGCTAACCCGAACGGATCGAGTGCCTCGATGATCCACTCGGCCAGGGGGCGATCACCGGCTTTCACGTTGGCTATGAGCCAGATGACGGCACCACAAGGGGCGGCGAAGACGACGGCTCTCCAAAGGACGATGACGGTGCGGTCGATGATGGAAGTATAGAGGGTCTGCCAAAGATTGGGCGGCCGAAACGGCGGAAGTTCCAGGGTAAAGTGGCTGACCTCCCCCCGAAGCATCGTGCGGGAGAGAAACCAAGAGACCGCAAAGCTGAGCAGGATGCCGAGCAGTGCCACACCAACCACGGCCAGCGCTGAGATGAGGCCCGCCCAATAGGCTGGGACCAAGCTCCCGATGAACAGGGACGCCAGTAGGATCTGTGCTGGCCACCTCCCGTTGCACAGCGAGAAATTATTGGTGATGATGGCGATCAGACGCTCGCGGGGACTTTCGATAATACGGGTGGCCACGACGCCCGCGGCGTTGCATCCGAATCCCATGACCAGAGTCAGCGCCTGCTTTCCGTGAGCCCCGACCCGCCGGAAGAGGTGGTCCAGGTTGAAAGCCACCCGGGGCAAGTAGCCAAAATCCTCGAGAAGTGAGAACAGAGGAAAGAAGATGGCCATGGGCGGAAGCATTACGCTGACTACCCAGGCCGTAGCCAGGTAGACACCGTCCACCAGGATTCCTGAAAGCCACTCGGGGGAACCTACGCTCCCCATGATCGCCCTTAGGAAAGGATAGACTCTGTCGATCAAAAGGCCGGATAGCAGCGACGACGGAAAGTTTGCGCCTGAGATGGTTAACCAGAAGACAATCACCAGCAGCAGGAGCATGATGGGGTACCCCCAAAGCCGGCTTGTCAGGATCCGGTCAAGCGATTGGTCCCACTCATGTCTCGGCCGTGTGGAGTGGACAGTTCTCCGCTCCGCGATGCGGGATGCCGCTCGATAAACCGCCTCCACCAGAAGGTCCTCGTAGTCGGGTCCCAGTTCATAACGCAGACGCTCGATGTTCCGCTGCAACCGGTCAAGTTCGGAAGCCTGAGGAGACGGTTTGCCGCCCGCCGACTGTTGGGTGCCGGCCGACACGGCCGACAACAACGGGTCGCCGACACTCAAAGCGCGCAAGACTTGCTCGTCACCGCCCAGCAGCCGCATGGCGATCCAGCGGCTTTGCTTGAGCCCCGGGTAGAGACGCTGGAGATCGTCGGCTGCGCGCCGAATTGGTTTCTCCAGCCGTTCGGGCAGCTCAATCAGGGGACGAGGTCGGCGAGACACTTTCCCTGTGGCTGTGTTTTCGATAACTCGGATCAGGCGGTCGAGGCCCTGACGGCGTCGAGCGGCCATGGGAACCACCGGGACGCCAAGGTCCGACTCCAATCCTGGTATATCGAGGTCGATCCCCTTTCGTTTGGCTTCATCCATCAAGTTGACGACCACGACGACACGGTCGGTGATTTCGAGTATCTGCAGTAACAGGTTGAGGTTACGTTCCAGGCTGGTGGCGTCCAGTACCACGACGGTGACATCGGGCGAGCCGAAGAGGAGGAAATTTCGAGCCACCTCTTCGTCGGCGCTGTTCGCCAACAATGAATAGGTTCCCGGCAGGTCGACGACTCGATATCGGTACCGTTCCGTGCGAAATGTTCCTTCAGCCCGGGTGACGGTTTTACCCGGCCAGTTTCCTGTGTGTTGGCGGAGGCCCGTAAGCAGGTTGAAGACGGTACTCTTACCCACATTGGGATTGCCTGCCAAGGCCACGGTAAAGTCGCAGTCGACCTCCTCGAGCACGGGCAGCTCGAGGTCCTCCGGTTCTTTCAAGGGGAGAGGAGAAGACTCCCGGCCCGTAGACCATTGCAGCCTCTTCATGCCGCCTCCGGAAGCAGTTCGACCAAAACATGGGCCGCCTGGTCCCTCCGCAAAGCGACTAGTGTTCCACGGATCCGATAAGCCACCGGATCTCCCGACGGCGCCGGCAGCTCAACCGTCACCTGCGTTCCCGGCACCAGTCCGAGATCTAAGAAACGCCTTCGCTCCGGAGCGCGCAAGGCTCGAGAAACGATGCGTACAACGGCCTTTCGTCCGGGAGCGAGGCAGCTCAAAGGCACCATGCCGGTTGACACCTGATCTTTCGGTAGGGGATCGCCGACGGTGACGTTGGCGGCTTCCTCACGGCTGAGATGCTCCCGTCGACCCTCGGTTTCGATCAGGCACCCTTCCTCGGAACGGGAGATGAGCCGTACGGTCATGCCCGGAGCGAGGCACTTGGCGGCGATCCGGCGGAAAACGTGAGTGGGCTCGTCCTCGATGTGAAGGATGCGGGCTCCTTGTCCCGGCTCCAGCGATTCCAGAGGTCGCCCTTTGGAGGCCGTTTCCTTCCAAAGAAGACTGGGAACCGGATCCCCGTGCGGATCATGGGTGGGGTGGCCCAGGCGGGCAGCCAGTCGATCGGTCTGTTCAGGAGTTAACTCGTGCTCCAGCGAGTCCGCTCGGATGTGCCATTCCGATTCGTCCAAGCCGGTGTGATCGGCCAGGTATTTCTCCCAAAGCCGGTGAGTTCGGATAACGTGGCGGGCGTAGTCCCTTCCGTTCGGGGTAAGCCGCAGAACCGGCTCCCCGGAACCGCCCGCTCGATCCAACAGCCCTCGCTCGGCGAGAGCCTCTTCGAGTTGTTTGCCCGCCCCCGCGGAAAGTCCCAGCCGCCGCTCCAGCTGTTCAGTCGAGGCAATGTTGCCGTCCTGCTCAGCCTCCAACAGGAACTTGAGCGCGTGCTCTACCAAGATGCGTTCCTGTTGCTCGGAGGAGGGGTATGGGACCAAACCAGCCGGATGCCTTCGACTTTGGAAAAGCCAGATGCACACCCCGAAACTGATTGCCAGAAGGATTCCAATGACTATCGCCATGAGTTACAATTCCGAGCTAATTTTAACAGGCTCTAAACTGCTTCAACGGTTCCGCTCAGGTCAGAAGGATCCGAGCCGACGATTTCACAGAGTACGTTGTTCCCGGATCCGGACTCGCGAGACACCGCCGCTTTCGGCGGAACGTTGCTTTGGGGATTTTACCGATTATGGGGTGGGGTTCTCGGTTTTCTGCCGGACCATGCGGCGGGATCGCCGATGGGAATTCCTCCAAGAACTTGTCGGAAACGCAACGGACCGGCAAGCGCCCTCTTAGTTACTCTAGACTACGGGTCGGGCCTCGGAGGTTTGAGAGGCGGAATCCGGCCGGATCGTCGGCAGACTGCACGTCCTACCGTCGAACTTCCGACGTCTGACTTCATACGCCCCGGTCTTTTCGGTTCGTTGATTTCCATCTCTTATCTGCCGGACGATTTCGGGGGACGTGTTCCTGGAGTACCATCTGAATGTTGCGCCGCGGACGGTGGTCGTGGATAATCGCACTTCCACCGGCGAACCGGGACGGAGGGGACGGTCCGTGAGTCTCGCCGCTTGTTAACTACTGAAAAAGTAAAAATGAGCTTACGTAACTTCTTCAGCTTGTTTTCCAACGACCTCGCGATCGACTTGGGTACTGCGAATACCGTGGTCTTCGCCCGGGGCAGGGGCATTGTTGTCAATGAACCCTCAATTGTCGCGATTAATAAGGTGAGCAACAAGCTGGAAGCCGTCGGCCATGAGGCGAAGGAAATGCTGGGTCGGACTCCCGGCAACATCGTCGCGATTAGGCCCATGAAGGACGGAGTCATCGCCGATTTCGACGTCACGGAGGAAATGCTCAAGTACTTCATCAGGAAGTCGCACAACCGCCGTCGTTGGCTGAGCCCCCGCATCGTGATCAGTATTCCGTCGGAGATTACCCAGGTCGAGAAGCGGGCGGTCCGCGAGTCGGCGTTGCGGGCCAATGCAAGCGAGGTCTATCTGGTGGAGCAGGCGATGGCGGCCGCCATTGGGGCCGGGTTGCCGATAACCGAGCCCAGCGGCAGCATGGTGATCGATATCGGCGGAGGAACTACCGACATCGCAGTGATCAGCCTTTCCGGGATCGTCTACAGCCGGTCGGTCAGAGTTGCCGGCAATGAGATGGACGAGGCCATTATTCAGTATGTAAAGCGGAAACATAATCTGCTCATTGGAGAGCGCACCGCTGAAAAGATTAAGATGGAAATCGGCTCGGCGGCTGCCCTGGACGAACCTAAGTCGATCGAAGTCAAAGGCCGAAATCTTATCGAGGGCGTTCCGAAGACTGTCACGATCACCGATGCGGAAGTGCGTGAGGCCCTCAGCGATTCCATCACGACCATTATCAGCGCCACCCGGGTGGCGCTGGAGCGCACGCCGCCTGAGCTTTCCGCCGACATCGTCGACAAGGGGATCGTTCTGACCGGTGGCGGGGCGCTGCTGCAGAAGCTGGATCAACGCATCAGCGAGGAGACGGGGTTGCCGGTGTTTTTGGCGGAGGACCCTCTGTTTTCGGTCGTTCTCGGAGTGGGAAGGATGCTGGATGACGTTCCTCTGCTACGCCGGGTAAGCCTGCAATGAAGTGATGATCCGATCGCGGCGCAGACCCCTATGGGGGTTAGTGGGACTGGTCGCTTGTAATTTTTTCCTCGTGTCCTTCCAAGTGCGTTCGCCGAATGGTGATCGGCTGATTCGCACCTGGCTTCTTTCCGCCGTCAGCCCGTTTGTTTTGGCGGCCGAAGAAAGCCTTAGCATGGCGGCCGGGGCCGCCGACTGGATCCGAGAGATTTGGAACTTACGCGAGGAGAACCGGCGATTGTGGGAGGAAAACTGGCGGCTGCAGATCTCGCTTCATCGGCTTGAGAATCTGCGGCGACAATGGGAAAAGGACGCTGCGTTTCGGGTACTGGCTGAACGATTCGATTACTCGGTGCAACGTGCTCTGGTCGTGCAGCGTCGTTTTGGAGTCGACGACCAGCGCGTTTGGATCAATGTGGGTCGGGAACATGGAGTTGAGCCCGACCTACCGGTGGTAACGCCGGAGGGTGTGGTAGGTCGCGTGCTCGTTAGCGGCGAATCCACTTCCGAGGTCGAGCTCTTGATTGATCCGAATGCGGCGGCCGGAGCCATGGTTGAGGAGATCGAAGAGATGGGGATTGCCGCGGGTACCGGCGACGGATCGCTGTTGCTACGGTACTTGCCTTTGACGGCGGACTTGGAGCCGGGCCAGGCGGTAGTCACCTCTGGAACAGACGGCATCTATCCTCCGGGGCTATTGATCGGGAGAATCGTCGCCGTTCAGCTGGGCCCGGATGGAACCTTCCAGGAGGCGCGACTGGAACCCTCGGTTTCTTTTTCTCGACTAAGCGAGTTGGCGGTTCTCAGATGGGATTCGGCGCCGTGATGCCGCCGCCTACGTCTCAGGATCGACTCTCTGCGTGGGCGGCACTTGGCTTTGTGGCTCTCACCTTCCTGTGCGAACTGGGCCAGTCCATGGTGGCGCCCAATTACTGGAGAGCTGACTTTGCCCTGATTTTCACGTTCTTGTTCGGATGGAGAAAGGATCGAGGCCGAGCCATGGTTACCGGTTGTCTATGTGGCCTGGCCCAAGACGCCGCAACGGGAAACCTGATCGGACTCGGCGGTCTCACCAAGTCGGTTCTGGGATACACCGTTGCGGTGATCAGTCCGTATTTTTCCAGCCGTCCTCTGGGTTTGGTTGGGTTGCTGAACGGTGTTTTCGCCGTAATGGACGACGGTCTGGGTTTTATCGTTTTGGCGTCGGTGGGCCGGCGTGCCGTCTTGGCTGTGGGGGGCAAGTGGTTATCGGTAGCCTTGTTGACGGGAGTCGTTGCAGAACTTGCAGCCTGGATCTTGGAGCGGATCTGCAACCGCAGGCCGGATTTTGCCGGGCGGGACTGAAACGTCGGCGGGACCGAGAAGCGTACGGTGGATCCTCCTTTCGCCAACGCGAAGTTCGCGCTTGTAGCGCATTCCGTTCCTGGTATCCTGCTATGGAAACGTCAGGGCGGTAGTCCGTCCGGAGAGAGGTTGAGTCAGGACCCAGCCCCTCTGGCGGACTTACGGCCGAGTAAGGAAGGTACCGGGCGAGACGATGGCGCTGGGGCAAGATCGCTCCAACTTGATTCAGCGGCTCGGGCGTTTTCGCCTGGGCGTCATGCTCGTTTTCCTCGGATTCGCATTGCAGTTGTGGCGGTTGACCGTCATTGATTCCGATTACTATCGGGAACAGGCCGAACAGAACCGTATCAAGACGGTGCGCTTGCTGGCTCCGCGAGGGAGCATCGTGGACCGCCGGGGCAGGGTCCTGGCTGAGAGTGTGCCGTCGTTTAACCTGTACCTGTACAGACATGAAGCGCAGGACCTAAGGAAAACGGCCGAGTTTCTTGAGCGGCAGCTGGGCTTCGAAGCCGGCGCGATGAGTCGGCGACTGGAGGAGACGAAGGATTATCCCCGCTTTCAGCCTGTTCTGTTGCGGCAGGGACTGTCTTTGGCCGAGGCCAGCCGATTGTTTGCCCACGCCGCCGAATACCCGGAGTTGAAGATTCTCGACGAGCCCCGACGCTTCTACCGTTACGGGACCCTAGCCGCACATGTGCTGGGTTACGTGGGGGAGATTTCGCTGAATGAACTGGCGGATGAGCGTTATCGGAATCACCGCAGGGGTGACTGGGTAGGGAAAGCGGGAGTCGAAAGAACGTACGACCGTTGGTTGACCGGCATCGACGGCGTTTCTCGACAACTGGTGGACAGTCGGGGAAGGGTGTTGGGGGAGCTCGAACGCACTTCTCCGCGGCCCGGTAAGATCCTGAAGCTGACTCTAGATCTGGAGCTTCAACAGGTGGCGGAGGAAGCGCTTGGAGACCGAGTGGGTGCAGTCTTGGCGATCGACGCTCAGACCGGTGACGTACTGGGGCTGGTGAGCCATCCCGCCTACGACCCCAACTGGTTTGCGGAGCGTCTGAGCCCTGAGCGCTGGGGAGCTCTTACCTCCGACCCGTTTCAACCGTTCCATAATCGAGCCGTCCAGAGCGCTCTGTCTCCGGGCTCCGTTTTCAAGGTGATGATTGCGCTGGCCGCGTTGGAAGCCGGAGTGATCACGCCGGACTGGTCGACCTATTGCAATGGTGGAATCGAGCTGTACGGCCACTACTTTCGTTGTTGGCGCCCCGGCGGACACGGACGAGTGGCTCTCCAGGAGGCGATCCGGAACTCGTGTAATGTCTATTTCTATCTGCTCGGACAAAGGCTGGGAATTGATCGCATTGCCGCGTTTGCAGAGCTGCTGGGTTTGGGATCCAAGTCGGGGATCGATCTTCCCGGAGAGGTAACCGGTGTGGTGCCTTCGCCCCGTTGGAAACAACTAGAGCTGAGACAGCCCTGGTTCTTGGGGGAAACGATTTCGGTGGCTATCGGTCAGGGGGCGTTGACGGTGACGCCCGTACAGTTGGCGCGGGCCATAGCGGCAGTGGCCACAGGACGCCTGACATCCTTACGGGTGGCGTCACAGCAGAAGGAAGAGTCACGAGCACTTGGAATTGCTCCCGAGCATCTCGACGAAATTCGGGAGGCTATGTGGCAGGTTGTTAATCAAGGTGGAACAGGTGGTTCCGCTAGGGTGGCAGGTTTCGATGTCTGTGGGAAAACCGGAACGGCCCAGTTGGTACGGCGGGAGACCTGGGAGAAGCTTAGTGAGGAAGACCAGGCAAGGTTCGCTCCGAACGCCTGGTTTGTGGGTTTTGCGCCTCGTAACGAGCCGCGGATTGTGGTGACTGTAATCGTTCAGCAGGGAGGTTCGGGCGGCGGTCAGGCCGCTCCCATCGCCGGGGAGGTTCTGCGCGAGGCCTACAGTCTGTACGGGTTTGGGGAGAGCGGTCCCGGAACGCTGCAACTTGTAAAGGGAGAGTTCACAGGGGACGGAGGGTAACCTGTCTTTGGTTGAGCGCTGAAAGGGGATCAAGTTTGGCGTGGAGAGGTCGGGCGGGTTTTTGAAGCGGTTGGACGTGGGTCTGTTATTGCCGGCCTTACTGTTGGCGGGGCTTGGAGTAGTAGGGGTTTACAGCGCCGGCTTGGCCGGGCAGAGTAGTCATTACGAAGGGCAGCTCGTGCGGGTTCTGGCGGGTCTCGTACTGGCTGCGATCTTACTGGTTCTGGACTACCGTCGACTGGTGAAGCACGCGGGATACCTCTATGCTTTGGCGTTGCTGGTTTTGCTGGGTGTTCTATTCTTCGGCACGGAGGTGAACGGCAGCAGGAGTTGGGTCGACCTGGCAGGAGTCCGTTTGCAGCCTTCCGAGTTGTGTAAACTGGTGCTTCTTTTGTTTGTCGTGAAGCTCCTGGCGGACGAAACCGAGGATCCTCTACCCCCGCGTCGCATCATGCTGGTGATTCTCGCCTCCCTGGTTCCTGTTCTTCTCGTCGTCCTGCAGAAAGACCTGGGTACGGCACTGATGTTTGTTCCGATTGCAGGGGGTGTGCTCCTGACCTGCGGCTTACCTCGCCGATGGCTCGTGGCAGGCGCGGTGGGGGTACTTTTGGCCACACCGATAGTCTGGTTTGGTCTCCGGGACTACCAAAGAGAGCGAGTCCTCGTGACGCTGAATCCGGAGCGCGATCCCCAAGGCGTTGGGTACCAGACTCGGCAGGCGAAGATTGCCATCGGGTCGGGGGGATTTTGGGGGAAGGGAATCGGTAAGGGGACGCAGAGCCAGCTGGGTTTCGTGCCGGAAAGCCACACGGACTTCGTTTTCGCGGTGCTGGCCGAAGAAACC
>Ga0116188_1002917_pt1 | contig 12885 bp, 6 predicted proteins | sample AD_JPNTR2_MetaG_FD_89807 | JGI IMG/M metagenome (GOLD analysis project Ga0116188, IMG submission 89807) | Active sludge microbial communities of municipal wastewater-treating anaerobic digesters from Japan - AD_JPNTR2_MetaG | ecosystem: Engineered > Bioreactor > Anaerobic > Digestate | place...
AGCTCGTGCTGAGAGGCGAAAAATTCGTCAACGGGGAATTGAAGGCGGCCGCTTAAGAGTGAATTCGAGGATGCGCTCACGCTCTCCTAAAGAAATGTCATACACAACTCTTGACTATATCTCTCGTTAAAGTGGTCTGAGACACAACGCAGGCTTGAGGTCGTCTCAGGACATCGTGCCTCGATCGCCTGTAGGTTCTAAATCCTCAGCAGGTAGTAGACATCCGCTCTTATAATAGATGAGTGCCTGCTACCTCTGAAATTCTTCGACGAATCCCCTCTGTTGACCAACTTCTTCATCGGTCGTCGATCGAGGCTCTCGTCTCCAAATACACACGCAGCCTGGTCCTAAACGAGATCCAGGCTTATCTGACCGAGCTTCGGCAGGAGATCCGTGAAGACCGGATCGATGCGGCCACGGCCGAATTACGGCTAGCCTGCATCGAACAAGCGATCGAAGAACGTCTGGGTCAGGTGCTTTCCTCGCCTCTTCGCAGTGTAGTGAATGCAACCGGGGTGATTCTGCACACCAATATCGGCAGGGCGCCCTTGGCACGGGAGGCGTTGGAGGCAGCCCGAGAGCTGGCCTGCTCGTACTCCAACCTGGAGTATGATCTGGATGCTGGACAACGCGGCCATCGTGACCGGCATTTTGAGACTAAGATCAACCGATTGCTCGGCTGCGAGGCGGCTACGGTAGTCAACAATAACGCCGCGGCTGTCTTCCTCATATTGAACACCCTCGCAGCCGGGCAGGAGGTTCTGGTTTCACGAGGCGAGCTGATAGAAATCGGCGGGTCTTTCCGGATCCCCGCGATTATGGCTCAGAGTGGGGCAGTTCTCCGGGAAGTCGGCACGACAAACAAGACCAAGCTGTCGGATTACGCCGAGGCAATAAACGACCAGACGGCCCTGATCCTGAGAGTTCATCCGAGCAATTACAAAATTGTGGGGTTCACCGAAAGGCCGGCACTCGAGGATCTGGCTCGCCTGGCGAAGGCCAAAGGGATTCCGCTCGTCAAGGATGCAGGCAGCGGCTATCTGTTCCCCGCCGCGGTGCCGGCTCTTCGCAATGAGCCCTCAATCCGGGGCGTTCTTGACGCTGGAGTCGATCTCACCTGCTTCAGTGGCGACAAATTGATGGGCGGTCCGCAGGCCGGAATTATCGTCGGTAAGAAGGAACTGATCGCAAGAATCAGGCGCAACCCGTTGATGCGCATCTGCCGTGTTGATAAGCTCACCTATGCCATTCTTGCTTGGATGTTGACCGAGTACGAGAAAGGCACCCATTTGAGCAGCCTTCCCGTATACCGCATGCTTTTCGAGACGCCGGAACAGGTGGGAGCAAGGGCCGCGGGACTGGCTGAACGCCTCAATTCCCTTGGTTACCGGACCAGACTGACTGAAGGCGTCTCTTTGGTCGGCGGAGGCTCCGCGCCTGGCGAGACGATTCCCACCACCCTGCTGCTGGTTTCATCGCCAGAGGAGAGCCCTTCGCAGCTCGATCGCCGACTGCGCCAGCACTCCTGCCCTATCCTGGCGCGTATCGAAGACAACCAGTTGGTCCTCGATCTGCGCACGGTACTTCCCGGGGAGGAAGCTGAGATCGTGGCGGCGCTATCGGGAGCATCATCCGCGTTATCCGTGTGATCCGTTCTATCCGCGGGAAGAGTGGCCCACGGATAAGACGGATCACACGGATAACGCGGATGACGTGCGGCGGGCGCCCAAAGACACGATGCGATTACAGTTCGTCTTCACAACCCGCAACGAGTTGTTGTAGACTTACATCTCCTCACTGACATGGCGCCGGAGTGGTGGAATCTGGCAGACGCGCTGCGTTCAGGGCGCAGTGGGCTTCACGCCCGTGGGGGTTCAAGTCCCCCCTCCGGCACCACGCCTTTGGGAACCTAGCAAGAACGGGTTCCCTTTTTTCTTTTGGTATTGCACGAAACAGCTACCAGACTTCACCCAAAAGGCGTGGGGTCTGTGCTCAGCAGCATACGTACACCCTGAGACTCGAACTCGCGAAACTTCTCGTCGACGACCGCAGCAAAATCAATGTGAGGGTGCTCGACGGGCGACGTGCAGTCTTTCAGGATAACGATCTTAGACAGCTCCCCAGGCGTCTCTCGTAACTCCTCGACGAGATCACTGAGCGTTTCCAACACGCAGTGGGAAGCCGCTTCACCCGCCAGCACGATGAAATCCTGTTCAGCGAGCATGTCGAGCAGCTTGGACTCGGTTTCCTGGGAAGTTGATGGCGCCGGGACTTCGGGCCGCACTATAGAGTAATGTTCGGTCTGAGGATCGCTTCCCTTCACCCACCAGTTCGGCTGAACATTGCGAGCCAGAGAATGCCAGAAGACAGCCGACCAAAGCTCGGGGTCCAGTGCATTTCCCAACCCACCTATCGGCACATGGTAGGGCCAGATGGTGAGATCCTTCTTGGCCCTTCGCTGCAATTCTTCCAAATACTTGACCGACCATTCCGGATCGCGACGTGGCCTCCATTTCCCCGCAAGCACGTCTTCAAGCCGGATAGTCGTGAAGGGCGGTGGGTCAGAGCCGCACTCGTCCGACCACCACGCCGCGTGGAAGATTTGAAAGGGAAGATGCGAATCCAGCGAACAGGTGATCCCGCTTATCTTTTCGGCGTTCCGATAGATAAACGCGATCAACCGTCGGATATCGTCCAGTGCACCCGGCACCCTCAGTGCCCCCTTCGTGTGGGTGAAATCAATCTGCATGTCCACGATCACGAGGTGCACTTTCACGCGGTCCTCTGCCGCCGGCGTCAGCCGGGCCTTGCGCGCCGATTCGACAATTGCTTGAACGTCGGGGTAAAAAAGCGTACCGACACGTCTCAAATCGCAAAAAGAAGGAATTTCAGCCATTTTCCGTTCAGGCCTCATTATACCGAGTTCATGACAAGCACCGCTGCTGGCGCAGGACTGCGAAAGCTCGAGGATTGCAGCTTTCTTTGTATCTCGACCCCGAAGCGTAGCAAAGCCCAGGATGCCCGTTTTTTGGGCCAACCCCAGGCTTTGCTACACAACGCCTTCGGCGTTGAGATTCTAAATTACGAGAATTCTTGTAAGTGGCTCCGAATTATCACTTCTTGCCGGAGACCAGGTCGCCGAACTCAGCGAGCAGATCGTACTTCCTCAGCCAGGTTGTGTACATGATCCCCACCGCCCGAGGCGTTTTCTCGAGGGATTTCAGCCACCCTTTCGGGTTCTCGAGATCATCAGCATCGTAGTACGCGGCTGCCAGTGTACGAAAACCCAGTTCCGAAAAATGTTTGAGGCTGACGTCGCGGCGCCGATAATGCCAACAGCCGATAATCAGGTCTTTCGGCACGTGATTCCACGCGCCGTAGAAGTTGCCGGATGTCAGGTAATAGTAGTCGCGCTTGTCGGCATTGTGGTTCGGATCGAGCATGTCGGACCAGACCAGGACTTCCGCATCGGGATTGACTGCCTTTATTAGCTTGTATTGGCGAGTAATGCAGTCGCCCATGATCTCGCCCAGGCTCAGACGTCGGTCAGCGCAGGCCTTGCAGGTTCCAAGCGCGCGCTGCTCATCGGCACTAAGGAAGTAAAAGCGCGGCGCGAGAGCCTCGTGAATCAGACGGGCTTGCTCTGCCCAGATCTCGTAAGGCTCCGCCTCAGAGAGGCAGGCCGGAACCTGGCTGTTATAAATCAACACCGGGTGGTAAAAGCTGACGCGAAGCCGCTCGCCCTCTTTGATCCTCCCGCCTTCGACAAGCTTGATGGGAGGCCCATCGTGATCGTATCGATAATTCAAATTTGGATCCGAGATAGGCGCATAGTCTTTCCCCTCCTCGTAAACGACCCCTGTTTTTTCCGACCGGACCTCCAGGGGCGTCCCAGGTCGGCGCAGGACGTTCAAAAGGCCTACCTCCTCGACCTGCAGATCGTCGATCCAGAAGCGGCTCTTCGCTACCCCGGTGACCGCTGGCGAGATAATTACTTTGTCGTAACCCCAGCTGTTGAATCCGACGGCTACCTGATGCCAGTCATCATTTTCTCCGAGCCTCGGATTCTCGTACTGAAGTCGCCTTTTCTCTTCTCCTCCGAACACTTCCAGCTGAAAGGCCTTCTCACCGAACTGATCCGGCGACACCAGGTTCTCTGACTTCACCCAGCAACTGATGCGGTAGTTGCGGTAGGGATGAACCGTGATCGTCTGGCTGAGGCGAATGAGCCCTTCCGGCTGGCGATCGAAATTCTCGAAGCGCAGCGAGGATTTGCCGCTGCGTTTGGTTGATGTGTCGAGAAAAACGGTCGTCCCGATCTCGCCGTTCAGTTCAAACCCATCCAGCTGCTTCCCTTGGACGTTCTCGAAGCCGCCGTTGCGAATTGGTGTAGGGGGATCAGGTTCCAACCGCGCCTCTTTCCCCTTGACCACGTACAAGGCGTCACGCACTGGCAGACCTTCTGCCAGATTCTTGTTGCGAGCCATCAGCGCCGAGCCGTAGCCAGTCGAAAAGATCGAAGGAATGATGTCGATCTTCGCCTCCTCGCATATCCGGCGCAGTGTCGCCAGCCGCTGCTTGAACTCCGGAGGCTGCAAATCGAGAGTATCCAGCCCGCCCGAAAGCATAATGCCGTTCAGACCGTGCTCGGACGCTGTCTGAATGATCGACTGTATTTGTTCGAGGTCCTTGTCGGAACGCAAGCGTGCCCCTACCCTGACCCAGCGAAAGGGGAGAACGTTCGAGTCCGAGTGAACCACCAGCACTACCGATACCAGACCAACCGCAAACAGGCAAAAAACCAAAAGCTTCTTCATTTAGACCTTCCTCCTACGTGACGTCTCGGAGATTACACCATACTTGAGGATAAAGGGAAAAACCATTGGAGCGGTAGGGGCAAGCGCTCACGGGGGTGTCCATTTAACTGGGTAAACCCGGGGATTGTGCGAAACTGGGATCGTTTCTTGCCGTTGGAACCCGCCCCTTTCATCCGCGTAATCCGTGCGATCCGCCCTATCCGCGGGGATGGGGCCCGCGGATAAAACGGAGTACGCGGATTACGCGGATGAACAAGGCGGGCAACCAGTTGGCTTTTCCGAGCAAGAGGCGTTAATCTCGACCATACATTGAAGGAACGGAGGGTTCACATGATTTTGCCGATGCAGTCAAGAAACAACGGATGGATTGCAGCTCCTTTTTTCGTTCTCATGATCGTTCTTATCCTGATTCCCGGTTGTTCGGATCAAACGGAAGGCCAACCGATTGTGTCTGACGCCAAGCCGATGCCAGCGGACGAACCACTGGGCGAAAGGCCCTACGAGATGGTCCAGGCCGGGCGGACGCAACCATACCCGCCCCTCGTGAGTTTCGATTCATTGCAAGGTTGGACCGTCGAAAGCCGCAATGGCGCCGTCGCCGAGTTGATCGGCTCGCAGCGACAACGGGTCTGGGAGTCGCCGGTCGCGCGGCTGGTCTACCGCGGCAAATCCAAGGACAGTTCTGTGGTCATGCGCCTGCCAAGCGCTGTTGAGATTCCCGCCGAGGCGACCGCCGCGACCATCTGGGTCTACGGAAACAACTGGGCTTGGGTGACCGACCCTACGACACCTCGCGTTGATGTGAACCTCCTGGTTCGCGACGCCTCCGATCAACTGCACACCATGAATATCATCAAGGAGCTGGGCTGGAAAGAATGGTGGCTGGCTCACCAGGTGATTCCGGAGGCCATCCGGAAATCGGCGCCGCTTCGGCTTGAAGGTATAGAAATAACGGGCTGTGCCAATACAGAAGATCGCGAGCTGTATTTCGAAGATCTCGCCTTCATCCAGGAGACTTTCAGGTCGCTCACATTCCAACCCAGGCCAAGGCGCGGTATAGATCCTTTCCCCGGCCAGGATCCGGGCGCGAATACAGGACGCGGGCGGCTTCCCTTCCCCACCCGAGAGGAGACAATACTTCCCACAAACCTCACAAACAACTTTAAGACATCGGTTTCCGCCTCTGAAACCGACCCTCGCACCTACCGGTTTTTGTATAACGGGAACGATGTGCGGCTGGAATACGAAGTTACACCTGGCTCACAGGGCTGGGGACCCGTGACTGTGAAGCTCAACAACTCCCCTGTCGCCCGGGCTATGGTCGGTGCCGGACCCGAATTCGAGGATAAACCGACCGACTTCGAACTGCTTGACACCCGATTGGAAGACGGCGTAGTGCGCGCCAGGTGGCGGGCACAAGTCGGCGAAAAGGAGGTAACGATCGAATCGGCGTTACGCCTCTGGCAGAAAAGCCTGGTCGTTGACTACTTCTGTCGTGGCGGCCTGGCGACTGGACTCTCCTACGGCCGGATCCTGGACGTCGCCAAGCCCGAACTGCTGCTGATACCTTTTCTGAATTACGACTCAAAACACCTGCACGTGCTCATGTCGCGGGGTGAGCCGCCATACTTCGGTTCGGTCTGGATGGACTGGTACCGTTCCAACGGCTCTAAGCCTTATGCCGAGGACGAGGTGCGCGGCAATGAAGTCCATCTTAACGGCGGAGTTCGTTATCTTCCGCGAACCGACGGGGTCCGCAATGACCTGTTTGAGCGCCTTTTCGTCACCTTCTCGCCGACTTTCGAGGAAGTGTTGTTTGAAATCCCCAATCCCCCGGCAAAACGAGGCAAGGAGGCAGCCACACGGCTCTGGCAGGAAACCTGGGGGCCCCAAGATTACGACAAAGAACACGAACGGTCCAGGCAACTTCGAGCCTACGGGATTGACCGTCTGACCCAGTGCAATCACGAGATCACGTGGCGGGATGGGGGTGAAAGCTTCACTTTCCGAACCCAATCTGCGCCGGCAAAAGGCGGTGACGAGGCTCTTGCCAGGTACGTTCAGAAGCAGAAGCAACTTGGCTGGCGCTCCGGGCTGTATACGAACTACTGTGATTTTGCGCCAGTAAACGCCTTCTGGGATCCGGACATGGTCATGCGCGATTCCAGTGGCAATCTGGTAAAGGCATGGGCCCGCTGCTACTCCCCGAAAGCGCTGTTCGCCGTGGAGATGGACCGCAAACTGGCCCCTCAGATCCAGAAGAAGTTCGGGAGCAACGCGGCTTATACCGATGTTCACACCTCGGTGTCTCCCTGGCAGCGAGCCGACTACGACAGCCGCGTTCCTGGCGCAGGCACCTTTGCCGCGACCTTCTATGCTTACGGGGAACTGCTGCTCCATGATCAGGACGTGTACGACGGACATTGCTGGTCCGAAGGTCACCACCAGTGGCTCTACGCGGGACTGTGCACAGGTAACTACGGATTAACATACAGCGACCTGCGCCTTTGGAAATATCCATACCTCCCGCATTTCGATCTGCTTAAGATGCATCCGCTCAGCGTGGATATCGGTGTTCCCTGGACAGCCCAGTTCTTCACCGACAAAGAGGGTTGGGACAAGCCTGAGAACATCGAATCGAGTATCGATCAGTTCATTGCCGCGACAATCGCTTACGGACATATCGGGTGGCTGGTCGAAGAGAAACACGGGATTCGTCAAACCGCGCGCTCTTACTACATGCTGCAGCAACTGCAGAGCCGATACGCCATGCAAAGACCCGAGGTGATTCGATATGGAGGCTCCTCTGGGCTGGTCAGTTCCTCAGAAGCGTTCCAGACCGGCGCATGGAAAGAATCCCGCCTTTATGTACGCTATCCCGGATCGCTGGAAGTCTGGGTTAACGGGAACGCAACCAAAGACTGGGAGATCGAGGTGGGAGGAGAAAAGCATTTACTGCCGCCGTTCGGCTGGCTGGCGCGCCAGGGACAGGAATACTATTCGGGCTCCGAGGTGATGAACGGGAAACGGTTTGATCTTTCCAGCTCAGCGGAATACCTGTTTCTTGATGGACGAGGCACCAGGATCTCGAAGGAAGGCATATCGACATCCGGGAGCTTGGCCGTCCGGCCCGGATCTGGTCAAAGGACGCTTTCGATCATCACGATCGACGGGGTGGACAGTATCACAATCCAGCCGGTTGACCAGCCGGCCGCGACCAACCCGCTGACCCGCCGGATCGGCGAGGCCGCGAAAGCTGAACGACTGGCGGTTCGCGCAATCAATCCCGACGGGCAGGAGCTGGGACGAATCGAGGCCACCAGGAATGAATCCGGCTGGGTGATTCGGGCGGACTCCCAGGCGCGTCGGTACGAGATCAGCTGGTGAGCATGCCAGAAGCCAGAAGCAGAAGCCAGAAGCCAGGAGCCAGAAGCCAGAAGTAGAACCTTGTAGAAGGTGGGTTTCGAAGAAGGGGCGCATTAGCAACGATTTTTCGTGAAACCCTGTTCGTAGTACCGCCTTCAGGCGGGCCTTAATTCGGTCATACAGTAACAATTGACCGCTGGGCAAGCTGCCCGGCTAAAGCACGGCACTACGAACAGGGTTTCACGAAATTCCAACCATTTATTAATCAATCACTTAATAGCACGCTGAAATGCCATACCCTAAAGTGCTAAGTGTTTAATTTCAACTATTTGTAGGAGGACATAAGGCGCTCTTCGGCCAGTTTACCCCCTTTTAGAGCCAACTTTAGGCGATTCCGAATGGCACGTAATCTCGGAGCGCCTTGAGACCTCTCGTCCTGCTCCCTGACCACCATCAGGCCGGTGCTGATCGCATTAGAGGTCCGTCAGGACCGACACGTATATAGAAACGACTGAAGGCACAAGACCCAGGTCCGTAGGACCGGCACGTGAACTCCCTGCACCGCCTCCTCAGCTGTCAGTGTCTGCAGGCAAAGGCCGCTTGCTTGGGCTCAACTGCAAGTCACGTGTCGGTCCTGACGGACCTCCAGTCCAGAAGAAAAAGTCCAAATGGTCGAAATGGGGACGCTGGCGAACCATTAGGGCCAGGACCGATCTCTTTTTGAAAGAACCTATTTTGTGAAGCCCTATACTACGTACAGAGTGCCTGCTGCCCGTTCTGGCGCTCCAGCGCGGATAGTCAGGGGTGGTGTTTCTTCGTTCCTTCGCCGATTGGGGACAGTCCCTCCGGCTGTTGCTTTCTGTTTCAGGGCGGCCCGGACTCTCATTTTCCGCAGCCGAAAAATCGCTGAGCACCCGGATGAAACCGATCTACGTTTGAACTTGTCATGGGCGCCGCTTTGTGTCATCAAGTGGAATTCATGACGACACGAACTGGAACCCGCAGGGAGTTTCTGAAAACCGCCTCGCATGCCGCCGCTTCAGTAACGCTGACATGCGTGGCTCCGAGGGAATGGTTTGGCGCCTGGGCGCAGGCCGTAAGCGCACGCACTCCGTCCTGGCTTGACCGGCCCATGCGATGGGCGCAGCTTACGCTCGTCGAGGATGATCCAGGGAAGTTCGACATCGAATTCTGGCTCAACTACTTCCAGAGAACGCGCTCGGACGCCGTCTGCCTGAGCGGGGGCGGTTGCGTCGCGTATTACCCGACCGAGATTCCTTTTCATCATCGCAGCCGCTGGCTTGGTGACCGAGACGTGCTGGGGGAACTCATAAGCGGCTGCCGCAAGCTTGGCATGGTGGTGATAGTGCGGACCGATCCACACGCCACCTACGACGATGTTCAGAACGCACACCCCGATTGGATCGCCGTGACCGCCGATGGTCAGCCGCGCCGCCATTGGGCATCACCGGAGATGTGGGTGACCTGTGGACTCGGTCCTTACAACTTCGAGTTCATGACCGAAGTGAAGAAGGAGATCATGTCCCGCTACCGGGTGGACGGGATCTTCATCAATCGCTGGGACGGTTCAGGTCAGTGCTTCTGCCAACATTGTGCCAGGAACTTCAAAGACGCGTCAGGCTACGATCTCCCGCGAACTGAGGACCCTCAAGACCCGGCTCGCCGCGCTTACATCCTCTGGCGGCAACAGCGGCTATTCGACTTGTGGCAAACCTGGGATCGAGCCGTGCGTGCCATCAACCGGGACTCGTGCGTCATTCCCAATACCGGTGGCGGGGCCACCAGCCAGCTCGACATGAAGCAGATCGGCGAACTTGCCCCAACCCTGATGGCCGATCGCCAGGCGCGCCGCGGCCTGATGGCGCCATGGGCAATTGGAATGAACGCCAAGGAATACCGCGCTGCTCTCGGGATGAAGCCGATCGTCGGCATCTTCAGCGTCGGTATCGAGGAACCCTATCGCTGGAAAGACTCCGTCCAGAACGCCGATGAAATTCGACTGTGGGTCGCGGACCTCGTGGCCAATGGCATGCGCCCGTGGTTTACGAAGTTTGGCGCGGTGTTGCACGACCGGCGCTGGCTGAAGCCGGTCGAGGAAATCTATCAGCGCCTTGCCGGCTGGGAGAAGTATCTGCGCAACGAAGGCCCGCTGGCGCGCGTCGGCGTGGTTTACTCCCAGCAAAGCGCCTGGTTTGTCGGAGGCAAGATCGAGGACCACATCCGGGGCTGGTATCAGGCGCTTATCGAGGCGCGCATCCCATTCGAATTAGTGCACGATCGCCTGCTCGACCCTGCCCATATCGATCAGTTCAAGACGCTCATCCTGCCGAACGTCACTGCTCTTTCCGACGCGCAGTGCCGCCAGCTTAAGGATTTCGTCCGCCGCGGCGGCAGCTTGATCGCCACCCACGAGACCAGCCTGCATGACGAATGGGGAGTACGGCGTCAGAACTTCGGGCTGGCCGGTCTTTTCGGTGTCGCTTACGGCGGGAAAACAGAGGCGCGCATGCAGAACGCCTATCTGCGGCTCGAGCACCGGGCAACGCCCCACCCGCTGTTGCGAGGACTCGAGGACGCACCGCGAATCATTCATGGGGTCTCGCGCGTCGAGGTAGCACCGCGCGAAAACTTCGCAAATGCGCCGCTGACGCTCATTCCAAGTTACCCGGATCTGCCGATGGAAATGGTGTATCCGCGGATCCCGAAAACCGATATCGCCCAAGTTTTCCTGCGAGAACTGCCCCCCGGGCAAGCGTCGCAGCGGCATGCTCAGTCCCCTTCCCGAATCGTCTATTTTCCCTGGGACATCGACCGCACGTTTTGGGAAGTCCTCTCGACGGATCACTTCAAGCTGATGCGTAACGCTGTCGAGTGGGCCACAGCAGAAGAACCACCTGTCGCCGTTTCCGGGCCAGGTGTCCTCGATGTCACAATCTGGCGGCAAAAGGATTCTCTAACCGTGCACATGGTAAACCTGACCAATCCGATGATGATGAAAGGTCCCATCCGGGAACTGCTGCCGATCGGCCGGCAAAACGTCCGCATTCGATTGCCGGAAAGTGTGAAGCCCCGAACCGTCCGCCTCCTGGCCGCCGGCGTGACTCCCGAATTCAGCCACGAGGGCTCCTGGCTCACCGTCACGGTTCCATCCGTACTCGATCACGAGATTATTGCGGTCGACCTGTGAAGATGCCATACTTCCGGGCGAAAAACAGGTTAGGAGATGATCGATGGCATCTGATTTCTCGCGTCGCAGTTTTCTGATGACCGGTCTGGCGCTTCCAGGCGTCGGCCTTCGCTCGAATGACAACCTGTCTTCTATCCCGGCGGAGGGTCACCACGAGCCCGGCGACATTAAACTGACCTACCGCGAGCTGGGAAAGACAGGACTGAAGGTCTCGTCCCTCTCTTTTGGCTGCATGACGACCTCCGATCCGTCTGTGATCAGGCGCGCGGTTGATGTCGGGATCAATCATTTCGATACCGCCCGCGCCTATCAGCAAGGCAACAACGAGAGAATGGTCGGGGTTGCTCTCAAGGATGTCCGCAAGCAAGTCATCATCTCAAGTAAAAGCGGGGCCAACAACAAGGCGCAACTCCTTGCCGACCTGGATACAAGCCTGCGCGAGCTGGGGACCGATTATCTCGACATCTGGTACCTTCACGTGAAAAACGAGCCCGAACAGGTCACCGACGACCTGCTCGAGGCGCAGCGTATTGCCAAACAGAGCGGCAAAATCCGCTTTGCCGGCGTCAGCACGCATTTCAATATGGACAAAATGCTGGCCTACCTGGCGACCCTCGACCAGGTCGATGTCGTGCTGACCACGTACAACTTTGCCATGCGATCGGTGGATGCGGCCATGAACACGAACCCGGACGCACCAAAAACGGACATGACCGGAGCGATTCGATCAGCCCGAAAGGCCGGCCTGGGAATCGTGGCGATGAAGGTCATGGCCGGAGGTGTCAGCCGCATACAGCGAGGAGACCGTCTTTACGGGGCTAACCCGTACGAACTGAGCCGGCGACTCAGCCAGCATGGAGTTGCGGCAGCCGCCCTGAAATGGGCGCTCAGGAACGAGTCTATCGACACGGCCCTCGTCTGCATGACCGACCACGATCAGCTGGACGAAAACCTCCGGGCCGCGTCCGAGCCCTACACCCGGAAGGACGAAGAGCTGCTGACAGCCCAGCTCGCCTCCATCAGTCCCAGTTACTGCCGCATGTGCGGAGCGTGTGGAGGAGTCTGCGACAAGGGGGTTCCGGTTCCGGATGTACTGCGGATCCTCACCTATGCCGAGGGCTATGGCCAGTTCGCACTCGCGCGGGAGCGGTTCCTGGAAATCCCTCAAGCGGCCAGAGACGTGCGTTGCAGCGACTGCTCGTCCTGTTCCTTCACCTGCGTCTACGGCGTGTCGGTCCAAGCCAGGCTCACACACGCACAGCAGATGCTGGCGTAAGGAGCGTTCCAGAAGTCCCGCTGACGCGCACTAAGGAGCCAGAAGCCAGGAGCAAGAAGCAAGAAGCAAGAACCCAGGAGCCAATTGCAAGAATCGCCTTCGTAGATGCTATGCAGGAGGGAAGGCGGAACATTTGGGAGACAGGAGCAAGGCTGCCGTTGTAAGGTGGAGTTTTTTTGAAAGGAGTAAAACACCATGACAACAACAGCAGCCTGTTC
>Ga0116188_1002921_pt1 | contig 12878 bp, 5 predicted proteins | sample AD_JPNTR2_MetaG_FD_89807 | JGI IMG/M metagenome (GOLD analysis project Ga0116188, IMG submission 89807) | Active sludge microbial communities of municipal wastewater-treating anaerobic digesters from Japan - AD_JPNTR2_MetaG | ecosystem: Engineered > Bioreactor > Anaerobic > Digestate | place...
ACTGCGGAGCGCCCCCTGTCGCTCCGCCCTGACCGCGTGTCAGGTGATGCGACTTGATATTGTACAAGAACGAATTTGATGCTTTTTTAACGTGCTTTTACGCTACTTTTGGCGAAACTACAGTATCCAGTATTCATTAGAACGATGTTGCTTAAGAATGCAATACTCCCACTGTTGCATTTAATACTCCTTTCACCTTTTTGTATGACGTCGCCCACAGTCAGCATAGCCCGCGCGGCGGGTGCGGGGAAAACCCCTTCGGCAGCAGACTACCTGAAAGTGCGTGAGGCCGCCGATTGCTGCGGCGATAGCCGCGTCGGGTTGATGCAATGTTAGGCGGCTTTTTTGCACACCTAACATCTTGATTTGTTAAATGCGGATATAATCTCACGCTATCCGCCACGCGCCAATCTATCGTGTTGGTCACGCCCGCTGTAACTCCTGATTCTGGGCTTCCACTCTGCTGTGCCATTGCCCGCAGTAGCCTGCAACGGCGTGAACGGGTTGCGGCGCTTAAGAAACCCCTCATCTTGAGGGTTGTGAATGTGGGAACGGATAAAATATATTCACTTCTTTTTTATCCGCTATTACTCTGGTATTATCCAAAGTCATTCGCCAAGTATTCTGGTTTGGCTTGCCTCCTCTTTAATCGTTTCTGATTGCTTTAATCTTAGCATACTTCTGAATGCAATCAACCACACCTTATCCGTATCTTAACTCTGTGGATGTGGTATTAACCTTGCTGACTTGGTGTTTATTGCTTGCGAATTGGGCGGTACTCAATTTTCTTGCACTATGGTGTGCAATTTTGCTGTTCTGGTTTCATTTGCCGTCTGTATAGCGGCGCGTTGTTGCTGGTTTGCTGCCTAACGATCAGCATAACCCGCCGCGCCGAGTGCGGGAATAGCCCTTCTGCCAGCAGACTTGCCTCCAGGCGCGTTTCCCCGCCGCTGGCACGCGCCGCCGGCGCGGTCGGCTTGATGGGGTGTTGGGCGGCGTCCCTGGCCAGCCGGCGCATGAGCCTTCCTCACTGAAGTTATGCCCCTCCGCCGGCGTTCCCCCTCGCCAGGGCCATTCCTTTCTTTGGCGCCGCAGCCGCCTCACGGAAGCATCAGCCGCCGCGCCGAGTGCGGGAACAGCCCTTGTGTCAGCAGACAGGTCCCAAAGCGTGTTTTGCCTTTGTTGGCATGTGCCGCAGGCACAGCATCGTGGTTGTGGGTCGGAGAGCGGCTCAATCAGAATCGGCAATGGGCACCTCTTTACTATGGCTGTGGCGGAGAGGTGGATCCTACTCTAAGGCATTCGTGGGTAAAACTTCTGCAAACTGCCTTAATTATATTCCGAGTTTCATTCAATGTCAAGCAAAAAATGTCGGAAATTGGAAGGGAGGGGGCCCGGATTTCGGCTTCCCTGACCGCGCCCGTTACTGCTCCGGTGTAAAAAAGGCAACGACAAAAGCAAAACAGATGCCACGTGATCCCACCTCAGCATGCGACAGGCGTGTGGCGTTTTTGTTGGCGCCTACGGAAGGACAGCAAATGGGACTGATTCAGCCCTACGCGCGTGTCAAATCCGGCAGCCCGGTCATAGATTTGCGTGCCGCTGTTATGGCCGGTCTTGCCGGCGCTCGCCCCGGCGCAGTCGGCAGAACCCGCTGCGCCCCTGCTGCTGTGGCGCGCGGCGTGACCTGGCCTTCGGCCGGGGGCAGTTACCGGCGCTGGAACTGCGCGACGCGGCCTGGACCTCGGCGGAACCGCAACACTCCTGGATCCAGATGGACATCTTCGATCCCCCATACTGGGAGTGGATTTGGACCCCGGCAGGGAGCAGAGTCAGAGGGGGTTCACGGCGTTTTCTACCTGCGGGGAAGACCTGAGGTTGCCTCGTCCCCATGCCCCGTCCTGGCGAGAGTGGCGCCGAAGGCGCAGTGCCTTCCAACGAGCTGCTGCGCCTTCGGCATTATCAACCGTGGCGACGCCAGAGAGAGTTACACAGAAGCACAGGATAGCTGGATCACGCCAGACATGCTAGGGCGTTTTCAAAACATTCATGAAACGCGCAACACCAGCGGCAGGAAGAGCATGTAGCTCTGCCTCACCTGGATAAGATCAATGCGGGTCGCGGTGTCTTCTCCTGCCAGGCCACGGATGGTCAGGCTGACAGTATAGCTGCCCTCTGAGGTGTAAGTGTGTGGCGGGCTCGTCAGTGTGCTGGTGATCCCATCGCCAAAATTCCAGGTGCAAGTGGTGTAGTCGCCCGTCGAACTGTTGGTGAAACTCACCGTCAGCGGCACGATTCCAGTAGTCGGCGCGGCGCTGAATTGGGCCTTGAGCGGCGTGTAGACCGTGATGTAGCCATTCTTTGTCTCTGTATTGCTTCCCAATGCTCCGCTGACGGTGAGCGAAACGTTGTAAGTGCCGGGGGTGACATAGGGGTGGATGGGGTTCGCACAGCTGGCGCTCGTTCCGCCGTCGCCGAAAGTCCATGCACACGTGGTGTAATTGCCGGCAGACAGGTTGGTGAAGTTGACCGACAACGGCGCCGGACCCTGGCGCGGCGTTCCGCTGAAATCGGCAGCGAGGATTCCTACCGCCTCCAGATTGACCTCATGCCAGCTTTTGTCGTTGACCCAGGTGAGTACCGGTGCGGCAGTGGCCGGCGAGCCGTTGACGTAAAACGCCACCGTCTCACCGGCGCGCATCCCAGGAATGGTCGGCGTCACGGTGGTATCCTCCCCGTAGATGTACATCATCCCATAGTTGCCGGCTGCGGTGACTTTGAAACAGCCTGCCACGTCCCCCCGCGGACTGCGCGCTTCCACTACCATGCCCACCGGGGCGGAGGCTCCATCCACCGTTAGCGTGCCATAAGCATACGTGAAATAGGGCGTCCCCTGCACCGGCGGACATGTGCTCGCTGATCGCTGTCCCGCTAACAGCCATGAACGCACCTGAGTCGCCGGCCTGGGCCATCCTGACAGGACGGCCAACAGGAGCAGCCCAACGTATAGCTGGCTTCTCCCTTTCATCTTCGTCGCCCCCCTAACGCTCACGAACGACGAGCGGCAGGTAGATCTGCATGTCATCGCCCTGCAGGGTGATGGCGTGAGCGGTCCAGTCGTCCTGCCAGGTCAGGGCGGCGGCTTCGACAGGCATACCGTTGATGCGGAAGGCCAGCGCCTCGCCTTCCTGAAAGCCTGCTAGCGGCGGCGTCGCCCTTGCATCCGCCCCGTACACCGGCATGAGGCCCACAAGGCCCGGTTTCTCGACCACGAAACACCCCGCCAGCTCGCCCCGGGGCGTCAACACTTCCACGCGGCTGCCCACTGGTGCAGGATGCCCTGCCAATGACAGGTTGCCATACAGGAGGGTAAACTGCGGTGTCGGTCGCAGGTCAGCACAGGCAAAAGCTGCTGAGACGCGAGGCTCGACGCCCTGCAAAGCCCCGCCGCTCGGATAGGTCAGGGTGATGGCTTGATTTGTATAGATCAAGTAACCCTTGCCGGGTTCCAAGAAATGCAGGGTGCTGTAAGCCGGCAAAGCAGGATCGAACGCTTTATCTACGCTCAACACGCGCTGGTACTGCCCGGCAATGGATTGCAGCGCCTGGGTGATGGGCAAAGTGACCGACGGCAGGTAACCTATCCAATTCCACCCGGCATGAAGGGGCAACGGCGTCGTCGCCGGTACCGTTACCCCCTCAAACAGGGCCGTAACCGCGGTGGAGCCGGGCACGCGGACATAGTAGCCATGACCGGGATGTAATTCCTTCAGGGTATGGTAGACGTCGGGCAGGGAGGGGACGTAGATGCCGGTTTCACCCAAGACACGATCATAACGCCCGTCCATCGAGTTCAACACCTGGCGCACCGTAGGGACGGGCGGTTCGAGCCTGAAGGACATGAGATTCCACCCGGCGTTCAACAGGATGCTCTGCTCATGGATGGCGCCCGCGTTCAAATCCACGTGATGGCTTCCATAATCCGCCTGCCAGTAAAGCAACGGCGTGGCCACGGCTGAAGCGCCGCTGACCCGGAACTCAACCAGTTCCCCGGCGCGCATCCCCGGAATCGTGGGCCAGGCCGAGGTATCCTCGCCGTAGACGCGCATGAAACCATACCGTCCGCTTGTGCCCACTACAAAACAGCCCACAACATCGCCCCGCGGATTCAATGCCGTGATGACAGTACCGACAGGCGCTCCTTGTCCCAGAATCGCCACATCGCCATAGACGTCAGTGAAGTAGGGGGTCTCCGAGACCCGACACCAATTACTTCGCGGCAGGGTCTCTTCTTCCAGAGCAAGTTCGTTCAGGATGACATCGGTGGTCTCGTTGACCCGCTTGACGCTCACCACCAGTGAGCCGTCAGCAGCATAGGAAGGCGGGGGAACGGCGAGGCTCTCCCCATGTACCTGATAATCGCCCGTATTCACTGTCAAGCCGGTGTCCAGGCCATCCAGTTGCACCCTTTGAATGCGCCCGGCGCCAGAGGGTTGCCAGAAAGTGAGGTGGATATTGTAGCGTTTGTCCGGGTCAAGCCCATCAAAGCGATACTCCAGCACATTACCGAGCGGGTTAAGACGCACGCTGTGGGAGGGCAGGGTTCCCCAGGCGATATTCTCCACGCCATTGAGCCAACCATAAGGCCGTCCCAGGTTCGCCCAGTTGCCGCCGGGATAAGCGGGATCTCGAGAGCCGCCAGCATCAGCGTAGCGATAGTCCACATCGTAAAGGTTTATCGCGTTGACGAGGGCGCCGGCGCCGTTCAACGCCTCGATCTCGACGCGAATCGTACGCCCCGCATAGAGTGCCGGATCGAGCAAGAGAGAAAGCCGGTGGATCTCCCCGTCGCCTAGATCAACCGGCCCCGCGACCTGTTGGCCATTGACGCGAATGTTCTCCTGGCGTCCCGCGAGGCCACACTTGTAGAGCGTGACATCCAGGTGATAGAAGTGGCCGGGCAGCAGGTGATCGAAGTTGTAGATGACTCGTCCCCCTGTGGAGGTCGTATCCAGACGATAGCTTTCATGCACCGCCGGCCCGCACGTCCCGACAACGTCCACCGGTCCCTCATCCACGACGCCATAGCCTGGCACCGCCGAATAGGGGGGGTCCGTCGTCCCGCCGCTATCCAGCAGCAGCGGGCCGGCAAAGCCAACGTAGACCTCTTGCCAGGCCAGGTTGTTGCTGCGATCGGCGTCGTTGATTGCCTGGCCCTGATCCACGACTACAAAGAGCCGCTGTGAACCGGCTGCGGTTGGCGTCCAGGTCAAGGGTATGGCGACCTGGCCTCCGGCAGATACGGTGAGGTTGGCGGCCTGCAGCAGCACGCCGCCGTCATCGGGGTTACCCGCATACAACGCCAGCCCAAATGGCCCGGCAGCTGTCTGGCCAAGGTTCTGGACCTGCAGGGTCACGGTGACCGTTTCCCCGACCACCGGTTCAGGGTTAGAGAACTCCGCGAAGGAGGTTTTCAGGTCGGCCCGCGTGAGAATCGTCAGGCTTTTGCTGGCCTGGTTGTTGTCTTCATTGGTTTCCGCCAATCGGTCGTAAGGATCCAGCACCACCCGCACCGCAGTATCGCCGGTGAAGCCAGAGGTGTCCCAGGTGATGCTGGCCTGCGCCGTACCGCCTGCAGCGATCCCCGGCACAAACGCGCTGCCGATGTACCACTCGCCCCATTCAGGGGTGGCGGCGTAGAAAGCGACCGTGTGCCCCGTCGCCGCCAACGCGCCGTTGTTGTACAGCGTGACGGTGATGGGGACAGGGGATTCCTCAGTGGGAGCCGTCGCGCCGAAGGTAATATCCCCTGCCGTGAGAGTCAGATCTGGGCGACTCGACATGGCCGCGCTGAAGTTTCTCAACGTCAATCCCAGGAACGGCGCGACATAGAAACGCACCGGCACGGCAACTTCACCCGTGCGCCCGGCAAGATAAGCGTTGAAAGCCGTCGCCAGGTTGCCAGTGGTCAGGGCGAGCGGGTAGGTCGCGTTGGTTACGGTATAGTTCCAATCCACGGAGCCATTATCGCCCACATCCGCAGCCACGGTCAGCGGCCCGGAACCACTTTCCCCCACACTGAAGTTAAGCGTCACGCCGGTGTAGGTCTGAGCGAGGAGCTGCGCATAGCGTACCTTGCTGCCCGTAGGGGTGACCTGTAGATTGGTGAGCAGCACCTGCCCAGCCTGGCTCAGGTAGACCTTGACCGGCACATCTAACGTGCCTGAAGTGGGTGCGCCATGGATAGCCCAATAGCGGCCGAACGCCGCCGAGAGATTGGGACTGTTGAGCGTGATTGCATTGGTGACGCTTCCCGACCATTCCCAATCCCAGGTGCCATCATTACCGATGTCCAGGCGGAAGGTACGTGTGCCGGTGCCCACTTCGCTGATAAGAGCGTCAAGCCGCACATCCGTGAAGGCACCCACGGATACGCGCAACGAAGAAATCTGCTCCCCTGTAGCACCGAAGATGTACCGTCGCCCGTACTGCACCTGATAGGTGCGTTCATTACTAAAAGATTCAGGTAAGTTCAAACGTCCGTTAGTATGTGGAGAGGTCTCAACTTGTTCAGCGATATGACAGGTAAACTGCTGTATGTTGGCCACAGGATTTGTAGTGCCTGATAAGCTTTGACAATACTCCACTTGAATTCGGCCACTACCACCGCTCCCACCGTTACCTCCCGCTGGTGTAGTACCATATTTGTCAGTTCCCAATCCCCCAATACCACCCATTGTTCGAGCACGAGCCGTGCCCAGGTTTAGCGCGTATCCACGCAACAAAATGGAGCCACCGGCTCCACCACCCCCACCACCAGTTCTGTGTGCAACAGAACCACTTAAGCCATTGTTTCCATCAGCTAAAATCTCACCAGTGAGATTTAAATTTAGCGCAGATAACAATATTAATCCGCCACCATTACCGCCATTTCCCCCGGGGCCACTGTTATTATCATCTGCACCGCCTCCTCCACCGCCAGAACCCAAAAAGGCAGTGGTAGCTAGATTCGCAGAGCCGTATGTACTACCGCCAATACCAGGATATGAAACAGGACTACCTGCAGCTTGCCCCGATGTACCAGCACTACCATATCCGCCGCCACCACCTCCAGCACCAACATTTCGACTCCCATCGTCTCCTTCTCCCCCACCTCCTGCACCATAATTGGCATTCCGTGACTGAACACCATCTTGGATTTGGGATTCGCCTTGCCATCCTTGGGCGCTAACTGGAGCACTATATGATCCAGCCACGCCTCCTCTGTAACCAAGCCCTGATACAGAGACTAACCCAGCAATGTGTGCCACTCCAGAGATCTTTACAGCTAGGACACCACCCGTACTACCATCCCAGGCATGAGCTGTAAGCACACCGCCAGATTGAACTGTTAGATTTCTATATTGCACGACACGAATAACTTGAGCTCTAGAATTACCCCCAACCGTATAAGTGTTGCTTAGATTCGTCGCAAGCGTCAGAGTATTGTTACTCACACTCGTAACACGCCGATATTCGTAATTACCCACATTGCTGCCACGCATTTGAATAATCAGGATCTCTTGACCTGCGGCAAAGCCAGAAGCGCTAGTTAGGTTTATCTGATTTTGCCCTCCACTTGCGGAAACAGCTAATGCCGACCGGGTGTTATCTGCATAGACAGTTTGACCCGCATTTACTACAAGGTCGCCACTACTGCCATCACCAAACCATGTCTGTGATACAGATCCCAAGCCAAAAATAGTGGTATATTTTCCGGCACCCCATAGTGTAGCATAGCTCTGGTCATACACTGTTGCGGGATGCAACGTTTGTGTATTCGGTCCAAGGGTATGCGTAAACTGAATCCACTGCCCCTGAGTCCCCGAAGCGAGCGAAACCGGCCAATCCAGCGGATACATGCGTGTCTCCTCAGGACCATACACCAGACGGATTGCCGCACCGCCAGCATTTTCGTACCACTCTACGCGCAGGTCGTGCTCTCCAGCCGTCAACGGTTTGCTGCCGGAAGCAAACAGGAAGCCCTGATCTACCCAGGAGTCCACCACCAGTTGATTATCCACATAAACGCGAACACCGTCATCACTGCGGACATCAAATCTGTAGTTGCTGGCGCTATGAGCCGTGATGCGTTTCGTCCAGCGCGCCGAAAACTGGTTCACGGGAATAGCAGGGTCAGGTGAACCGTCGCCCCAGTTGAAATCGAGCAGGTCATCACAACGTGTGAGTGCGGGTACGCCGCTGAGCGTTTGATTGCTGAAATACTCCCCCAAGAACCCATCACAAGCCGCCCCAGTAACCGTCCCTAGCACGCGGACCGTCTGTAACGGGTTCTCCGGATCACTTGAACGAATGGTGATATTTCGATCATATGGTCCCACCGGCATACTTGCAGTATCCAGCGTAATCTCGTACGTCGTCACATCCGCGGGTCCCACGCTGCGGCTGCCCTGCTGCGAGAGAGTCACACCTGTCGGCGCGTTTACATAGGTCAGCAGATCCAGATAGCCGGTGTTCGCCAGATTGAAGGAACGTTTGAGCACTGTGCCCTGTCTCGCCGTACCAAAATCCCAACTGACATTTGGGGCGCCCGTTTCAAGTGTGGCGCTCGGATCAACTGCAAAGGTGTTGAGCGGTCGCGCCGCTGAATCAATGATATTGCCCTCTGAATCCGTCCAAAAAGCAATGAGGATATTATCAGCCTCAGAGTCGTAGGTTTCCGAGAAAACCGAGGTAGACCAGTTCACCGGGAAGACGGTCGGCCCGGCCGGTATCGTGAGGGTGAACGGCAATTCTGCCACCAGTTGCCCATCGGAAACGAAATTCACATATAGATGCCCGTTCTCAATGGTCGCTGGATGTGGATTGTTGACAATCAAGTTTGTAATGTTCGTTCCAGAAGTATTCACCGCATCCGTCGTTGCCACTTCCAACGCCAGACCTTTGAGCATCTGCCCGGTGTAAGGCGCCAGCGAAGCGTCCATCGTGGGCAACTCGACCGGTGTGACAAAGCGATGGCTGCCTTGCGGATCGCTGTAGCTGACCACAATCACGGGCGGGGTGTAGGGTTCGCTGTTGATGGTGTACGTGAAAGTATCGCGCGGGGTCAATGCCGAGACGGTAAACGTGGCCCCGGCCATAATCGTGCCGGTGTTGAAACCCACCTGCAAGCCCTGCGCCACCTCCAACGGCAACGGGGCGTGATAGCTGCTGCCCAAAGCCAGAGTGCCGCTATTGCCAGCGCCATCATTCCAGGCGACTGAGGTACTGCTTTGACCCACCACGCCTGGCGTCGCCGTGCTGAACGTAAAGACGCGGTCGGCGCTACCGGTGAACTGCCCGCCGGCATAAGGTTTGGCCGTGCTGGCGCCCCACCCGTTGAGCGCCGGCGGTTTGATGAGGCTCCCCACCGCGACATGCGCGCCAGGGCGCACCCGCCCATTGCCGCCGACGGTGTTGTTGCCAATAGTCGTCGTAGCGTCGGGAGAATACATCACCGCATCAATGCCATAGGCGTCAAACGTGCCGCTGTTTTCCAGCACCAGTTTCACCGTGACCACATTCCCGCTGCGACTGGCGACGTACCCGGCCAGCACCTCGGGTTGCGGGTGAGACGCCGGGGCATTTTTATCAGTACCATAGTGCATTTCCACCCGGTCCTGGTAGCCATCGCGGTCGGAATCGCGATTGAAACGGAACAACAACGCCGAACCGGCTTGCGCGGCCAGGTCCTTGAGCGGCGTGTTGCCGCCATCGGCCTGAGTCAGGTACACATTCCACCAGGCGATGTCGGAAAGATAATGCTCGTTCCAGGTCGGCGGATTGATGCCATTGAACTCCGGCGTCCAAAGCGCGTTGAGATTGCCGTCTACATCATAGCCCGCCGGGAAAAAGCGCGTGAGCACATCCTGCACACTTTCCACGCCCCAGGTAGGGATGACGTAAGAATCCACCAATTCGTCGCCGTCGTCCACGCCATCCTCGATGTAGACGGTCACGCCGCCGTTGATGGCATCTTGATAGAAGAGCTCATCCGCACCGTAGGAGTAATCTTCCAATACCACGACCAACCGATCGCCCAAGTCAATGCGCTTCATCTGCTCCAACGTGAGCGGGATGGCGGTGGAAGCAAAGGTATTGACCGCGCCGGGGAAGACGTTTTCCAGTTTGCCGTTGGGGAATTGCTGCCAGGCCGGGTATGAGATGATGGGCGTTTTGTCATCGCCGAGGTAAATGTTGAACACCAACCCGGTCAACTCGCGGGCATATTCCGTGCCGGTATTCTTGATAGTGTAATTGAATGTGAGGTTGGCGGCGTGGCTAGAATCTACTGCCCAGGCTGTAGACCAGTTCTCGCCCGTAGTAAAGGCTTCGCCTTCGGAGATGGTATGTTCTTCGTAGACTTCATGGGTGGTTGTCTGCGCGCCGCCCCAGGAACGCCCATGGGTGCGGGTTTCGGTGTAGCGCGGTTGCGAGATGGCATAGCTGATGTCGTGCAGACCACGGGCCAATAAATCGCCTTGTTGATTGATGGCATATTGGACGCCGTCAAGTGAATTAGCGACGCCCTGAAAATCAAAGTTTTGATTGAGAACAACATTGGCCTGCGCTGAAGCATTTGCAGAGACATTATTGATGTTGACATTACTATTAACGTTATTGACATTAACTTGATTTTGCACTTCGTCTGGCTTTAGACCCTCAACAATATCACGCACTCCGCTACCAACTGCCAATCCTCCACCTATTAAAGATGCCGCGCAGGCAGCACCAAAAGTAAAAGCACCCCCAACAATGCACCCTAATGCTCCACCCGCAATACCTCCTACAACTTGTACTCCTCCCCAAGCCACTTGCCACGGGTTTGAATTTATCTCATAACACATTTTAATTTGCAATGGTGTTTCCACCGCCTCTGACACTTCTTCCCAATTATTCCATGTGACTGCATCGGCAATGCTCGTGCTTTCCCCACGCATGACGCTGCTTTCATAACTGTGCGTCTGCTGCGTCATCTGACCTTCCTGCGTCGTAATCGTTGTCACCCGCTCCACCGTCCACGAGCCGGGAACCACCGACACTTCCGGGACAGGGAACGCCGCCACAAAGAGATTATCGCCGGGCGGTAGCACCCAGGTCGGCATCGTGGCCTTGATGTAATTCCAGTATTCGATGCGCGGATAGCTGCCGTAGCCGCAACTGGTCGGCGCGCCGGGGCAATAGGTCACGCCGAAGAGTTCTTGCCCATCATCGAACTTATCCCGGTCGGTGCTCTCTTCCGGCACCCGCGAGCCGACCATGAAAATCTCCGCGTAGTCGGGAATCGTATCGTAGTCGCCATCGTTGCAAGCCGGCGTCGTGGGATTACCGTCCATTCCATTGAAATCTGGCCAGGCGTTGGGGGGGCCAAAAGGTGCCCCATATCCCCAGCGTGTTGCACGCGGGAGGGTGAAATCCAAAAGTGCGGCTACTTCTTGCCCATCGGTGTAGCCCTGGGCGTCCCCGTCGGAATTGGGATTGCCGGGATCCGTACACCACCATGCCTCTGCCGTATCTGTCAGCCCATCCCCGTCGCTATCCAGGCTGGTCAGGCCCATAATTCCCGCCCGCTGTTCGGGCGTCAGTCCGGCCATAGCGGCGTGTAGATCGGCCTGCGCCTGCACCACGGACGGAGCATCCTCCGCGCTGAGACGCATGTTGTCGTCCAGGCTCAAGGCGCGCACTGCCTTGCCCTGCGCGAGCAGCGGCTGCAGGCTGGCCGCCAGCCACGGGAGAGCCTCAGCATGATCCTGCATCAGCATTCCCAGGTCGTCACTCGCCTCTGGCTTAAAGCGCAGCCGCGCCAGGGCCTCTAGCTGTTCCGCATCAGCCAACACCAGGGCGCGGGCGCCGCTTTCCTGCAACACCACTACCCCAAGCGACTCGAGGCGTGCACGCGAAGTGGAGTTCGGCAGCGTGACCCAGGTACGAAAGAGATCCGTCCAGTCCTCAAAGGGCTCACCTGCGGGAAGAACCTTGCCCGCCGGTAAAGGTGCAGCAGAGGCATCCTCAGGGAAAACCGCCGCGGGGCTTGCCAGAGGGGCCAAGAGCGTCAGGAGGGTTAGCAGATTCAAGGCCCATCGCAGTCGAGAGGGGGAAGTTGCCATGGCAAATACTCCTTTCTCATGCTTGGAAGCGACACTGTCTCAAGTGACTTTACGATAGCCGCAAAGAAGAACGGCAGAGGAATGGCGGGGTTATTACCCAACCATAAAAACAATTATAACACATTTCTTGCGGGTTGACCTTCAAACTTTTATCTTGGGCGATTCTCGCCGCTGTTATCCCTTGTCCTTCTGCCGCTGTGGCAGCATCTTCTTCTACTATCGTCTAAGAGCCGGGGATCGCGATCTTGCGTGTGAACGTCAGCGTCGGATTTTCCAAGAGCTGTTCTGCTATGTGATTTGCCCTGGAGGGGGGAAAAGTGCCCTGCCGGGCAAAGGTCTTCCGGCGTCGCAGCGCCGACTCTTCACCAAAGCCCGGCGGATCACAGGCCTTTGACGCTGGCTCATGGATGTATATAATATCTAACAAGTAGTCTTATACGACATTAAATGCCCCCAACCGGCCCTCCAACCGCCTTTTTGAGCCGGTTAAGGCGCCTAAAAAATGTCTGATAATACGGCGCGTGACGCCAGAGAGGATGACCGATGACAGATTTCACCGCTTTCACCACCTGGTTGCAGGAGCAGGATCGCTCGCCGCGCACGGTGCGGGCCTACACCGTGGCCCTGCGCGACTTCGCCGCCTGGTTCACCGCGCGCACCGGCCAGGACCTGGCTCCCGCCCACATCACGCCCCTGGACGTCAAAGCCTACCGGCAGCATCTCATCGAAGAG
>Ga0116188_1002929_pt1 | contig 12858 bp, 25 predicted proteins | sample AD_JPNTR2_MetaG_FD_89807 | JGI IMG/M metagenome (GOLD analysis project Ga0116188, IMG submission 89807) | Active sludge microbial communities of municipal wastewater-treating anaerobic digesters from Japan - AD_JPNTR2_MetaG | ecosystem: Engineered > Bioreactor > Anaerobic > Digestate | place...
GGCAATAAAACAACAGAGAAATGCCGGGATTAATAGGAAAAAAAATCGGAATGACATCCGTTTTCAGTGCCGAGGGAAAAAGTATTCCATGCACTGTTATCGAAGCTGGTCCTTGCGTAGTTACACAGATAAAAACCGTTGAGAAAGACGGATATGACTCGTTACAGTTGGGTTTTATGGAAAAAAAAGACAAACATACAACCAAAGCTGAAAAAGGTCATTTCAATAAAGCCGGGGTAACTCCGAAGCGATACTTGGCCGAGTTCAAAGGATTCGGGAATGCCTATACGTTGGGCTCCGAAATCACTGTTGATCTTTTTAAAGACACCGTCTTTGTAGACGTGGTTGGTACCTCAAAAGGTAAAGGTTTTCAAGGCGTTGTTAAACGTCACGGTTTTGGCGGAGTAGGTGAATCTACTCACGGTCAACACAACAGGTTGCGTGCGCCGGGATCTATTGGCGCATCGTCTTTTCCTTCAAAAGTATTTAAAGGAACCCGTATGGCAGGGCAAATGGGAAATGAGCGGGTAACTGTTCAAAATCTTCAGGTTGTAAAAATAATCCCCGAACACAATCTTTTAGTAGTAAAGGGTTCAGTACCGGGATATAAAGGTTCAATCGTATTAATAGAAAAATAAGATGGAATTGAATGTATATAATATAAAAGGTGAAGTAACGGATAAGAAAGTGACGCTTGATGATTCCATTTACGGAATTGAACCTAACGAGCATGTTATGTGGTTAGCCGTAAAACAATACCTGGCTAATCAGCGTCGAGGTACTCACAAAGCGAAAGAGAGAAGCGAAGTTTCGGGAAGTACCCGTAAACTTATTCGTCAGAAAGGTAGCGGGGGGGCCCGCAGAGGCGATATCAATTCACCTGTACTGGTGGGAGGAGGACGTGTTTTTGGTCCCCGTCCCAGAGATTACGGGTTCAAGCTCAATAAGAAAGAAAAAACGTTGGCTCGTAAATCGGCTCTTTCTTTAAAAGCAATGAATAACGCTATTGTAGTGGTTGAAGATTTTAATTTCGACGAACCCAAAACAAAACAGTTTGTAGAGTTGACTAAAAATCTGCAACTTGCTGATAAAAAGCTGCTTTTAGTTTTGCCAACTCAAAATAAAAACGTATATTTGTCGGCTCGAAATTTAAGCAAAGTTAATATTATATCGGCTTCAGACATAAATACTTATAAGATAATGGATTGCGTAAGTTTGGTACTTACAGAATCTGCTGTTGCCATAATCAATAATTTATTATTAAAAGCATAAGGAATAAGACAATGGGTATAATTATTAAACCAATTTTTACGGAAAAGCAGAGCGCGATAACGGAAAAATTCGAAAACCGTTATGGTTTCATTGTTGTTCCAAGTGCCAACAAAGTAGAAATCAAAAACGCGATCGAAGAGCTTTATAATGTACACGTGGAAAGTGTAAATACAATGAGATACGACGGTAAAGCCAGAAGCCGTTATACCAAATCGGGAGTGGTTGAAGGTCGTACCCCATCGTTTAAAAAAGCCATTGTTACGCTGAGAAAAGGCGAAAAGATTGATTTATTCAGCAATATCTAAATAGAGAAATGGGACTACGTAAATTTAAGCCCACAACACCGGGGCAAAGAAACAAAATTATCGGTACATTTGATAATATCACTGCAACTGTACCGGAAAAATCCCTTGTAGTAGGTAAAAAAAGTACCGGTGGCCGCAACAATCAAGGAAAAATGACCGTAGGTTATATTGGCGGCGGACACAAAAGACGTTACCGGTTTATCGACTTCAAGAGAACGAAAGATGGGATTCCGGCAGTGGTGAAGAGTATAGAATACGATCCAAATCGTTCGGCACGTATCGCATTGTTGTATTATGTCGATGGAGAAAAATCGTATATTCTTGCTCCTGAAGGACTGCGAGTAGGATCAACAGTGATGTCGGGAGCTCAGGCAGCGCCCGAAGTAGGGAATACATTGCCCTTGTCGAATATTCCGTTAGGAACGGTGATTCATAATATTGAGTTACGTCCGGGACAAGGCGCAAAATTGGTGCGTTCGGCAGGAACATTTGCACAGTTGGTTTCGCGTGAAGACAACTATGCCATTATTAAAATGCCTTCCGGCGAAATTCGCAAAATTCTGTCTACCTGTAAAGCCACTATTGGCAGTGTCAGTAATCCGGATCATGCTCTCGAAAAATCGGGTAAAGCCGGTAGATCAAGATGGCTGGGTCGTCGTCCGCATACTCGCGGGGTTGCCAAAAACCCGGTTGATCACCCGATGGGTGGTGGCGAAGGACGTGCTTCGGGAGGCCATCCAAGATCTCCGAAGGGTTTATATTCAAAGGGATTGAAAACACGATCTCCGAAAAAACATTCTTCGAAATATATTATCGAAAAACGAAAGAAGAAGTAATCCGATCAATTAATTGACAACTATGAGTAGATCATTAAAAAAAGGCCCGTATATCGATTTAAAATTGGAACAAAAAGTGCTCGCCATGAATGAGAGCGGGAAAAAATCCGTAATAAAAACATGGGCGCGCGCTTCTATGATTTCTCCCGATTTTGTTGGACATACCATCGCCGTTCATAATGGGAACAAGTTTATCCCTGTTTATATTACGGAAAATATGGTTGGTCATAAACTCGGAGAGTTTGCACCAACACGTACATTTCGTGGGCATGCAGGCAGCAGAAAGAAATAGAATCAGGGCTTAGAACCAACTAAAACAGAAAAGAGACATGAGTGTTAGAAAAAGAATATCAGCCGAAAAAAGAAAAGAAAGCCGCAAAGATGTTGCGTTGGCTACATTGAAAAATGTTCCGAGCTCACCTCGAAAAATGCGTTATGTAGCCGATATGATTCGTGGAATGGAAGTCTTTAAGGCATTAGGTGTGCTAAAATTTTCCAATAAAGAAGCATCGCGAAAAATGGAGAAATTGTTGCTGTCTGCCATTTCGAACTGGGAACAAAAAAACGAGAGAAAAGCCGAAACAGGCGAGTTATACATTAAAACGGTTTTTGTAAACGAAGGTCCTACGTTAAAAAGACTTCGTCCGGCTCCGCAAGGTCGTGCCTACAGAATCCGGAAACGTTCAAATCATGTAACGTTGATTTTGGATGCTTATAACAAAGAACAAGAACAACAAACTAATAATTAAGGCAGATGGGACAAAAAGTAAATCCGATAGCAAATCGTTTGGGAATCATCAGAGGATGGGATTCTAATTGGTACGGTGGAGATACTTATGGAGATAATTTGCTTGAAGATAGCAAAATACGGAAGTATTTAAATGCTCGTCTGTCAAAAGCAAGTGTGTCGCGTATCATCATCGAGAGAACACTGAAACTGATAACCATTACTATCTGTACTGCCCGTCCGGGAATCATTATCGGTAAAGGCGGACAGGAAGTAGATAAACTGAAAGAAGAATTAAAGAAAATTACCGATAAAGACGTCCAGATCAATATTTTCGAAATAAAAAAGCCCGAATTGGATGCTGTTATTGTGGCAAACAATGTGGCTCGCCAGATCGAGGGTAAAATTGCTTATCGTCGTGCCGTTAAAATGGCGATAGCTTCTACTATGCGAATGGGAGCCGAAGGTATCAAGATTCAAGTATCCGGTCGTTTAAACGGTGCCGAAATGGCTCGTTCGGAAATATATAAGGAAGGAAGGATTCCGTTACATACCTTCCGTTCCGATATCGATTACTTCCAGGCTGAAGCTTTAACAAAAGTCGGTTTGATCGGCGTTAAAGTATGGATTTGCCGTGGCGAAGTATATGGTACGAAAGACCTTGCTCCTTCATTTACTTCTCAAAAAGAAAGTCGTTTCCACAATGGTGGCTCACGTGGAAATCGACCTGAAGGAAGACAAGGTGGAAGAAGAAACAGAAAAAATAAGAAAAACGCTTGAAATTAAACTAAAATGTTACAGCCGAAAAAAACAAAGTTCAGAAGACAGCAGAAAGGCCGCATGAAGGGTAATGCCTCTCGTGGCAATCAGTTGGCTTTCGGTTCTTTCGGAATAAAATCATTGCAATCGAAATGGATCACCAGCCGTCAAATAGAGGCTGCACGTGTTGCCGTAACACGTTATATGCAGCGTGAAGGTCAGGTGTGGGTGCGAATATTCCCCGACAAGCCGATTACCAAAAAACCTGCTGAAGTACGTATGGGTAAGGGAAAAGGAAATCCGGAAGGATTTGTCGCTCCGGTTACTCCGGGAAGAATTCTGTTTGAAGTGGAGGGCGTTCCTTACGAAGTAGCGAAAGAAGCATTGCGTTTGGCTGCTCAAAAGCTGCCTGTTACCACTAAATTTGTGGTGAGAAGAGATTATGTAAACTCCCAAAACTTGTAATGATATATGAAGACAAGAAGAGAGGAATTGAAAGAGCTATCCGAAAAGGATTTGAAAGAGAAGTTGGATGCAGAACGAATCGCATTGATGCGATTGCGCATCAATCACGCGATTACTCCGTTGGATAATCCAAGTTCGATAAAGCACAAACGCAGAGAAATTGCTCGTATCAATACGGAATTGCGTGCAAGAGAATTGAAAAAAGAAAAAGAATAAATGGAAACGAGAAATTTAAGAAAAGAAAGAGTCGGGGTCGTTTTCAGTAATAAAATGGATAAAACCGTCACTGTTGTCGTGAAATGGAAAGAAAAACATCCTATTTATGGAAAGTTCGTTAGTAAAACGAAAAAATTTCATGTTCACGATGAAAAAAACGACTGTAATATAGGCGATACGGTAAGAATAATGGAAACTCGTCCGTTGAGCAAAACCAAGCGATGGAGAGTGGTAGAAATAATAGAAAGGGCTAAATAATTATGATACAACAGGAATCAAGATTGACGGTAGCCGATAACAGTGGCGCAAAAGAAGCATTGTGTATCCGTATATTGGGCGCAAGCAAAAAACGTTATGCCTCTGTGGGAGATATCATTGTTGTCGCCATTAAAAATGTGATCCCTTCGAGTGATATCAAAAAAGGGGCTGTATCGAAAGCGGTTATTGTTCGTACAAAAAAAGAGATTCGTCGTCAGGATGGTTCTTACATACGATTCGACGACAATGCCTGTGTGTTATTGAATAATGCCGGTGAGTTGAGGGGAAGCCGAATTTTCGGCCCGGTTGCTCGCGAACTTCGTGCCACCAACATGAAGATCGTTTCATTAGCACCTGAAGTACTGTAATTCATTAAATCGAAAAGTGATGAGTAAGTTACATATTAAAAAAGGCGATATTGTTTACGTGAATGCCGGTGAAGACAAAGGAAAGACCGGCCGTGTTCTCAAGGTAGATGTTGCGAAACAACGTGCTATTGTTGAAGGCGTAAATATTGTATCGAAACATACAAAACCCAGCGCAAAAAGTCCACAGGGTGGAATCGAGAAAATCGAAGCTCCGGTACATATTTCAAATTTGAATCCGATAGATCCGAAATCCGGAAAGCCTACACGCATTGGGAGAAGATTGAACAGTGAAGGTAAATTGGTACGTTATGCTAAAAGGTCAGGGGAGGAAATCAAATGAATTATACGGTTAATTTAAAAGAAGAATATAAAGAACGTATTGTTCCTGCTTTGATGAAAGAGTTCGGGTATAAGTCGGTAATGCAGGTTCCCCGATTGGAGAAAATCGTAATCAATCAAGGATTGGGAATAGCCGTTTCCGATAAAAAAATTATCGATACAGCAATCAACGAATTGACGCTTATTACCGGACAAAAAGCAGTGCCAACCTATTCGCGCAAGGATATTTCGAATTTCAAAGTGCGCAAAAAAATGCCTATCGGTGCTCGTGTGACATTGCGAAAAGACCGAATGTATGAATTCCTGGAACGATTGATCCGTGTGGCATTGCCCCGTATCCGCGACTTTAAAGGGATTGACAGCAAACTCGACGGAAAAGGTAATTATACCTTGGGTATCGAAGAACAGATCATCTTTCCCGAGATCAATATCGATTCTATTTCGCGTTTGCTGGGTATGAATATTACCTTCGTTACCACAGCTTCTACCGATGAAGAAGGTTTTGCGTTGTTGAAAGAATTTGGATTACCATTTAAAAACGTAAAAAAACAGTAAGAGATGGCAAAAGAATCAATGAAAGCCCGCGAAGTTAAAAGAGCCAAAATGGTTGCCAAATATGCCGAAAAAAGAGCAAAGTATTTGGCAGAAGGCGATTATGAAGCACTTCAAACCATTCCCAAAAATGCGTCTCCCGTACGTTTGCACAATCGGTGTAAAATAACCGGGCGACCCAGAGGATATATGCGTCAGTTTGGACTCTCTCGTATTCAATTCAGAGAAATGGCTTCAGCAGGCTTAATTCCGGGTGTGAAGAAAACGAGTTGGTGAAAAGATCAATTGCATTTTAGTTAAATATTGTCCCGACAGGCGGGATCAATTTAAATTATTTATATATGACAGATCCAATAGCAGATTATTTGACGCGGTTGAGAAATGCCATCCAAGCTAATCATAGGGTGGTAGAAATTCCGGCATCAAATTTAAAAAAAGACATTACAAAGATCCTTTTTGAACAAGGCTACATTCTTAATTATAAGTTTGTAGATGACGGACCTCAGGGCACAATCATGATTGCTCTGAAATACGATCCGGTAAATAAAGTAAACGCAATCAAGAAACTGATTCGCGTATCTACTCCCGGTTTACGTAAGTATGTAGGTTATCGCAATATGCCGCGTGTATTGAATGGGTTAGGCATAGCCATATTATCTACTTCCAATGGAGTAATGACGGATAAACAAGCACGCCAACAGAAAGTTGGAGGCGAAGTATTGTGTTATGTATATTGATTTGAGGAGAAAAAACGATGTCAAGAATAGGAAAATTACCCATATCAGTGCCTAATGGCGTAACGGTTGCCGTTGAGGCAAACAATACCGTTGTGGTTAAAGGCCCGAAAGGCGAATTGAATCAACGGATCAATCCCTGCATCAAGGTGGAAGTAGATAAGAATTTGATCACCGTAAAAAGAAGTACAGACGATAAAGAACAACGTGCCTTGCACGGACTTTATCGAGCCCTGATCAATAACATGGTGGAAGGAGTAGCACATGGTTTCCGTAAAGAAATGGAACTAGTGGGTGTTGGTTACCGTGTTTCTAATACAGGACAGTTGCTTGAGTTGTCGCTGGGTTACACCCATAATATTGTGATGCAGTTGCCGAATGAAATTAAGGTTGAAACCAAAATGGAAAGGAACAAAAATCCACTCATTATTTTGGAATCTTGCGATAAACAACTCCTCGGACAGGTATGTGCCAAAATTCGTTCCTTCCGTAAACCTGAACCCTATAAAGGAAAAGGTATTCGTTTTGTGGGAGAACAAATTCGTCGTAAATCCGGTAAAACAGCAGGTAAATAATGCACGTAAACTGAAATTACTATGTTAGAGAAAGAAAAAAGAAGACTAAAAATAAAAGCCCATATCCGCAGAAAGATTCATGGAACGGCCGAACGCCCCCGCCTTTCTGTATTCAGAAGCAACAAACAAATATATGCCCAGGTAATAGACGACCAATGTGGCAAGACATTGGCATCAGCCTCTTCATTAAAAATCGAAGAAAAGCTTCCTAAAAAAGAACTGGCGGCAAAAGTGGGTGAACTTATCGCCAAAAATGCCAAGGAAGCAGGGATCGAAAAAGTCGTTTTCGACAGAAACGGGTATTTATATCATGGGAGAGTAAAAGAATTGGCAGATGCTGCACGTAAAGGAGGACTTAAATTTTAACCATCATGGCAAGAGTAAATAACAGAGTAAAAGCAACAAGCGATATTGAATTAAAAGACAGATTGGTAGCTATCAATCGTACGACAAAAGTTACCAAAGGAGGTCGTACGTTTACCTTTGCTGCCGTGGTTGTTGTTGGCAATGAAGATGGTATCGTAGGCTGGGGATTGGGAAAAGCAGGTGAAGTTACTTCCGCTATTGCCAAAGGAGTGGAAGCAGCCAAAAAGAACCTGATACGTGTTCCTGTTTATAAAGGAACCATTCCACATGAACAATCGGCTCATTACGGAGGTGCAAAAATATTCATCAAACCGGCAGTTCCGGGAACGGGTGTGAAAGCCGGAGGTGCAATGCGTGCCGTTCTCGAGAGTGTGGGCATTACCGATGTGTTGGCAAAGTCGAAAGGCTCGTCTAATCCTCATAACCTGGTAAAAGCCACTATCGCTGCATTAACCGAATTGAGAGATCCCCTAACGGTTGCTCAAAATAGAGGTATTAGTTTGGAAAAAGTGTTCAACGGATAAAAATCGGAGGAATCGGAAATGGCAACTATCAAAGTTAAACAGGTAAGAAGCAGAATCGGCTGTCCAAAGGTGCAGAAAAGAACGTTGGATACACTGGGATTGCGAAAGATGAATCAGGTTGTGGAACTTGAAGACAATGAATCCGTAAGAGGGTTGATTAGACAAGTACATCATTTGGTTACCATTGTTGAATAATTAGTTTATAACGATATAATTAAGATAAAAAATGGATTTATCGAATTTAAAACCGGCAAAAGGAGCAACAAAAAAACGTAAACGAATCGGTCGAGGAGAAGGATCTGGCAAGGGGGGTACTTCCACCAGAGGTCACAAAGGAGCAAAATCGAGATCGGGTTACTCTCGCCAAATTGGATTCGAAGGAGGACAGATGCCTTTGCAACGTCGTGTTCCCAAGTTCGGATTCAAGCCTTTGAAGAGAGTAGAATATAAAACTGTCAATATCGAAAAACTTCAGGAAATTGCCGATACTCAGCAAGTATCGAAAATTGACCTTGACGTATTGATAAAAAGCGGAATTGTCTCCTCAAAACAGTTAGTGAAAATTCTTGGCAAAGGTTCTTTAACTGCAAAGCTCGAAGTTGAAGCTCATGCTTTTTCCAAATCAGCCGAAGAAGCGATTAAATCGGCAGGCGGAACCGTTGTAAAACTTCAATGAAATGAAATTTATAGAGACACTTAAAAATATCTGGAAAATAGAAGATCTCCGAAAAAGGCTCTTGATTACCATATTGTTTGTAGCGGTTTACCGATTTGGTTCTTTTGTAGTGTTGCCGGGAATTAATCCGGCTCAACTGCAAGCGTTGCGAACAAGTGCGAGTTCAGGCCTTTTGGGATTATTGGATATGTTCTCCGGTGGTGCTTTTGCCAATGCTTCAATTTTTGCCTTAGGAATCATGCCCTATATTTCGGCTTCCATTGTAATGCAATTGTTGGGAATCGCTGTTCCATATTTTCAGAAATTACAACACGAAGGCGAAAGTGGGTATACTAAAATGAATCAATATACCCGTTATTTAACGGTTTTTATTTTAGTGCTTCAAGGTCCTGCATATATATACGGAGCATTGCGTGGAGCTATACCCGGCGGATTCTTCGATTGGGTATTGCCCTCTACCATTATTCTGGCGGCAGGCAGTATGTTTGTGCTTTGGCTGGGTGAACGCATCACCGATAAAGGTGTGGGCAACGGAGTATCGTTCATTATTCTAATCGGTATCATTGCCCGCTTGCCTCATGCATTGGTTGCAGAATGGGATCGATTGATCAACGCTCCGGGCGGATTGTTGGTTTTTCTTATCGAAATCCTGTTCCTGTTGTTGGTAACCGCTTTGGCCATTATGTTGGTGCAGGGTACCCGCAAAGTTCCCGTACAGTATGCTAAACGCATTGTAGGTAACAGACAATACGGCGGTGTGCGTCAGTATATTCCGTTGAAGGTGAATGCAGCAAATGTGATGCCCATTATTTTTGCACAGGCAATCATGTTTATTCCTATTACCATCGTTCAGTTTTCCGCTAAGGAGGGTGGAGGTTTTTGGTCTGCACTGATGAATTCCAATAGTTTTTGGTATAATTTCATTTTTGCGTTGCTCATCATTGCCTTTACTTATTTCTATACGGCAATTACAGTCAATCCGACACAGATGGCTGAAGATATGAAACGCAATAACGGATTTATTCCCGGGGTGAAACCCGGCAAAAAGACGGCTGAATATATCGATACCATTATGTCGCGCATTACGTTGCCGGGATCTATATTTTTGGCTATCGTAGCTATATTGCCGGCTTTTGCGAATATGTTGGGTGTAAATGCCCAATTTGCCAATTTCTTCGGAGGTACCTCACTGCTGATTCTTGTCGGCGTTGTATTGGATACCTTGCAGCAGATTGAAAGTCATTTGTTGATGCATCACTATGATGGTTTTTTGAAATCAGGCCAAAAAATTAAAGGTAGATCAGGTTCTATTGCGGCGTATTAAATTAAGGAAGGATTTTTCGGATAAATGAAGAATAACAAAATGATCATATTGAAAACCGAGGAAGAGATTGAGCTTATGCGAGAAAGTAACCGTCTGGTAGGGATGACTCTGGGAGAACTTTCAAAACACATTAAACCGGGAGTTACCACATTGCAGCTCGATAAAATCGCCGAGGAGTTCATAAGAGATCATGGAGCTATCCCAACTTTTTTGGGATATGGAGGTTTTCCGAATTCCATTTGTACTTCGGTAAATGAAAATGTGGTGCACGGCATACCCAATAATAAACCTTTAAAAGAAGGAGACATCATATCGGTAGATTGTGGTGCAACAAAAGACGGTTACTGCGGAGATTCGGCCTATACTTTTTGCGTAGGTGAAGTTGACGAAAAAATAAAAGCATTACTCAATGTAACCAAAGAAGCACTTTATAAAGGAATTGAACAAGCACGTGAAGATAACCGGATAGGGGATATCGCAAACGCTATACAAAGCTATTGCGAGTTGAATGGCTATTCGGTAGTACGCGAGTTAGTGGGACATGGTATTGGTCGTGAAATGCACGAACCTCCGGAAGTACCCAATTATGGCAGACGGGGCACCGGTCCGTTACTTAAAAACGGCATGTGTATTGCTATTGAACCCATGATTAATATGGGAAGCAAAAATGTGGTATTCGAAAATGACGGTTGGACGGTTCGAACCAAAGACCGCAAACCTTCTGCTCATTTCGAACACACCATAGCTATCCATAATGGTAAAGCCGATATTTTATCCACTTTTGAATTTATTGAAGAAACAACTCATATTTAAAACCAAAACGATCTTTAATGGCTAAACAACCACCAATAGAACAAGACGGAGTAATAGTTGAAGCATTATCCAACGCAATGTTTCGCGTTGAATTGGAAAATGGGCACGAAATTACCGCGCATATTTCCGGCAAAATGCGAATGAATTATATTCGAATTTTACCGGGAGACAGAGTGCGTGTAGAAATGTCGCCTTATGACCTCACGAAGGGTAGAATTTCATTTAGATATAAATAAAGAAGCACAAAAATATGAAAGTAAAAGCATCGATAAAGAAACGTTCGGCCGATTGCCAAATTGTTAGAAGAAAAGGCCGTTTATATGTAATCTGTAAAAAGAATCCCCGATTTAAACAACGTCAGGGTTAAAACAATTGGTATTATTATAATCAAATAATAAGGAAAATATATGGCTATAAGAATTGTAGGAGTCGATTTACCGCAAAATAAGCGAGGTGAAATAGCACTCACTTATATCTATGGTATCGGACGAAGCTCGGCTAATCGTATTTTGTCAAAAGCTGAGGTTGATCGAGATATTAAAGTTAAAGACTGGACAGATGATCAAGTTGCCCGGATTCGCGAAATTATATCTGCCGAGTACAAAGTAGAAGGAGATCTTCGTTCCGAAGTGCAGACGAATATCAAGCGACTAATGGATATCGGATGTTATCGGGGTATTCGTCATCGGTTGGGATTACCGGTACGTGGTCAAAAAACTAAAAATAATGCCCGTACCCGGAAAGGGAAAAAGAAAACAGTTGCTAACAAGAAGAAAGCTACTAAATAACGCATAAAAAATATGGCAAAAAAATCAACTGCAACAAAAAAGAAAAATGTCAAGGTAAGTGCTGAAGGTCAAGCACATATTTCTTCTTCTTTTAATAATATTATTGTATCGTTGACCAACGAAAACGGTGATGTGATTAGTTGGTCGTCTGCAGGTAAAATGGGATTCAGAAGTTCCAAAAAGAATACTCCGTATGCAGCACAAATGGTAGCACAGGATTGCGCAAAAGTTGCGTATGATTTGGGGCTTCGCAAGGTAAAAGTTTTTGTAAAAGGCCCGGGAAATGGTCGTGAAGCAGCTATCAGAGCCATTCACGGTTTGGGAATCGAAGTTTCCGAAATTGTTGATGTTACTCCCATTCCTCACAATGGTTGTCGTCCTCCGAAAGCAAGAAGAGTATAACGCACAGTTCAGATTTCAAATATAAAGTTTAATTCGTTAAAAAGAAATGGCAAGATATACAGGTCCAAGATCAAAAATCGCCCGCAAATTTGGCGAACCTATTTTCGGTCCCGATAAAGTTCTTTCCAAAAAGAATTATCCACCGGGACAACATGGTAATTCCCGCCGTAGGAAGACGTCGGAATATGGCATCCAGCTACGCGAAAAGCAGCGTGCAAAATATACCTATGGCCTTTTGGAGAAACAATTCCGTCTTACTTTCGAAAGAGCCGAACGCAGTCGCGGTATTACGGGTGAAGTATTGCTTCAATTACTCGAATCGCGTCTCGATAATATTGTTTATCGTTTAGGAATTGCACCTAGCCGAGCAGCAGCCCGTCAGCTGGTAAATCATCGTCACATTACTGTCAACGGACAGATCGTAAATATTCCTTCATATTCCGTTAAACCGGGCGAAATTGTCGGCGTGAGAGAAAAATCAAAATCATTGGAAGTGATTTCAAATGCACTCGAAGGGTTCAACCATAGCAAATATCCATGGTTGGAATGGGATAAAGCA
>Ga0116188_1002931_pt1 | contig 12852 bp, 10 predicted proteins | sample AD_JPNTR2_MetaG_FD_89807 | JGI IMG/M metagenome (GOLD analysis project Ga0116188, IMG submission 89807) | Active sludge microbial communities of municipal wastewater-treating anaerobic digesters from Japan - AD_JPNTR2_MetaG | ecosystem: Engineered > Bioreactor > Anaerobic > Digestate | place...
CGGGTGCCGTCCGCCGCGATCGCCCACTCGCGGTGCTGCTCGTAGTCCTGCGGGTCGTAGCCGCCGAGGACCGGCTGGCGCCGCAGCAGGGTCCATTCGCCGGTGACGACGTCGACATCCCAGACCGCCCGCGGGCTGACCAGCGACTCGGTGACGACCTGGATGCAGCGCGTCTCGGTCTCGAGGTTGGTGCCGGTCTCGATGGTGAACAGAGCCTCGCCCGGAACGATGTCGTATGACGAACCGAAACCGGTTGGCTGACCGGGATCGTGCGGGAGGATCCGGATCGCCGTGAGCCCGTCCTTGCGCAGCGAGAGGGCACTGAACGACGTGAAGGCCTCGACCCCGAGGATCCGCTCGCTGGCCTCGCGGACGCCGCAGAGCTGCCACTGCTCGTGGCTCGTCGCGTCCAGGGGCGCCCAGGCGAGGTCGAAGTCCGGGGAGTCGGCATTGTGCGTGACGAGGAGCCGGTCCCCGGCGACCTCGACGGAGTACTCCACGCCCTCGCGGCGGGGCGCGACGGGGCGCAGCTGCTGGTCGGCGGTGGACAGGTCGAGCAGCCACATCTGCGAGGTCGTCTTCGACCCGGCCCCGGCAATGAGCCAGCGGTCGTCGCGAGAGGACGAGATGCCCAGCCAGAACCGCTCGTCGCGCTCCTCGAGCAGGCGGACGTCACCGGCCGGGTCGGTGCCGAGCTCATGCCGCCAGATCTCGTGCGGCCGCCAGGCCTCGTCGAGCCTGGTGTAGAAGAGGTGCCGGCCGTCCAGCGACCAGACCAGGTCGGTGCCGACGCCGCGCAGCGCCTCGTCGACCACCTCCCCGCCGACGATCCGCCGAACGACGACGTCGTAGCGCTCGTCGCCGGTGCGGTCGTGGGCCAGGGCGACGAGGTCGCCGCAGACGCTGACCTCACAGGCTCCGAGCTGGTAGAACGGGCTGCCCTGCGCCTCGACATTGCCGTCAACGACGACCTGCTCCCCGGCAACGACGACCCCGGGGCTGAGCACCGGCCGCGGCTCCCCGGCCCGGCGTGGCGTGCGGCACTGGGCGACATACTGCTTGCCCTCGAAGGAACGCTGGTAGTACCACCACGGGCCGAGCCCGACGGCCACCCCGAGGTCGGTCTCCTGGGTCCGGCCGCGGATCTCCTCGAAGAGGGCCTCCCGCACGGGCGCGAGATGGGCCAGCTCGGCCTCCGCGAAGTCGTTCTCCGCGCGGAGGTACTCCAGGACCTCCGGGTCGTCGGGGTTGCGCAGCCAGTCGTAGTCGTCGATGACCTGGTGACCATGGTGCGAGCGCGTCGTCGGCTTGCGGGGGGCGACGGGGGGCTGGGGCATGGAGTGCACCCTACGTCCGCGGCGCGCCACCGGAGGTCGGCCCGCCGGAGACGAACCGGACGTAGTCCGTGGTCGCCTCCGCCAGGGAGCTCACCCACGCCGGTGCGGGCTGCTCCAGCCACGTCGGTATGACGGACAGCCCGCGAGCGCGGGTCAGCCGACGCCAGGTGCCGACGATTCGGCCGTCGACGACGATGGTGGGCAGGAAGATCCCGTTGCGGCCGGGGACGACCGCGTCGAGGGCTTCGGGCGGGCCCGCGTGCGACCGGTCGGCATACCCGAGGAGGTACTCGTCGAAGCCGGGCAGCAGGTGCAGCCGCCCCGGCTCGGGCGTCGGGGAGGGGACCGCCACCTCGCCCGGGTCGACGCCGGCGAGGGCGAGCGCCTCCCGGGCCCAGCCGAGGTTCTGCCCGGTCCACCAGGCGAGGTCGCGGTCGGTCGTGGGGGCGTGGCCGCGGACGTAGCGCGCCGCAAGGATGGCCATCGCCTCCTCGCGCCCCAGGGTGCGTTGGGCGGCGACATCGTCGAGCAGGGCGAAGGTCTGCTGCGCCCCAGTCTGGGCGACCTGACCGAGCAGGCCGTCCTGGGCCAGGCGGCTGACGACGTGGTAGCCGCGCTGACCGACCGGGTCGATGCCGGCCCGGCGGAGCACCTCGAAGGCCTCGGGCCGGGTCAGCCGGCCACCGGTCCCGGGCTCCGCGAGCGCCGCCTGCACGGCGTCCGCCGCCGTCCCGAAGTGCGTCTCGGTCAGCCCGAGCTGCTCCCACCGGCGCCGAGCAGCCCGGTGGACCGGCGCGTTGAGCAGGGTGCACATCCACCGGGCGTCGGCCCCTGGGACCAGGTGGAGCGTCCCGCGCATCGGCCAGGTCCGGACGATCGCCCCGGCGTTCAGGGCCGTCTCGACGTCGGCGCGCACGCTGCCCGGGGCGCGCAGCCCGACGGCCCACAGCGCGCTCGCGTAGTCCTGCGCCTGCAGCGCCCCGAGCGCCTCGACGACCTCGGCCGGCATACCCAGGTGTGCGGGGGCGACCCCGAGCGAGGCCAGCCGGGCCACACCCAGGGAGCCAGCCGAGCCGACCGGACCGGTCGGCGTGCTCACCCGCCCAGGCACGCCGGGCCGAGCAGGGCCTTGAGGTCGCCGTAGAGGGCGGGTGAGGGCGCGACTCGCAGGGTGTCGATGGTGAGGACAGTCGTCCGGCCGGGAGCGGTGAGCCGGACCCGCACCTCGGTGCCGCCGGGGTGGTCCTGAAGCACCTCGCGGAGCCGTCCGACGACGCTGGCGGTGGCCCGGTTGACCGGCATGCTCAGCACGACCGGGCCGCTGGCGGCCGAGCGGACGTCAGGCAAGGTCAGATCCGAGGCGATGAGCGAGACCGACTCGTCGCGGTGGCTGACCCGCCCCCGGACGGCGACGACGACGTCATTGGCGAGCATCGTGCCGAACTGGACATAGGCGTTGGGGAAGAAGAGCACCTCGACCGAGCCCTCGAGGTCCTCGACGGTCGCGATGGCCCACAGGTCGCCGCGCTTGTTGCGCTTCAGCTGCAGGCCGGTCACCAGGCCGGCGATGGTCAGGCCCGCGCCCTCCTGGATCGTCTCGTCGTTCATCAGCGCGGCGATCGGCAGGTCGGCGTGCCCGGCGAGCACGTGCTCGATGCCGAGCAGCGGGTGGTCCGAGACGTAGAGGCCGAGCATCTCCCGCTCGAAGGCGAGCAGCGCCGGCTTGTCCCACTCGGTCACCGGGATCGGCGGGAGGACGACGAAGGAGGACGCGTCGACCCCGCCGAGGTCGCCGAAGAGCGAGTCCTGGCCCACGGCCTCCTGGCGCTTCTCGTCGACGAGGGCATCGAGGTAGACCTCGTGGATCTGGGCCAGACCGAACCGGGTCGCCCCGAGGGTGTCGAAGGCGCCGGCCTTGATGAGCGACTCGACGGTGCGCTTGTTGCACACCGTGATCGGGACCTTGCGGACGAAGTCCTCGAAGCTGGTGAACGGGCCCTTCTGCGTCCGGGCCGCGACGATGCCCTCGACGACGTTCTCCCCGACATTGCGGATGGCTGCCATCCCAAACCGGATGTCGGCTCCGACGGCGGTGAAGACCCCGATCGAGGTGTTGACATCGGGCGGGAGCACCTTGATGCCCATCCGGCGACACTCCCCCAGGTAGAGCGCCGACTTGTCCTTGTCGTCGCGCACGCTGGTCAGCAGCGCGGCCATGTACTCGGCCGGATAGTTCGCCTTGAGGTATGCCGTCCAGTAGCTGACCAGCCCGTATGCCGCGGTGTGCGCCTTGTTGAAGGCGTAGTCGGAGAACGGGACGAGGATGTCCCAGAGGGTCCGCACCGCCGAGTCGGAGTAGCCGTGCGCCCGCATTCCCTCGCTGAACGGGACGAACTCGGCGTCGAGCACCTCCTTCTTCTTCTTGCCCATCGCCTTGCGGAGCATGTCGGCCTTGCCGAGGGAGTAGCCCGCGACCTTCTGCGCGATGAGCTGGACCTGCTCCTGGTAGACGATGAGCCCGTAGGTCGGGTCGAGGATCTCGGCGAGCGGTTCGGCCAGCTCGGGGTGGATCGGTTCGACCTTCTGCCGGCCGGTCTTGCGGAAGGCGTAGTTCGTGTGACTGTTGGCGCCCATCGGGCCGGGGCGGTACAGCGCGAGGGCGGCGGAGATGTCCTCGAAGTTGTCCGGCTGCATCTGCCGCAGCAGGGTGCGCATGCCGCCGCCGTCGAGCTGGAAGACGCCGAGGGTGTCGCCGCGCTGGAGCAGCTCGTAGACCGCCGCATCGGAGGGGTCCTGGCTCAGCTCGTCGAGGTCGATGACGACGCCCCGGTTGGCCGCGACATTGGCGATGGCGTCGTCGAGGATGGTGAGATTGCGCAGCCCCAGGAAGTCCATCTTGACCAGCCCCAGCGCCTCGCAGCTGGGGTAGTCGAACTGGGTGATGATCTGGCCGTCCTGCTCCCGCTTCATGATCGGGATGACGTCGACGAGCGGTTCGCTGCTCATGATGACCCCGGCGGCGTGGACGCCCCACTGCCGCTTGAGGCCCTCCAGGCCCAGCGCCGTCGCGACGACCTCCTTGGCCTGCAGGTCGGTCTCGACCAGGGTCCGGAAGTCGGCGCCCTCCTTGTAGCGGTCGTGCTCCTGGTCGTAGATCTTCGCCAGCGGGACGTCCTTGCCCATGACGGCCGCGGGCATCGCCTTGGTGAGCTTCTCCCCCATCGCGAAGGGGTGACCCATGACCCGCGCGGCGTCCTTGACCGCCTGCTTGGCCTTGATCGTCCCGTAGGTGACGATCTGGGCGACTCGGTCGTCGCCATACTTCTCGGTGACATAGCGGATCACCTCGCCGCGGCGACGCTCGTCGAAGTCGACGTCGAAGTCCGGCATCGACGGCCGCTCGGGGTTGAGGAAGCGCTCGAAGATCAGGCCATGCCGCACCGGGTCGAGGTCGGTGATCCGCAGCGCGTAAGCGCACATCGAGCCGGCGCCGGACCCACGTCCCGGTCCGACCCGGATGCCGTGGTCCTTGGCCCAGGTGATGAAGTCGGCGACGACGAGGAAGTAGCCGGCATACCCCTTCCCGAGGATGACCTCGGTCTCGTATGCCGCCTGCGCGCTCGCGTAGTCCGGGACACCCTGGGGGTAGCGGCGCCGCAGTCCGCGCTCGACCTCCTTGACGAACCAGCTGGTCTCGTCCTCGCCCGGCGGGCAGGGGAAGCGCGGCATGTAGCGGCCCTCGCCGAGGGTGAACGAGATATCGCACATCTGCGCGACCGCGATGGTGTTGTCGCACGCCTCGGGCAGCTCGGCGAAGAGGCGCCGCATGTCCTGCGGGCTCTTGAGGTAGAACTCCTCGGCGTCGAACTTGAACCGGTTCGGGTCCATGAGGGTGGAGCCGGACTGGACGCAGAGCAGCGCCGCGTGCGCCTGGGCGTCCCCGGCGCTGGTGTAGTGCAGGTCGTTGGTGGCCAGGAGGGGCAGGCCGAGGTCCTTGGCGATCCGGAGCAGCTCGCGTTGGGTCTGCCGCTCGATGGGCAGCCCGTGGTCCATCACCTCGGCGAAGAAGTTGCCCGAACCGAAGATGTCACGCAGGTCCGCGGCGGCCTCGAGGGCCTCGCGGTACTGGCCGAAGCGGAGCCGGGTCTGCACCTCCCCGCCGACGCAGCCGGTGGTCCCGATCAACCCCGCTGAGTATGTCGAAAGCAGCTCGCGGTCCAGCCGCGGTTTGAAGTAGAAGCCCTCGAGGGAGGCCAGCGAGCTCATCCGGAAGAGGTTGCGCAGCCCGTTGTTGTTCTTGGCCAGCAAGGTCATGTGGGTGTAGGCGCCGCTGCCACCGACGTCGTCGCGGCCGCCGTCGCCGTACTTGACCCGGGTGCGGTCACCCCGGGCGGTCCCGGGGGTGACATAGGCCTCGACCCCGATGATCGGCTTGACCCCGGTGCCCTGGGCCTTCTTCCAGAACTCGTAGGCGCCGAAGACGTACCCGTGGTCGGTCGTCGCCAGCGCCGGCATGCCCATCCGCGCGGCCGCGTCGAAGAGCTCGTCGATCCGCGCCGCTCCGTCGAGCATCGAGTACTCGGTGTGGACGTGCAGGTGGACGAACTGGTCGGAGGCAGGCTGGTCGGACATCCCTCGGAGTGTATGACGCCGCGGCGACAGGCCCGGGCGTGTCGCGCGTGTCGTGCGTGGCGCCGCATGGGCTCCTCCGTGCGGAGGTGTCGGACGCTCCCGGGCGAGGCCGGCCCGCGGGCAGCCGGCCGGGTCAGCGCGTGCTCGGCTCGGCCCCGATCCGGTCCAGGGCGGTCTGCAGCTCAGGGGCGAAGGCGCTGGTGAAGGTGACCCACTCCCCCGAGCCTGGGTGCTCGAAGCCCAGGCCGGAGGCGTGCAGCCACTGTCGCTCCAGCCCCAGCCGCGCGGCCAGGCGCGGGTCGGCCCCGTAGGTGAGATCGCCGCAGCACGGGTGGTGGAGGGCCGCGAAGTGCACCCGGATCTGGTGGGTGCGGCCGGTCTCGAGGTGGATCCGCAGCAGCGAGGCGTGCCGGAAGGCCTCGACGAGCTCGTAGTGGGTCACCGCGTGGCGCCCGGACTCCATGACGGCGAACTTGTAGTCGTAGGCCGGGTGCCGTCCGATCGGCGCGTCAATGGTCCCCTCGTGCGGGTCCGGGAGGCCCTGGACGAGGGCGTGGTACTCCTTGTCGACGGTCCGTGACTTGAAGGCCCTTTTCAGTCGGCTGTACGCCATTTCCGACTTGCAGACGACCATGAGCCCGGAGGTGCCCACATCGAGGCGGCTCACGACGCCCTGCCGCTCCGGGGCGCCGGATGTCGAGATGCGGTATCCGGCCGCGGCGAGGGCTCCGAGAACGTCTGGACCGGTCCAGCCCACGCTCGGGTGAGCGGCCACCCCGGCCGGTTTGTCGACGACGACGATTTCCGTATCGTCATACACAATTCCCATCCCCGGGACCGGAGTGGGGACGATCGACGGTTCGGGCCGCTCCGCCCCGGTGACCAGCTCGACGTCGAGCACGTCGCCGGCGCGGACCCGGTCGGACTTCCCGACCAGCACACCATTGACCTGGACGTGCCCGGTGGCGGCGAGCTCGGCCGCCCGGGTGCGCGAGACCCCGAACAGGCGCGCCAGGGCGGCGTCGACCCGCTCCCCCTCCAGGCCCTCGGGCACGGGGAGCATCCGGGAGTCACTCACCGCCGGGCCGGGTCCCGTCGAGGGCGATGCCGCGCACACTGAGCAGCGCCACCAGGCACGCTGCGGTGACGATGGCGATATCGGCGACATTGCCGATGAAGACGCGGTAGTCGATGAAGTCGACGACATGCCCCCGGCCGAAACCGGGCTCTCGGAACAGCCGGTCGGTGAGATTGCCCAGCGCCCCGCCGAGGAGCAGCCCGAGCGCGACGGCCCAGCCCCGGCTGCCGATCCGCCGACTGGCCCGGACGATGACGACGAGGATGACGACGGCCAGGATCGTCAGGAGCCAGGTGCTGCCCGTTCCGATCGAGAAGGCCGCACCGGGGTTGCGGATGAGCCGCAGCGAGAGCAGGTCACCGAGCACGGGGACCCGGTGTCCGTCGGCGAGCGCCGACGCCGCCCACAGCTTGCTCCCGAGATCGGCGAGATATGACGTCACCGCGACCGCGACGAGGGCAGCCAGCAGCCCCTGGCGAGACCGCGGGGGTGCTGCCGGGACGTCCTGCGCGCTCAGTGGCGCTCCTGCTTCTGCTTGCATGTCACGCACAGGGTCGCACGCGGAGCGGCCTGGAGTCGAAACTTGCCGATCGGCTCACCGCAGGACTCGCAGATACCGTAGCCGCCCTGGTCCAGCCGCTCCATGGCGTGCCGGTTCTGCTCGAGCAGCAGGCGAGCGTTGTTGGCGACGGTCAGCTCCTGCTCCCGCTCGAACGCCTTGACCCCCGCATCGGCCGAGTCGTCGCCGGACTCTGCGCCGGCGTCATCGATGAGCGCGGCGATATCGTCCTCGACGATGCTGATCTCTCGCTCGAGCCCATGGATGTCCCGGGCCAGGACCGCCTGGATCTCGGCGACCTCCTCGGAGGTCCATGGCTCCTCGTCCGGGCGGACCGGCAGGACCTGGTGGGCTGCCGGGGCGGACCCCGCTGACTTGCGCGCTGCCATGGTGGACCCCTTGTGTTGGCGTTCGCTGCGGCGAAAGCCGGGAGCGATGCACGGGAGGATAGGCCACCTGGCAGTGGGTCTCAATCCCAACACCCGGTGTTCGGAGTCATCTCGGTCACAACGCAACGACGAGGGGCCCGGGTCGCGACCCGGGCCCCTCGCGCGTCGATGCCTCGGTCAGCCCTCGCCCCCCTCGGCGTCAGCCGCCGGGCTGGGGGTCTCGCCCACGTGGTCGAGGTCGGCAAGCTGCCCCTCGAGGTAGGAGCGCAGCTGCTTGCGGTAGTTACGCTCGAAGCCACGCAGCTCTTCGATCTGGTGCTCCAGGACGCCCTTCTGCTGCTCCAGCTCCTGGAGGATGGCGGCCTTCTTCTGCTGCGCCTCGGTGACCATTCCGGTGGACCGCTCACGCGCCTCGGTGATCATCTCCTCGCGGCGCGCGCCGGCCTGGGCGAGCATCTCGTCATGGCGGCTCTGGGCCGTCGAGACCAGCTCGTCGTGGCGGGACTGCGCCGTCCCGAGGAGCTCGTCGTGCTTGGCCTGGGCGGTGCCGATCAGCTCGTCGTGGCGGGACTGCGCCTCGGTGACCAGCTGGTCACGGATCTGCTCACCTCGAGCAACGTGCTCGTCGTGCAGCCGCTGGGCCAGCTCGATGACGCTGGCGGCGCTGCCTGCGACCGCCATCGACCCGGTGACTGGGCTCGGGTCCGCCACCGGCGCGCTGACGACCGGAGCGCTCACCGTCGCGGCCGCGGCCTCAGCGGCGGCGGCCTGGTGGGCGGCTGCCTCGGCAGCGGCCTGCTCGGCGGCCGCCTGAGCGGACGCAGCACGGTCCGAGGCCGCGCGCTCCGCCTCCTCGGCGGTCGCGACGGCGGAGGTGCTGCGCTGCTCGGCATCGCGCTCGGCGTTCTGAGCGCGCTCGGCAGCGGCCGCGACCCGTTGCTCGGCCTCGGTCTCGGCCTCGCTGACCCGGGCGCTGACCGTGGACAGCTGGTCCTCGGCGCTGCGGATCTGGTCCTGCAGCTCGGCCAACCGGGACGATGCCGCGTCGAGCTCGCCTTCGCCGACCGCGGGAGCCGCCGCAGCTGCCGGGAGGCCACGACCGGCCCGGCAGTCGTTGAGCTGCTGCAGGTAGTCGTCGCGCTGGGCGATGAGGGACCTCATCTCGGCGACGATCTCGTCGAGGAAGTCGTCGACCTCTCGCTCGTCATATCCCTTTCGGAACTGCGTGCTTTGGAACTGCTTGTTGAGGATGTCCTCGGGCGTCAGCGCCATTTTTCACCTCGACTTAACCGGACGGGTCGGGTCCACCGTAGCGAAGCGAGCCAAGAGTCCCAAGTGGAGGGTCTCCCGCGGACCTCCAACGGGCCTGCTTGAGCATGCCAACGGCTACCGCGCGAGGGCGCCGGTGACATTCATGAGCAGCGAGATCCCGAGTAACAGGACCAGCATGGACAGGTCGACACTGGCCCCACCGATCCGTAGCGGCGGGATGAGCCGACGGAGCAGCCGAACCGCCGGGTCGGTCACGGTGAACAGCGCCTCGGCGATGACGAGGACGACGCCACGCGGTCGCCAGTCCCGGCTGAAGACCTGCACCCACTCGATGACCAGGCGGCCGATGAGCGCGACGAAGTAGAGCCAGAGGAGAAAGTTCAGGACCGAGAACACGACCCCCATGACCGTGTCGGCTCAGCTCTGGTTGAAGAAGCCTCGGGTGCTGACCGGCGGGGCAGGCTCCTCGGCGGCGACCTCGACGTGGGCTGGGGAGAGCAGGAAGACCTTGCTCGTCACCCGCTCGATCGAGCCATGCAGGCCGAAGATGAGGCCGGCGGCGAAGTCGACGAGCCGCTTGGCGTCGGCGTCCTCCATGTCGGTGAGGTTCATGATGACCGGGACACCGTCGCGGAAGGCCTCCCCGATGGTCTTGGCCTCGTTGTAGGTCCGGGGGTGGATCGTCGTGATCCGGTTCAGGGTCGCGGCGGGCTCACGGACCACGTGGGCAACGGGCGTGCGGCGCAGCGGCGTGACGGCGGCGCCACGGTCCTCCTCCAGGTCGTAGCGGTCCTCGGAGGTGTCGAGGTCGTCATACCGCTCGTCGTCCTCCTCGGCGAACCCGAGGTAGACCATGGTCTTGCGAAGGGCACCAGCCATGGCGTCGCTCCCTGCTCATTGTCCGGCCGCGTCGCAACGCACGTTACAGAAGTGGCGAACGCGAACCGAGGATTGCGGTCCCGACACGCAGGTGTGTCGCGCCGTGCCGGACGGCGGCCTCAAGGTCCCCACTCATCCCCGCGCTGATCCAGCTCGCCTCGGGGTGATCCGCCCGCAGCTGCGCGGCGATCTGCGCAAGTCGGGCGAAGGCGGCGTCCGGGTCGGCATCCAGCGGTGCCACCGCCATCACCCCGCGCAAGGACAGCTCGGGGCAGGCCGCGATGGCGTCCGCGATGGCCGGGACGTCGCCTGGGTCGGCCCCGCCGCGGCCCGGGGCGTCGTCAAGGCTCACCTGGATGAGCGCGGCCGCGGTGCGCCCGTGCCTGGCCAGGCCCGCCGCGAGCGCGCGGACCAGCTTGGGTCGGTCCACCGCATGGACGACATCGGCGTATGCCGCCACCGCGGCCGCCTTGTTCGTCTGAAGCTGGCCGATCATGTGCCGGACCACCCGGGCCCCCTCGGCGTAGGCCTGCGCGAACTTCGGCGCCGCCTCCTGGTGCCGGTTCTCCCCGACGTCCCGCACGCCCAGCCCGGCGAGCTCGACGACGTCGGAGGCGGGGAAGGTCTTGGTGACAACGACGAGGGTGAGCTCAGCCCGGTCGCGCCCCGCTGCGGCACACGCCGCCGCGATGCGGGCCTCGGTGTCCATGAGGTTCGCGGCGAGCTCGTCACGGCGGGTCGGCATACGTCAATCCTCCTGCGACCCGGTGGCCGGGCCGAGCCGCACCACGCCGGCGAATCGGCCGGTCGGGGCGCCGCGGCGGTGCGAGTAGTAGCGGTCGTCCTCGCGGGTGCAGCCAGGGACCCAGGTCGTGGGCACCTCCAAGGCCACCAGCTGGTCGACCACGCCCGCCGCGATGTCGACAGCGGCGGTGCCGGTCCAGGACACGGCGTATGCCGCCGGGCTCACGGCGGCGGCCTGGGCCCGGAGCGAGTCCGGCACCTCGTAGCAGCGCGGGCAGATCGATGGACCGACGACGGCGCGCAGGTCAGTCGCCCCTGCGGAGCGGGCCGCCGCGACGACGGCGGGGACCACCCCGGCGACGAAGCCGGCGCGGCCGGCATGCGCCACTGCGCAGACGCCCGAGGCTGGGTCGGCGAGGAGGATGGGGACGCAGTCCGCAACAAGGACCGCCAGGGCCAGACCGCGGGCGGTCGTCACCATCGCGTCCGCGCACCGGCCGCCGTCGGCGGGTCCATGCACGCGCACGACGTCGGCACCATGCACCTGGTCCATGTGAACGAGGTGGTCCGTGGGCACCGCGAGCCGGGCGGCGAGCGCCCGCCGGTTGCTCAGGACCGTGGCCAGGTCGTCGCCGACGTGACCCCCGAGGTTGAAGCCGTCATACGGTGGCGCGCCGACGCCCGGGGCGCGTGAGGTGAACCCCCACTCGCCGCCCCCGGGGAGCGTCCCGTGCCAGCCGAACATGGACCTCCGCTGGGCCTACTTGAGGAAGTCGGGGACGTCGATATCGTCGCCCTCGTCGAAGGTCGACTCACGCGGCGGGCGGACCGGCTCAGGCACCGCTTGCGGCACGGGACCGGTGGGCTGGGCGGAGGCCGGCTGGTTCGACGCCGGCGCAGACTGAGCGACCGGAGCGGTCGACCGACCCGCGATGGTGCCCAGGGCCCGGTCGTCGGCCCGGGTCTTCGGGGTGCCTCCGTCGAAGCCGGCCGCGATGACAGTGACCCGGACCTCGTCACCGAGGGCGTCGTCGATGACGGTGCCGAAGATGATATTGGCCTCGGGGTGGGCGGCCTCCTGGACCAGTCGGGCCGCCTCGTTGATCTCGAACAGGCCGAGGTCGGAGCCGCCGGAGATGGACAGCAGCACACCGTGGGCGCCGTCGATGCTCGCCTCGAGCAGCGGCGAGGAGATCGCCAGCTCGGCTGCCTGGACCGCCCGGTCCTCACCACGGGCCGACCCGATCCCCATGAGGGCCGAGCCCGCGCCCTGCATGACCGACTTGACGTCGGCGAAGTCGAGGTTGATGACGCCCGGGGTGGTGATGAGGTCGGTGATGCCCTGGACACCGGAGAGGAGCACCTGGTCGGCGCTGCGGAAGGCGTCCATCATCGACACGCTGCGGTCGCTGATCGACAGCAGCCGGTCGTTCGGGATGACGATGAGGGTGTCGACCTCGTCGCGCAGCCCGGCGATGCCGGACTCGGCCTGGGTGGCCCGGCGCCGACCCTCGAAGGTGAACGGCCGGGTGACCACACCGATGGTCAGCGCGCCCAGCCCACGGGCGATCCGAGCCACGACCGGCGCCCCACCGGTCCCGGTGCCCCCGCCCTCACCGGCGGTGACGAAGACCATGTCGGCCCCCTTGAGGACCTCCTCGATCTCCTCGGCATGGTCCTCGGCGGCCCGCTTGCCGACCTCGGGGTCCGCGCCTGCGCCGAGCCCGCGGGTCAGCTCTCGACCGACATCGAGCTTGACGTCGGCATCGCTCATGAGCAGCGCCTGGGCGTCGGTGTTGATGGCGATGAACTCGACGCCCTTGAGCCCCACGTCGATCATCCGGTTGACGGCGTTGACGCCACCGCCGCCGATGCCGACGACCTTGATGACGGCCAGATAGTTCTGCGGTGTCGTTACCACGGTGAGGTGGCCTTTCTCGAGGTCCGGGATGGCGCTCACCG
>Ga0116188_1002936_pt1 | contig 12844 bp, 10 predicted proteins | sample AD_JPNTR2_MetaG_FD_89807 | JGI IMG/M metagenome (GOLD analysis project Ga0116188, IMG submission 89807) | Active sludge microbial communities of municipal wastewater-treating anaerobic digesters from Japan - AD_JPNTR2_MetaG | ecosystem: Engineered > Bioreactor > Anaerobic > Digestate | place...
TGTGAGCCCCATTCCAAACATTATTATACCAAGAAAAAGAGGGATGTGCTTAACAAGAGGTTTAAAAACCTCCGGATAAAAAAGTCCCAAAAGAGAAAAAATTACAACCCATAATATAAAAAATCTCTCGATGATAGATGTTAAAAATTTCATAAAATTTCCTTTCTGTTTAAAATCAAAATCCTTTTAATTCCTGTCAGTATCTAACACCCAGACCAGCAAAAAAGTCATAGCTTTTTTGACTTAAATCTATGGCCATCTCAAAATTATTTTTATGGCTTTCCATTGTCCCATTCATATTATTCCAGTTTACACCTGCAAAGATCTCTGCATCTCTTGATGCCTTCAATGTTATGGCAGTAGAAAAACGCAATAGAGAAAACTTCTCCTTTCCACTCATAGCGATTTCACCCGATTCAATATCTTGATTAAAGATCAAAAAAGAGACACCAGCTCCTAATAAAACTCTACGGTTTATATTCCAGAAAAGAGCCCCTGCAGATGCCAACCCATAATTCACCTTCAGTGTATTTTCATACTCATAGAGAGATGAAGTATCATCATCGCATTCCTTTACCTTGTGGCTGTAGGGCATTGAGGCGCCAATAGAAAAACTTACAGAAAAATTTTCTGCTGGCTTAATACTTATCCCTGCTGCGCCAGAGGGGCCCTCATCATTGAGGGAATATGATGATATATCTTTGTCATTTGAGGCTATTGTGTCTCTATATTTATACGAAGCTTCTTCAAATCCATATCTTCCACTTTTAATCATAAATCCAAAATCTATTAGATCCCCAGAATAAAAATAGCCAACCGAAAGTCCTGATGTAACAGAGTCTCTCTTCATCTCAACCTCTTTATGCTCATTTAGCATATCAACATGACTTTCCTTATTTACCGATGATGAAGCCATAAGGGATTCCCCCTGCAGGCCAATGGAATAGTGAGGCGATAGCCTGTAACTATAGGATAAATTGAATATTGTCCCAAAATTTTCTTTTTTTTCATGTGTACGAAAAGTAAGGCCTGATATGGGCTCATATAGAGTTATATCTGTGCTGCTTTTTTTCATCTGGCCATCATCACCTCTGGCAATACCAAAGCCAAAAGAACTCTTATCAGATTTATATACGGTTGATAAAAAAAAGGCCCCATCATATTCCTGGTCAGATTCAGCCTTTGAATTAAATTTTGTGCCAGATAGCACAACATCAGCCTCAATTTTTGACTCTGTAAGAGAATTATACATGTAAGCTACTCCTATTGAGCTACCCTTTCCAAAGGACATCAAAGCTGGATTTCTTATGGCATTAAAGGAACTCTCAGGAGCAACTGTGTTTATGTTGCTTATAAGTGCTTTTTCTGCAAGGAGATAGCCTGGAAAAAGCAAAATAAATGACAGTATATAAAAACTCAAAAATTTAAAACTTCTCATCTTTAACCTTTTTTGTGTAAAAATTTTATTATCCTAAAAAATTTATTTGACAAGAAATAATAACATAAATCTTTATGTTACCTCTTAATATAGAGAGATAATTCTATATCCCAGAAAAAAAAGTCAAAAAAAATTATAAAATATGAAATTTTTTTGAAAAAAATTAATAAAAGCTATTGACTATTTTAATGTTTTCTTATTAACTTATCATTAACACACACTTATACAGAAATAGTCCTCTATTTTTGTATAACTCAATCAAATCCTCATAAAAGAACCGGCAAACTTTAAGCAGCCCGCCCCGGGCTGTATTTTTTTTCTCTAAAGCCATGTAATTACTTTATTGACAGAGATATGGCAAAGTTTACTATAAGTAAAAATTTTTATACTTCTCATTTTTTTGTAAATTTTATAAAAAGATATAAATTTTTATCTATAGCCAAAAAAGAGAGGGTTTTATGAATCATGAATATACAAACAGAGAAGTGCTACTTATAAAAACCAGCTTCAGCTACATTGTATCTTTTGCTGTGACAATGGTAATAGCCTTAGCTTTTTTGATTGCCAGCAATGTCAATATGAAGCAGGTAGCTCCAAACTTTGGAATAACCTTTCTTTGCCTGGCATTATCTTATGGTGTATATAAATCATATAAAAATAAAAAAAATCCCGCTCTTTTAATATGGATCCAAAGCATTATCTCTGTTGGAATGCCAATTATTGCAAAACTGCGCTATGCTCATGAATTTGGCTGGACCTTTATGCTACAGTCTTATAATTCATCAGCTATGCTGCTTATTATGATCTTTCTCACTTCCCTTTTTCTCAATCCCAGACTTCTCTTTATAATGTCCTCTCTTGCAATATCTATATGGTCTATACTTGTTTATATAGCAATAACCCACGGTGCCGAATATTCCATAAATGCCTTTGCTGATGGTAAAATTTACAATGGAGTTGTGCTCCTTAGAGAAATTTTCTTTCTCTTTATGGCTGCACTGCTCTGCGCTATCGCATACAGATGGGTAATAATCATCAACCAGTATGTTGAGAAAACTACAAAGCAAAACGATGAGATTCGTAAACGCATGCTTCAAATGCAGGAAATAAATAACGCAATTAAAGAACAAAGCAGCACACTTTTTAGTGAGGTGGAATCTCAAAATAATCTTATCTCAAAATTTAATGATAAGATGCAAAGTCAGGCTGCTACATTTGAAGAGATATCAGCAACACTGGAAGAGCTCAGGGGTGCAGCTGAAAGTATTCATAATTCCACTATTGAGCAAATTGACGGCAACGTGCGCATGGATGAAATAATAGATGATTTTAAAAACATAAAAAGCGAAACAAAGGGCAATCTTAACCAGACCTATACAGGGATGCAAAAACTCTCTGATAAAACAACAATTGCAAATGAAAAGCTCTCCGAGGTAGAAAGCGCCATAAACACAATTGCCGAACAGAGTGGCAAAATATCAGATACTGTTTCTATTATAATAGACATTGCAGATAAGATCAATCTTCTTTCTCTTAATGCAAGCATTGAGGCAGCAAGAGCTGGAGACCACGGAAAGGGTTTTGCAGTTGTTGCAGATGAAATAGGAAAATTAGCATTTCTCACCACAGAGAGCATAAAGGAAATTGAAAAGGTGCTTTCTATAAATAACTCCATAACCAAAAAGGGTGTAGATGTTATAAAGGATTCCTCTCTTGTAATAAAAGAGATGCTCAATGAAATGGCAGGCAGCACAGAGCATATAAAAATATTGCAAGACTCAATCATGGTTGAAGAAAAATATATAAATTCAATAATAAAGCAGATGGAGCAAAACATTTCCCTTGCAAAAGCAATAGGAGCAGGCACTGACGAACAAAAAAGCGCCCTTGAAAACACAAGCGATGCTCTGGAAAATCTCAATGCAATTGTAAGTGAAATGGTCTCTGAGATAAATGACCTTGCTCGCTCCTCAAAAACGATTTTTGCCAGTGCCAAGGATCTGGTGAAAACGGCAGAGGGAATATCATAACACTATATCATCTGTAAAAATCGCAGCAGATCGCTCCTTGTTATAATTCCGGTCATTTTGCCATCTTCCATTACAGGGAGATGGCCTATTCCATTGGCGAATAATATATTCTCAATCTCCCTCATTGTTATATCCGGACTACATGTTATGAGCTTTGTTTTCATGTTTGCCTTTACCGGGAGGGACATTTGATTTTTCTTTCTGCCATTCATTATATCTCTGAGGGTTAACATTCCAACTAAATCTCCTTTATCATTTACCACCGGAGCACCTGATATATTTTTCTCTTCGAAAAAAACCGAAGCCTCCAGAAGAGACCAGTTTTCATTTATTGTTACTACATTGCTGGTCATTATATCCTTTGCTGTTATTGCCTTTTCAAGGTTCAATGTCAAAAATTCAAGAAGTCTGCGAAAGACCTCCCTGCCCTCTTCTTTTTTTACAAGAGCTGATGCTGCTTTTGGATGCCCTCCTCCTCCAAAGGGCTTAAGTATTTCAATAAGATCTATGTTATTTTTTCTACTTCTGCCTATTATTACTGTGCTCTGAGGCTTCTCAAAGTGAAACACCCCAAAGATAGCATCTGGATTTTCTATATTAAAAATCTCCTCTATCACTGCAGCAAGGCCAGCTGCCTGCTTCTCCATTGCATAGTAGCTAAAGATTATCTGATGCCCCTTAATATTTTGCCACACAAGGGTATTCATAATTTCATGGAAAAGTGAAAGTTGATATTCCTCCCTAAAGGACTTAATAAAATTATTTACCAGTTTAATATCTGCTCCAAACTTCAAAAAATAAGAGGCCACAGCAAAATCACTATCGCTTACATTATCATGTGTAAAGTTTCCAGTATCAGAGAAAACAGCAGTAAGAGCTATTGTGGCATCCTTATCAGAAATTGCTATATTATTTTCCATGAGCTTTAAACCAAGCATAGTTGTATTTGAACCATAGCTACCCTGATGAATTATAGCCTCTGGGAAATCGCTTTCCTCTGCAATATGATGATCATAAATCTCTATTTTTGTTTGACTACTGTCAAATAGATCAAAATACTCTTTGACCCTTGAAAAGGATCTTGTATCTACAATAACAACGTCTGTTATATTTTCTTTTTTGAGTTCATCGCTATGAACAAAACCGAGATGATATTGATACAAATTGTATAAATTCCTTGCTGAAGGGTGTATAAGATTACTCATAACAGGAACAAAATCTGGATGTAAATATCTTGCCAGAACCATTGATCCTATACAGTCCAGATCCATATTTGTATGGCCAACAATTATCTTCATAAAGACCTTCTCTTTGTTTAATGATTACTATAAAAATTACCTACTTGAAAATATAGTGCCACAGTCAGAATAAACTCAAAAAGACCTTACTTATCCATAAATTTTTAAAAAATGTTCAGTATTTATTCCTTAGCTTCTTTTAAAATAAAAATACTCTATTATATCCGTTGCCGAAGGCCTCAGGGATAATATTTTCTTGATTTTACAATAAAAATTATATTTAAGAATAATTACTAAAAAATCATATATATTTTTTGACATATTTTTACTATAGTATATTTGTAATACAATTAGTTACAAAGTAAAGGATGCTATGATCATTGATTTTCACACCCACATATTCCCTGAAGAAATCTGCTTAAATAGAGAAAACTTCTTTTCAGATAGTTCATTTCGTTTACTATATGACGATCGTAATAGCACCTTAGCCTCATATTCTCAGCTTTCGCAATATTTGCAAAGAGCTGAAATTTCTGGCGCTGTTGCCATGGCCTTTCCATGGGGAAGTGAATACCTCTGTAAGCTGCATAATGACTATATGTCAGATGTGGCCTCAAGGTATAAAAATATCTATCCCTTTGGAATTTTACCAAGGGGAAAAATAAGATCTATTTTTGCCATGGCCGAAAGCATTAAAAAGTCAAAACTCTATGGCATTGGTGAAGTGGCATTATACGAAGATGGCTTAACTGATAATAATCTAAAATATCTCCACAGGGTTTTTGAGGCAGCGGAGTATTTCAATTTGCCTCTATGTATTCACCTTAATGAGCCCCTGGGGCATAGCTATAAGGGCAAATATATAACCCCCTTTGAAAAAATTTATCACCTTATAAAAAATTTTCCTAAGACAACTGTTATTCTCTCCCACTGGGGAGGAGGGATTCTCTTTTATGAGCTTATGCCAGAGGTAAAGGAGTGCTTTCAAAAAGTTTATTACGACACAGCAGCAAGCCCTTTTATTTATAACGATGAAATATATTCAATCTCCATAAAAATTGTGGGTCACAAAAAAATACTCTTTGGAACAGACTTCCCTTTATTGAGTGAAAAAAGATACCTACCACCAATTTATAAGACAGGAGAAGAATTTTTCTCTGATATCTTAGGGAATAATTGTGCAGAGATTTTAAACTTAAAAATTTAGATCCATTGCAGTGAGCTTGCTTTAAATATCATATATACCTTTTTACCTGGAATAATTTTCATCCTTTCTGCAGATCTCTCAGTTATAAAGGCTACAAAGACCTTACCACTGCAATCAAGCTCTAACCTTATTCTTCCTCCCTGTAGATCCTCACTTAAAAGTTTTACTCTGGCAGGCAAAACATTCACTGCAGAAATATCCCTTACCTTTTTCAGGGAAATCATAATTTCCTCCGGGAAAAGTATTGCAGAGGAATCAGTTGAGGGTGGTTTTGTTGCAAAAATTTTTTCCCCTTGAGGCAAAGTTGATACCCAGAGATTATCTCTGACTTCATTCCAGGGTCCATGAATTATGTTGCTGTTGCCCTCCCCTATAATTTTTCCTGAGGAAAGCTTCCACATGGAATCAGATATGCTTCCAAGCCATAGCATATCATGACTTGAGACAATTATTGTAGTAAAATGTATATCCCTGAGCCATTTAATTGCATTTGTAAGAGCTATGGAGCTCTCAGAATCTATACTGGCTGTAGGCTCATCCAAAAGAAGTACCTCTGGCTTCAGAACAATTCGCGAGGCAAAGGCAACCCTTTTGACCTCCCCTCCAGAAAGCTCATACCACTTTCTTTTTAAAAAAGAAGAAGAAATGTTAACTATCTCAAGAGCCTCTGTGACTTTTTTCTTCAGATTTTCTCTATCATTATTCACCTTTAGCCCATAGGCAACATTATCAAATACGCTTCTCTTAAGCAGATATGGATCCTGTTGCAAGAGAGTGGCCTTTACACCATAGGGCCTTGTTCCATAAAAAGTTACACTACCGGACTGTGGCTTTTCCAGAAAAGCAAGGAGCCTTAAAAGGGTGCTCTTGCCACTTCCATTTGGACCTGAAAATCCGCTAACACAATTTCTATGTATTTCCAATTGTGGGATTGTAAGGGAAAAGGAGCCATAGCCATGAGTAAGATTTTCTATTTTATACAATATGCTCTCCACCTATAGCCTCTTTCTAAGTATGATAAGTATACCATTTACAAAAAAACCAATCAAAAGCAAAGTGACGCCCAGAGCTATTGATAAGCCAAAGTCCCCTTTGCCAGTTTCAAGGGCAATTGCTGTTGTGATGGTCCTTGTATGCCATCTTATGTTGCCACCTATCATCATAGAAACGCCAACCTCAGAGATTACTCTCCCATAGGCAATTGCTGCTGCTGTCATAAGTGCAAAACGAGACTCATATAAGGTGCCAAGCAAAATTTGCCATTTACCAGCACCCAGTGTTATTAATGTATTGCGCAATCTCTCATCAAGCCCTTCAACCGCAGTAGATGTAAGAGATATTACTATGGGCAAAATAAGAATTACCTGACCTATAACAATACCACTTTTTGTAAACAACAAACCAAAGTGACCGAGGGGACCATTTCTTGTTAAAAAGGCATAAACAAGAAGCCCAACAACTACAGTTGGCAGAGCAAGCAATGTGTCAACAACAGCCTTAATAAATCTTTTAGCTGGAAAATTAAAATATCCAAGGGCAAATCCCGCAGGAAGACCAATAATGATAGAGATTAAAATCGAAGCAGAGGATACCTGAATTGTAATGAATATAATATTGTATAGATCGCTATCACCAGAAAGCAAAAGGCTCCATGCGATTTTAAATCCTTCTACAATATATTCCATTTATTCCCTTCGAAATACTTTTATCTGAAATTAATATTTTGATCCATAAAAAAATTAAAGAGTGACCTATAATCTTAGCCACTCTTTAATAACTAAATGTTACAGATTAAAATGGAAGTCAAGATAAAAAGGCTTTAATCTTAAATCACTTTGCATTTGGGACAAAGAGCTTTTTGCCGTTAATCTTGTAGTCCCCTATGAATTTCTGAATCTTCGGGGAAGCCATCCACTTTATAAACTCTCTGGCTTTTTTATTATTTACATTGGGGCACTTGTCAGGATTTACCTCAATGGCGCTATATTGATTAAAATAGGCTTTATCTTTTTCAGATAATATTACCAGAGAGGGATTATTCTTCATGTTATGTTCATATTTTATATAGGTTGCCCTATCTGTGAGAGTATAGCCTGATTTTTCCTCTGCAATTGCAATAGTCTGCAACATGCCCTGACCTGTTTCAATATACCACTGCTCTCTTTCTGGCACAGAAAGACCTGCCTGTTTCCATAACTTCAATTCCAGCACATGCGTGCCAGATTTATCAGCTCTGCTTGCAAAAAAGACTTTTTTAGTTGCAATAAGCTTGAAGGCCTGAGCTGCATTTTTACCCTTAATACCAGCGGGATCATTCTTGGGTCCAATTATAATAAAGTCATTATACATAAGCTCGGACCTGTTTATGCCATATCCCTCTGCCATAAACTTTGCCTCAGAATCAGGATCATGAACCAAAACAACATCAGCATTGCAATCCCTTGCCAATTGGAGAGCCTTACCTGTTCCAACAGCAGTCCACCGAAGATCAATCCCCTTGTCCTTTTTTAATTCCACTGCCAGGACATCCAGCAGGCCTGTGTTATCAGCACTTGTAGTTGTTGCAAGCATAAGCACATTGCTATCCTTCCCCGTGGCAAGTAATGTGAGGGATAAAACAAAAACAATGGTCATAACTACTTTTGATCTCATAAACAACCTCAATTTTTTTATTTTATTATGTCAATATTGATATAATAAAATAAAAAGTCAATTGTTTTTTTATTTCCAAATTATAAATTAGTTCAATGATACCTGTAAAGCCCTTTTCAGATTCATGTATAATTAGAGATCACCCAGAGAAATCGAAAATTTAACTTGCAATAAAACTTCATCCTTTTTTAATAAGTATATACTTAGCACTTCTAAGATAGGGAATGATGAATATTACTAAAGTTTTTACTGAATTTTTTGAAAGCGAAAAAGCCGCTGGTCTTGTATTGATTTTTTGTGCTGCCTTTTCTTTATTCATATCTAATTCTGGACTGGCTGCATTGTATAATTCCCTTTGGAATATACAAATTGCCAACCACACAATTGCTCACTGGATTAATGATGGACTTATGACTATTTTTTTTCTTCTCATTGGTCTTGAATTGGAAAGAGAGATTTATATAGGTGAGCTCTCCAATATAAAGGAATCTTTACTACCAATTTTTGCAGCATTTGGTGGAGTTTTGTTCCCTGCAGGAATTTACTTATTTTTTAACCACGGAACAGACTTTAGCTCTGGTGCAGGCATACCAATGGCAACAGATATAGCCTTTGCTTTGGGAGTGCTCTCTTTACTTGGAGAGAGAGTGCCTTTTTCTCTAAAAATTTTTTTAACAGCGCTTGCTGTAATTGATGACCTTATTGCAATTCTAATTATTGCGATTTTTTATTCAAAAACTTTAATCCTTTCAGACCTATTTATATCTTTAGGAGTTTTTGCTTTGCTATTATTTTTTAATTTTTTTAGGATAAAAATACTGAGCTTATACCTACTTGGCGGAATTGCCATGTGGTTTTTCATGCTAAACTCTGGAATACATGCGACTGTTGCAGGTGTACTACTTGCCTTTGCTATCCCTTTTGACAGAGAGGATACAAAGTCTATTTCCTATAAGTTGCAACATCTCTTGCACAAGCCTGTTGCCTTTTTAGTACTCCCAATATTTGCTCTTGCAAATACAGCAATACATATTGATGGCAGCTTCTCTGATATTTTTGATAAAAGTTATTCCATAGGTATTGCCATGGGATTATTCGCTGGCAAGCCTCTTGGTATTTTTACTCTTAGTTTTATGGCTGTAAAATCTGGACTATGTAAACTGCCCAGTGATATTAATTGGAAAATGATACTTCATATAGGCTTTTTAGGAGGTATTGGCTTTACGATGTCAATTTTTATCACTCTACTTGCTTTTACTGATCAGGAAATAATTAACAATTCAAAACTCGTTATTATATCTTCATCTCTTATCTCTGCTATAGTAGGGTTTATGAGTCTTAAATTCTTTGCTATTAAAAATTGAATTTAAAGACTGAGTTATTTTGTAACAAAAAATCCTTACGGGTTAACTTATTTGATAAAATTAAATTTTGAGATTGAGATAATATGTACGAATTTGAAACAGGTCCAATAAGACCACCAAGTGAAGCTTATAGCATATTATTAAGAGTAACAAGAAACTGTCCATGGAATCAATGTGCCTTTTGCCCTGTATACAAAGGAGAAAAATTCTCCCTTAGAACAGTGGATGAAGTAAAAAAGGATATTGATTCAATTTATGAACTGTCAGCAATTATCTCAGAAAAGGTTATTTCCTCAGGCCATGGGAAAATCACACAATCTATATTCTCACGTCTCATCGATGAGGGTCTTCCACCATATCATCTACAGCAGGTAATATTCTGGATGCATTATGGAATGACATCTCTTTTCCTTCAAGATGCAGATGCCATGGTAATGAGATCTTCGGATCTTGCAGAGATTATACGATATGCAAAGTCCAAAATCCCATCAATTGAAAGGATAACATGCTATAGCCGCTCTAAAACATTAGTTGTTAAAAAACCAGAGGAGCTCAGGGAATTAAAAGAAGCTGGTTTAAATAGAATTCACATTGGCATGGAATCAGGTGCAGATAGCGTTCTAAAGCTTATAAAAAAAGGCGTCAAAGCTGAGGAGCATATCATGGCTGGTAAAAAAGTTGTTGAGGCTGGCTTTGAGCTATCAGAATACTTTATGCCTGGATTAGGTGGGAAAAGTTTAAGTCAGGAGCATGCCATTGAAACTGCACGGGTTCTCAATGAAATAAATCCTTCATTTATTCGCATAAGGACAACCACCCCTGTTCCAGGAACAGAACTTTACAAAATGATGGAGGAAGGCTCCTGGATTCCACTATCTGAGGTGGAAAAGGTGGAAGAAACAAAATTGATGATCTCTTCCCTCAATGGTATATCTTCATATATCCAGAGCGACCATGTAATGAACCTCATTGAAGATGCCAATGGAAAACTTCCAGAGGAAAGAGAATATATTCTTTCTCATTTTGATAAATTCCTTTCAATGGAACCTCTTGATCAGGAATGCTTTATCTCTGCAAGGAGAACTGGCTCCATAAGATTCTTAAGTGATTATAAAAGGACTCAAAATTTTATAAATCTCAGGGAAAAACTCATAAGCCTTTATGGAAGCGTAGAAAATGCAGCATTAAATCTCTCATCATCGACTTTATAAATTAAAAGGGGCTTTAAAGCCCCTTTTAATTTCTGCAAAAGTTTATTTAACTACTTAATTTTCTTTGCTACAATCTCAAGTTTATTGGGACGCGAAGATTTTACATCAATCTCAAAGCCCATATTTGAGGCTTTTGCAGTAAGCTCTTGTTCAAAGTCATTTGTCTTTCCTGCAAAGATAACCTCAAGCCTTGCAGCCTTGCCAACCCTACCCTTTTCAATAACCTGGCTGACTCCTCTTATTCTATTGGAAACCTGATCCCTGAAGTTTCTAAGTTCATTAGCATCAAGCCCTGCTATAAGCACCTTAATTTCTCTGGCATTTGCAGCTTTTACAAACTTATTTACTATAGTTTTCATGAAATCAGCAGCCTTAAATTTGCCATTTTCATCAGTTTTTCCTAATATTTGCTTCAAGGCATTCTCTATGGCTTTCTTTGAGGCTGTTTCATCTTCAATATGAAGACCAGGAGCCTGTTTGCTTGTGCTTGCAAGTATATCGCCAGTGTATACATCTATGGCTTTTATTCTTATAATGGCAGATCTGGACTTCATCTCTGTTGCACCAGCTCTCTTTAAGGTTTCTTCCCCCTGAGCCTTTGTTTCGGCTGTTCCTATGATAATAACCTCTGCACCTGCATCATCAAGAAGTAAATCCTGGACATCCTCAGAGACATTCCCTGTTACAGCCTTCTGCATCTTAGCCTTTTCTCTCTTCATAAGTTCCTGAGTCATTGCAGCGTCAACAAATTGAAAACCAGAATTACCCATTATCTCCTGAATGAGCATCTCTGTTTCTGTAAATCCCGGCATATTCTCCTTGCCATTGAAGGTCTCTTTAATCAAAACCATGAATTTGGGCCTTCCATATCTGTTGAGTGCATCCTCAATGGCATCTTCTACAACAGAAGGCTCAACAGTCCCCTCTATTGTTACAAAATACTCAGTTCCCTCCTGCCACTGCTTGATAATTTTAATATTCTTTACAAGCCCATAGGACTTAGCCTCTACAATATTTGCAACAAGCTCATAATCCTCCATTATGCTTGTGCCAGAAACAGTCTCACCAAGAATCTTCCTAACCAACTTTGCTTTTGCATCGTCAAGAGCTCTGTCTCTTGCAAGAGCTGTGTCATTATCAAAAATAGTGGCATACCCTGTCTCCTGACCTCTGTTTTGTACTGTTTGCTTTTGAGAAGATTTTTCGCTATCTTCTTTTACAGTTTTGCCTCCTCCACAGGAAACAAAAAATGCCAGCAAAATTAAAGATAATAGCGTTACAATAAATTTTTTCATATACTGACTCCTTTTATTTGCCAAAATAAACCCAAGAAAAGGTTTCTTTTGTATTTAATTATGATATTTTCTTATCAAAGAGTCAATTTTTTTTTATTTTTTACTTCAAAATAGTGTAATAATAAAATTTATAGATGACTAATTCAACGGCACTTGCTTAACTATAAATAATTCTTAAATTCTTTGCATTCAAAAAAGGAGTATCCCCTTGAGCGAAGATAAAAACTTTTTGCAGACAATCAAGTTAGATATAAGTCGCAACTTCAAAATGGATTTCTATGAGAGAAGGGCCTTCTATAGAATACTTGGTCTTTCCCGATCCCCTCAGGCTCTTGAAATTCTCAGAAAGGAACTGGAAAGAGGAGGCCAGCTGAGACTTAACTGTTTGAAAGTTTTGGCTTCCTTTGAA
>Ga0116188_1002938_pt1 | contig 12839 bp, 9 predicted proteins | sample AD_JPNTR2_MetaG_FD_89807 | JGI IMG/M metagenome (GOLD analysis project Ga0116188, IMG submission 89807) | Active sludge microbial communities of municipal wastewater-treating anaerobic digesters from Japan - AD_JPNTR2_MetaG | ecosystem: Engineered > Bioreactor > Anaerobic > Digestate | place...
CCTTTCAATTATGATGGCTGCCAGAAACCCCGATGGTGAGCGCGCTGCTGCCAGAGCACACAGGCTGTGTGGGCGCGAAGAGTGGCATCTCCGGGCGCCGTTCAAGATGAAGCGGCAAACGGCACGGCGCAGCCGTCCGAAGGTTTCGACGCAGAGACATAACCCTCAGCAGAAAGGCATTATGACAACAATCAGGGCACTCATTCACACCATTACCGCCGCCGTGTTGGGCTTAACCATGGCCACCGCGGCCGCCCAGGAACTCACCCCGGTGGAACAACTGGGCAAGGCGCTGTTCTTCGATCCCAACCTCTCCACCCCGCCGGGCCAATCCTGCGCGGTTTGCCATGCGCCCGAAACAGGATTCACGGGACCGGACTCCATCATAAACGCCGGGCCGGCGGTGTATCCCGGCGCAATCCATGTGCGGGCCGGAAATCGCAAACCACCCACCGCCGCCTATGGCGGGGACAGTCCGGTGTTGTGGTTTGATGATCTCGAGGGACTGTGGCTGGGTGGCATGTTTTGGGATGGCCGCGCCACCGGCTGGACGCTGGGCGATCCGCTGGCCGAGCAAGCCATGGGGCCCTTTCTCAATCCCTTGGAGCAAAATGTCCCCAACATGCGGTTGGTGATTATTGCCGTGGCCAAAAGCGCTTATGCTCCACTTTTCGAGGAAGTCTGGGGGCCGGGCTCGTTGGACTTCAAGAAGGACGTGTACGGCACCTACGTGCGCATCGCCCGCTCCATTTCGGCGTACGAAAAGTCAAAGGAAGTGAACCCCTTCAGCTCGAAATATGATTATTTCCTGAAAGGGCAAGCGACCCTGACCGCCCAGGAGGCTTGGGGGCTCGAGCTGTTCCAAGGCAAGGCCATGTGCTCTGCCTGCCATATCAGTGAACCGGGACCCAATGGCGAACCGCCGCTGTTCACCGATTTCAGTTATGACAACCTGGGCATCCCCCGGAACCCGCTCAACCCCTTCTATTCCGCAACGCGGAACTTTAATCCGGACGGCTCGAATTGGATTGACCCGGGACTCGGGGGCTTCCTCAAGAGCGCTGGCTACCCCGAAGAGGTGTACATGGCCGAGTGGGGCAAACACAAGGTGCCCACGCTCCGCAATGTGGACAAACGGCCTTATCCGGAATTCGTCAAGGCGTTTGGCCATAACGGCTTCTTCAAGAGCCTCGAAGAAATCACGCACTTCTACAATACGCGGGACGTCGAAATGTGGCCTCCTCCCGAGGTTCCTGAAAACGTGAACACCGACGAGCTGGGCAATCTCGGTCTCACCCCCGAGGAAGAAGCCGCCATCGTCGCGTTCATGAAGACGCTCACCGATGGGTACGAGCCCTAGCCGCCCGCACAATGACCATTAAGACAGCGGCACCCCGCCGGCGGGGTGCCGCTTCTTAATGCGCGGAAGTGAGTTGCGACCTACCGCTTCGGATTCACGATCTCGGGCATCTTGAAGATCGGCAGGAACATGCAAATCACCATGCCCCCCACCACCACTCCCAGGAATACAATCAAAATCGGCTCAATCAGCGAAGTCAGGCCGGACAAGGTCGTTTCGATCTCCTCGTCCAGGAAATCCGCAACCCGCTCCAGCATGTTGTCTATTTTGCCGGTCTGCTCCCCGGCGGTGATCATGCGAATGATCATGCTGGGAAACACCGGATGCTTGGCCAGGGAGGCGGAAATGCTCTCCCCTCGCTCAATGTCCACGGCCGCGCTCTTGATGGCTTTCTCCATCACCACGTTCCCGACAGTCTGAGAAACAATGTTTAAGACCTCGAGAATCGGCACACCGCTGCGAACCAGCGACGCCAGCGTGCGGGTGAAGCGGGCCAGACAGATTTTGTGGGCAATCACTCCAAAGATAGGCATTCTGATGCGGTAGGAGTCCCAAAGGTTGCGCCCGAAAGGCGTTTTGATGAAGTAGAACCAGCCGTAAACGATGGCACCACCGGCGACAAGGATCAGCAAGATGTATTTCTTTACTATTTCGCTCAGGTTAATCAAGAACTGTGTTGGCCCCGGCAACTCCGCCCCGAAACTATCGAAAATCTCCCCGAAAACGGGCACGACCTTTACCAGCAGGAAAATGGTGATCAGAATCGCCACGACCGTGACGACGGTGGGGTACATCATGGCAGACTTGACCTTCTTTCTGAGGCGGGCGCTGTTCTCGAGATAGGTCGCCAGACGGGCCAGAATTTCAGCCAGCAGACCGCCTTTTTCGCCGGCGGCCACCATGCACACATACAAGCGGCTAAAAGCCTTGGGGTGTTTCTGAAGTGCTTCAGAAAAGCTGTCGCCAGCCTCGACGCGCGCACAGACGTCTTTGATGACGTCACGCATTACTTTATTGGTGGTTTGCTCGGCCAGGGCCTGCAGGGATTGGACCATTGCCAGACCCGCATCAATCATCGTGGCCAGTTGGCGGGTGAAGACAACCAAGTCCGCCAAGGCGACTCGGCCGCCACTGGTCCTGCCCTTCTTGCCAACTTTTTCCTGAATGGAAACGACCAGCAGATTCCGGTTCAGGAGGGCTGCAATGGCTGCCTGTTCCGAAGCCGCTTCCACCGAACTGGTGATCTGCCGTCCGGAGCCGCTTTCCCGCGCTACATAAACAAAAGAGGCCATATCACAACTGAGTTTGCCGGTACCCGCAACGGCATGTCGCGTGCCCAAGCTTGGTTATCCAGAAAGGATTACGCATTGATAGCCCCCTCCGGCAGCAGTCTTTGTTCCATCATGCCCCCGTCCTTGGGTTTTTACCGCAAGCTATTACCCTTTAGAAGCTTGTGATGAATCTGTGGGGAGCAATGCCCGGCAGATGCCTGCAGGCATTCGGAAAAACCACTGGGGTTTGCCTGCCAAGCCGGCTTTCCACAGGCGGCGCAAGGGCTTATATGCCCAAAGCTTATACAGGGATTGCACAGAAACGGGAAAAAAAACTAGTTGTCAAACTTCCGCCATTCGCCTATTAGTAACCTCAATTGCACCGGTTTTGGTGCGAGGGCAAACTGGTTTTGTCCTCATCAGATGCATAACAGAATAGTGAGCAAGTAAGCAAAAAGATCGGAGGAACTATGAAGTTTAACAAATGGACTGTGGGTCTGGCCGCCGTGGGGCTGGTCAGCCTGGCATCCGCTGCCAAAGCCGAGGAGAAGGCGAACATGGTGCAAACCGCGCTTTCTTCGACGACTATCAGCGGCTATGTGGATACGTCGGCCCAATGGAACTTTGGGACGGGCAATGAGAACCTTCCGCCCTACAAGTTTGGCGGGTCCAGCAAAGCTGACGGCTTCAATCTGAATGTCGTTCAACTGCGCGTCGAAAGAGCCTTGGACGAGTCGGAATGGGCTGCCGGCTATCGCGTGGACCTCTGGGCGGGGCCTGATGCCAACACCCTCAATACTTGGTCAACCCTTGCTGACGGCACCGCTGATTTCGCGATCCGCCAGGCTTATGTGGCCCTGCGCACCCCGGTGGGCAATGGCATTGACTGGAAAGTCGGTGTTTTCGACAGCGTGTTGGGCTACGAATCGGTGGAATCGCCGAACAATCCCAACTTCACCCGTTCTTACGGCCATTCCATTGAGCCGCAAACCCATACGGGCGTTTTGGGAACCTACCAGTTCAGCGACCTGATCCGGGCCTCGGCTGGCGTTGCCAACACCTATGGGCCGTGGATCAACGATCGCGCGTGGGACACCAAGGCCGAATCTTACAAGACTTACATGGGTTCCCTCGCCTTGACCGCTCCGGACGAGTTCGGTTTCCTGGCGGGCTCGACCCTGTATGCAGGAATCGTCAACGGGTTCAGCAGCGGTCTGCAGGAGAACGCCACCAGCTATTACGTGGGTGCCACGCTGGCGACTCCCGTCACGGGCCTCCGGCTGGGCGGCGCCTTGGACGTGCTGGACGTGCATCATGAGGGTGGCGAAACCTGGTCCGTGGCCGGCTATGCCTCCTTCCAAGCCACCGAGAAGCTCAGCTTCCATGGCCGTGCCGAGTACCTGAAGGACCGGGCGACCAGCAGATCCTGGGTTTGGACTCCGACAAGATTCTGGGCGTCACTGCCACGGCCCAGTATGACCTGTGGGAAAACGTTCTCAGCCGTCTCGAACTGCGCTGGGATCACTCCCTCAGTGGCAACGAAACGTTCGGGGCCGACGAGTTCGGCGATCCCGATCGTAAGAACGCCTGGATGCTGGCGGGCAACATCGTTTACAAGTTCTAAACTGCCTCCGCAGTCAAACCCCTTCCACGTCCGTGGAAGGGGTTTTTTTTACGCTCACTCCCACCCAAAACGCCGTTGGCGATTTTTATACAGGAAGAACAAAATACGCCCGACACGGTCCAAAATTCTAATCCACAGAATTCCTGCAAAATCCTTCTTACAAGGAACTTGCGACATCAATAAAAAGTGGCATCGGATTTGTTATTGCGCCGAGCCAGACGTGTTTGAAACAGTCTCAATGATGGCAAAGAATTAAACGGCTAAAACTAGCAATACCAAAACCATTATGAAAATGAATCCATGGACAACGGCTCTCGTCGGTGCCGGGCTGGTAAGTCTCCCAGCGATGGCAATTGCCGAGGAGAGCCACAACGCGGTCTTGACTGCGCTTTCAGCCACAACGCTAAGCGGCTATGTGGACACTTCGGCCCAGTGGAACTTGGGCAGTGGCAACGGGTTTACACCCAATTACGTTTACAGCAACGGCAAGGCGGATGGATTCAACCTGAATGTCGTGAAGCTCGTTGTGGAGAGACCGGTTGCTGAAAGCGACGCGTGGGGTGCAGGCTACAAAGTTGACCTGTGGGCTGGTCCAGACGCCAATGTGATTGGCACTCGGTCTGTCCTGGCCGACGGAGCCGGCGATTTCGCTGTCAAACAGGCTTACGTCGCCCTCCGCGCTCCCGTCGGCAATGGATTGAATTTCAAAGTCGGCACTTGGGACACCATTGTCGGATATGAAGTCTCGGATGCCCCTTCCAACCCCAACTTCACCCGTTCGTACGGCTACTCCATCGAACCGGTGGCCCATACGGGAGTCCTGGCGAGTTATGAATTCTGCTCCGCCTTCAGTGCCAGCGTGGGGGTTGCCAACACCTTCGGCCCCAGCATCAATGAGCGCGCCTTCCCCACCAAGGCCGAATCCTACAAAACCTACATTGGGGCCCTGACTCTGACTGCGCCCGAGGACTGGGGTTTCCTGGCAGGTTCGACGCTCTCCGGCGGCGTGTGTAACGGGCTGGGCAGCGGCGGGGTGCAAACTCATTGGTACGTGGGCGCCGTGCTGAACACGCCGGTGGAAAAGCTGAAAGTCGGCGCGGCCTACGACTACTCGGGCATCAGCGAGCAGGACCTCGGCGGCCCCATCGAAGCCTCCTACGCCAACGCCATCGCCGGGTATGCCTCGTTCGCCCTGACGGAGAAGATGACGCTCTTCGGCCGTGGCGAATACACCACCAGCGATCAACCGCTCTTTGGCGCCACGAAGGTCTTTGCCGCCACCGCCACCCTCCAATATGACCTCTGGGCCAATGTGTTGAGCCGCCTCGAATTCCGCTGGGATCATGCCGCCGACGGCTCCAAGCCCTACGGCGACCCCGGCGAAACCAAGGGAAACAGCTACATTCTTCTGGCCAACATTGCCTACAAGTTCTGACGGTTAAAGTTCCTCCTCCGGCCCCTTCGCTTTCCGCGAAGGGGCCTTTTTCTTCGCGTTCCCCTTCCGGGGCCGGCCGGATCGAGCCCATGTTCCGCAAACATCGAATGGAGTTGTAGTTTGTATTGACTATTAGGAATTATGTGGTAAGATCATGATGTCCCTTATGGCCAGCGCGATCACCGAAAACACCTTCATCGTCTGGGGAGCGGACCGAACGGCTTATGGCCCGGTCGAACTCCCCACCCTGGTGGCCTGGGTGAAGGATGAGCGAGTGATGGCTGAGACGTGGGTTTTCGCCGTCAAAACCGACCTCTGGCAGCGGGCAGCCCAGGTCCCGGAATTGCAGATGTTTTTCGGCCGGGTTGCCGCCCCGGGGAACCCGATGGCGGTTTCCCCTCGAGGAATTTCTCCCGGGGCGTTGCGTCGCATCAAAGTCCTGGCCCCTTTATCCAACGAGCAACTGGAGCAATTCGCAGCCTTTGTGGAAGTTGAGCGAGTGCCCCAATGGACCCTGATTGTGCGCCAGGGCGATCCGGGTGACAGCATGTATTTCATTCTCGAGGGCGAACTGCGGGTCCGCCTGACCGTCCTGGGCAGGGAAACCATCCTTGCGACGCTCGGTCCCGGCGATTTTTTCGGCGATGGCTCTCTCTTTGACCATGGGCCGCGCTCGGCTGATGTGGTAGCCAATCAGGACAGCGTGGTCGTCCGGCTTTCGGCGTCAGCATTTGAACGCCTGAACCGGGAGGCGCCAGAGGTGGCCACCCCCTTTCTTCGTGCTCTGGGCAAAACCCTCACCGCCCGCATCCGCGCGGACAACAAGCGCATCAGCGATTCCGTCAAACTCAACCTGGAGAAGGAATAAACCTTCCGGCTAGGCTCGCCGGCGACCGGCTCAATCGCCCAGCAATTTCTTGAGCGTCTCGCGAGCCTTGTTTTCGCGGGACCGCTCCTCGACTGGAGGGGTATATTCGCGGCGGACCATGTCGAACCACTCGCAGTAATTGGCCAGGTGCTTCTCGGCCACAGGCTCGGCCCGGCGGTCCCGGCACTGCTGGGCCACCCGGGGATCGTAACTGACGCAATTGAGGCACACCTTCAAATCCGACCCGCACGTGTGGCAGGTTTCGGACCGGCCCGGGGAGCCCGGGAGTTTGTACTCCGTGCCGCATTTCCAACAATGTCGTGTGACGGCCATGCCTGGCAGCTTAGAACCAGCGCCCGCGGTGCGACAACGCTAAAACGGCGGCATCAGACGATGGCCGCATGGCGATCAAGCGCAGGCTGGCAGAGCGCAAGTCTCCAGCCGCGGCCGGTGAATCGCCGTCCGCCGATCACGCTGCCAGGGGCGATTCCTCGAGGTGCGGCTGCGGCGGCAACGCAGACAATGGTATGGCGGGATTGCGCTGGGCAAAAAACTCGCAGCTCCATTGATCGGGAAAGAGCACGACAGGATGGCCGGCCATGTCATAAGCCAGTCGCGCGCCGGTGGGTAGCTCGTTGGGGTCCGGGCGATCCCCGTTGCTCGTGCCGGCCCATCGCACGACTTTCCACGGGCCGGGTTCAAGTCTTGACTCAGCGCCGTATTCGGTCTGCATGCGGTATTGAACGACCTCGAACTGGAGCGGGCCCACGGCGCCCAGGAGCGGCACGCGCTGTGGGGCGTCGGGGAGTTGAAATGCCTGGACTACGCCTTCCTGCAGCAATTGATCCAGGCCTTCGCGAAACCGTTTGAACTGCGCCGTGCTCGGGCTTTGAAGCCAGGCGAAGCACTCCGGTGTAAAGCGCGGAATCTCGCGGTACACGAGAGACTCGTCCTCCGCCAGGGTGTCGCCAATCCGGAAATCGGTGTGGCCAACCAGCCCGACCACATCGCCGGGGTAGGCTTCGTCAACCGTCTCCCGGTCACGCCCAAACAACTTGTGCGAACTGGACAGCCGGACTTTGCGCCCGGTGCGGGTGTGGGTCACGGTCATGTCCCGCTCGAAGCGGCCGGAACAAATCCGCACGAAGGCCAGCCGGTCGCGATGTTTGGGGTCCATGTTGGCCTGGATCTTGAAAATGAATCCCGAGAATCCGGCCTCCGCCGGGGGCACGACCCGACCGCCCGCGGACCGCGGCCGCGGCGCCGGGGCCAGGTCCAGAAAAGCGTCCAGCAGCAATTGAACTCCGAAGTTGTTGACCGCGCTGCCGAAGAAAACCGGCGTCAGTTGACCCGCTAGAACCGCGGCGTGATCAAAGGCCGCGCCGGCGCCGTCCAGCATCGCAAGTTCCTCGACCGTGTGGGCGTACACTTCCGCAGAAAGCCGCTCGCGCACCGAGGCATCCGCCAGATCATGGACGGAGACCGGCGCCCGGTATTCCCCACCGGGCACGCGCTCGAAGAAGTGGACCCGCTTCTGCTGCCGGTCGAACAGCCCGCGGAAGTCCGGCCCGTCTCCCAGCGGCCAGTTGATGGGGCAGGCCCCGATCCCCAGGACGCGCTCAAGCTCATCCAGCAACGCCAGCGGATCCCGGGCCGGGCGATCCAGCTTGTTCATGAAAGTAAAGATCGGAATCCCGCGCTGGCGACAGACTTCGAACAGCTTCCGCGTCTGGCTTTCGATGCCTTTGCCGGCGTCAATCACCATCACCGCCGCGTCCACCGCCGTCAGCACCCGGTAGGTGTCCTCCGAAAAGTCCTTGTGGCCGGGAGTGTCCAGCAGGTTCACGCAAAAGCCCCGATACTCGAATTGCAACACGGTCGAGCTCACCGAAATCCCGCGCTGCCGCTCCAGTTCCATCCAGTCAGAGGTCGTCGCGCGCTGATTCTTTCGGGCCGTCACCGAACCGGCCAACTGGACCGCTCCGCCATAGAGGAGAAACTTTTCGGTCAAGGTGGTCTTGCCCGCGTCCGGATGCGAAATGATCGCAAAGGTGCGGCGGCGTGTGATTTCATCGGCTATTTTGGACATATACATGAACACTATGAGGAAAAGGCTGCGGGAAGGGCAGGCTGGAAAGCCCGAGCCGGAAGCGGGACGGGCTCGGCGACTCCGAATCAGCGGGCTGCTCTAGGGTGGCGTGGGCAGATCGCGCCCGCCCGCGCCGCCACCCGTGAGGTGACGCGGCCGGTCCCGGCGACGTTCTGCCATTGCATCCATCAGGCAGCATAATAAGTGAGAACCCCCTTTCTGTAAAGGCCGCTAAAACTCCGGGCCGGGCAGAAGGCGGCTTTTGCGCGCCGCTGCCGTGCCTGCTCCGGTGGAGGCGCAGCAGTTCACCCTTGCGGCGTGAGCTCAACACTTTGAGTTTCGCCAGCGGGGGTCACGAACCATCCCTTCCCCATGCGCGATAATGGGGATTGGGCTTGTGGAGCGTGAGGACGCCGATTAGAGTGCTTCCGGCTGGAATAGCGAAGTATTGCATGATCGAACTGATACAGTTTCCCTGGAGTCCCTTTTGCATTGTCCAACGGGAAATACTGAGATTTGCGGAGGTTCCATTCAAGGTAACCAATATTCCGCCGGACGACCGGAGCCGGGTCTGGCGGCTGACGCGGCAGCGATATTACGGGGTGCCCATTCTCCGGGAGGGGCGGACGGTGGTGTTTGAGGTGAGCGAGGATTCACAGGTTGAGGCAAAGTATTTGGATACGAAATTCAAGCTGGGGTTGTTCCCCTGGCGTTTGGAGGGCGTGCAAAGCATCCTGTGGCGGTATATTGAGAATGAGATTGAGGGGCTGACGTTTCGACTGAACGACATTTACTGGCGCGAGTTTGTGCCGCCCGCCCGGCAGTTGGCGTTCTTGCGACACAAGGAACGCAAGTTTGGCCGGGGTTGCCTGGAGGCGTGGGCGGCGCAGCGGCAGACCTTGCTGAGTCAGTTGACGGAGAAGTTGCTGCCCTTCGAGGAGATGCTCCTTGGCCAGCCCTACCTGTTGGACTCCCGGCCGCGTTTTGTGGACTTTGATTTGTATGGGATGCTCGGGAATTTCCTGTTCTCGGGCTATTACCGTCTGCCGGCGGCGCACAGCCGTCTGAAGGCATGGCACGCGCGGATGAGCCGCGCCCAACTCCGTTCTTTTGCCCGTGAAGAAGAATTACATCCTTGATACGAATGTTCTGCTCCACGACCCCAATTCGCTGCTCAGCTTCAAGGACAACAACGTCCTGCTGCCCATCGAGGTCCTCGAGGAAATTGACCGATTCAAGCGGGAATCCAGTGAACTGGGGCAGAATGCGCGCTCGGTCTCCCGCATGTTGGACGGCTTTCGCGGCGCGGGGCGGTTGAGCGAGGGGGTGCCGCTGCCCAACGGGGGGCAGTTGCGGATCGTGGTCCAGAAGGGCGGCGCAGCGCAGCGCAACGGCCGGAGCGGGTTTGGCGCCGACTCGGTGGACAACCGGATTCTGTTGCTGGCCGCGGCCATCAAGAAGGCGCAGCCCAAAAACCAGACCATTCTCGTCAGCAAGGACATCAATCTGCGAATCAAGGCCGATGCCCTGGGTTTGCTGGCCGAGGATTACGAAACGGGCCGGGTGCTGATAACCGATCTTTACACCGGAATGATTGAGATCAGCGTCAGTCCGGAAAAAATGGCGGCATTCCGGGCCAACGGCGAGCTGGAGTTGAACGGCGGCACGCAGTACTTCCCCAATGAGTATTGCACGCTCATGGATGAAACCAACCCCAAGCGGACGGCTTTGACCAAAGTGGACGCCATCGGGACGCGGCTGATCCCGATCGTGGATTGCCGGGAGGGGATTTGGGGCATTCGCCCGCGCAATCGCGAGCAGCATTTTGCTTTCGACGCGCTGCTGGACGACCGGGTCAAGCTGGTCACCCTCATGGGCAAAGCCGGCACGGGGAAAACCCTGCTCGCCATGGCCGCAGGACTCAAGCGGACGGTCCTGGACCGCGAGTTTCGCCGGCTGGTGGTGGCCCGCCCCACCATTTCCATGGGCAAGGAACTGGGCTTTCTGCCCGGCTCGCTGGAGGAAAAACTGGCGCCATGGATGCAGCCCATTCATGACGCCCTGGAGATGCTCAGCGATTTGAACATGGGCCACGAGCACCGGCGCAGCGGCGACCTCATGCGCTCCGGCAGCATTGTCGTCGAGGCCTTGAGCTACATCCGGGGCCGGAGCATCGCCAACCAGTTCATGATTATTGACGAGGCGCAAAACCTGACCCCGCTCGAAGCCAAAACCATCATCACCCGCGTGGGCAATGGCACCAAGGTCGTTTTCACGGGCGACCCCTATCAGATTGACAATCCGTATGTGGATTCTTCCTCGAACGGTTTTAATTACATCGTGAGCCGCTTTCGCGACCAGGCCGTGGCCGCCCATATCGAACTTCAAAAAGGCGAGCGCTCCGAGCTGGCCGAACTGGCCGCCAACATCCTGTAAGCGCAACGACGGCGGGTGCAATCAGGGTGACCGTGGCATCTTCGCGATGTGTCTGCCAATGGCGGAAGCGGAGATTCATTCACGGAACGCCCAAGCCACTCCGTTCCTCAGGCAACGGTCCCACCCACGAGCGGCTTGTGTCGTTTCCTTTTCCGTACACTCTGCCATATTCCCCGGGTGCATTGCCGATTCATTTGTGTGACCGGCTCCGACACGGGGGCTGGCAAAACCGTGGTGGCGAGCCTGGTGACACGGTTCCTGCGGGCGCAAGGCCATGCGGTCGCCGCTTTCAAACCGGTTTGTTCCGGCGGCAGGGAAGACGCGGTCCGGCTGTGGGAAGCCGCGGGGAAAGTGCTGTCCCTGGACCAGGTCAATCCCTGGCATTTCCGCGCGCCGGTCGCCCCGGCGCTGGCGGCGCGGGAGTCCGTGCAAAGACTCGAGTGGCACAACCTGGTGGACCATATCCGCCGGACCAGCCGGGGCTTCAAAATCGTCATCGTGGAAGGCGCGGGCGGCCTGCTGAGCCCCATGACGGAACGAAATGACGGCCGTGACCTCATCGCGGCGTTGCGGGCTTCGGTTCTTGTGGTTGTGCCCAATCGCTTGGGCGCGGTGAATCAAGCCAGATTGGTCTTGGACGCCTTGCCCGCCACGGCGGTGCGGCGCACCGTCGTTGTATTGACCGCGCCGCCACTCAAGGACCTTGCGACACGCACCAACGCCGCCCTTCTCAGCACCTTTTTCCCAAGCGAGCGAATCACTCAACTACCACGTCTCAGACAACCTTTTCCCCAGCGAATCCCCCTCCGGCTGCGAAAACTCCTGCGGCAATTGCTCGAACCAATCGTTCCCGCATAGTCCACCGTCCCCCTGGCTGGGACGGGGGATCCTGCGGCTCGGTCACCCTGAGGACACGGGCCCGGCGCCGGCATTCCCGTTCTCAGGCCGGCTGGTTATTCCAGCGAGCGTTACCTGTGCTATCACGCCGCGCAGTGGCTGGCCCGCCAACCCGCCCGCGGGTGCCGCAAACATTGCGCTGCCGGGTGTTTAATGCCAATTTAAAGCCGCTACATGATGTTCCAGTCCTACTTTAGCCGCGGCGTGGCGCTGGGGGGCGTGTTTTGCGCCCTGTCCGGTCATTCCGCTCAAGTCATCGAGAGTGATATCTGTGTGTACGGCGCGACTTCGGGAGGAGTGGCCGCGGCGGTGGCCGCCGCGCGACTCGGGAAATCCGTGGCCTTGCTCTCCGAAAACCACCACCTGGGGGGAATGACGGCCAGTGGCTTGGGGGTCACGGACATCGGCCCCGGCAACAACACGGCCTACGTGGGCGGGATTGCCCGCGAGTTTTACCGTCGGGTGGGCCAACAATACGGGAGCACCAACCTGGTGATCTGGTTCGAGCCGCATGTGGCGGAGACGGTTTTCCGTGAAATGCTTCAGGAAACCTCCGTGGCGCTGTACACCAACCAGTTGATTGCGTCGGCCAGCCGGGACGGTCAGCGGCTCACCGCCCTTGTGACGGAGGACGGTTCGGTGTACCGCGCCAAAATGTATATTGACACCAGCTACGAGGGGGACCTGATGGCCGCAGCGGGGGTGACGTTCACGGTGGGACGCGAAGGCACCAACGTTTACGGAGAGTCCCTGGCGGGGATTCGCCCCCTGGGTGGCTCCTACAATTATGATCCGTACGTGGTGCCGGGCAACCCGGCCAGCGGGCTGCTGCCGTTCGTCCAGGCTCCCTCCGGGGGCA
>Ga0116188_1002940_pt1 | contig 12824 bp, 8 predicted proteins | sample AD_JPNTR2_MetaG_FD_89807 | JGI IMG/M metagenome (GOLD analysis project Ga0116188, IMG submission 89807) | Active sludge microbial communities of municipal wastewater-treating anaerobic digesters from Japan - AD_JPNTR2_MetaG | ecosystem: Engineered > Bioreactor > Anaerobic > Digestate | place...
ACAGTAAACTGAATGCTATTCTTCTTTGATCTTTACGTTTTTTTATTTATAAATCGGTCCGAAATTTTTGCATGCTCTGTAATCGGCTCCTTCTTTTTCCATTCCGAAAGCATTCCATGCCGAGGGGCGGAAGATACCGCTCTCTTCTACGTTGTGCATGCATACCGGTATGCGAAGGATCGAAGCCAGCGTGATCAAATCCAGACCGATATGGCCGTAACTGATGGCTCCGTGATTGGCACCCCAGTTGTTCATTACCGAATAAACATCCTTGAAAGCCCCCTTGCCTGTCAGACGTGGTGCAAACCATGTTGTCGGCCATGTTTTGTCGGTGCGCCTGTTGATGATGTCGTGCACTTCGGGGTCGAGATCTACTGTCCAACCTTCAGCCAATTGCAAAACGGGACCTAATCCGTCCACAATGTTCACGCGTGACATGGTTACAGGCATTCCTCCACGCGTCAGGAACGTGGAAGAAAATCCTCCTCCTCTAAAATAATCGCGATCTGCAGGTGACCAAGTAGTGGCTGCCAGACAGGCTTCCACTTCTTTTTGGGTGATGTTCCATGGTTCTTTCATGGCCGGTTGCCCGTTAAATGTCTGCCGACCGGTCCCATCAAGTGTGGTTGCTCCCGAATTGATGAGATGGATAATCCCATTGGCAGCTAATCCTGTAAGCTCTTTTCCGGTAACGCGTTTCACGGCTTGCGGGCTCCAATACGTGCGGACATCGGAAAAGATTTGTGCTTTGTTGGTAAGCAAATGATTGAACAGCATGGCAACTCCGTTTAGTGAATCGTTTTCCGTTGCCAGGAGATAGGCTTCGCGAATGCCGTTCCAGTCGAATGAGCTGTTTAAGATGGTTTCACTGAAATCGCCGTTTGGCAAGAAGTCCGTCCATTGACGTTGTCCTTGAAAGCCGGCCAGAATGGCATTGTGCCCGATGGCTTCTTCTTTGAATCCCATTTCTCTGAGCTTGGGATTGCCTTTCATGAGGTCGCGGATAATGATGGTCATTTTTACCACAAACTCCCAGTCTTTATCTTTTTCGGCACGACTTTTTTGTTTTTCAGGGCGATTATAATCCGTTCCTTCGTTTACCTTACAGTATTTTTCTGTCCAAGCCATTGCCTTTTCAAATTCTTCATGATCGTAAATACCCTCTTTCATGCGGCGGATGATTTCGGTAGAATCGACCGATTCGTTCCGCATACCCAGGTATTTCTGGAAGAAGTCGGGGTTGACAATAGATCCTGCGATGCCCATAGCTACGCTGCCGATGGAAAGATAGGATTTTCCTCTCATGGTGGCTGCTGCCTGAGCAGCACGGGCAAAACGAAGGATTTTTTCTGCCACGTCTTCAGGAATCGAATCATCGTTGATGTCTTGGACATCATGTCCGTAAATACCGAAGGCGGGTAAACCCTTTTGTGAATGAGCTGCCAGAACTGCCGCCAGATAAACGGCACCCGGGCGTTCTGTTCCGTTGAATCCCCACACGGCCTTCGGGTAATGTGGATTCATGTCCATTGTTTCTGTTCCATAACACCAGCTCGAAGTTACTGTGATAGTTGAGCCCACCCCTTCGCGTTCGAATTTTTCAGCACAAGCTGCACTTTCTCCCACGCGACCGATGGTGCTGTCGGCGATGATGCATTCAACAGGACTTCCGTCTCCGTTTTTCAGATTGGAACTAATAAGTTTGGCAACACCTTTTGCCAGGTTCATCGTTTTTTCCTCAAGGCTTTCCCTTACGCCTCCTTGACGCCCGTCTATCGTGGGGCGGATACCGATTTTAGGATACTTTCCCATTGCTGTTGTATTTTATTGAACATTAAAAATTTGGTTTGTGGCACACTGCAGAAACCGGGTATTGAAATTTGCTATTCTTCCCCGGAAGGCAACATATGTTTTTAATCAGACTGAATTTCTGCGGTATACATTGGTTGGCAAATAGCGTTGAATTTTTTCTCCTGTCAGAGCAAAATCTGCCGCAAGACTTCCCATCAGATCGAAATCGATGCTGATACTGCACACGCCATCTCCAATGACTTCGTAAAAAGGATTTTCGTTGTATGCGATCAGTCCGAAATCTTTCCCCATATTCATGTTATTTGACCTTGCCTGCTTCACGATTTTAACCACATCTGTTTGTTTGATGACAAGATAACAGTAATTCCGCTGAATTGGGGTTGTTTCTTTTATTTCGTCGAGGATTTCAAAGTCGAATCCATTGTCTTCGCAAAATCTCGAAAAAAAGATTTTGCTGCTCCGAGGATGTTTATGATGCTTGTTGAAAATAAATATCAGTTTTTGGTATCTCGACAATTCCTTTTTCAATGATTCGAGTGCACGATAGAAACTTTCGTCAAAGTCTTGGCATATGTATGCATAATTTTTTTTGTCAAATTTGCCGAAATCGAGCAACAACAGGCGATCGTTGTCAATTTTTTCCAGAACTTCGGAAAATTTTTCGTTGTCGTAATTCATTACGATATAGCGGTTATATTTTCCGGCTGCTTCATTGACAATCGTATTGAATAAACTTTCGTTGTATTGGTGAAACCATAAGTCTACCGTAAAACTTTCCGGAAGTTTTTTAATCAGACTGTTATATAACGCCTCTTTAAATGGTGTGTACTCGTCGAGCAACAGAAAAATATGGGTTGATCGGTTTAGTACATAATAATTTTTGCCTTGGATTGAATCGATTATTCCTTTATCTTTCAGCATCGTTAATGCTTTGAAAACCGTGTCGCGCGAAACATTGTATTTTTGGCTCAAAAAATTTATCGAAGGCAATTTTTCTCCAACTTTATATTCATTTACAGTTATGGATTGCCCGATATAATCGGCCAGCTGTTGAACTTTGGTGGTGCTATGATTGAATTTCAAACTCATGAAAAAACAATAACTGTGCTGAACTTATCTGAAATCAAAAATAGAGGGTTTAATTATAAATAAGAAATTATTTTGTATGTTTTGTAACATGATTTACATAGATACAAAAAACAACCGGCAACACACTTCACAGGGTTTTGCCGGTTTTGGAAAATCAAAAAGTCATATAAGAAATAGAACTAATCGGTTGGTTTTTTATTAATAGTATTCATTTGACGAAATCACAGGAATGCTTTTTTTGCCTTTTATGCTCTTAAGTGTAGCGTTGTTATAATGATATGTGATATCGAAAATTTTTTCTCCATCCCAATCTTTTACTTTAATCGATAATTGAATGGAATCAGCAGTATTTACCCGCAGTGATTTTAGATCAAAACAAACAAAACCTTCGTAAAGTTGTGTGCTAGGGCTTTGATAGGAGTTATGTCTGAATTCTAAGTGGATTTTTCCGTCCTCAGGCGGAGTAACAAGGGTATTTTTAACCAGGTTAATGGCATGAGGTCTTACTCCGCCAAAATTAAACAAGAAATCTACATTCAAAAAATCGCTCCCAATCCATATGCTTTTCACTATTACGGGATCATTACCTATACTATCGGCATTTTGTGTTGTAAGATCAATGGGGTTTTTGGTGAGAATATCCCAGATATCATTTATTTTAATTGAATAGTTGTAGCCGTTATGTTTTTCGGAAAGAATGGTATAGTTCACGAAAACGCGTTGCCTGTTTTTGCCTACGTACCGTACATCAGATGCCTCTGGCCATAATCTTATGCCGTTATCCAATACAAGTGCAAATGTGCCATTATCTTGAACTTCAACAGTAGCGATGTCGAACAGATAATTACCGGAGCCTCTATCATCGCATGATAAGTTGGTAAAAGATATGACAATTGCCACCATGGTGAAAAGCAAATATTTTTTCATAGATTGACTGTTTTTCGAAATATTTCTATTTATAGAGATGAAATAATCGAAAAAACGCTGCACAAAGAAAGAAAAATGTTCGGTATTTAATTTATATTAACTTTTTGGATATATTTTTTTGATTATGTCCGGACGATTGATTCGTTTCAACTCGGCAATTATGGTCGGTTTATTTGAGGGTTGATACCAGAAAAAGAATTGATGCTGGGCGTTTTTTTCTTCTTTTGTTTTAGCACTATATATGGGCTCAAGTGTGTATGGATGATAACCCGTATAATAGATTTCAGTAGCCAGTGTCATTGGAGAAGGTGTAAAATCTTGTACTTGTTCGGGTTTTAGATTTAGATTTTTGATTATAATCGCCAATTCTGCCATATCTGACAGGGTACAACCCGGGTGTGAGGAAATAAAATAGGGTATAAGCTGCTGATTTAAGTGATATTGTTTGTTTATGGAATCAAAGATTTTTTTAAATTGAAAGAATTGATTGAATGATGGTTTTCGCATAATACGCAATACGTTGTCAGATGTATGTTCGGGTGCTACTTTTAATCTTCCCGAAACATGATGTGTAATCACTTCTTCGATATAGTTTTTTGCGGCTTTATTAGTCTGTTCATCTTCGCTTTTATGTAAAAGCATATCGTAACGGATTCCACTGCCAATAAATGATTTTTTGATCCCCGACATCGTATCTATTGTGCGGTACATATCGAGTAATGCAGAATGATCGGTGTTCAGATTGTTGCAAATTTTTGGGTAAATGCAGGAAGGTTTCTTACATTTTTCACATATGGATAAATCTTTTCCTCCCATGCGATACATGTTTGCCGAGGGGCCGCCAAGATCGCTGATATAGCCTTTAAAATCGGGCATCTCCGCAATTTTTTTCACTTCGTTCAGGATAGATTGTTTGGAGCGTGAGGCAATAAATTTTCCCTGATGAGCCGAAATGGTGCAAAAAGCGCAGCCGCCAAAACAACCACGATGAAGATTTACCGAAAATTTGATCATTTCATATGCCGGAATATGTTTTCCTTTGTATTTGGGATGGGGTAGGCGAGTATATGGAAGATCAAATGAAGCATCGATTTCATCTTCGGTCATTGGCGGAAAAGGTGGATTAACTACCAATGTTTTGTCATCTACATCCTGTAAAATACGTGCTGCATATAGACGGTTGGATTGTTCTTCTACTGTACGAAAATTTTTTGCCTGTTTAAGCTTGTCTTTCAGACATTCTTCATGTGAAAATAGGCGTTTTTCCTCTCCAAAGGAATTGGGCGGGATTGAATTTTTAGAAACAAGAAAAGCAGTTTGTGGAATATCACAGATTTCATTTATTCTTTTGCCGTTTTTTATCTCTTTAATGAGTTGTTTCAGGGGTTGCTCTCCCATTCCGTAAATTAAAAGATCAGCGTGTGTGTCAGCGAGAATAGTTTTATGTAAGCGGTCATCCCAATAGTCATAATGTGTAATGCGGCGAAGTGAGGCTTCTATTCCTCCAATTACAAGAGGAGTATCGGGATAAAGGTCTTTAAGGATGTGGGCATAAACGATGGTTGTTCTATCGGGACGCATGTCGGGGCGTCCGTCGGGAGTATAGGCGTCATTGGAACGGAGGCGTTTATTAGCCGTATAGCGGTTAATCATGGAATCCATTGCACCGGCCGAAATGGCGAAAAATAATCGAGGTGTGCCAAGTTTTTTAAAATCTCGCAAATCGTCACGCCAATTAGGTTGAGGAACAATGGCTACTCGTAAACCTTCTTTCTCCATTAGTCTTCCTATCACTGCTGCTCCGAAAGAGGGATGGTCGATATAGGCATCGCCCGAAAACAAAATCACATCGACATAATCCCATCCACGAATTTCCATTTCTTTTTTTGTAGTTGGTAACCAGTCGGTGAGTTGTAGTGATCTGTAATCCATTTGTAATATAAAAAAATGTCGCCGTGAAGGTACTGAAAGAATATGGGGAGGGAAAATCATTGTGTTTTTTATTCATAAAAAAGAGCGATATTTAAATCGCTCCTTGTTCTACCAGAACACAAACTCTTTCTGTTAACCGGTCTTTTCCATAAGGGTCGTATCTTACTTTCAAACTATTTCCAAATAGTCCTGCAAATATATTGTAAGTCCATGCTTTAAAACTGCCCATGAAACCGTCAATAATACCGTATGCTGAATTGTTTGTTTCTCTGTCTACCAATTTTATGAGCAGTTGACCTTGGGAACGGGTTAATTTGCTCATTTGAGGTTTATAGGTTTTGTAGAGATATTTTTCCATTGCTTCCAGATGTTTTTGTTTTGCTTTTTCCGTTGGAAGTGTTTCCATATACTCATATGTTTCGATAATGATTTTGGATATTTGTTTGGCATATGGCAGTGTTTTTTTTACATCACGAATCAGTTTGTTGTATTGAATTACATCTTTGTGAGAAGAGAAACGAAGAGGAGAATATTTAATGAATTCACGTAAAGTCATACACGCCACTGTATCGCCTTCTATCAGAACGGCCGGATAGACATTTGGCATCAAGTAAATGGTGGAGCTATGAGCGCCACTTCCTTTATTTGCATAATCGGCATAATGATACTGTGCTTTTGAAGATAAAGGCAAAAGCATGACTATTATCACGGATAATATGTGAATATAATTTCTCATAACCCAAACAAAGATAAGATAATTGTTCTGTTCTTAGCAAAAAAATACCGTTAAGTGTAGTTAATTAAAGCTCGGGTTTAGAGACTGTTAAGCAAAAAAAATTTCGATTGCTCTTTCTTAATTAATTCACTATCTTTGCAACGTTTTTTAAAATAAAGGAGAAAAATGGATTACAACTTCGAAGAAATCGAGAAACGATGGAAGCAATACTGGATCGATCATCAAACTTATAAAGTTAAGGAAGATTCGTCAAAACCGAAATATTACGTTCTTGATATGTTCCCTTATCCTTCCGGAGCAGGACTGCACGTTGGCCATCCGCTTGGATACATCGCTTCAGATATTGTTGCAAGATATAAACGACTTCAAGGTTTTAACGTGCTGCATCCTATGGGTTTCGATGCCTTTGGATTGCCTGCCGAACAATATGCTATTCAAACCGGTCAGCATCCTGCCATTACAACTTACAAAAATATAGCTCGTTATCGCGAACAACTGGATAAGATCGGTTTTTCATATGATTGGAGCCGAGAGGTGATCACATGCGATCCTAACTACTACAAATGGACACAATGGGCTTTTATAAAAATGTTTCATCATTATTACGATAACGAGCTTCAACGTGCCGAACCTATTGAGAATTTGGTAAAGCATTTTGAAGAAAAAGGAACAGAAGGGATTCATGCCGAGGGAACCAAAGAATTGCACTTTACAGCCGACGAATGGAAAACGAAATCGGAAAGAGAAAAACAGGAAATACTAATGAACTACCGCATTGCCTACTTGGGTGATACGATGGTAAATTGGTGTCCGCAATTGGGAACAGTGCTTGCTAATGATGAGGTGAGTGAGGGTTTTTCTATTCGTGGGGGGTATCCGGTTGAGCAGAAAAAGATGCGCCAGTGGTGTTTACGTGTTTCGGCCTATGCTCAGCGATTGCTTGACGGCCTTGAGAAAATAGATTGGACGGATTCATTGAAGGAAACACAACGCAATTGGATTGGCCGTTCAGAAGGTGCAGTAGTTCATTTTAACACGCAAACCGGCGTTTCGTTTGATGTGTTTACCACACGTCCCGATACAATTTTCGGGGTTACTTTTATGGTATTAGCTCCTGAAAGTGAATTGGTTGAACAACTTGTAACGGATGAACATCGCGAAACGGTTGATGCCTATTTGGAGAAAACAAAAAGGAAAACCGAGCGTGAGCGAATAGCTGATAAAACGGTAAGCGGGGTTTTCTCGGGATCCTATGCCATACATCCTTTTACGGGAGAATTGTTGCCTATTTGGATTTCGGACTATGTATTGGCAGGCTATGGTACAGGTGCTATTATGGCAGTGCCTGCTCACGATAGTCGCGATTATGCTTTTGCCAAACAATTTGATTTGCCTATTATTCCTTTAATTGAAGGATGTGATGTATCGGAAGAAAGTTTTGATGCCAAAGAGGGTATTATGATGAATTCCGATTTTTTGAACGGAATTCCGGTGCAAGAGGCCATTTCTGCGGCTATTGATGAAATAGAGCGACGCGGAATAGGATACCGTAAAGTGAATTACCGTTTACGTGATGCCATTTTTTCACGCCAACGGTATTGGGGTGAGCCATTCCCGATATATTATAAAGACGGGATGCCTTATACCCTCGATGAAAGTAAATTGCCTCTTGAATTACCTGAAATAGATAAATTTCTTCCTACCGAAACCGGTGAACCCCCTTTGGCAAGGGCAAAAAATTGGAAAACCGAAGAAGGTTATCCGCTTGAAGTTTCAACGATGCCGGGTTTTGCCGGCTCATCAGCCTATTATCTTCGATATATGGATCCTCACAATGATGAAGCACTGGTTTCAAAAGAAGCGGATGAGTATTGGAAGAATGTGGATTTGTATATCGGTGGTACAGAACATGCTACCGGTCATCTTATATACAGTCGTTTCTGGAACAAATTTCTCTTTGACCTTGGGGTATCATGCATGGAGGAACCTTTCCAAAAGCTCATTAACCAGGGAATGATACAGGGAAGGAGTAATTTTGTGTATCGAATTATAAACAGCAATACTTTTGTTTCTTTCAATTTGAAAGATCAGTATGACACGATGCCTATTCATGTGGACATCAATATAGTACATAACGATGTCCTCGATATTGATGCTTTTCGCAATTGGAATCCCGAATATAAAGATGCTGAATTTATTCTTGAAGACGGGAAATATATCTGTGGCTGGGCGGTTGAAAAAATGTCCAAATCGATGTTCAACGTGATAAACCCGGATGATATCGTAAAAAAATACGGTGCTGACACGTTACGTCTTTATGAAATGTTTCTTGGGCCTATCGAGCAGTCTAAACCTTGGGATACAAACGGGATTGATGGGGTTTATCGTTTTTTGCGTAAGTTTTGGAATTTGTTTTTCACCGATGATAAGTTTTTGGTAACTGACGATGAACCCTCTAAAGAAGAATTGAAATCGTTACACAAACTGATCAAAAAGGTCACCTTCGATATCGAAAATTTTTCATTCAATACAGCCGTTTCGGCATTCATGATCTGCGTAAATGAATTGATTTCTTTAAAATGCAATAAGCGATCGATTTTAACCGATTTAACTATTTGTTTATCCCCTTTCGCTCCTCATGTCGCCGAAGAGTTATGGCATCGCTTAGGTAATGAAACTACCATTTTTGATGTTCAATGGCCTACATATAATGAAGAGTATTTAAAGGAAAATACCTTTTCATATGCAATTTCTTTTAATGGGAAAACCCGTTTCACACTCGATCTTCCTGCTGATGCTACTCGAGAAGAAATTGAAAAAACAGTTTTGGATCACCCCAACTCGAAAAAATGGGTCGAAGACAAAACACCTCGGAAAATCATTATAGTACCCGGAAAAATTGTCAATATTGTTATCTGATCTCAATTATGGAGAAGCAGGCTCAATTTACTTTCAAAAAGTTCTATGTAAAAGATTTTCTTACCATTTTTCTTGGGGCTTTTATGTATGCGCTGGGTATAACCCAGTTTATTATGCCTCATAAGTTTGTGACCGGTGGTCTTACAGGTGTGGGTGTATTGTTGAATTATGCTTTCGACTTTCCTGTTTCTGTTTCCGTTTTAATGTTGAATACGATTCTATTGTTGATTTCGTTTCGGATTCTAGGAACGGATTTTTTGCTGAAAACAATTGTAGGTGTTGCTTCTTTAGCTCTTTTTATTGGTATGTTTGAAGGTTTTTCATGGGAACCCATTATGACGAATGAACCACTGATAGCCGGAATCATAGGGGCTATTATGTGTGGAGTAGGAGTGGGTCTTGTTTTATCCGTTAATGGCAGTACAGGCGGTACCGATATTATTGTAATGATCATTAATAAATATCGAAACATTACTCCCGGAAGAACCATGTTGTTGGTTGATTTAGCCATTGTTTCTTCTTCTTATCTCATTTTTCACAGTATAGAAACCATTGTTTATGGCATTATCATTATTGCTTTAATGGCGACTTCGGTAGATTGGGCTCTGAATGGGATACGACAATCGGTACAGTTTTTTATTTTTTCTTCTAAATACGATGAAATCGCAACTCAGATAAATGAACAACTTCATCGTGGATGTACTGTACTCGAAGGCATCGGCTGGTATTCTAAACAACCGCAAAAAGTGTTACTTGTAATTGCAAAACGAAACGAATCGAACTCCATCTTTCGTCTTGTAAAAGAGATCGATGATAATGCCTTTGTCAGTCAGGCTTCTGTTATTGGTGTATATGGAAAAGGTTTCGATCGAATAAAGTAGATTCTGTCGATAAATTATTTTTAATTATAGGTTGTTTTTTGTTCGTTACATCACTAATGAATGTTCGATCAAAATCTTAAGTCCAATTGCGATTAAAATGATACCGCCTAAAACTTCTGTTTTCAAATGAAAGCTTTTTCCGAATCGGATTCCTATCATCATACCTATGAAAGAAAAAAATAAACTTATTAAGCCAATTATTGTAACACTTTTCCCTATAATTTGCGGATAGGGGACAAATATAATACCTGTTGCCAGGGCATCGATGCTGGTAGCTAATGCTAAAGGTATAAGTTTTATGAAACTGAATGGATTTATTTGGGTGCGGTTGCAATCTGTATCCTTTTTTTTTGTACCTTCAAAAAGCATTTTTCCCCCAATGAGTGTTAACAAACCGAAAGCAACCCAATGGTCGCTTTTTTTTATCATTTCCATAAAGGTTAGTCCTGTAAAATACCCTATCAGTGTCATAAAAGCCTGGAAAAAACCAAATAGAAAAGCCATTGTTAACGTTTGTTGGATATATAATTTTTTTGCGCATATGCCTTTGCTTACCGATACTGCAAAACAATCCATTGCCAAACCAACCCCAATAGTAATTACCGAAAAAATGTCCATAATAATTAAAAAAAGCTACTCAAAATGAGTAGCTTTTTAATATTTGTAGAAATCTATTCCTCTTCTTCTTTTGTTACGTCCTCTAAAATACGTGATTGTGCAGATATATTCATCTTTTCAAAATCTTCTTTTGAGCCGACAATGATCTTTTCGAATTCACGTTGTCCTGTACCGGCCGGAATGCGGTGACCACAAATGACGTTTTCTTTCAGCCCTTCTAAAGTATCCACTTTTCCATTGATGGCTGCTTCGCTGAGGACTTTAGTAGTTTCCTGGAATGATGCTGCAGACATGAAACTGTAGGTTTGCAATGCAGCCCGTGTAATCCCTTGTAAAACCTGATTTGCCGTTGCAGGAATGGCATCTCGTGCTTTTACGGGTTTTAGGTCACGGCGTTTCAACGAACTGTTTTCATCGCGAAGCTTGCGGGCAGTTACGATTTGCCCCGGCTCAAATATTTGAGAATCACCCGGATCGACAATAACTTTTTTGCCCCATATGCGATCGTTTTCTTCCATTAATTCGTTTTTGTCGACAAGCTGCTTTTCCAAGAATCGTGTATCACCGGGATCAACGATTTCAACTTTGCGCATCATTTGACGAACAATAACTTCGAAATGTTTATCGTTGATTTTTACACCCTGCAAACGATAGACATCCTGAATTTCGTTTACGATATATTCTTGGACAGCTGTAGGTCCCTTTATAGCTAAAATATCAGAAGGGGTAATGGCTCCATCCGATAATGGCATTCCGGCTCGAACAAAATCGTTTTCCTGAACAAGAATCTGCTTGGAAAGAGGTACAAGGTATTTTTTTACTTCTCCTGTTTTGGATGTGATAAAAATTTCTTGATTTCCTCGTTTAACTTTTCCGAACGACACTTCGCCGTCGATTTCGGCAACAATTGCGGGATTTGAAGGATTGCGCGCTTCAAAAAGTTCCGTTACACGTGGTAATCCCCCTGTAATATCTCCGGTTTTACCTACAGCACGAGGTATCTTTGCTAAGATATCTCCGGCTTTGATTTCGTCATTTTCATTTTTAACGATGTGAGCGCCTAATGGCAAGGTGTATGTACGTAATATGTCTTCATTTTCATTTATAATGAAAGCAGATGGGGCTTTGGTCTTATCTCGCGATTCAATGATCACTTTTTCTTTTAATCCGGTTTGCTCATCTGATTCTACTTTATAGGTAATATTTTCGATAAAATTATCGAAATGAATTTTTCCGCTTGCCTCCGAAATAATGACTGCATTGAACGGATCCCATTCACAAATGAGGTCGCCTTTCTGAACTTTGTCACCTTCGTCATAATATAATTTTGCCCCATATGGTATATTGTGTGAGAGCAACACAATTTTTGTGTTCGGATCCACAATACGCATTTCTACCAGACGGCTTACTACTATTTTGTATGGTTTGCCGTTAGCGTTTTTTTCTTGGGGATCGACCACTCGAAGTTCTTCAAACTCCAGTATTCCGTCGTATTTGGCAATGATATTGCTTTCGGCTGCAATATTTGATGCAATACCACCCACGTGGAAGGTTCGAAGTGTAAGTTGGGTTCCCGGTTCTCCAATAGACTGTGCAGCGATAACGCCTACAGCTTCCCCTTTTTCTACCTGACGACTGCTGGCCAGGTTGCGTCCGTAGCATTTTGAACAAACACCATGTCGTGCTTCGCATGTGAGAACAGAACGGATTTCAACTTGTTCAATGGGGGATTCTTCAATTTTTTTTGCAATTTCTTCGGTAATTTCTTCCCCTGATCGTACCAGAATTTCTCCTGTAAAGGGGTGTTGTACATCGTGAACAGAGATGCGTCCCAATATTCTCTCATAGAGTGATGCTACAACTTCATCATTGTTTTTTAATGCTGTAGCAACTAATCCACGAAGTGTACC
>Ga0116188_1002944_pt1 | contig 12816 bp, 13 predicted proteins | sample AD_JPNTR2_MetaG_FD_89807 | JGI IMG/M metagenome (GOLD analysis project Ga0116188, IMG submission 89807) | Active sludge microbial communities of municipal wastewater-treating anaerobic digesters from Japan - AD_JPNTR2_MetaG | ecosystem: Engineered > Bioreactor > Anaerobic > Digestate | place...
CACCCACCGCCACCGCCCAGAACCGGATCAGGCCGTCCTGCTCCCTCGCCAGACCGAGCACCACCAGGGCAAACGAGGCAAGCATCGACCCGACCGCCACCTTGCGCAGCACCAACGCGCCGAGCACGAAGAGCCCGAGCAGCACCAGCGCCCACCACGGCCGCAGCGCGAGGACGGTCCCGAAGGCGGTCGCCGCACCTTTGCCCCCGCGCCCCCGCAGGTATGGCGAGAAGACGTGGCCGAGGACGAGGAAGACCGCGACCCAGGCGGCGAGGCCACCGGCATACCGCATGACGAGGACGGTCGGCAGCCAGCCCTTGGCGACATCGAGGACACCGACGAGCACGCCCCAACGAGGGCCCATGACCCGGCCGGCGTTGGTCGCCCCGGGGTTGCCCGAGCCCTCAGCCGCGAGGTCGACGCCGAGCGCCCGAGCGACCAGTCGCGCCGGGTTGATCCCGCCGATGAAGAAGGCGAGCAGCGCCGACACAACCAACCAGACCGCGAAGAGGAGCAGGACCTTGACGAGGTCCTCGGTGGAGAAGCGCACTGGCCCCCACGGGAGAACCGCTCCAGCGGCCGCCACACTCCCGGGTCCCGACGTGAGCAGCACGGACGGGGGCACCGGCAGGCCGGCAGGCGCCCAGCTCACGCCGACTCCGCGCCGACCCGGGGAGCAACGACGACGGCGAGGGTGCCCGGGCCGGTATGCGCGCCGACCACCGCACCGAGCTCGGCGACGGTGACCGCGGCGTCGGCGGGCGTGCGGTCGACGAGCCAGTCGGCGACGGCCTCGGCCCGCTCGGGCGCGCCCACGTGGTGGACGGTGATATCGCAGCCCGCCGGGGTGGCGGCGACGACCGCGGCCAAGGAGAGCTCCTCCAACCGGGCGATCGCCTTGGTGGAGGTCCGCACCTTCTCCAGCGGGGCGATATGGCCCTCGGTGAGGGTGAGGATCGGCTTGATCGCCAGGGCCGAGCCGAGCAGGGCGGCGGCCGCGCCGATCCGGCCGCCCCGACGTAGGTGCTCGAGCGTGTCGACGTAGAAGACCAGCGAGGTCGCGGCCAGCCGGCTCCGGGCGGCCGCCACCACCTCGGCAACCGACCCCCCTTGGGCGGCCGCCGCGGCGGCACTGAGGACGGCATACCCCATGGCCATCCCGATGGCGCGGGAGTCGACGACGGTGACCGGCACCGGCGACTGGGTGGCAGCGAGCTGGGCGGACTGGACCGTGCCGGACATGTCGGCCGAGATGTGGATCGAGACGATCGCGTCGGCGCCCTCCCGCGCGGCGGCCTCGTAGGCGTCGAGGAAGACCCGCGGGGCCGGGCGCGAGGTGGACACCTGCTCGTGCGCGGTCAGCGCCTCGACCAGGCGGTCCCTGGTGATGTCGACGCCCTCGGTGAACTCGTGTCCGGCGACGACGACATGCAGCGGCACGACCCGGATCGGCACGCCGGCATCGGCAACCAGCTCCGGGGTCAGCGATGCGGTCGAGTCGGTGACGATGGCCACTCCCACGCTGGGGAGCCTACTGTGCCATCGGCCCCGCGGCGCTCCCCGAAGCCCACGCGGCGCTCCCCCACAGCCCCCGCGCTGCTCCCCGAAACCCGAAGCGAGGTCACATCGGGACGACGTTGACCAGCGACGGTGGCCGGACGATGACCGTGCGTACCCCCGCCTCGGTCAGCGCGAGCACCTTTTCCCGGGCGAGCACCAGCTCGCGCAGGTCCGCCTCGGTGATGTCCGCGGGCACCTCCACGCGGTCCCGGACCTTGCCCTTGACCTGGATGACGCAGGTCACCGTGTCGTCGACGAGGTATGCCGGGTCGGCCACCGGGAAGGGCACATAGGTGATGCCGCCCTCGTGCCCGAGCCGGGCCCACAGCTCCTCGGCGATATGCGGGGCCACTGGCGCGAGCATGACGACGAGCGGCTCGACGACCTCGCGCGGCACGGCGGACAGCTTGGTCAGGGCGTTGTTGAGCTCGATGAGCTTGGCGACCGCGGTGTTGAAGCGCAGCGACTCGTAGTCCTCGCGGACCCCGGCGACGGTGCGGTGCAGCAGGGTCCGGGTCGCGGTGTCCGGCTCGACGTCGGCGACGGTGCACTCCCCCGTCGTCTCGTCGACGACATTGCGCCAGAGCCGCTGGAGGAAGCGCACCGAGCCGACCACCGACCGGGTGTCCCACGGCTTCGACAGCTCCAGCGGGCCCATCGACATCTCGTACAGCCTTAGGGTGTCGGCGCCATACGACTGGTACATGTCGTCGGGGCTGATCATGTTCTTCAGCGACTTGCCGACCTTGCCGAACTCCCGGGTGACCGGCTCACCGTTCCACGTGAAGGTCGGCTCCTGGCCGTGTGCGCCCGGGTGCTCGACCACCTCGCTGGCCTCGACATACTGCCCGCGGGCGTCGGTGTACGCGGGTGCCTGGATGTACCCCTGGGAGAAGTAGGTCCGGAAGGGCTCCTCGGAGCAGACCTGCCCGAGGTCGAAGAGCACCTTGTGCCAGAACCGGGCGTAGAGCAGGTGCAGCACCGCGTGCTCGACGCCGCCGACATAGAGGTCGACCCCGCCCGGGTCGCGGACGCCGGCCGGTGCACCGGCCACCGTGGCCGCCTGCGGGCCCAGCCAGTACCGCTCGTTCTCGGGGTCGCAGAAGGTCTCGTGGTTGGCCGGGTCGAGGTACCTCAGGTAGTACCAGCACGAGCCGGCCCAGTTCGGCATGGTGTTGGTCTCCCGGCGGTAGCGCCGGACCCCCCGGCCGTCGCCGAGGTCGAGGTCGACCTCGACCCACTCCGGCACCCGCGACAGCGGCGGCTCCGGGGCGCTCGCGGCGTCCTCGGGGTCGTAGGTCTTCGGCGCGTAGTCGGGGACATCGGGCAGCGCCACCGGCAGCATCGACTCCGGCACCGCGTGCGCGACGCCGTCCTCGTCGAAGACGACCGGGAAGGGCTCGCCCCAGTACCGCTGCCGGCTGAACAGCCAGTCGCGCAGCTTGTAGTTGACCGATCCGGCGCCCAGGCCCTTGGCCTCGAGCCAGGCGATCATCGCCGCCTTGGCGTCGGCGACCCCCAGCCCGTCGAGGGAGAGCTCGTCGTTGGCCGAGTTGATCGCGGGGCCCTCGCCGGCATACGCCTGGTCCTGCGGGTGACCCGGCGGCGGCTGGACGGTGAAGACGACCGGCAGCTCGAACTGGCGGGCGAAGTCGAAGTCGCGCTGGTCCCCGCCCGGGACGGCCATGATCGCGCCGGTGCCATAGCCCATGAGGACGTAGTCGGCGATGAAGACGGGCAGCTTGGCCCCGTTGACCGGGTTGACGACATAGCCGCCGGTGAAGACGCCGGTCTTGTCCTTGGTCTCCATCTGCCGCTCGACCTCGCTCTTGCGCGAGGCGGAGCGCTGGTATGCCGCCACGGCGGCGGCGGGCGTGGCGTGCCCGCCGGTCCAGGCGGCCGGGATGCCGTCGGGCCAGGCAGCCGGCACCAGGGTGGGCACGTCGGGGTGCTCGGGGGCCAGGACGAAGAAGGTCGCCCCGAAGAGGGTGTCCGGACGGGTGGTGAAGACGGGCAGGACGACCGGGGCGAAGGTCGGCAGGGCGGTCTCGGCGACGAAGTCGACCCGCGCTCCTGACGAGCGGCCGATCCAGTTGCGCTGCATGGTCTTGACCTTCTCGGGCCAGTCGACCCGGTCCAGGTCGTCGGCGAGCCGGTCGGCGTACGCGGTGATCCGCATCATCCACTGGCGCAGGTTGCGGCGGTACACCGGGAAGTTGCCGCGCTCGGAGCGCCCCTCGTTGGTGACCTCCTCGTTGGAGAGCACCGTCCCCAGCCCGGGGCACCAGTTGACCGGCGCCTCCGCGGTGTAGGCCAACCGGTACGAGTCGACGACGGCCGCGCGCTCGACCTCGGTCAGCTGGGCCCAGGGCCGGTCGCCCTCGACCGGGCGGGTGCCCGCCTCCAGCTCGGCGCGCAGGTCGGCGATCGGGCGGGCCCGGCCCAGACCACCGTCGGGGCGGACCGCCGAGACGTCATACCAGGAGTTGAAGATCTGGACGAAGATCCACTGGGTCCAGCGGTAGTACTCCTCGTCGACCGTCGCATAGCTGCGGCGGTTGTCGAAGCCGAGGCCGAGGCGGCGCAGCTGCCGCTTCATGATGACGATATTGTCCTCGGTCGTCTTCCGCGGGTGCTGGCCGGTCTGGACGGCGTACTGCTCGGCGGGCAGGCCGAAGGCGTCGTAGCCGAGGGCGTGCAGGACGTTCTTGCCGAGCATCCGGTGGAACCGCGAGTAGACATCGGTGGCGATATAGCCCAGCGGGTGGCCGATGTGCAGCCCCGCGCCGCTGGGGTAGGGGAACATGTCGAGGACGATCATCTTCGTCCCCAGCGCAGCGACCCCGGTCGGGTCGGCCCACGGCCCGGCGGGGTTGGGGGCCTCGAAGGTGCCCTCCTCCTCCCACCGGTCCTGCCAGGCGACCTCGATGTGGTCGGCCAGCTCGGCGGTGTAGCGGTACGGGGTCTCGCTCATGGTTCGGTACGTCCTCGTGTGCTCGGGTTCCCCCGAAACCTACCGCAGCGCACCCGCCCCGATCGCTCCGATCACGATGAGCAGCTGGCCGAGGTGGTAGGTCGTCATGACGACGACCCGGGCCCACGCCTGCCGGGCGACGAACCGGTCCCAGCCGAGGACGGCGTCCGAGACGAGGAAGAGCAGCGCGCCCGCGCCGAGCACCGGCCGTCCCAAGCTCACCCCGAGCGCGGCCATGGTCCCGATCACCGCCATGTATGCCGCCACCGCGCCGCCGAGCACCGGGCCACCCTGGGCGCGAGCGCCGAGGAAGACCCACCGGCCGACGATGACGAGGGCGACCAGGACGAGGGCGACGACCGGGGACCACGTCGGCTGGGCAAGGAGGAGGAAGGCGACGACATACGCCAGATGCCCGAGGAGGAAGCTGGCCAGCCCGCGGATGAACGAGCCCTCGGCGTCACCGAGGAGGAAGACGTCACCGGCGAGGGAGCAGACCAGCGCGACGAGGATCCACCGCCCGACCGAGGTGTCGAGCGCGCCGAGGGAGAGCGCGACGCCGATGAGCGCCACGAGTGCCCCTGGCTTGAGCCATCGCTCGGCATCGCGGCGCCCGAAGAGGACCGCGATCTCGTTGAAGACGGCGACGACGACGAAGAGCGCGGTGACCGAGTTCATCCACCCACCCCGATGACGACGAGAACAAGCAGGACCTGGCCCAGATGCTGCGCCGCAGTCGTCACGACGGCCAGTGCACGCTGAGGAGCAACGAGCCGGTGGTAGCCCGCGGAGCCCGCGGCGAGGACGAGCAGCAGCGCGCCGGCCCCGGCGACCGGCCCCGAGGCGACCCCGACACCGACGAGCAGGACGACCGGCAGCGCCGCGAGGGCGAGGGCGACCCCCACCGGGGCAGCGGTCTGCAGCACCGGCCACAGCAGGAACGCGATGGCGACGGCGCACACCGCGGCGACGACCGCACCGACGACCCAGCCGAGCGTGCTCCGCTCGGTCGGCACGAGAAACAGAGCGGCAAGGAAGCCGAGATGGCACACGGCATACCCCAAGACGCCGACCCGACCGGGGCGGGCCCGGCCCGTTCCCAGGGCGACATCGGCGGCGGTGCAGGCCGCAACGGCGAGGAGCACCGCGCGCCCCGCGGCGAAGGACTCGGCCCGGCCCAGCCAGGCCAGCGCGAGGAGCAGCACCCCGAAGGCGGGGCGCAGGATGCGCGACAGGTCCCGGTCGGAGCGGGCCACGGCGCCGACGTCGCCGGCGCCCAGGGCAGCCAGGGCCACGAGGAGGACGACGGTGTACCAGCTCACCGGACGAGCCTCCCACAGACCACGGGCCTAGACTTGAGGCTGTGATGGTGACCGAGCATGTCGTGACCGAGCAGGACACCGCGGCGACGGTGGGAAGCGGTGATCTGCCCGTCCTGGCCACTCCGACCCTGGCGACGTGGTTCGAGATGGCGACCGTTGCGGGCGCCGCGGACATGGTCGAGGACGGCCAGACCACGGTCGGGACGCTCCTGGCCATCGAGCATCTCCGGCCGAGCCCGGTCGGGGCCACCGTGACCATCCACTGCAGCATGCCGGCCCGGGACGGCCGTCGGATCATGTTCCAGGTCCGCGCTACAGACGCCGACGGTGAGGACCTCGCCACCGGCAAGGTCCACCGCGCGGTGGTCAACGCCAAGAAGTTCATGGCTCGCTGCACCACGGCCGAGTGAGCCGCTCGGCCCGTCTGCCTGGCTGGTCACCGGTGCGCTGAGCACTCCCGGACGGCGAGGACGACCAAGGCCCGCGCCACGGCGATGACCTCGTCGAGGTCGACCTGCTCCCTGGGTGCGTGTGCGTACCGCACGTCCCCCGGACCGAAGTGCAGCGACGGTATGCCGCCCACGCCGACAAACAGCCGAAAGGTCCGGGGCGGCGATGCTTTGGGAATGGGTAGCGCGCGGCGCGGCCGTTGGGCGGGGTGACCAACACCATGGCGTGGACCGGACCAAAGGCCCGTGAGCAGCACGGATGCAGGTTCGCCGCGGCGTAGCATCGAGGTGGAGGGCAGTCGCCGCCGATCGGGCCCAAGGGATGTGCCGACCCTCGTCAGACCACCCTGCGCGGATGCCGCGCCGGGTCCCGCGTGCCCGCAGGCAGACCTCCCTCCACCGACCCGGACCCGGGCCGGGAGCGATGAAAGGGAAGTAGCCATGGACCTCGTGGGGCACCTGCGGGCACAGTCCACCACGCTCGTCGACGAGGCCACCGCAGCGGTGGCCCGGGCCGAGCTCACCCACTACGTGCGGCACGGCGAGGAGGTCACCCGCGAGCACCTGCGGACCCTGCTCGAGCTGACGATCCTGTGCCTGGAGCAGCGGCAGCTCGCCCCGATGGTCGAGCACGCCGAGCAGATCGCCCGGGAGCGCTTCGCCGCCGGCTTCGGGCTCGAGGAGGTGCAGACCGCGTTCAACGTCCTCGAGGAGGCCGCCTGGCTGCACCTGGTGCACGAGGCACCGACCGACGAGCTCGCCCAGGACCTCGGCCTGGTCGCGACGGTCCTCGGCGCCGGCAAGGACCAGCTGGCCCGCACCTATGTCTCCCTGGCCAGCCACCACCAGGCTCCGAGCCTGGACATGCGGGCGCTCTTCGACGGTGTGGCAACGCACAGCATCGCCAACGCGCACACGCCATAGGACGTGCGGGCGTTTCGGGGTCAGGGCCCTTGGTGTCAGAGTGCGCGCGGGCACCGAGCGCCCGGCCCTTCAGAACGCGAAACTCCCCGAGTCGCTAAGACTCGGGGAGCACGGGACGTCCTGACCCATCAGGTCGGTGGAGCTGAGGGGATTCGAACCCCTGACCCCCTCCATGCCATGGAGGTGCGCTACCAACTGCGCTACAGCCCCGCGTCCCCGGAGGAACCCGGGAAGTCTACCTGGGAACCGCCACAGGACACCAAATCGGCCCACGCCCGCTCAACGCGGCACGGCCCCGACGTTCCACGACTCGAGCGCCCAGGTCCCCAACGGCCGTTCCGGTGACCCCGGCGCCGCAGGTCCGGACACCTCGGCGACGACCGCCCAGTGCGCGTTCCCCAGACCCCGCAGCAGCGCCACCGCCCCGAGCTGGTCGAGCCCGAGCAGCGCCGCGACGCAGGCCCGGCCGGCGACCCCGTGGCAGACGACGAGGGCGGTGCCCCCGTCGCTCAGCATCTGCAGGATCGAGGCGAGGGCGGCACCGACGCGCTCGGCCAGCTCGGCCACGGTCTCCCCGCTCCCCCCGCGGCGGACGTCCTCCCCGCGGCTCAGCGCCTCCAGGGTCGGGCCGTCCTGGGCCCGGACCTGCGCGGTCGTCATACCGGACCAGCGCCCGACGTTGATCTCGCGCAGGCGAGGGTCGAGGCGAACCGGCAGACCGCACGCCTCCCCCACGATCTCGGCCGTGGCGGCCGCCCGGGCCAGGTCGCTGGACACCAGCAGGTCCGGGGCCAGCGCCCGCAGCGACGGCGCCGCGACCCGAGCCTGGGACAGGCCCTGCTCGGACAGCGGGGTGTCCCGCTGGCCTTGCCAGATGCCTGCCGCATTGTCGAGCGTCTCGCCGTGACGCAGGACGATGATCCGGCGCCGGGCGCCGGCCGGGGATGCCTCGGCCACGACGGGTCAGGCGGGAACGGAGACGTCGACCAGCGGGCAGTCCCGCCACAGCCGGTCGAGGGAGTAGAACTCGCGCTCCTGCGTGTGCTGGACGTGGACGATGATGTCGCCGAAGTCCAGGAGCACCCAGCGGCCCTCGCGGGCCCCTTCGCGGCGCAGCGCCTTGACGCCGGCCTCGCGGAGCCGGTCCTCGACCTCGTCGACGATGGCCCCGATCTGGCGTTCGTTGTTCCCCGTGGCGAGGACGAACATGTCGGTCAGAGCGAGGTACTCGCTCACGTCGATGGCCACGACATCCGACGCCAGCTTGTCGTCGGCGGCCGCTGCTGCGACCCGCGCGAGGTCCATCGACCGCTGGGTGGCGGTCATGCATCCCTTCCAGGTGGCACGGGCGCGGCCGGGGTGGTGGCCGGCGGCGCCGCGTGTCGGGTGTAGAGGTGGTACTTGTTGATGTACTGGACCACGCCGTCGGGGACGAGGTACCAGACCGGCTGGGACCGCCCGACGCGCTCCCGGCAGTCCGTCGACGAGATCGCCATCGCCGGCACCTCCTCGAGGGTGATCCGGTCCGAGGGCAGCCCCGGGTCGGAGAGCACATGCCCCGGGCGGGTCACCCCGACGAACTGGGCCAGGGTGAACAGCTCGTCGACGTCCTTCCACGAGAAGATGTGCGCCAGCGCGTCGGCGCCGGTGATGAAGAAGAGCTCGGCGTCGGGTCGTTGGGCGTGCAGGTCGCGCAGGGTGTCGATCGTGTACGTCGGGCCGTCGCGGTCGATGTCGACCCGGCTCACCGAGAACCGCGGGTTCGACGCCGTCGCGATGACGGTCATGAGGTAGCGGTGTTCGGGCGCCGTCACCGACTCGGCGTCCTTCTGCCAGGGCTGGCCGGTGGGGACGAAGACGACCTCGTCGAGCCCGAAGAGCGCCTGGACCTCGCTCGCTGCGACGAGGTGACCGTGATGGATGGGGTCGAAGGTGCCACCCATCACGCCGATGCGTTGGGTCAGTGGTGGCCCCCGGCAGCGGCGCCACCGGCCCGCTTGCGCGGGGCCCGGGAGGCGGTGTTGCGGAACATCCACGTAATGCCGAGCAGGAGCAGGAAGACGGCGAACGCGAGGACGCCATACAGGACGTCGGGCATGGGCAGGGAGCGCGCCGCCTCGCCCTCGGCGACCAGACCGGTGAGCAGCGCAGGCATCACGGTTGCAGACATGGCGACAGCGTAGCGTGCAGTCCCGCCCCTGGCGGTACACCAAGAGCACACAACGACGAGGTATGGCGCACATCGGCCCTGGCGCCGCGGACACAGCGGCGCGGAAGCGCATCCACAGGGCGTGCCCAGGCGCGCGGGTACCCTTGGAGGCATGCACCCGGAGCTGTCGGTCGTCATCCCGATGTACAACGAGGAGGCGGTCCTTCCGTTGCTCGTCGCGCGGCTGCGTCCGGTGCTCGACGGGCTCGGGGTCCCGTACGAGGTGGTCGCGGTCGACGACGGCAGCGCCGATCTCACCCCCGCACTGCTGCACCGGGTCCACCGGGAGTGGCCCGACCTGCGGATCGTCCGGCTCCGGGCCAACGCCGGGCACCAGAACGCCATCTCGGCGGGGCTGGCCTGCGCGACGGGCGCCTATGTCGTCACCCTCGACGCCGACCTCCAGGACCCGCCCGAGGTGATCGCGGACATGCTCTCGGTCGCCCACGGTGAGGGCGTCGACGTCGTCTACGGGGTCCGCAGCGACCGGTCGACCGACACGACCTTCAAGCGGGTCACGGCGCGGGTGTTCTACGCGATGATCCGAGCTCTCTCAGGGACCGCCGCCCAGAGTGACGCCGGGGACTACCGGCTGATGTCCCGCGCGACGGTCGACGCCGTCAACGCCCTACCCGACGACAACCGGGTGCTCCGTTTCATCGTCCCGGCGTTGGGCTTCCCGTCGGCGAGCGTGGAGTACCGCCGCGAGGAACGAGCGGCGGGCTCGACCAAGTACCCCTTCGTCAAGATGCTCAAGCTGTCGATGGACTCGGTCACCGGGTTCTCGCTCGCGCCGCTGCGCCTGGCCACCTTCCTCGGCCTGGGTGGTGGCGCGGCGGCCGCCCTGCTCGGGATCTTCGCCCTGGTCACGGCGTGGCGCGGCAGTGCGGTCCCCGGCTGGACGTCGACGGTGCTCATCGTCTCGGCCTTCGGCGCCTTCCAGCTCATCTGCCTCGGCCTGCTCGGCGAGTATGTCGGCCGGATGTACCGGCACATGCAGGGGCGCCCGACGTACTACGTGGCGTACGACTCAGCGCGGCCGCGCCCGGACCAGGAGGCTCACCCCGGGGAGCCGACCGGTCGGGAGGAAACGCTCGGCCACGACGACCGAGCGCAGCACGGTGTTGACGACGGGATGGGGGTCGTCGAGATCGCTCCCGGTGGACCCGCGACGGCGTAGCAGGACCGCGGGGCGCAGCAGCACCATCCACGAGGTGATGTCCTCGACCTCGAAGCCTCCGCGGGTCAGGACGTCCACGAGCCCGGAGCGGGTGTAGCGGCGGACGTGGCCGACGGCGGTGTCGTGCGCGGACCACAAGGCCGGGTCGGCCGGGACGGCGATGAGGAAGGTCCCGCTGGCCTTGAGAACGCGCCGCACCTCCTCGACCGCGCTGAGGTCGTCCTCGATGTGCTCGAGGACGTCGAAGGCGACGATGAGGTCCATCGAGTCGGTGTCTAGGGGCAGCTTCGTCGCATCCCCGCGGATGACGGCCAGGCCGCGCTCCTGGGCGACCTGAGAACCCTCCGCGGTGTACTCCAGCGCCACCGGGCGCCAGCCGCCTTCGCGCAGCACCCGGGTGTTCCCGCCGCCGGCGGCCCCGATGTCCAGCGCCCGCCCGGGCGTCAGGCCCCGCAGGGCGCGGCGCAGCAGGTGTCGGCGTTCGGCATACCACCAGTGCCGGTCCTCGACCGCCGCGAGCTTGCGAACCTCAGCTGCTTCCACGAGGCGCCATCCTGCCAGGTCGCGGCCGAATCGCTGGTATGCGCGGCGGTAGCGGCCCCGTCGGACGCTTTCCGGGAAGGTCAGCCGCGGATCTGGCCGTCGCCCTCGACGACCCATTTGGTCGTCGTCAGCTCGGCGAGGGCCATGGGCCCGCGGGCGTGCAGCTTTTGCGTCGAGATCCCGATCTCGGCGCCGAAACCGAACTCGCCGCCGTCGGTGAAGCGGGTCGAGGCGTTGACCATGACGACGGCGGCGTCGACCTCCTGGGTGAAGGTCCGCGCGGCGGCCCGATCCCCGGTGACGATGGCCTCGGTGTGCCCACTGCCGAAGGTCCGGATGTGCTCGATCGCGGCGTCGACATCGTCGACGATGGCCACGCTCATCTCAAGCGAGTGCCACTCCGTGCCGAAGTCGGCCTCGCTGGCCAGCGCGTATGCCGCCCCGGCCTGGTCGGCATACGGGGCGACATCGGCGGCGAGGTGGAGGCGCACGCCGGCCCCGCACAGGTCGGTCAGTGCCTTGGGAAGGAAGGCGTCGGCGACCTTCCGGTGGACCAGCAGCGACTCCGCGGCGTTGCACACCGAGGGGCGCTGGGTCTTGGAGTTGAGGACGATCCGAGCGGCCATGTCGAGATCGGCGGCGGCGTCGACGTAGACGTGACAGATGCCGATGCCGGTCTCGATGACCGGGACGGTCGACTCCATGACCACGGTCCGGATGAGGTCCGCGCCGCCGCGCGGGATGACCAGGTCGACCAGACCGCGGGCGGTCATCAGGGCCCGGGCGGCGTCGTGCCCGTCCTGGTCGAGCAGGCACACCGCGTCGGGGGGCAGGCCCTGCGCCGACAGCGAGGTCCTAATGGCGCGGACGAGCGCCCGGTTGGTGTCGGCGGCCGCCGAGCCGCCGCGGAGGATGACCGCATTGCCGCTCTTTAGACCTAGGCCTGCGGCGTCGACGGTGACATTCGGGCGGGCCTCGTAGATCATGCCCACCACGCCCATCGGCACCCGGACCTGGCGCAGCTGGAGCCCGTTGGCCAGGGTCGAGCCTCGGACGACCTCCCCGACGGGGTCCGGGAGGGCCGCGACGTCCCTGAGCGCGTCGGCCACGGCCGCGACGCGGCGCTCGTCAAGAAGGAGGCGGTCTTGGAGGCCGGCCGGCATACCGCGGTCTTTGCCTCGGGCGAGGTCCGCGGCGTTCGCGGAGAGGATCTGCGGCGTGGCCGCGTCGAGCGCGTCTGCGAGTAGGCGCAATGCGGCGTCCTTCTGCGCGCGGGTCATCCTGGCCAGGCGCCGGGACGCCACGCGTGCGGCGCGGGCCACCTCGGCGACCTCCGCGACGACGGTCGGGTCGATGGTCGACATGCGCCCAAGGGTATGTCGCCATCCGCGATGAGCCCATCGTGCGTCCACGCCCCCGTGGCTCCCGGCGGCAGTGCGGACGTCGAGCCGGGGGAACGTCGTGGCCTGGGGCGACCCGCCTGGCACCCCGCCCGGTCACCGCCCTCCCCGGACCATCCACCCGGTCAATGCCCTCCCCGGGCCATCCACCCGACAACCCACCCGGTCAACGCCCTCCCCGGGCCATCCACCCGACAACCCACCCGGTCAACGCCCTCCCCGGGCCATCCACCCGACAACCCACCCGGTCAACGC
>Ga0116188_1002945_pt1 | contig 12814 bp, 12 predicted proteins | sample AD_JPNTR2_MetaG_FD_89807 | JGI IMG/M metagenome (GOLD analysis project Ga0116188, IMG submission 89807) | Active sludge microbial communities of municipal wastewater-treating anaerobic digesters from Japan - AD_JPNTR2_MetaG | ecosystem: Engineered > Bioreactor > Anaerobic > Digestate | place...
CAATGCGCGTGTGGGGAACAGGTACTACTATTTATCCATTTTTAACAGCAACAAACAGTATTGTAGCAACTGTCATTGTTCTACTTAACACAATTGTTGCATCATTGTATCCGGCATATAAGGCTGCAAAAATAAAACCAATTGATGCGTTACATTTTATATAGCAACGGAAGGTAGTATGGAAATTATACAGGTAGTCAATTGTACAAAGGATTATCATTCAGATGGACAAATCGTGCACGCCTTGCGTGGCGTACATCTTTCATTGCATAAAGGTGAGTTTGCAGCAATAGCCGGGCCTTCAGGTTCGGGTAAAACCACACTGCTTAACTGCATTGGCGGACTGGATTATTCCACACAGGGAAATGTATATATAGAAGGCACTGATATTTCAAAGCTCAGTCCAAAGGAACTATCGCGCCTGCGCCTTTTTAAAATTGGGTTTATATTTCAGGCATATAACCTTATCCCGGTATTGACAGCACTGGAAAATGTGGAGTACATCCTTCTTTTACAGGGCATGGGCGATAGTAACCGTAAAAGAAAAGCTGCCGAAGTACTGGAGCTTGTAGGCTTAAAAGATGAAATGCACCGACTTCCCCACGAGCTATCTGGCGGGCAGCAGCAGCGTGTGGCAATAGCACGTGCTATTGTTTCAAGCCCGGCGATAGTTTTAGCAGATGAGCCCACTGCCAATGTAGATCAGAAAACAGGAAGTGCACTTCTTGATTTAATGGAACACCTGAATAAAGAAAAGCAAATAACGTTTCTTTTTTCCACCCATGACCCCATGGTTATGAAACGTGCACACAGGCTTATTAACATAATTGATGGAATGATTGTGAAAGATACTTTGGTGAAGAGAAAAAATAAATAAAAAAAATAATTATACTAAACGAACAGCAGTGGATAAAATATTGCCATAAAGAGATTTCTCTTCTGGTTTTATCACAAGTATGTCACAGGCAATATCAAGACAATCACTGAAGAAAAAATAGTATGGTTTAATTCGTTCAATAGGATTTGCAATGTCATAATTTGCAACGATTAATATGTCCACATCACTCATTCCTGTTGAATTTCCAGTGGCACAAGAACCAAAAAGCCATATCTCTTCAATTTCAGAAAATAATTCCTTAGCTTTATAGCTAGTCTGCTTTACACTATGGAGAATATCATTCTGATTTATTGAGAAAGCCTTCACAGAACCTGATGATAGTATCTGCCGCATAAAGAGCCTCCAATGCCTGTTTTTTAGTGAAATAATCCGCTGGTTTTCCAGAAGCAAATCCATTAGGATAGCGTGTTGGAATGTAATATATATCAAGAAGTTTTGCCTTTTCCATTACTTCATCAGTAATGGAAATATTTTTTGATAATACCTTAATGATTTCATTGAGTGAATGTCCCCATACTGTAAAACCATTGTGTAATGCTAAGGCCTTTAAAACTTTTTCTGAAGCTTGCTGAAAACTGAAACAGGCCCACTCATAGTAATTATACTCTAAATCTAGCTTAGCTTTTTCAAAATCGCGTAAACCCTGCTCGTACCAATCGTTCCATCTGTTCATGATTTTTCCTGTTAAATAATATTGTATACAATTTTTCTTGAATTATTATTATTTCAATATATCAAATGAAGAAACAATAATCAACTAATAAAATAATCTAACGATAATATGAGTTGATTAACATACTTTTATTTTAACAATTTTTTCAAAATCCTATTTTCAAGGGAAAAACATGAACGTGAAAAGCAATCATTGTGCTTATGTATTACATGGCGTATTTTATTTTTTACTTACTATTATTACTCAGTTATATGCCCAGGATGTTTCCCAAAACGAACAATTAAATTTTTCACTTTCTGGATATTATAAAAATCTTTTTATTGGATACAAAACTGATGAATACTTTTCTGAAGATTACACACAAAAAGAAAAGCTGCTTGTAACCGATGTTAACAGAGTTCGCCTTTCACCCCATTGTGATATTGGCCAGAATATTGTATTTCATGCTGATATTGATAATGAATTTATCATATCCAATTACACACAAAGCAAAACATTTGATGCAACATGGATTGGATTTTCCTATGATCAATTATATACAGATTATTATGATTATCGCAACGATACTGGTTACTATCGCTTAAAACTGCACCGTGCATTTGCCAAATGTATTATTGGGAAAGCAACCATTACTTTAGGAAGGCAACTGGTACGTTTTGGAAGCGGGAAAATATGGAATCCACTTGATATTGTAAACCCAATATCACCACTTTCATTTGAAGGAGCAGAAGAGACAAAGGGGGTGGATGCCATGCGTTTTGAGCTGTACCCTGCTCATTTTTTAGAAGTTGGGTTTGTCTATGTACCTCAACGAAAGAACAATGAGTTTGGAGATAGTTTTGATAATTCAGTGTACCTTTTGCGCAACAAAGTAGTTTTGAGCAATATAGATTTTGCAATCCTTGCAGGGAAGATAATGCAAAGGAATGTTGCAGGTTTAGATGTTGCCCTGCCAGTATATGATGGCTTGTTGCGTGGAAGTTTTCTTGTGGATAAAGATGGAGATAATACTTACTATATTGCAGGTACAGGCTATGATTACTCTTTTGAAAGTGGTTTCAGTATCCTGCTGGAGTATTTTTATAATGGCTACTGTTTGACTAAAAACGATAAATTGTATCAGGCATATTATGAAACGTTTATCTACGGCATGAATGAACAGCGGTACCGTACGCTTGCATATCATTTCCTGACATATAACAGGCATTATGCAGGGTTATCGGTAAGTTTTTCTGGAGCTTCACTTTTCAGCGCCAGTGCAACATCTATTCTTGATTTTGAGGGGCATGGGGTTATGCTTATACCGTCAGTAGTGTATAATATAGTGGAAGATTGTGATCTGACGTTCTATATGTTATATGCGATAGTTGCTGGCAACAATCTTTCAGATTTTTCCTCATTTGACAATAGGCCTGCACTTGCAGCAGAAGTTAAATATTATTTTTAATATGTATTGTAAATGCCTTTTATTGTAGCTGATCTTCTACCACCAGTACCAGTGTCCTGTATGCTTCATTCTTGCTTATTCAAGTTCTGTAGCAGGATATTCATTTTTATCAAAAGATCTATCCTCTCATGAGTTCTATTTTCTTTAAACACTGCTTCCTTTACCTCTTTGTTTACTCCTGCTACTATGACTTTTTGTGATTATTCAAAATTAATCTTTTATTGTTTAATATGTTTTACAGGTATTTGTTTGCCTTTCTGCAAGTGGGTTAATAATTATTATTAAATTAATTTTTCATCCAAAAAAGTTACTATACTATCAACGTAAATATCATAATGAGTTATGGGGCCAATATGTTTCCCTGGCAAAATCCTGACATCAAGTTTTGTATTACTTATAATCGATTTTTCATAGTATTTACTAAAAAATTGTTCTTTTATTATTTCGCTATTTTTATCATACTTCAACAATTTCTCATCATCAAAGAGAGAATCATCCTCCCCAAATATTACAAGTATATGTTTTTTATTTACCACAGGGAAATTATTATCATCAGCATATAACGTTACATCAGCTATATCCTTATACGGTCTAAATATCTTTAAAATATTGAAATTGCCATAAATACATGAATTACATGATCTCGCTGTATCACCGGTTAAACCCTTCGTTATTCCCCAACCTGCACCCATTACATCACAGAAATGCCCTTTAAATGTTTCAGTAAATCCAATACGTAAACTTTCCCAGTTAAAGGATGACAATACACAACAGCTTGCCTGACAGGAATTATCTGGCCATTGTGTAAATCCAGCAGGGCATATTTGTATAAGATTTTCAAATGAAGTATATTTGCTTGCCATTCGGCGAGCTAACAGGCCTCCATGACTCCATCCAATGGCTGTAAGTTTAACTTTTATTGAATTTGTTAAGTCAACAAAAGATTTGCCATCAATTTTAATATCTTTACATTGAATTTCTTCATCAACATTCATGTTTAAAGATTTAAGAGCATGTTTAATTAAATAAAATAATATAATTTCCTTACCATTATCGCCTCTTAAATCTTTATTCTTCCCATAAGGTGTATCACACAAGGGAACTATGGTAATACCTGATTTTGATTTTAATGCAAGTTCCTTTGTGAATTTATAAGCATCATCAGCTCTCTGTGCATGTCCCTGAAAAAAAATAAAAATTGATCCGTTAGCGTTTCTTTCATTAAAATTTTTTAATTTTTCTTCATCGGTCCTTGCGTCTACAATAAAAAGATAACCCTTTAAATACTCACCATTAAATTCAATATCAACATTTTGTACATTGGGTTTGACCTGGACCTCTCTTTTTTTTATATTATTTTCAGTAAATCCTAAACCTGAAAGTAAATATGTAAAAAATAAAAACATAAAAAATATTTTTTTCATGTTACCCTCCAAAACATATAATTTGTTGCTATGTTTTAAAAAATTATTTTCTATTTGGGTACTGTCAACCATTGTGAAGTCAAGTCTAATTTTGTGTGGAATCCTACCAGATACATAATAATTACTTACAACTCCAATGACTAGTATTACATCGTTTATTCTATTATTGAAATATTGCTGTCTTCAACGAATATAAAGGTCTTTTAAAAATAGTTTTCGATTTTTCCCACAGGCTGCTTGTAATGTGGTTTTATACTTAGAAATGGTTAATTTCCAGATAGAAAAAATATAACATCAGCCGAACAGGATGTGCGGCCTTATATGTTTGCACCTGTTTGCATTAGCTTAAAAAAGCACATTTCCAGAATTATGGGGATACATTGTTGAATATTTTTCAAGCAGTTAATGGTAGCATATTTTAGAGCCTTGCAAACTATTGGGAAATTATACATTAAAATTTTTGAAAACGCAAGCTATTCATATCTCATTATTACATTGACAGGTGAAATTAATCTTGCTATATTTCACGTTATATTGTATGAAAGTATGATATGAAAAACCTACTGGCATGCTGTACAGCAAAATTAAATATATGCATGAATAGCATAGCATATATATTAACCATAGTATTTATCATAAGCTGTTCATCAGAAGATACTAACTCTCTACATTTGACTTCTGAAGAGATAAAATATATACAATCATTAAAAAAACCAGTTATTGCAGCACCCTGTCCCGATTATCCACCCATTGATTTTACTGACCATGATGGTAACCATATAGGATTAAGCCATGATTATTTGGATGAGATCAGTAAAAAGCTTGGAGTAACGTTCACGGTAGCAACAATACAATCATGGGCAGATGTGTTACAGGCAGCTAAAGATAGGAAAGTGGATATTGTTCTTTCAATCCAGGATGTTCCTGAGCGCCATTCGTATTTACAGTTTACAAAGCCGTATGTACGCATCCCCAACGTTATTGTTGTGCAAAAATCCAATACAAAAGTTAATAACCTGGATGATTTAGCTGGGAAGAAAATTGCAGCAGTGAAGGGTTATGCGGTCATTGACTTTATTAAAAAGAAATATCCATCATTTACTATAGAGGCGGTGAAAAACGAAACTGAAGGCTTGATGAAATTGTCCTTTGGTGAATATGATGCAATGATTATCTCACTTTCAACAGTATCATATCTGGTAGATACCTATGGCATTACAAATTTACGTATTGCAGGTAATGCGGGATATGACTGGAACTTGTGCATAGGTGTTCGCAATGATGATCCGGTGCTTTTTTCAATTATTTCAAAAGCTTTGAATTCAATACCTGAAAGTAAAAGACGTGCTATTTACCAGCGATGGATTTCACTTGCACCACGACCATTTTACAAGGAAAAAGAATTCTGGTATATCCTGACTTTATTGCTTTTTGGAGGATTGCTTGTAATAATTGGTATTATTGCCTGGAATGCTTCATTACGCAGGCAGGTAAAAATAAAAACGCAGCAGCTTGAACATGAGTTGTACTGGCATAAAAAAACTCAGGAGCAATTGCTTCTTGAAAAGGAACGGCTGCTTATTACTATCCAATCAATTGGCGATGCATTCATAAGCACTGATGATAAAGGGAACATCATCCTTTCCAATAAGCAGGCAGATGTATTATTTAATAATATGATATCATTGGGGAAAGATGTCAGGTCTTTAGTCAATTTTACTGAATCAACTACGCAAAAACTTGTTGATCCAATTGGTGAATGTATTAAGTTAAAAAAATCCGTTATATATTATCATCTTAAATGCCAATGTAATAATAGAACAATAGATGTGTCTGTAGCTTCTTCGCCCATTGAAATAGAAAATACTATTATTGGGGCCGTTACAATAATCAGGGATATTACCGACATGCTTGCAATGCAAAATGAGCTTATAAAACTGCAACAGTTTGAATCATTAGGAATACTGGCTGCGGGGATTGCTCATGATTTCAATAACATCCTTACTGCAATAATGGGCAATGCTGAAATAGCATCATTGATGCTGTTAAAAAATACTAAAGGGAATGATGTATTAGAAATAATTGATGGTATTAAAAAATCTGTGAAATCAGCTCAATCATTGACTGGGCAGCTGTTAACCTACGCAAAAGGTGGCAAGCCAATTAAAAAAGAAGGTAATATAATTCAGTTAATTCATGATACTGTTGATTTTGTGACACATGGAAGTAGCGTTAAAGTTGGATACATAGTTGACGGCAACATAGAAAATTTTGACTTTGATGAACATCAAATTTCGCATGTTTTTAGAAATATAGTGTTAAATGCAATACAGGCTATGAACAAGAGTGGAGTGTTAACAGTTACAGTAAAAAAAGTAGAACTTAAACATGATGTATTGCAACTTCCTGACGGCGAATATGTTATGATTAAGTTTTCTGATACCGGAAAAGGTATACCCCAGGAACATATATCAAAAATCTTTGACCCTTATTTTACGACAAAAGAAAAAGGAACAGGGTTAGGACTTACCACGTCGTTATCCATAATCAGACAGCATGGTGGTACCATTACAGTATCATCTTCAGATAAGGGAACAGAATTTACAGTGTATCTACCAAAAATTAAAGGTACTGTTTCTGTTAATGAAAATCATAATGCGCGTGTTGATTCAATCAGTGCACATGTATTAATACTGGACGACAGGCAGGAGATATTGGATGTTACAGCAGGGATGCTGGATATATTAGGATGTACGTATGACACGGCAAGCCATAGTGATGATGCAATAAATAAAATACTTACAGCAAAAGAACGGGGTAAACCATTTGATTGTGTACTGGTTGATATTACTATTCCTGGAAGCATAAGTGGGGTGGATGCTTTTGCCCAGATGAAGAAGATTCAGGAAAAACTAAAAGGAATTGTTATGAGCGGATATGCTGATAACAGTGCTATTGCAGATTATGCACAATATGGATTTTCGTGGTATCTTGTTAAACCGTTTACTTTCGATGATTTAAAGCAAGCTTTAATAAAAGCAACTATCGCATAATTATATTGTATTGAAAATATTGTAATTCTATTAAATACATATGTATCTAATGTGTTGAGTAAATTATGGAATCATTCTGGCAAAAAATAGATACTATAGATACTATCACACAGGGAACCATACTTTTAAGAATTAATAATAACCTTAAAAAAAGGCAACAGGGTGTTTTTCTTCAGTATGATGGAGGAATCATTCTAAAAAATGTGATTGATCATAATAATAATAGCCTTGTTGCCGCCGAAGGGATAATTTATCCAATTCAAGAAGATATTTTTTTTAAAGCAACATCAACATTTGCTACCAGTCCATTAGCTTCAAAGGCTTTAAAAATAATTTTTGAGTGGCCACTGTATCAAAAACATTCAGAATTATCGCTACACATTGAGCATTTTGTAAAAACCACATTTGTGCCAGAGCAAATATTAGATTACCAGAAAAACGATAATCTTAAATCAATATTCATTCCCATTCAGCAGTATTTCCGTATTGGCAGGTATAAAGAGCGGCGTAATATTGAACGAGTGTGTTATGAAAAGTTTAAGTTCTGGCTTGATTCATTACGTGTTGGCGAGCACATAACATATTTAGCTTCAGTTGCAGGAATTTCATCGCATACACCAAAGTTTTATTCTGCTGGAACTAAACCTCATGAAGTTACCTATCAGTATCTGGATCATGAAGAGTTTGCATTTAATCCCACACATGGTGGTCATATTAAACTCAACGCAATAATTGGTGGCAAAAAACAGTTTTTAGTTGATGCTGGTTCTAATTATATTGGGCGTGGTGTAAAAGCAACCCTGTTTACAGCAAAACAGGTGGCAACTGCACTGAAAAAAGCGTATCCTGAGTATGAGTTTATTCCTCTGGCTGGCAGAGGTGCATTTGGCGTAGAACAGAGCTATTAATATGCGGTGGACTGCTGTTGGAACTATCGCACAAAAATAAAAAAATGATTTTGACATATTGACTATAGTGTTGTAGTATAAAAATGGAGGTGCCAATGAACAAAGAAAATATAATGGAACTGTATGCACGTCATGTGTCCTCCGGCAAGGTGGAGATGTACAAAAAATATGACATTGCGCTGGTGCCACATAAACGCCGTGGTGTATTTTTATATGATATTACCGGGAAACGGTACATAAACTGCCATTGTAACGGTGGTGTGTTTAATTTAGGGCACCGCAATAAAAAGATAATGGATGCGGTTAAAAAAGCAATGCAGCGTTATGACATTGGTAACCATCACCTTATTAGCCAGCCTAAAGCTATGCTGGCCCAAAAATTAGCAGCTACTATGCCACATGGCTTGAACCAGGTTGTGTATGGTGTTTCGGGTGGAGAGGCAATAGATACTGCTATCAAATTAGCACGAGCTGTTACAGGCCGTCCAAACATCATTTCAGCTATTGGTGGTTATCATGGGCATACGGGACTTGCGCTTGCAACAGGGGATGAAAAATTTAAAAAGCCATTTGAACCACTTTCACCTGGATTTATTCAGGTGCCATTCAATGATGTTGAAGCAATGAGAGCTGCCCTTGATGAACATACCGCTGCTGTAATACTTGAAACAATTCCAGCAACGTTAGGTATTGTAGTGCCTCATAAGGATTATTTTAAAGAAGTAAATAAGCTTTGCCACAGTCATGGTGCACTGCTTATTATGGATGAGGTGCAAACTGGCTTTGGTCGCACGGGGAAGTTATGGGGCTTTGAACATTTTGATGTGGTGCCTGACATTGTGGTTCTGGGCAAAGGCATGAGTGGTGGCATTTATCCAATTACTGCAACAGTATATAAAGAAGACTATGCGTTCTTTTTCAAAGAAAATCCTTTTATACATATCTCAACGTTTGGAGGCAGTGAAATTGGCTGCTTTGCAGCTATGGCGGTTCTTGATATGTGCGATAGCACATTGCTAAACAATGTGAATGAAATGGCAGATTATTTTACAAAAAAACTAAGTATGCTTTCCTCACAGTATCCAAAAGCTTCATTTACGGTTAGAGGACTTGGCCTCATGATGGGTCTTGCATTTAACGATGAGATGACAGCGCTTTTTATGGTTAAGCTTCTATTTGATAACGGAGTATATGTTGTGTATTCAGGGAATGATCCTAAAGTAATTCAGTTTTTGCCTCCACTTATTATTACTAAGCGGGAAGCAGATTTAGTTATTGCAGCAGTACAGAAGTCACTACAAGCCTTATCACAGTGAGGAGGCTTTTATGGAAGATGATCATAAAGATATCATAGAGCATTTAGAACTATTAAACAAAGTGTATGAACTGAAACGAAAGCGGATACGGTTTATGCAATTAGCATCTGTTGATACTGAACTTAAGGAACTGTCACAAAATTTTTATAAGATCTGGAATAAAACATCTAAGGGATTTGTGTTAAAAGATACTGTGCAGCATTCAAAAAGTATTGATATTATTAAAGGACTTTTTGGACAACATGATGAAATTATAACGATGATGCGGGGTAATAAAGCTATACTTACAGTTGATAAGATACGCTTTTATCAGTATTTGGTACGCCATATTGCAAACACGCGTGCACTTCACTATCTGTATAATCTTTTTTATGGTGAAGAAAACCTTTCAATTGAAAAACTTGTTAAGGAACAATTGCCCTATTTAGAGCGATACCTCCCAACGTTCAAAAAATTTGATAAGACAAAAAATTTGGAAGGATTAGTCCTGTCGCAGTTTGATGTGCAGAATATATGGTCTATTATTGAAATATATGACCGTATTCGTGATAATCTTATACAGGATACGAGTTTATACCGGCAATTTACTAAAGATTTTACACGGTTGTATCGCGAAGAGCTTAAATTAAAAATATTAGGATATGGCGAAATATCCACCGTGATGCAGACCATACATGGATCAACGCTGAATCAGTCATTTATCAAAACAAAAATTGCTGAATCGGATTGGGTATGGAAACGGATGCCCCCTATCGACACTCTTGATGCTGTTGAAGCACTGAAAAAGGTTTATCATGAATACAGGGAAATACTTACAAAAAAAATTGGCATACAGGTGCCACAGCAACAGTTTCGTTATTTTAAAAGCAATGGATGGTATACCGTATATGCTGGTCAAAAAAAAATAAATCCACAGATGGTTGGAAATTTTCTGGTAAAACGTTTGGATGAGAAAAATGCAGTTGTCCTGTTTAATAAGATACTGGCTGAATTAAAAAAATGGTATAGCTTTAATATAAGCGATAGTTCCCTGAAAGTGGGTATTGATGGGCAGATATCAAACTGGGTACTGATTTCGGTTGATGGTGCCCTGAATTATGTTGGTCAAAATGATACTCTTGTTTATATTGATACCAGTACACCGTTATATCGTATTAACGGGGTTGAACAGCTAAATGCAGAGCTGTTTTTGAAAAATACACCATGGTTTTTACGCGCAATTATACGGGCTTTATTTTTACAGGAAGTTCTGGATAGGTATTATGATTTGCGTTCAGTGGTTATTGACTGTATAGCAAACCTGTATAAGGAAAAGCGTGAGGATTTGATACCTGCGTTTATAAAAGCTGCAAATTTTTTCTTTGCTTCAATAGATGAATCAATTCAGCCACTGACTCTTGATGAGATTGCAAAATATTATAAAAGTGATGCTTTTATATGGCGCCTGTTCCAGTTTGCACGCAGAGTTGATAAATTTGTAACCGAGGTTATTTTTCGAAAGAAATATATGTACCGACTTCCAGAAAAAATTGAACGGTAATCTATGTGAGTATACTTTTCCAGCCAAGCGCCAGTACTTTATGTGCATTTTCTATATGTTTTTTTCGAGTCTTTGATGGATGTGCATGAGCCATCAATGCAATAAGAATGACAAGTTCCATTAAGCGTACGCTATAATCATTATTATCCACTTCAATTGTAACAAATGTATTGTACCGTAGTTTAAGTGGTATGATAAATGAAATTCCTAAATCCCAGTCAAGTACTGTTGATGACACCGCATTATGGACAACTCTATTATTAATGCGAACCGTTCCACGGGAAAAAATAAGATTTGAACTGGTAAGTCCTAATTTTTTTACACTCCTGTAAATAAAATTAATAAGGGCATGGGGCATATTGCAGGTAAAGTAACAGTTGCCCTTAACTTTTTTTAATGGTTTAACTACTTTCTGTACTTTACCTCTAATACGGCGTGGCACAACAATGTAACGCTGTGTCTTATCAATAGTATTAATATTAATGATGTTGTCTTTATTCATTGTAAAAAGAATTATAACCCGCCTTCAATGGCGTGAAGTATTCTATTACTATTTTGTTAATTCACAGTATAATTATTTATAATATGATTATATATTGTTTCAAGTGCCTTGTCATGTGACCCATCAATAGCTGTATCAATTATCACGTCTTTTCTATTTGTTTCAAACCAGTGATATAACATGCGCATGCCATCTTTTACTGTAGGCGCGCTGTGACATAGTGTAACAATTTTTCGCATTTCATCACGGCTGAAGAAATTACGTGCACCATTGATAACAAAAATAAAATGGCGCAGGTCATCAGCCTCAACTACTTCAAGCTTGTCTTTGCTGTATCCTTTTTGTTTTGCAGTAATGGTTTTAACGTCAAGTTCATCAAATTCATGTTGCAATTTTTTAACTTCCAGGTTATGTAAAAGCACCTTGGCCTGTTCATAAAGAAAGTTAAGACTTTCCACATCAAGTTTTTTTAAAAGCAGGTTAATAGCTTTAATGTATTGTGCTGTAGCAGCGGTAGCAGTTGATTTCGATCCGGGTTGTGTTTTTTTAGCCTGCGATTTACTTTTATTGTTTTTTTTCTTTTGTGTTGCCATACGTTTTTATTTAATTTGTACTATAACGGTATAAATAAATGCAGCTATTGCAATAGTTTGAGTAAACCATAGACCAATTATCCATTTAATTGTACTTGAACGAACGGTTTCAATTTCTTTTAAAAGAGATAATTCAATTTCTTTCATCTGAAATCGATTTTGTTCAATTTCTTTAATTAAACGCAATTCAGTTTCCCTTACATCCTGCTTTGTTGCCGATTCATTTTGTTTTATAGACTGTTCCAGCGAATCAATAATTTCCGCTAAGCCTTTTGCAATAGCTTCGTTTTCTTTAAATATCTCATATGTTTTTAAAGCTAAACCCATGTATAATATCCTTTTGCACCTGGAATAATTATTTAATTACATATTAGATAAATTTTCCAATAGTGTCAAATAAAAATTACAGCTTAACTCTGAAATAGCGTTTTATAAATGATACCTTACCTTTGTTATAAGG
>Ga0116188_1002950_pt1 | contig 12798 bp, 10 predicted proteins | sample AD_JPNTR2_MetaG_FD_89807 | JGI IMG/M metagenome (GOLD analysis project Ga0116188, IMG submission 89807) | Active sludge microbial communities of municipal wastewater-treating anaerobic digesters from Japan - AD_JPNTR2_MetaG | ecosystem: Engineered > Bioreactor > Anaerobic > Digestate | place...
GTATCGCTTGTGGGAGCGTGGCGCTTGCTTTCCTGTTGTCCGTCGGCTGCTTTGTCGGTCTTCTCGAACTCCCGGCCGAAGAGCGGCTCCACGAAGTCGACCTGTTTACTTGGGTTCCGGGTCTGACTTTAAAGACTGCTCTCGGCAACCTGGCCAACCTTGAAATCAGCTGGGGGATGCAGCTCGATCCCCTTTCCGCGGTGATGATCCTGGTGGTAACCGGGGTGGGACTGCTCATCCACATCTACGCGATCGGATACATGTACAAAGAAGCGGGGTTTTACCGGTTCTTTGCTTACATGAATCTGTTCATGTTCATGATGCTTACCCTGGTGCTGGCCAACAACTATTTGCTGATGTTCGTCGGCTGGGAGGGTGTCGGTCTTTGTTCCTACCTGCTGATTGGCTACTACACGGACAGGAAAAGCGCCGGGGATGCCGCCAAGAAAGCCTTCGTTGTCAACCGTATCGGCGATTTTGGTTTCCTGATCGGGATGATGACGATCTTCGCCTGGTTTGGAACGCTTGATTTTACGGAAGTTTTTGAAGGGGTTACCGCATTTTCCCCGTCTCCCGAGGTGACTTGGGGGGTGTTGAGCTGGATTGCCCTCTTGCTCTTTATTGGCGCTACGGGAAAGAGCGCCCAGGTGCCGCTTTATGTCTGGTTGCCGGACGCGATGGAAGGTCCGACGCCGGTCAGCGCCCTGATTCACGCGGCCACCATGGTGACAGCCGGTGTTTACATGGTTGCTCGCTCGAGCGCCATCTACAGCCGGACTCCCAGTGTCATGCTGATCGTGGCTTCGATCGGTATCTTCACGGCCCTGCTTGCAGCCACGATCGCACTGTTCCAGCGCGATATCAAAAGAGTCCTGGCTTATTCGACGGTCAGCCAGCTCGGTTACATGTTCACCGCGCTCGGCGTAGGCGCTGTCGCCGCCGGGATATTCCACCTCGGAACACACGCGTTTTTCAAAGCCCTGCTCTTCCTTGGCGCCGGCAGCGTTATCACTGCCATGCACCACGAGCAGGACATGACCAAAATGGGCGGCCTGAAAAGGTATTTGCCGGTTACCTGTTTGACCATGTGGGCCGGAACACTGGCAATCGCCGGAGTCCCTGGCTTGGCCGGCTTCTTTTCCAAGGACGAAATCCTGTGGAGGGCCTTTAGCAATCCGCAAGGGCGGACCCTGATTTGGCTGATCGGTGTAGTCGTCGCGGGAATGACAGCTTTTTACATGTTCCGGCTCATGTTCTTGACTTTCTACGGACAGGAACGAATCGAGCCTGAAGTGAAGGCTCACCTGCATGAATCACCTCGGGTCATGACGGTTCCGCTCGTCTTCCTGGCGATCGGTTCGGTCTTCGCCGGTTACCTCGGGCTGCCTGCCTGGCTGGGAACCAACGTTTTTGAACGGTTTCTCGAGCCCGTGTTTCACACCGCCTACCAGGCACCGGCGACCGCCGCAGTGCATCACGGACATGAAACCGAAGTCCTATTGACCGTGGTATCGGTAACGATCGCCCTGATAGGCATCTTCCTGGCATACCACTTTTTCGTCCGTCGCCCCGACCAGGCGACCGCTCTGCAGCGGCGCTTCCAGGGTGTGCATCGTCTGCTTTACAACAAATACTATGTCGATGAGGCGTACGATCTTCTGTTCGTAAACCGGGCCAAGGATCTCGGCACTTTCCTCTGGCGTTTTGACGAACGCGTCGTCGACGGTCTGGTCAACGGCAGCGCCATTGCCACCAAGATTACCGCCTGGATTTCCGGACAGGCGGATATTCACATAGTCGACCGCCTGGTCAACCTGGTGGCGGAGACCGCCGATTTTCTCAGCGCGGTCGTACGAAGACTTCAAACGGGGCTGGTCCAGCGCTACGCCCTGTTTTTCGTTCTCGGAATCATCCTGGTGATCAGTTATTACCTGTACTGGGGAGTGTAAGTAATGGACTTCTTCATGAAGAATATCCTGCTCCTGGTTTGCTTCTTTCCGTTGGTCGGAGTCTTGCTGATTCTGTTGTGGCCAAAAGGTGAGAAGCATGACAGGGCGATCAAATGGATTGCAAACCTTGTCGCATTCATTGACTTTCTGATCTCCATTCCGCTGATCACCCAGTTCAATAACCCGCAGTACATAGCGTCGAGCGGGATGCGATATGTCGTCAAAGCGGACTGGATCCAAGCAATCGGCGTCCAGTTTTACTTCGGGATTGACGGGATCAGTCTGTTGCTCGTCCTGTTGACTACGCTGCTCGGAACCATCTCCATCCTGTCTTCCTGGTCAGCCATCACCGAACGCATTCGGGAGTATTACTGCTATTTCCTGCTCCTCCAGGTCGGAATGCTCGGTGTCTTCATGGCCCTGGACTTCTTCCTGTTTTACGTCTTCTGGGAAGTGATGCTGGTCCCGATGTACTTCATCATCGGTGTCTGGGGAGGGCCGAGGAAACTCTATGCGGCTATTAAATTCTTCCTGTACACACTGGCGGGATCGGTGCTGCTCCTGTTGGGCATCCTGGCTCTGTACTTCTACCATCACAGCGTAACCGGCGTCTGGACATTCGACGTACTGGCGTTCCAGCAGCTTTCGGTTCCTGTCGATCTCCAGTATTGGATTTTCCTGGCCTTCTTTATCGGGTTCGCGATTAAGGTTCCGATGTTCCCATTCCACACCTGGTTGCCGGACGCGCACGTCGAAGCGCCTACTGCCGGGTCCGTGATTCTGGCCGGTATCCTGCTGAAAATGGGGACTTACGGTTTCGTCCGTTTCAGCCTCCCGATTCTGCCCGATGCGACCAGGGAGTTTCTGCCATGGCTGTTGGTTCTTTCAGTGATCGGGATTATTTACGGGGCCTTGGTCGCCATGATGCAGAAAGACATGAAGAAGCTGGTGGCGTATTCGTCGGTGAGTCACCTGGGCTTTTGCATGCTCGGCATCTTCATCGCGACGCCGGTCGCCCTTGAGGGCGGGATCCTCCAGATGATCAATCACGGCATTTCGACAGGCGCCCTGTTCTTAATAGTAGGGATCATTTACGAACGCCGTCACACCCGCATGATTGCCGACTACAGCGGTCTCTCGCATGTCATGCCTTTGTATGCCACTGTCTTTTTGATCATGACCCTCTCCTCGATCGGGATGCCAACGCTCAACGGCTTTATCGGAGAGTTCATGATTCTCCAGGGAGTGTTCGCCGATTCGACCTATCGTCTCTGGGCTGTCTTCGGCGCGACCGGAATTGTACTCGGCGCCGCTTACATGCTGTGGCTGTACCAGCGGGTGATGTTCGGCAAAGTGGAGCAGCCTGAAAACCTGAAACTGCCGGATCTGAACTGGCGGGAACTGGCCACCTTTGTTCCCTTGATCATCCTGGCTTTCTGGATAGGTCTTTACCCCAAGACTTTCCTTGATTACTTGCATGCACCGGTCCAGCAGGTTGTCGAGAAGGTGAGACCGGGAGAGTTTACTCCGCTGCCTGTTCACGCGGACTTGAAAGAGTAGGACTCATGAGTGAGACGGTCCAGGTTCCAAATCTTCTTGAATTTTTGCAGTCGAACGCCGCTGCCATAGGCCCGCAGCTACAGCTGATTGCCTGGGGATTGGGCATACTGCTTGCCGATTTTCTGTTCCCGGAATACCGGATCAAGGGAAGAATCGGAGTGATTAGCTTCGCCTTTCACGGCAAACAGCTGGCAGCCGTGTTCTCCGCCGTCGGGATCATTATGGCCTCGATCCACCTCTATGTCCTCCGCCTGGCAGGAGTGGGCCCGGCCTTTTTCGACATGGTGTCGCTCGACAGCTTCTCGCTATTCTTTGGCTTCCTCGTCTTGCTGGCGGCCCTGGTGGCCGTTTTCATCTCATACAACTACCTGAATGTCGAGAAGGAACAACATTCCGAGTACTACGCGCTGATTCTGTTCGCCGCTGCAGGAATGATGTTCATGGCCTCCGCGATCGACCTGGTGACGATCTTCGTGGGACTGGAACTGATGTCCATCTCCATTTACGTCCTGGTCGGTTTTCTGCGCGGCCAACGACGATCCAACGAAGCGGCCATGAAGTACTTCTTGCTCGGCACTTTTTCTACCGCCATGATTCTGTACGGCATGTCGCTTCTGTACGGATTGGCGGGGACGACAAACCTCGAACGGATCGGGGCCGAAATCGCCAGCCAGGGAACCAATTCACTGGTGGTGGTAGCCCTGCTCATGTTAATGGCCGGTCTGTGCTTCAAGATCGCAGCAGCGCCCTTCCATATGTGGGCGCCGGACGCGTATGAAGGGGCGCCCACAGCCGTGACCGCGTTCATGTCGGTTGCCGTAAAGGCCGCCGCTTTCGCCATATTTCTACGCATTTTCATTGTTGTTTTCGCCCAGGTCCGAGAACTGTATGTGCCGGTGCTGGCCGTCATCTCAATGGTCACCATGACCTGGGGAAACATCGCGGCCCTGACCCAGCAGAATGTGAAGCGAATGCTTGCCTACTCGAGCATCTCTCACGCCGGTTTTGTGCTGATGGGATTGGTAGCGGGGACAGAGAACGGCGTGACGGCTTCGCTGATCTACCTGTTGGCTTACACTTTCATGAACCTCGGCGTGTGGACGGTCATCGTTCTCCTGAGACGGGAGGACATCCCGGGCGAACAGGTCGATGATCTCGGCGGCCTCTTTTTCAAGCGGCCGGGCGTGGCGGTGTTGATGCTCGTCTTCCTGCTGTCTCTTGCAGGTATACCACCCCTGGCAGGATTTATCGCAAAGTACTATGTGTTCGCCGCAACGATTCAAATCGCCCTGATACCTCAGGAGCAGTTTGCGAAACTGATGGCTTGGCTCGCCGTCGTAGGGGCCCTGAACGCGGTCATCTCTCTTTACTACTATTTCCGCATTGTGGTGGCCATGTTTATGCGTAAGGAATTCCTGCCCGCTCCCCTGGAATTTTCCTGGGGGATTGCGGTCTCGTTAGCCGTGACCGCCATTTTCACGGTTCTGGTGGGCATCTGGCCTCAGCCCTTCATTGATTTAGCACGCCTCGCCAGCATGCCGCTGGTCTGACGGAAATGTGACCCTCAATACAGCAAATTTCCGGCAAGTCGAGCATTATCTCGGACTGGGCAAGGAGCGCGAAGATGTCCGAAAAATATTCGGTAGTCTTCTCTGGCAGGGTCCGGGAGGGGGAGACCCTCGAAGCGGTCAGGTTGCGAATGGCGGAGCTGTTCCGGGTCAGACCCGAGAAGCTCGAACAGTACTTCGCAAACGCACCTTGTGCTTTGCGGCGCGGGCTTGACCAAGCGACGGCCGCACGATGGGTAACCGCCATCGAGAAGACCGGTGCGCTTTGTTGGGCCGAGCCCGAAAGTGATCAGGCAAGTCAAACGGTTCCGGCAGGCCGGGAGACCAATCATGAACCGGCGCCGGCTGGACGCCCTCCCCTTGATCATCCTGTGGCCGTTCAGGCCGCACCTGCTGCTGCTCCGGGCCCGCAGCCGGAAGAGACTTTGCCGCGATCGGTCAGCTCTCCTTCGCCGGTTATTCTGGCGGAAAGCATCGGTGTGACTACGCCTTCGAAGTCCCCCTCCCATACTGCCCATAAAAGCCATGATGTGGTGCCTTTCCCGAAGTGTCCGAAGTGTGGCCGACTGCCGCTGTCGCTGGAAGACCCGTTCATGCAGACAGGCGTGTGTCCAACGTGCGGGTTGATTATCACGAAGTATGCGAGCTACTTTGCTACAGGCCAGCTTGCAGTTGGTGAGAAAGATCGTCACTGGCTCGCCTTCTGGCAAAGCCCCGCATGGCCGGCCTATTGGCGTGTGGTTTCCTGTTTCTGCCTGGCTCTTTGGGTCCTGCCGGCTCTGATGTGCGCCCTCGACCTTTTGGGAGTAGACGCGACCAGCTATTCTCCGAGCCAAATGGCGTTGGACGGGTTCTTGCTTGGCTCGGGCGCCCTGGTCTTTGCAGTGATCAGTTTCTACTGCTTTGCGCTTTTCAGGAATTCCCGGCGTATCTTTTTAATACACAGCGCTTGTTCTCTGGGTCTGTGCGTGGTGCTCGGAATTGTTGGGGCGGTGATCTCTCTGATCTCCCGGGCGGCGCTGGCCTTTGTCCGAATGGTTGGAATAGACAGAGCGATAAACCCGGTGCGAGCGGTGGGACTCAGCATTGCGGTTTTCCTGGGCGTCGTCCTTTACCTTGGGCTGGTGCGCCTTCCCGCTGAGAAGCTTCGCTTGGAGTTTCTGGACAGCGCCGAATATGCGATGAAGGTTAAAGAAGCTTTGGCTCTCGCGGGCAATGAATTTCCCACTGGTTCTCGCGCCGACAGCTACCGCTACTACAAATATGTATACCTGGAACCGGCTCGGAAGGTAGACCCCAATTTTGACAGGGTTCTCCGCCGACTGCTCCCCGATTTCAGCCCGGCAGCCTTTGCGCGTCAACACCAGCCGGACGTCTGTCTGTTGGTGTTTAATGCGATTTCCTTTCGCGACGAGTTGCTTCGCGATCGGTTGATTACGCCCGATACGCGACTCAGACTCGACCAGCTTGCAGACGAATGGGAGCGTTCGACTGCCGGCAAGAGCCTGGTTCGCTTCATCGATACCCGATCTCCGATAAATGACCACGTTGTCAGGTCTATCCCCGGCAGGTGATAGTCGGTAGGTGCACCCATGGGCTTATCCGCGCTATCCGCGCGTTCCGCACTGTGCGCAATTCAATACTACCCGCGGATAGCACGGATAGCACGGATTGCGCGGATAAGCAGCCGATTTTTCATGGCTTCTGATCTGAGCGTCCCTTCCTGCCTCTCCTTGTGTTAACCTCGGTGCGATGGCATCGACCGAAGACAGACGCAGGACAACCCGGTTACTCGCACACTATGCCTCGGTTGTATTCATTCTGCCGTCTGCGGTGCTCGGGGGGTACATGGTTGGCCGATGGCTGGATGGCAAGTTTGATACCTTCCCTTGGCTCACGACGCTGATGGTCCTGTTGGGAACTGTGGGTGGGTTCATCGAGATTTTTCGAATTCTGAGCAGGAAACCGTGAAGAGGATATACCGGAACTCGCTGATTCTACTCCTGCTCATGGTCATCGTCGGCGCGATTGGCTGGGGTATCTTCATGGCCGTCTCCATCCTGGCGGGAGGGGGGTTGGCGATTTTGAACTTCCACTGGCTGGCAGGGGGTGTGGATCGGCTTTTGGCGACAGGTGACCGGCGCCGGGTAGGGGGAGTGCTGGTTAAGTACATCGCCCGGCTGGTGTTGATATTGCTAGCCTTCTTTGCTATATTCCACTCTTCATTTTTGAGCGTTTTCGGCGCCGTGGCTGGGTTGTCTGTCTTTGTGCTGTCGGGAATGCTTGAAGCTATCCTTTTACTTATAAAGCCCGGTAGCGGGCTGGGGGCCAGAGAATAGCCCGAGTATGGAGCAACATCACGAATTCTTTGTTTCAACCGTTTTCAATCGGTATATCGCTAATCCGATTGCCGCACTGCTGGGGTTTGACACCACACACGACGTCCTCCCGGCACATATCGTCATGATCATCCTGATCTGCCTGGGGTTGACCCTCCTGGCCCTGATTCTCGGGCGACGCCTGAAAGTGGAGAATCCAGGGACCGGGCAGCAGATCTTTGAACTCGTTTTCGAGTTCCTCCTCGGCATGATGAACGATATCATCGGGCCGAATTCTAGACGGTTTTTCCCGCTGATCGGCGCGTTGTTCATCTACATCCTGGTATCGAACCTGTTGGGGATGATCCCCGGCTTTATGTCGCCGACCAGCAACATCAATGTGACAGCCGGGTGCGCTGTGATCGTTTTTCTGTATTACAACTACCAGGGATTCCGGACGCACGGGTTTCTGAAGTACATGGCTCACTTTGCCGGCCCGTCGCTGGTGATTGCGCCACTGCTGTTCGTTATCGAGATTATCAGTCATCTGGCCCGGCCTTTTTCACTGTCGGTGCGCTTATTCGGCAACATTTTTGCTGAAGAGCTGATCATCGGCAGTCTGAACCAGATATTCCCTTTTCTTGTTTCCCTGCCGGTCATGGCGCTGGGACTGTTTGCCAGCACCGTACAGGCATTCATATTTGTCGTTCTGACTATGGTCTACCTCGAAGGGGCGGTTGCACATGCCCACGAAGAGGAAGACCATTCGCCGTCGGAAGTCCATGAGTCACTGGAACCAACCGGGGGCTAGGGCTTGGCGTTTCGTATCCAGAGAAGGAGATTTTGCGGATGAACAGGAAGATTGGTATTTGTGTAGTTACGGTTCTCTTTTTGGCAGTTCTCGCGCTTCCGGTGTACGCCCAGGAACCCGGAGCGGCAGAAGCGGCTGCGCCCGCCGTTTGGCAATTGGCTTTGGCGATGGCGATTGCTGCTGCGGGCTGCGGCTATGCTCAGAGCAAGGCGCTGACCGCTGGTTGTGACGGAGTGTCAAGAAACCCCGGATCAGCCGACACTATTCGCTTTTTCATCATTCTTGGTCTCGCCTTTATCGAATTTTTGGCCTTGCTGACCTTCGTGGTCGTTCTGTTCCTCTTGTAGTTTCACCTTTCATCTCTCGCGCGCCCGTAAAACCGGGCGCGCGCCCTAGTAGGACATAAGTACTCAAATAAGCGGCGCTGTTTGTCCCGAAGTCAGGGACAAGGCAAGATAGCCCGATAATGTGAAGGGGAAGAGCAAATCGCCGAGGTTGTGCCCCTTGCTGTTCCCCTTCAGGGAACCGATTGAAAACCAAATGACTGACCCAGGGTACCTGAAAAACGGTACCCTGAGCTGTCTTGCTTTGTCCCTATCGGGACAAAAAGCCAAGCCGTATCTGAACGCTTCTGCTCAGGAAGGGTCGCCTCTTTCTAGTGGTGCTTGCGGTTACACCTCGCGGGTTTTTCGTCGTAGTTGGAGCCTGAAGTTCAGGCAAATTCGCGAGTCAAGCCGCCTGCTCACGCACGAACGGGCAAGAACAGATCAGCGGACCGTCCGCCGACGGTTCGCTGAAAAACGCTGCGCTCCAGGTCTGTTTTGTTCTTGCGCGTGTTTTATGCCAGCTAGCTTCGAAAAGCACATCCTTTAAGCGCGGGCGCGGTTGCCCTGTATGTTAGAATGTAGAATTATTTAACTCTGAGGACTATAACCAAATGCCTCACGCGAAGTTCATCGTGGCTGGTACGCTGATCATTGGCGCCATTGTTTACTTGATGTTCAGCGGAATCAACGATTCCATGGTTTATTACTATAGCGTCTCGGAGCTTCTGGCGAGCGCTGAGGATCTCAACGGAAAGGGAGTGCGCGTAAGCGGGTACGTCGCTCCCGGGACAATACAGCGAACCTCCGGGACTTCTCAGGTCGAATTCCTGGTGTTTGAGAAGGAATCGGAGAAGCGGCTCCCGGTGGTTTACCGGGGAATCATTCCGGATACATTCAAAGAAAACGCCGAAGTTGTCGTTGAGGGAACTTACCTCGCCGACCAGCATCGTTTTCAAGCCAACACGTTGCTCGCCAAATGCCCTTCTAAGTACGAGTCCCAGGGTGAGGAGCACCCTGATGACGTACCGCTTGGAAAGGAAGCGAACTAACAATCAATGATCGAATTAGGCCAGTACTGTCTGTTCGGAGCCCTGGTGTTGTCCGCCTATGGGATGGTGATCGGGGCTCTGGCGGGGATGCGCAGAAGCCTGCCCCTGGCGCGAAGCGCCGAAAATGCGGCCATTGCTGCCTTTGCAATACTGGCCGTCTCTTCGATCGTACTGTGGTATCTGCTCCTCACCGATCAGTTCGCGGTCGAGTATGTGGCGCAATATAGCGCGGCTAAAATGCCCACCGTCTACAAGTTCACCGCATTCTGGGGAGGCCAGAGTGGGAGCTTGCTTCTCTGGGCGCTCGTCCTTGCCCTTTTTTCCTACGCTGTTGTTGCCGGGAACCGCTATCGGAATCGGGACCTGATGCCCTATACCGTTTCGGTCCTGATGGGAATACTCCTGTTCTTCACGGTCCTGCTGAATTTTGCCACTAACCCGTTCAAGTTGCTGCCGCAGGTGCCTCCTGACGGGCACGGTTTGAATCCACTGCTGCAAAACCCCTACATGGTCATTCATCCGCCGGCGCTATATCTGGGCTACATTGGCCTGAGTGTGCCCTTCGCGTTTGCCGTAGCCGCCCTGATGAGCGGAAAACTGGACACGTCCTGGATTCGGACTACCCGTCGCTGGACTCTCGTCAGCTGGGTCTTCCTTACTTTCGGAATCACCCTGGGGGGCATGTGGGCCTACGAAGAACTGGGCTGGGGTGGCTACTGGGCCTGGGACCCGGTCGAGAATGCTTCCCTGATGCCCTGGCTGATTGCCACGGCCTTTCTTCACTCGGTGATGATAACCGAGAAGAAAGGGATGCTGCGCATCTGGAACTTCATTCTGGTGTTGCTCGCCTTTGGGCTGTCGATCTTTGGTACCTTCATTACCAGGAGCGGGGTGATTTCTTCAGTACACTCGTTTGCGCTCTCGAATCTGGGGCCTTTCTTTATCATCTTTCTAGCATCCACCACGATTTTCACCGTTGCCTGGCTTTTCTACCGTTCACCTCAACTGCGCAGCGAACAACGAATGAAATCCTTCCTGTCACGCGAGGCTTCCTTCCTGCTCAACAACTGGCTGTTCCTGTCCATCTGTTTCGCTGTTTTCTGGGGTACGGTTTTTCCGATCCTGTCGGAAGCGGTGACCGGCGAGAAGATTACGGTTTCGGCGCCGTTCTTTAACAGCGTCAGCCTTCCCCTCGGCCTGGCTCTCTTAATACTCACGGGTGTCTGTCCGTTAATTGCGTGGCGAAAAGCATCGATCAGAAATTTCCGCCGGAATTTCCTTTACCCGCTGGCAGCGGGATTGCTGACGGGATGTGTCGGTCTCCTCTTGGGAGTCCGCAGTCTTGTTCCACTCGTTTTCTTTTCCGCCTGCGGCTTTGTCTTGGCGACGATCGTTTTCGAGTTTTACAAGGGTGCTCGTGCCAGGCAGGTCATCAGGCCGACGGGCTTCCTGACCGCGCTCAAAGATCTCAGCTTGATGAACAAGCGTCGCTATGGCGGATTTGTGATTCATGCCGGCGTTGTCCTGGTTTTTTTCGGTATCGTTGCCAGTTCCTTTTTCCGTATCGAAGAGAATTTCAACGTTCGTCAGAACGAGTTCTTCAAGATTGGCGATTACACCTTGGCCTTTAAGGGTCTCAGCCAGCGATCGGACCCCGAAAAAGATGTCGTGATGGCCAGGCTGGATGTCCTCAAGGACGGTAGAAAGATCGACGAGCTTCAGCCGGAAAAGCATTTCCACCACAAGAGCGAGCAACCGATGACCGAAGTCTCCATCCGTCCTACGTTGAAGGAGGACTTGTATGTAGTCCTCGCCGGGTGGGATGAACAGGGAGTCGTCTCCTTTCATGTTTTCGTGAATCCGATGGTCCAGTGGATTTGGATTGGAATCGGGATCATGGTGCTCGGTGGCCTGTTTGTCATGTTCCCCGACACCAAACCGCTGGCACAAGCGGGCCGGAAGTCCGAAGAGGAGGCGAAGGATGTTGCGGCTTAAGAAGGTCGTTGCGTCGGCCTGCTTGCTCATAGGTTTGACGGCAGTCGGCTTGGTGGCCCAATCATCGGATGACAAGCAGCGTGTCTCAACGCTGACCAACAACCTGGTATGCACTTGCGGCTGCGCGAACATAATTGTTGCCAGTTGTGATTGCGGCCAGGCGGCAGAGATGAGAAAGGAGGTCGCGGCGTTTGTGCAAGCCGGCAAGACGGACGCCGAGATCTACGAGGCCTTTGAGAAGAAATACGGGCCGGCGGTTCTTGGCGCTCCCAAGCTCCAGGGGTTCAATATCCTGGCTTGGGTGCTTCCTTTTGTCGGACTCGCCGCGGGGGCGGTTCTGGTCATCGTTGTCGTGAAGAGGCTCCGACCGAGTATCCCGGAGCCAGAGACCGCGGAAGCCAAGCCGCCGGAAATCGACGAAAAATACCGAAGACTCCTGGAGGAAGAACTGAGAGAGGAATAAAAGACACGACCAAGGTCTCCGAATCAGTCCCTTGTGTCCTTTGAGTCCTTTGAGTCTTTTGAGTCTTTTGAGTCCTTTGGGTCCTTTTGGTCCTTTTGATAACACCATGCCGCAAATTATTGCTCCACTTCTTTTCATTGCCGCGATAATCTATGTGGCCTACCCGCTCCTTTCCGAGAAGGTTGCAGGAGAGCAGGTGGCGCCGGAGGAGAGCCCGCGAGAGCGTCTTCTGGACGAAAAAGACGAGATCATCTCGAATTTAAAGGACATCGAGATGGACTACAGGATGGGAAAGCTCTCGCTTCAAGATTACAACCAGCTGCGAATCGACTTTGAACGCCGCGCCGCCGAGGTTTTGAAGAAGCTCGACGAAACGAACGACTGAGAAAAGAATGCCGCCAGCTTCCGCCCCTCCAGCACCCCTCGTCAGGCTGGTCAACCTTACCAGGAAGTTTGGACCCGTAACCGCCGTAAAGAACATCAGTCTCGAGATCCGGCCGGGTGATTTCATATCGATTTTCGGACCAAACGGGGCAGGGAAGTCTACGCTGCTCAAAATGGTTGCCTCGCTGCTTTCCCCGACCAGCGGCAAGATCACCTTTTCACCGGACGGTTCATCCCCAAACCGCCGAGAAGTGGGCTACGTATCACATCAGACCTTGCTTTACAACGAACTGAGCGGGCGGGAAAATCTTGTCTTTTACGCCCGGCTTTTCTCTTTGGCGGATCCTGATGAGGCGGCATCCAGGATGTTGTCGA
>Ga0116188_1002957_pt1 | contig 12779 bp, 9 predicted proteins | sample AD_JPNTR2_MetaG_FD_89807 | JGI IMG/M metagenome (GOLD analysis project Ga0116188, IMG submission 89807) | Active sludge microbial communities of municipal wastewater-treating anaerobic digesters from Japan - AD_JPNTR2_MetaG | ecosystem: Engineered > Bioreactor > Anaerobic > Digestate | place...
GGAATGAACGTTTTAAAGACAGCATTGTAGAGTTTGCGGACAATCCTCGTATGTATTTATTCAACTTACTCTGGTATTTTGCCAACAATCCGGTGCGTGCAGGTAAGGTGAAAAGTCCTTTTGAAAGCTATTTTGGTGGGTCAAGGGCTTACTTTGACAGGAACTATCGCCCCACTATAAAGATTACCCTGCATCAATATTTTTTAGAGTTAGGTAACACATTGGAAGAGTGTATTGAACGTCTGTGTGCTTATTGCCGTGGTGAGCTTTTGCTCTGACACCAGTAAAAATATATTGACACAAATACCAAAACTTTTACCCAATAACACTATAATTATACCAGAAGAGGTCATCCCATGAGCGTATTACAATCTGCAATGGCTGCAAAGGAAGCATCCATTTATCTGGCAGCTGTTTCAACCAGCGTTAAGAATAAGGCATTACAGATAATAGCTGATGAAATCAAAAAAAACGTGGAAGCAATTATACAGGCTAATACCAATGATATACAGCGCAGCCAGGAAGAACACCTGCCCGCACCATTGCTCAAACGCTTGAAATTTGATCAAGCCAAGATTAATGAAGTTATTGCAGGAATTGAAAGCCTCATTGCATTACCTGATCCTGTGGGGAATACCCTTCTTGCAACAGAGCTTGATAATGCTCTGACCCTCTATAAAGTAAGCTGTCCTATTGGTGTGATTGGTGTAATTTTTGAATCACGGCCTGATGCTCTGGTGCAGATATCAACACTGTGTTTGAAAAGTGGCAACGCGGTACTCCTTAAAGGTGGCAGCGAAGCAAAAGAAACCAACAAAATTCTTGCAGAAATAATTTATAATGCAGGTGTCAGAGCTGGTATACCGGAACACTGGCTGACACTGCTTGAAACGCGTGAAGATGTAACAGCGCTTTTAAAGATGGACGATTACATTGACCTTATTATTCCCCGCGGGTCAAATGCTTTCGTCAAATATATCATGGATAACTCACGCATACCGGTGCTTGGCCATGCGGATGGCATTTGCCACTGCTACGTTGATAAAGATGCAGACCTGAACATGGCAGTAACTGTTGTTACTGATTCCAAAGTACAGTATGTTGCAGTGTGTAATGCTACTGAAACATTGCTGGTACACAGAGCTATCGCACATACTTTTTTGCCGTTAATTGAACAGGAACTTAAAAAATATAATGTGGAGATAGTTGGATGTGAGGAAACTCAAAAGATTATTTCCGTAAATCCTGCAACCGAAGAAGACTGGAAAACAGAATACCTGGATTATAAACTTTCTATTAAGGTTGTTGATAGTGTTGAAGACGCAATCAGGCATATCAATAAATATGGTTCAAAACATACCGACAGCATTATTACCAGCAACAAGGACACAGCAAAGAAATTTCTTGATCTGGTTGATTCAGGCAATGTCTTCTGGAACTGTTCAACCCGTTTTAGCGATGGATTTCGCTATGGCTTTGGCGCAGAAGTAGGGATCAGCACTTCAAAAATTCACGCACGTGGACCGGTTGGGTTAGAAGGTCTGGTAATTTATAAATATAAACTAATTGGAAATGGCAACATTGTAGAAGACTATGCAAAAGGCAAGCGTACGTTTACGCATAAAAAACTGAATACACAGTGCCCGTTGTAATACTACGCCTCTTCTTTAATTTTATTGAGCAAATCCTTACCCATGTTCGATAGTTCCTGTGATGTGTCGCTGATATCTTCAGCAACAGACATATTATTCTGAATGAGTGTATTGATGTTTGCTATTGAATTTGAAATCTCAATAATGATTTCATTGTGGCGATTGGTATCTTCAGCAATCTGTTCTGAAAGAGTCTGTGAGCCAGCAACCTGAGTTTGTATTTCTTCTTTTATTTTTTCCTGATTGTCTATATGCTTGAATATGTCCTGCATGCCAGCACTGACTGTATTTAATGTGGATACGATATCCTGAAACAAATTTACAATTGTTGCAACACCGGTATTAGAAGTTTCCACACTGTGAATATTGGACTGAATATTGACATTAATTTCTTTTAAACTCATAACTGATTGCTCAGAAAGTTTATTAACCTCATCGGCAACCACCGCAAAGCCCCTTCCGGCTTCGCCAGCACGGGCAGCCTCAATTGAGGCGTTAAGTGCCAATAGCTGTATCTTGTCAAATATATCCTGTAAAATGTTCATAATTGAGGTTAATTTGCCAGAGCTATCTAACAATGCTTTAGCATTGTCATTTACTATCCTTATAGCATCTTCCCCTTTTCTGGTGATAGTCAGTATTGATTCAAACGCATGGGATATTTCAACCGACCTGCTTTTTAATAAATCAATTTCCTGCGCCAGGGCATTAATAGTATCAAAGAGTGTTTTCAATGCATTATACTGTTTGTTGACATTCTGGTTTACATTGCCAAAACCGTTCGACACCTCCTGCGTTGATGCAGTGATCTCCTCAACAGCAGAAGCCTGGTCCTGAATATTTTGCAAAAAATCCTTCAATTTATCAGAAATAAGTGAAGATATTGACATCATTTTGTTGGAAATATCTTCAATAATGGTATGCAAGCTTTTCAGCACACCAATCTGTTGAATGGTTTTATTTTTTTCAATATCCAGCGATTCAATAACCCTGTTAAATGAGGTAATGGTCATCATAACAATCAAATATGAAAGCGTCAACGCTGCAGCGCTATCAATCAGTCCAATCTTCAATGCTTCAGCCAGTTTCCCTTCAACCTGGTCAGCATGTAAAAAGTAAAACACGAATAATCCCACTATATATGTGCCATAAATGATTGAAGCAATAACCCTGGTTGAAAATGCAGAAGCAAATAGCATGGTGGCAAACATAAAATACACCATTGTAACAAATCCAACGTGAGCAGCTTTTGTAAAAAGACCTATAAGTACCACCAGAGAGCAAAAAATAACCAGAATATTGGAGGCCAGTTGCAATCTCCCTTTCTTAATATAATACATGGTGATTAAAGAAAAGATTGATGCCGGGATAGCAGACTGCAAAAAACCTACCCCACGTTCAACACTGATAAAAATAAATGATAGTATAACACCTGAATTGAGCAATACAATAACTGCCAGCGCAAATATAAATACCAGGAATGCTTTTCGTTTCGTAAGGTAATCACTGTGTTCATAATCAGAAAAAAACCATTGGGAAAATCCAGTCATGATAACACCTCAACTATATAACATTTATCTGTTTCTATTGACAGTAAGCTAAACATACATATATAGTCAATAACTATTTATCGTTACCATACTAATTAGCGTGGTGTTACTATTGCAAAGCGTTCCTGTTTCTCAAACATAGAAAAAAATTTTATCAGTGCTACGTTACTGCCATTCCATTGAACATCCTTATCAAAAAGTATTTTTGTTTTGTCGATAGCTCCGGTAATAAGCTTAATGAAAGTAGTATAGGGTATGTGCAGGTCAGCCTCTTGCTTGCCAATTATTCCTTTAGAATAATACAACACTGAATTGCGAATATACAGCATATATGACGCATTCTTATCGCTAAAATGAATTGCAATGCTTATGCTGCTATGTTCTGCCTTTTCAGGATTTAAGTTTACCGCCATGCTATCAAATAATTTTTCCGGTGGCATGTGTTTCAGCATATCATATCCCTTAAACATCACCGATTTTTTCTTTTGCATGCCAGTGCTTAATTCCTGTGCAGCTTTTAAATACACATTGCGCCATACACCAGATTCAGCCTGATAAGCCAGTTGCGTGTATGTTTTGGCAAGGAGCTTCCGTGCTTCCTGATTGTCGGGCTGTGCCATTACCACATGATTTAACACCTCAGCAACCCACTGGTAGTCACCGTTGTTATATGATTTCCCTGCTTTTTCAAGTATGCTTTTGACCCCACCCATATATTCTACATACCGTTTAGCCCTTTCTATATCGGGCAGTTGATTGAGATATGCAGGATTACCGTTATACCATCCCATATACATCTGGTACACAGCCTTAACGTTTTGTTGCAGTACTCCGTAAAACTGTCGGTTAGGCATAAAGAGCGATAGTGACTGTGGAAGCGTTAGTTTATGAGCTATCTCTTCAGGTGTAAATCCTTTGTTTGCAAGCCGGATGGTCTGGTCATGAATAAATTTATACATGTCAGCCTGCTTTATAAGGAATTCCCTTATGCGATTGTTGCCATACATGGGCCAGTTATGTGTAAAAAAGCACACTTCAACATCAGGAAAAAGCTGTAGTGACTCGTTAATGTATTTACTCCACTTATATGCATCCCGAATTTTTGTTCCGCGTAACGTATACAGATTATGCATGGTGCGACTTGCAATCTCAGCTGGGCAAAAGGCTTTATACGCAGGTAGGTAAAACGTCATCTCTGCTGGAGCCTCGGTATCGGGTGTATACTGGAATATAAATTCCACACCATCGATTATCATTTTCGTAGGAGTTGTATCAACAGTAACTGTCGGCTCCACAATACTGTAGGAACCCTGTGCCGCAGTTTTTCCAATACCACTATCTATCTGCCCTGTGGGCGAAATGGGCAAATCCTGTCCAAACTGATACTCAGCTCTTCGTGCCATTGCATTGGCAAGGAGTATATTTTCACTGAATGCTTCTTCCATAAACCCTTTAGGTGCTATCACCGTTATTTTTTTATTTTTTACGTCATTTTCAGTAATTATCCCCAATACACCACCAAAATGGTCAATATGGCTATGGGTAAAAATGATTGCTACAATGGGCTTTTTCTTCACATTCTTTTTAAAAAAATCAAATGCAGCCATTGCAGTTTCTTTTGTGGTAAGTGTATCCACAACAATCCAGCCTGTTTTCCCTTCAATTATGGCCATATTTGCAATGTCAAAGCCCCTTATTTGATATATACCTTGTACAACCTGGTATAATCCTGGTGTTGCATTCAATTGTGCCATTTCCCATAGTAATGGATGTGCCGTTTGTGGTTTTTCTTTTTTTAAAAACGAATATGCTGACATATCCCACACAACCTTGCCTTTGTTATCGTTTATGGTCAGGCTTTTTGCTTCAGCAATTAAACCACGTGTTGATTCCTGTTTATCAATTTCATCAAACTTCAACGACACATTGTGGATTAAGCTCTTTGTATATTCAGAAACCTCTACTGATTCAGGTGTTTTACTACATGCTGTACAAATGAATATTAATGCACTAATGGATAACAATGTAATTTTCATGTTGCTGGCTCCCCTCTTGATAAAGTAGTATTTCCCATATACATATTAATTGTTCCTCACCATGGTATAGACTAATGTATTGATTATTGAAAGAATTTTTTATTTAGTATAATGTGAAACTTTTATTCATAGAGAAAATAGCATGGAGATAAAATAAAAATATATAAAGTTTCAAACTGAAGCGGTAGCAGAACTATTATACCTTTGAATTAATTACTCATGATGTTTTCCCACCTGATAACCTTGTTACCAGGTGGGTAGGCAAAGCATTTTAAATTTTGTATTTCCGTTCATGGGTTTGCTCATTTGCTGTCCACATACCAGCTAATTTATTAACAAAATCCATTGCATGGACGGGAAGTATAAGCTTGGTAAGTGGTGTTAAGAAATTAACCTGAAAATTGGGGACCGCTACCAATGGTTTATTTTTCTTAATTGCTTTTACTACCCGTGTTGTTACTTCTTCAGTTTTAAGAATTTTTGTACCTGCAACTTCCTTAAAACCTGCAAACATCCCAGTTGCCACAGTGTATGGACATACCATGGTTACACCTACATTGTATTTGTATTTTTTCATCTCCTGACGCAATGCGTCTGAAAATCCTACAACTGCAAATTTCGTTGCGCAATAAATTGATATATCGGGCAATGCTAACATTCCACCAGCCGAAGCAAAATTAACAACATGTGCCCATGGTTTATGTATCATATCTGGCATAAATGCCTTACACATCCAGAAGATTGACATCAAATTTACATTGACAATCCATTCAATTGCTTTATCTTCCAGCTGTAAAAAGTTGCCTACCCTGACAACGCCAGCATTGTTAACAAGGATCGTGACTTCACCCATTTCTTTCTTTACTTTTTTTTGTAGTTTATATACCGCATCACGTTTTGAAACATCACATATATATGCCCTGCAATTGCCTTTTGTTTGTAACTGCTTGACAGCTTTTGTTAATTCCTTTTCATTGATATCCACCATAGCAACTTCACAACCTTCATCCAGCAGCAATTCGGATAAACTTCTGCCCATACCCATTGCAGCACCAGTAACCAGCGCTAATTGACCTTTTAATGATTTCATATAATGCCTCCTGTTTATTATTGGTAAATATTAATTTGCTTAATTAAAAAATCAACTATTTTTTGGATGATTGTCCAATTTATTACAGAGACTTAATAAAAAAGATTATTAAATGTGCAGATAAATGTACATTAATTCTTATACTATTTTGGATTTTCGCACTAAATCTGGGTGTGGTCCCCAATAAAACTGACAGCAAATAATATCTTCTTCTCTATAAAAGCAAAATGTATATCCAGTGTGCCGATAGTTATCGGTATAATCATCACTTCCTATATTATCTAAGATTTTTAAAAATTCTTCCAGGACATTATCTAAACAAAATTCAATAATCTTAGCCAGAGACATCTTCCAGATCTTCTTCACGTCCATAAAAAATTCATATTCATCTTCATATAACACAATATGGAAACGTTTCCATGAACTACCCTTTTTACGGTATGAAAGCTGTTGAAACGATGTTGCACCTACTTTTTCCCATTGTGCAGCAAAACTTATAATTGCGGATAAAAATGTCCTTAATGACATATGATATCGTTTGGCATGAAATTGTAATAGATTCAAATGTTCAATTGAGATACAGGTGGTAGTTTCAATATTCATAGTGTCCTCCCAAAGTATTCTTTATTTTTCAGTATATCAAAAATATATACTATGGCAGCCGAAATCACAGCCAGTATTAAACTTTTTCTTGACTTAAAAAATTTAATAAATAAATATTTATCTTATATTTTTAACCAAAATTTTATTTGGAACTAATAAATTTATTATAAAAATCAACCACTTTTTTTTCGGCTTCCTGTGGATTGGACTGCCATGCTCGTGCGTGCTTATTGCAATGCGCTGTCCACATAATCTTTGGTTCTTTGGCTTTTGCAAAAATGCGCTGGCCATGATGATAGGCTATATAATCATCACTATCACAGTGTATAATAAATACGGGACGTGGTGAAATACTCCCAATAAAATCTTCAGGATTTATACCATTAGCATCTGCTCCCAACCGCATGCTATACACCCACATAACTGCATTAATGATAGGAAATCGTGGCAGGCCAAAATCACGTTTTGCTATTTCAGCAAGCAAATCGCTCAAATTGGCAAAAGCTGCTTCAAATACACCAGCCTGTATGCGTTTGTCACTAGCCATAGCCTGAATTGCAGTGGAAGCTCCCATTGATACACCAAATACACCAATGTTTTTCAAGCCCTTTGATTGTAAAAAATCAACTGCTGCAATCACATCATTTTTTTCATAATAGCCCATGGCTGTTTTTGCTTTATCGCTTTTTCCGTGATTTCGAAGATCAAATAACAATACAGTATATCCTGCTTTATGCAGTGCTTTTACCCACCGCAACCCCTCACGCCTGTCAGCGGTAATGCCATGAACCATTACAATTGCTGCATTTGATTTTCCAGGAACAAGCCACCCTTTCAGGGTAAGATTTTCATTATTCTTAAATGTAACATCTTTATATGGTATACTCAGTTCACCTATACCATCGCAATATACAAAATGGTCAACCTGACATGTATATGGTTTTGGATTAATAAGCTGATTTGAAAAATGCCAGGCAGCACCAAAGACTATGACACAAATCACAATAATAATTGCTACACATACTATAATTACTTTTTTAGCCATGTAGTATCCTCCAAATCGTTAGATTACATTATAGTACTTATGATAATATAATCGATTTCGATGTTTTGCAAGAAAAAAATATAGTAACTATCGCCACAAAAAAATAGTTGATTTTGATTACATTTGTTCATATAGTCGATACCGATAATTTTCGCACACCTTACCATAAAAGGATTAGCCATGTGGGAATTTACTCAAACAAGTGTTCACTGGATAGATATCGTTTTGATAGTAAGCTATTTAGCAGGGATAACCGTATTTGGCTTTTATTACAAATCACACATTAAAACTGCAAAAGATTATTTTTTGGCCAACCGGTCATTGCCATGGTGGGTTATAGGCCTTTCAATTATTGGCACCAACATTGGTTCTAACGATTACATTGGTGCTGCAGGAAATGCCTACAGCATTGGGATAGCTCAGGCAAATTTTGAATGGATAGGTGCTATCCCTGCCATGATATTATCTGCACTTGTCTTTATTCCATTTTTCTGGCGTGCAGGCGTTTATTCAATACCTGAATATTTGGGCTTGCGATATAATAATGCTGTGCGTTTTATTGCGGCCTGTGTTATGAGTGTATTTGCAGTGGTTATTGTTGGAGTGTTTCTGTGGGCAACCGCCATTATGCTGCAAACATATTTGGGCTGGCCAATATGGTTTTCAATACTGGTAACAGCAACCGTTGTTGGCTTTTATACTATATCAGGCGGGCTTGGCGCAGTTGCTATCACCGATACCGTTCAGACATTCATTATGTTTTTTACAGCCATTATAGTTGCTTTTATAGGTATTGAAAAAATTGGTGGTTTCGATATGTTTATAAAAACATTACAAAACAATTACCCTGACCACCTCCATTCATTTTTGCCTGCCAATCACCCAGTATTCCCATGGCCAGGCGTAATACTGGGACTTGGCATTGTGCTTTCTCCCGCATACTGGTGTGCCAATCAGGCAATTTTACAGCGAACCTTTGCAGCCAAAAGTGAATGGGATGGCAAAGCTTCAATGATGTTTGCTGCATGCCTCAAAACGTTTGTACCATTTTTAATTGTAATGCCAGGGCTACTTGCTCTGACCCTTGCAGGCAAAAGTATTACCCACCAGGATCAGGCATTGCCATGGGTTATTAAACATATTCTACCTGCAGGCATTTCAGGCCTTATGTTTGTTGCATTCATTGCTGCTTTACAGTCATCAATAGATTCAACCATGAATTCCACCTCAGTTATGATTGTTCGGGATATTATTAATGTTGCCAAAAAAACTAAACTGACTGACAGAGCACAATTGCATCTGGGGAAATTGTTTACATTTATCATTCTTATTGTAAGCATTGCATTTGCACCAATAACAGCTTACTTTCAGGGTATTTATGTGTATGTGCAATATGCGTTATCCCTTTTTCAGGGGCCAATTTTTGCCCTAATGCTCTTTGGTATCTTAGATAAACGTATTACACCTTCAGCTGGTCTTTTTAGCATGATATCGGGGCTGGCTGTTGCAGCAGTCTTAGGCTGGTTACAGTTCAACATGCTGTATATAGCATTTCTTTCATTTGTGTATTCGGCGATAGCTCTGTATATTGTTTCCCTGCTTACGAAAAGAAAACCAGAAGCTGAACTGAAAAATGTTGTGTATAGCAATGTTGTTGAAATTGATTAATTGGTGGAGACCCGTATGACAGAAATACTGTATTCACTTCCGCTTTGCTATGCAAAAGTTACAGCAATGCTTATTTTCTTAGGCATGCTTGTTGTTGCTTGGCTTTTGCCGTATAATTTTGTTGTCCAGGGTGCTCCTGATAAAAAACGATGGCGCGATTTACGACTGTGGGCAACCTTATTAACTATAGTACAGTTATTTATTTATTATATTTTTTGAATAGTATATAGCAAATCATAAACTCACTACGATACATATTAAAAACAAAATATTTTTTTACCCTGGTTGCTTCTATTATTTTATTATTAAGTTCATATGTTTCAGCGCGGGAAGAATATGCATATTTTATGCCATCAGGGAAAATGTTTTTGACTTTCAACGGGGATTTATCCCTGAAAGGGAATGGCTACGGGAGTAAAGCATCAATAGTTGATGCAAACAGTGAAGATACGTTGGATGGTGAATTGGACTTGTTTTAGGAATAACTGCTGTGTATTGAAAAACAAAGATATTTTTTAGTTTTAGTTTTACAATGAAAGGTGAGTATACGTCTACTCACCTTTATTTATTTTTTTATTATTTTCTTGCCATTTTAGTTTAGTTATTTTTTATAAATATATCATTTATTTCACAATTATTTTATAATGCATTGAAATTTTATTATCATGATACCATTTATTTCCATTCCTCCCCTACTTATGGCTGCTATAGCAGTGTATGTTGCAGTATCATACACTCTCATGTTTGCACGAAGAAAAAATGAACCCGAACATATATGGTTTGCATTAATGTGTTATACAATTGCATTGTATGATATATTTTCCGCTTTGCTGTATATGTCGCCATCACCACTTCATTCAATACTGTATCAACGTATGCAATTTGCTGTATTGGCATGTTTCATTATAGCAATAACTTGGTTTATTGCTTCACTGGTGCATATTAATTCTACTTTAGTTTACACCATCACATTGATAATGGGGTTATTTATCATAGCTGGATTTGTTTTCGACAGTTCATATACATTAAACTCTGACAACCCATATATAAAGCAATTTCATTTTTTTGGAACAACAATAACGTACAATGAAGCTGATCCTGGTCTTGTGTATGTGTTACAGTATATTGCCATGGTAATAACTGGTTTATATTTATTATACAAACTTTTTATATGGTGCCGCTATGGTGAAATTCACATAAAAATTCTATTTATCAGTTTTTCAATTTTCCTTCTTGCCAGCATTAATGACGTATGTGTTGGTAAAGGTATGTACCAATTTATTTACATACTTGAATATGCCTACTTTTTTGTCATTCTTTCCATGGCATACATTTTACAATCACGCTTCATTAAGCTCCACAGGGAGATAGAACATCTGACTTTTTTATTTAACAGAAAGCTTCTGGAAAAAGAAAGATATTTACAACCAATATCCAGTGAAAGCAAGCATAAACAGCTTTCTGCAACAAACTCAGAAAAGATTCAGCATGCCGTTGAGTACATTCATGCAAACTTTGCATTTGATCTATCTCGAGAAGGGCTTGCTGCAATGATTGATCTTCATCCTGATACATTCAGCAGGCTTTTTAAAACATACACAGGTAAATCCCTCCCTGACTACATAAATGAATTGAGAATTAATTACGCACGGGAATTGCTTACATCAACCAATGATTCAATAGTAACTATCGCCTTTAAAACTGGCTTTGAAAGCCTTTCCACGTTTAACCGTGCATTTCACAAAATTCTTAATACCACTCCAACAGCTTACCGTAAACATAATAGCAAATTCTGATTAATCAGATATTGCGTAGACAAATACACATTTATATCCTATAAAAAAGCATTCTAAGATCCTTTTGCAATGTAATGTAGAATCGCTATGTAAGGCGGTTAAAAAAATAAGTTTAAAAGTATTATTTCTGGAGGCATCAAAATGAAACCAACATATATATTAACTCATGACGTGGGTACCACAGGAAACAAAACATGCCTTTATAAAGTTGATAATAAAATAACACTTATTGATTCGTATCTGGTGGAATATCCTCTGTATATGCTTCCTGATGGAGGTGTTGAACAAAAAGCTGACCAGTGGTGGGATGCCATCTGTAAGGCCACAAAGATGGTAATGAAGAAAAGCGGTATTCCACCTGCAAAGATTGCTGCCATGGCATTCTGTGCACAGATGCAGGGCTCTGTGTTTATTGACAAAGATGGCAATGCATTGCGTAACCCCATGAGTTATTTAGATCAACGTGCTACCAGGCAAATTGAAAAATATCTGTACAAAGGAATTGTTAAAATTGAAAAATGGAATGCTTATAAAACTATCAAATCATTAATTGTAACTGGAGGTCTTGCTGCAACGCCAAAAGACCCATTATGGAAATACCACTGGGTCAAGGATAATGAACCTGATATTTTTGCAAAAGCATACAAGTGGCTTGATGTTAAGGACTATCTGATTTTCAGATGCACCGGGAAATTGGGTATGACACAGGATTCAGCAAATGTCACATTTATTTATGATACACGAAAAGGAAGACTGGGCTGGCATAAAGGCTTATGCAAAATATTTGATGTAAACATGGAACACCTGCCCCCTGTGTTCAACTCAACAGATACTATCGGTACTATTACAAAAAAAGCTGCCAGGGAATTAGGTATTGCTGAAGGTATTCCAGTCTTTGGCGGTGGTGGTGATGTTCCACTTACTCTGGTTGGTTCTGGTTGCACTGACCTGTATGATACAAACATCTATGTTGGAACCAGCGGATGGGTTTCATCTAATGTTGATAAACGTATGGTTGATATTGGCAACTTTATTGCTTCAATCTTGGGAGCTATTCCCAATCATTATGTGTATGTTGCCGAACAGGAAACTGCGGGTGCCTGTTTAAAATGGGTTCGTGATCATTTAGCTTTAGATGAAATAGGGATGTATTTGCAGGCTCGCCATATTGCAGACAAAAGTAGGGAATACGAATCTTTGTATGATTTTTTGAATACGGTTGTAATGCAAACACCTCCTGGAGCCGGTAATGTACTGTTCACACCGTGGCTCCATGGTAACCGTTCACCACGTGAAGACCCGTATGCTCGTGGTATGTTCTTTAACTTGAGTTTGACAA
>Ga0116188_1002959_pt1 | contig 12759 bp, 9 predicted proteins | sample AD_JPNTR2_MetaG_FD_89807 | JGI IMG/M metagenome (GOLD analysis project Ga0116188, IMG submission 89807) | Active sludge microbial communities of municipal wastewater-treating anaerobic digesters from Japan - AD_JPNTR2_MetaG | ecosystem: Engineered > Bioreactor > Anaerobic > Digestate | place...
TCTTGACAATCGAATAATCATGTGCTAATATGCAGATAAGACCGACTGCTTTCACAATCGGTCTCATCATATACTCTTTTATTGCACTATTTTTCGTTTACACAGAATTTGGGATTGACTCAATTGATATCTAATATGTAGTGTTCAATTCTGATTGCGCGATATCATTCACCACACTTTACAGTACAAGACTTGAAAGTAAAATGGCTTGCGGCCTTTCTGATGACTTTTTCAGGTTTCTTAGAAACTTTCCATTTCAAAGTAAGCTTTTTCATCTTAAATCCCCCTATCAGCTGTTTCTCATTTTTTCGCAGTGCTTGAAGCAACCAAAAGCAACAGCAGTTTTCTTGGGCTTCTTCTTTACTGTCCACTTAATTTTCAAGGCGATTACCTCCTATTGTGTTATAGCTTGAAACGATACACTCCTTCACCATATTATATCACGTTTTCATCCAAATGTCAATATAGAATTGGGGAATTTATCATATTTCACTTCAAATCCATGCTTCTTGAAAACCTTTATGCTAAAAGGAAATTGGTAGATAACGATTATTTTTCTCTTACGGATTTGATAGCTTCTTGTTAGGGCAAGGACTACCTGTTCCATTATCTCTTCTGAAAACGGATTGTTAATAAAATAATAGTTGTACTGTTCGTAGTGCTTGAAATCTCGAGCATCACAGTTACAAATATGTATTCTATCATCATTTAATAACCTTGCATTTCGTTTTGCGATAAGTGTCAGTTCACGATAATATTCAATTCCGTCTATTCTTTCAAATTCAAACATAGATGAATAGTAAAGTGATAATCCTTTTCCACAGCCAATATCCAACAATTTATCATGTTTTGTGATGTGAAGTCTGTTTAGTAGGCTCTTAATAGGGTAACAGCCCTCATATCCTCTTAAAGAAGCATTATGGCTTTCTATTCGTCCTGTGTAGTCCAAACCCTTAACCGCCTTCAAAAACTCCAGATAGGCAATTTTCTTATAGTATCTTAGATACATCATTGCGTCCGGTATATTAATCATCATTCACCTCATTGGAGTAATTCAAGGATATCTTTCAGGTCGATATTCTTATCTGTGGATATACCATTGATCAGTTCATCAAAGTCATGTTCCTTGTCTTTCTGCATCTCAACGATTCGTTCCTCTATCGTATTGGCTGCAACGAGCTTATAAACAGTAACTGGTTTATCTTGTCCGATACGATATGCTCTGTCAACCGCCTGCTGCTCTACGAATGGATTCCACCACGGATCATATATAATAACATCCTGAGCTGACACAAGGTTCAGACCAACTCCGCCTGCTTTGATACTAATAAGGAAGATGCCCTCATCGGCGCTTTCAAATTGGGCTACTACGTCGCTCCTATCTTTGATTTTTCCGTCGAGATAGTAAATGATCTTTTTGTAGAGTTCGTTCTTTTCTAGTTCTTCTTGTATCAGGTGAAGCATAGATGTATAAGTGCTGAATATCAGTATCTTATGCCCTGAGCCTACAAGATTATCTACAAGAAGCTCCAATGCTTCAAGCTTGCATGATTCCGACACCTTATTGACATTCGTCTCATCGTTCAACAGCAGCGGGTGGCAGCAGCACTCACGAAGTAATGTCAGTCCCTTCAGCACAACAGGAGCCGCAAATGCTTTCAGACTCATAATTGCATTCTTTACTGCTACATTGATGCCTGTATAAAGGTTTCTTTGTTCCTGTTCCATATCGCAATAGATGATCTGTTCAGACTTTTGAGGTAACTCCTGAAGGACATCCTTTTTCATTCTGCGAAGGATAAACAGGTTCAAAATACATCTTAGTTCATCATAGTTCTTTCCACTGTATCTCCTCATAAATACCGAGTGACTATAAAACACATTAGGATTGAGTACGTCCATTATATTCCACAGCTCGGAGATACTGTTTTCCATTGGAGTTCCCGACAGGCCAATCTTCATCTCCGATCGTATCTGCTTCATGGCGTCTGAAGTAATGCTCTTGTGGTTTTTGATTGTTTGGATTTCATCAAATACCGTCAGAGAATACGAAATATCATTTAGCTTTTTTAGGTCAAGGTAAGCTGTATTATATGTGGTGATAATAATATCAGTATTATCAAAATCGAACTCATTCCGCTTATCTCCGTGATAGATACCGACTCTATAACCCGAATTGAATTTTTCAAATTCTTTTTTCCAGTTGGTAATAAGCGATTTCGGGACAATGACAAGCACTTTTTTGATGCTTCTTTTCACTTCCTGATCTTCCAGGAAGGAAATTATCTGAAATGTTTTTCCTAAGCCCATATCATCAGCAAGACAACCACCGAAATGATTTAGGAACAAGAATTTGAGCCATTTTATTCCTTCAAGCTGATATGGGTAGGCTACCGAAGTAACATAATCAGGTAGAGCAAGCACAATATTACTGTATGAGAAGAATTCTGAAATTTCCGAATTGCTGTCATAGATGATATGGAGCAATTCAAAAATATGGTTCTGATCTATCCGCAACTTGTTTCCTACGACCGATAAATATTCTCTTGCCTGAATAATAGAATCGGGAAGCAGTATCTTCTTATCATCTGCGTCTATTTCGTCCTGAGATGAAAAGAGCTGTATCTTAGAGGCAAGGTCAAATACCTCACCGTCAATTTGATAAGAAAGGTCGATCTCGAACCAACCCGATTCGTTTTTTGTGACTTTGATGTCAGGGATGATTGTATTATCATCGTCATCAAGAACTATGCTTCTAGAGGAAAGCAATGCACCTAAGTCACGCTTATTTATATGCCCGGAGTAGATGAATCGACTTCCAGCAAGTTTGGTAAACCTTTCTTTGAGGATGCTTTCCCCGATTTCCTGTTCATAGGAATAATTCCGAAGCAGAATCATGTCTCCGTTTGTTGCAGATAGCTTCTTATCCAGAAAGGGAATACTCTCACCGTTATAGCTGAAATACAAGCTGTACACCTGATCTTCTTTAGAATACTGCATATGAGGAACAGGAACTATCTGTTTAATAATGGTTCTACTCGCGCTATCTTCCTCAATATAGAGCGCGCAGTCAGCATACCAGCAAAGTGATATACCGTAAAACGTGTAATTGTGCTTGGCTTTTTTGGTAGGCTTTTGTAAGACTGTTTTTTCCACCAGAACAAGGGATTTATCGGGATTATCCAGGAAAATCATCCTGTAAGGTGCGAGCTTATCAATTATTCTAATCAACGAAGATGCAGTAACATAATAAGCGTTCTCAGATAATCGTTGACATTCCTCTTTGAAAAGTTCGACAACATCGCTCTGATTACAATTATCGATGGGCATATTGGTGCAAATATCAGCCGATGAAATAACTCCACCTTTGAATTTACCCGACTTATTTGAATCCACTTTCTTCGTATAATAAGTCTCAATTACAAGAAAGCCATTTTTCTTCGAAGCCGAAGCATTTATCGTAATCATTAAATCACTCATGATCAGCAAAAGAACCTTTCATTCGTATTTATCATTAGTCTATAAAACTTCTCTTTATGTTCCTTGTTACATTTTCTTGGCGGAATACTGTCAAAATCAATGGTGGTAACATCATCATGCTGTGTGAAAGCCTTGAAGTGTTCAGCCCGGCATCCTCCACCGCAGATGAACCTAAGTTCACAATCTCTGCAAGGCTTGAAATTAGTGATTCTTCCGGATGCTTCGGCTATCTTCATAAGCTCGAATACTCTGCCGAAAGGCGTATTACGGATATTTCCCGATTTATTGACATCCGGTATTCTATCGCAGAAATAGAAATCCCCATTGGCCAGCACATTCAGGCCACCATACCCGCAGCTGTCCTGAATGCAATCTGTGAGGTTGGAAACAAAAGAGTCCTCCTCAATATCTCCATAAACCGATGTAACGACTTCATCAACCAGATTATAGTATTCGTCCTTGATCTCACTGATTCTACCAGGTGAAAGCGCTCTACCAGGCATAAAGAAATAGGAGTAGTTGATCTCAACAGCATCGTTGCCGAATTTTTCGATAAGAGCTTTTGAAAATGAAATGTATTCTGCCTGATGCTCCTTGATGATCTCATAAGGTGCGGTAACTGCAATCTTAACATAAACATGGTATTTAACAAACAAGTCGATTGTATCCAACGCTCTTTGAAAAACGCCTTTTCCACGGATAGATGCATTGGATACTTCATCATATCCGTCAATGCTTATCTGTACACCCTCGACATTAAGCTGTGAAAAGCGTTCCACCATATCTTGATTCCAAGAAAACCCGTTTGTGAATACCGATACTTTCATTCCGATGGAAGATATGTATTCAGCAATTTCAAGAAAGTCCGTGCGGGACGTAGGTTCTCCACCAGTCAAAGAAACATCGGTGCCGCCACAGTTCTTGAAATCGTCACAGAGTGTTTTTATCTCATTCGTGGTCAATTCATCACTTAAAGCCACACCGGACTTCATATAGCAGTGCGGGCAGTGAAGGTTGCACTTATTCGTAAGGTGAAGATGCAGCCTTGTATTACTGAAAATAGACTTTGGTTCAGACGCTTCGATTTGCTTGGCTTCAATCTGTGTAAGGACAGCGATCACATCATCCTGATTATCCTCAAATCGCTCTAACACAGTCTGAATGTCAATACCATCTGCCAACATCGTCAGGACATCATACTGTTCATTATTCTCTAACACTATCCATTTCGCAATCTCAGGAGCTATGGCAAGACAATAGCCGTTGTATTCGATATATTCAAAATCGGGCAAAGCATAGACCTTATCCAATTCCAGTTCCATTTCTCTTTCTTCGTCCATGTTAACGACCTCCAACATGAAGTTAAATACTCCCATTTTATTATACCATGACTATTTAGAAATAGCAATACGGTTATTATGCTTTTTTCTGCAATCTATCTTGAAGAAAAGCCTTTGATATGTTATAATAGTAGGGTACATATAAACGCTTAGTAGTAAAACACATACGCCTTAGTAGTAAAATTAGTAGTAAAATAACTCCTACTACCCGCGATAAGTGCGGAAACTCCGAAAAAATCCTTAGTAGTAATTTTTTCGATTTCTACTACGTTTTTACTACTAACGACTACCGAGATATGCAGATTTATGCCGAGTTATGCCGATTTCACCCCATTCTGTCAAAATGGGTGTAAAACAAACCGACCTCGCAAAAGTCCGCATAACACGGCAAAATACGGCATTTCAGGAGGGAAAAATAGCATGATTCGTGTGATGTTTGTCTGCCACGGCAACATCTGCCGCTCGCCCATGGCAGAGTTCGTCATGAAAAAGCTGGCGGCCGAGAGCGGCCTGGAGGAGATCTTCATCGCCTCCTGTGCAACAAGCACGGAGGAGCTGGGCAACCCGGTCTATCCGCCGGCGAGAGCGGAGCTGGCAAAGCACGGTATCGGCTGCTCCGGAAAGACAGCTGTTCAGCTGAAAAAGTCAGACTACGGCAGCTATGATCTGTTCGTGGGAATGGATACTGCCAATATCCGAAATATGCACAGGATCTTCGGCGCTGACCCTGATGAGAAGATCTGTAAGCTGATGACCTTTTCCGGACGGAGCGATGATGTTTCCGACCCGTGGTACACAAGGGATTTTGCCCGGTGCTATGCGGATATAGAGGAGGGCTGCCGGGGACTTCTCCGGAGCCTTCGTGAGAGGATGTGAGCGGTATTGGCAACATACGCAATGAGCGATATCCACGGAATGTACGGCAAATACATGGAAATGCTCGAGAAGATCGGCTTTTCCGATAAGGATACGCTTTTCGTCCTTGGCGACGTGGTCGACAGGGGCCCTGAGCCTGTGAGGGTCATTCAGGACATGATGAGCCGCCCGAATGTTTTCGGCCTTATGGGAAATCACGACCTTTTTGCCCTAGATATGATGAGCCGGCTGACCAAAGAGATCACTGAGGAGAATTACGATACCGGCATTGATGATGAGCTTCTCCGCCAGCTGAATGCCTGGTACTCCGAGGGCGGAGGCTCCACCATGGACGGCTTCATGAGCCTTTCGCCAAAGGATAGGCTGGATGCGGTGGAGTACCTTCGTGAGTTTTCCCTCTATGAGATAATCGACGTTGGCGACCGCACATTCGTTATGATCCATGCTGGTCTGGGGGGCTATTATCCGGGGAAGAAGCTGAGCCAGTATTCAGCTGAGGAGCTCATCTCGTCACGCTGTGACCCCACCATACGATATTTCGAGGATGATCAGGTCTTTCTTGTGACCGGCCACACGCCGACTCCCACCATTATCGGAGAGCCCAAGATCCTGCGCAGCGGAAACAATTTCCTCATCGACTGCGGAGCCTGCTTTGCCGGCAGACTTGCCTGCCTTCGCCTTGACGACCTTGAGGAGTTCTATATATGAAAAAACGGCCTGAGAGCGCAATTCTCAGGCCGTTTGCTGTTTAGTCGTGGCTGCCGTTGTAGATCCACTTATCGGTATTGAAGAACACGATAGAGGTGCCGCTGCTGTCCATGACCTCATAGAAGCTGTCGCCAACACCATACTTTCCGGCGAAGGTGCCGTCGGGATCGGTGCGGACCTCTCCGTCGGAGAAGGTCAGCGTCCATGAGCCGTCACTCTCCTGGGTGATCTCGGAGATCTTTCTCTCCGAGATAGTCCAGTCGTCACCGGCTAGGCCGTATTTCTCCTGAACATAGCTGTCAGTGATCACTGTTTTTCCGCCTGCCACCTTTACCGCAGATGGCTGGATGGAATGAGTAAGGGCAAACCACATAAGGAAGATACCCGTCACGATGAATATGCTTGGGAAGATGATGCCTATGGCAATACCGGAGGGCTTTTGGTCCTCGTCCTGAACATATATGTCGTATGGGTCAGAGGGATCCACGTTGAGGAGCTTTCGCTCGCCTACTGCAATGGGAGCAGCCCCGTGATAGACCTCATTGCCTATGGCCTGGAGGTACTGGCCGTCGTAGTAATATTCGTATACAGGAGTGTTGACAATGGTGCGGTGGTGAGTTTCCTGGGTGGAGTGGAATGAGCGTATATAGCCGATACATTCGCCCTCCACCTCCTCGCCGAAGCCTCTGGAGGACTTGATGATTCCTGCGATAGTGGACAGCAGGAAGAAGGCTCCTCCCAGCATGAACATTCCTCCGCAGGCACAAATGATGATGTTTGACGAAGCCATGGAGCCCTTATGCTCGGTGGAATACTTGATCAGGATCGGGATCGACATGATCGCAGCTCCGATAAGAGCGATGAAAGCACCGTTTTGGCTCTGTTTCAGGTTGTTTTTTTCAGATGTATAGATCTCCTCAGGCTTTGCGATGATCATGTAAAGGCCGGCCACGAAGAAGATCGACCCGAAAATGAGCACGCAGGCTCCGATGTGGCCGGTGACAGCTGTTATGATGATCGAGAGGAATATCCCGATGATAATGATCAGGGCAACGGCGGTCTTTATCGGTGAGGTCTTCTCACTTGAGACCGGCTTGAATACGCTGGAGATCAGCGCCTTTTGGAGCTTATCCGCTTCATCCTGTGACATTTCCTGTTCTTTGCTGAAATAATAGTGTTTGGCGTCGGGATCGAATTTCATGATCTGCCTCCATTATCCGGCGGAGCCCGCCTGTAATGAGACTATTATACCACAGCTTTCAAAAAAAGGCAACAGTCTTGCGATCTGACCGCAGGTGTGGTATAATAGAAGAAAATGACCGATGGTTTTCTAAAGGAGCGCTTTATATGAATATGTTCTTGATACTGACCTTTCTCTTTGCTGTAGGAGGAGTTTCCGGCTGGACGCTGGAGGTCTTCTACAGGCGGTTCATCTCGCAAAAGCACTGGGTCAATCCCGGCTTCCTTACAGGCCCTTGCCTTCCTCTTTACGGAGAGAGCCTGTGTGTCCTCTACCTTCTGGCTCAGCTTGAGAGCCGGATCCCCATAGAGAACACTACTCTTCGGAAGGCCGTTCTTTTCATGATAATGGCTGCGGCCATAACCTTGCTGGAATTTGCCGTTGGTATCATAATGATCCGCACAACACACGTTCGGCTGTGGGATTATTCTGATCTCCCGGGCAATGTCCTGGGCGTGATCTGCCCGATGTACTCCTTTTTCTGGATGGTGTTAAGCGCCGCTTACTATTTCCTGATACATCCACATATCCTTGAGGCGCTGGACTGGCTTTCGAGAAATCTGGCATTTTCCTTTGGCATCGGCTTTTTTTACGGGATCTTCGTCCTGGACTTCGTTTATTCTGCTCAGCTCATCATCAAGATCCGCAGGTTTGCTGACGAAAAGCAGATCATTGTGCGGCTTGAGGAGCTCCGTGAGACTATCAACTATGAGCTTTCTCAGCGCAAGCCACGGTTTTTCTTCTCCCTTCGTACAGACCAGCCCTTCCGTGAGGTCATGGAGCACTATCGGGAACGCTATGAGGAGCTTTGCCGCCGCATAAAGCAGCGGTAAGTCTGCACATTAGCTCTTCCATAGGCCGGTTTCGGGAGACTTTTTTCTGAAAATGTAAAAATCCCTTGATTACTGCGGAAGAAAGTGGTATAATGGAAATAATGTACGCATTTATAACAGATTTTTATAAAACATACTGAAAGGACAGATCTTATGAAAAACGAAAAGGCGTCCGCTGTAGACAGAGGCGGATTTGGTTCAAAGCTAGGCTTCGTCCTGGCAGCAGCAGGCTCTGCTGTCGGACTGGGAAACATCTGGCGTTTCCCATATTTAGCGGCGAAATACGGCGGAGGCATCTTCCTGCTGGTATACATCATACTGGCGGTGACCTTCGGCTTCTCCATGCTGATCACCGAGATTGCACTTGGCCGAAAGACCGGAAAGAGCGTTATCGGTGCCTATAAGGACATCGACAAGAGGTTTGCGCCTCTGGGCTGGATAGCGGCCATGGTGCCGGCGCTGATCCTTCCGTATTACTGCGTTATCGGAGGCTGGGTATTAAAGTACATGATGATGTTCATAACTGGTGAAAGCTCTGAGGCTGCCAATGCGGTATACAGCTCCTCCGGCGGAGATCTGAGCTTCTTTGAGCACTACATAGGCCTTGTGGGACAGCCCACATTCTATTTCATCATATACGTTCTCCTGGGAGCGGTAGTTGTTATGCTGGGAGTCGAGAAGGGTATCGAGAAGGTAAGCAAGTTCCTCATGCCCATGCTCCTGGTGCTGATCATCGGTATCGGTATCTACACCCTCACCCTGGACGGTGCGGCAGAGGGATTGAAATACTACATTCTTCCCAATTTCAAGGGATTTACCTTCACGACCTTCATGAAGACAGTGGCCGGAGCAGTTGGCCAGCTATTCTACTCAATGTCTATCGCAATGGGCATCATGGTAACATACGGCTCCTATATGCGAAAGGAGGACTCGCTGGAGAGCTCCGTTAGACAGATTGAGGTCTTTGATACTCTGGTGGCCTTCCTGGCAGGACTTATCATCGTTCCGGCGGTATTCGTATTCTCCGGCGGCGACGCAGCGGCTCTCAACAAGGGACCCGGACTCATGTTCATCACCCTCCCCAAGGTATTCGACTCAATGCCTGCCGGAACCATTATCGGTATCGCATTCTTCATACTGGTCGCTCTTGCAGCTCTCACATCATCTATTTCACTTATGGAGACCGTAGTTTCGGTCGTTATGGAGAAATTCAACATGAGCCGCATGAAGAGCTGCCTCATCGTTATCGTGATAACTCTTCTTCTGGGAATGCTGTCCGTCCTCGGCTACAGTGCATGGTCAGGAGTTACCATCTTCGATATGCAGTTTCTTGACTTCTTCGACTTCCTGACGAACACTATCATGATGCCGATCGTGGCCTTCCTGACCTGTCTGCTGATCGGTTATATTGCAAAGGTGAAGTACATTGAGGATGAAGTAGAGACAAGCGGTCACAAGTTCCGCTCAAAGGTTCTGTACAAGGTCATGATCATGGTGATCTGCCCCATTTTCATGATAATGATCCTCATCACGCCATTTGTTACAAATCTCTAAAAAGAAAGCTCCCTGCGGTCTGCGGGGAGTTTTTTGCGTATAGACACAGCAAAGCCGTACCTAGGGGGGTACGGCTTTGCTGTCTGATTTGGCCCTTACATTAAAGCTTGGAATTATTGACGCTGCGCCGTGATTGTGCAGATAACGGAGCAGTATCTCGCATGAAGTTTTGCTCAGTGTGCCCTGTGTCACACCTTCTAAATATATTATATTCATAATTTAGTCAAAAACAACCCATAAAACGAACTTTAGGTGGATAAAATACAGGGAAAATGAATGTTTTATCATTAAACAAAAGCAGACCCGAGGGTCTGCTCCTTAGCCCTGAAGAAGAGTTCGATACTGCACAGGAGTCATCCCGGCGATCGAGCTGAACTGTCTCAGGAAGTATTTGCTGTCAAGATAGCCGCATTTTTCTGAGATCTCGATGATACTCATGCTGGTGGTGGCCAGCTGATATTTTGCCTTAGCGATCCTTGCTGCGATGCAGTCCTTGTGGAAGCTGACTCCGAAGCACTGCTTGTATACGCTTCTGAGGTAGCCTGTGCTTCCAAGGAAGCGTGAGTGGAGGGCGTCTGTGTCAAAGGTCTCCTCGGGAGTCTTATAGACCACGTTTCGCATCTCGATCATCTCACGGTAGTGGCTGATCAGGCGCTTGTCAGACATTGCGTTTGCCTTTATATCAGCAGAAGCGCTGCACCTGCTGATGATGTCGTCATAGCGGCTGCCGTCACAGCGCTCGGCCACGCACACGAAGGAGTCCATTCCGTAGCGCATAAGGTACTTGTGGTGCTGGATCAGGATCGAGGTAAGAGTGTCTGACAGTACCTCAGGATCTGCGTTGCTCTGAACAAGGCAAACGAAGGTGTGGTCGCTGATCCTGCCGCAGATATCGTGGTTTCCACATAGCTGACCTACCGCACGGGAGGCGTCTATGATAGCCTCGATACGGCTGCTGTTGTCCATATTTGTGATAGAGTCATCGAAGAGCGCCACCTTCAGCATGATCAGCGAGAGCTGCTTGTCTCCGTGGGGAACAGCCGAACGGTAGGCTTTTTCCATACCGGCGGCGTTGAACATACCCGTCAGGGTGTCACGCTGCTCTGAGAGGTCCTGAACTCTGGTCAGGTACTGGATATCGTTCTTCATTCTGAGGAACTCCAGGCCGTTGGACACGGATTTGATCCAGTTCCTGAAAATATCATCGTAGGTGTCGGGAATATCGTATTTCAGCACAACATGGCCGAACATCCTGTCGCTGAAGAACAGGGGCGTGAAGTAGTAAACAGCCGGGATCTCGCCTTGGGATAGGATCTCGGCAATATCCAGCTTGCCGATGTCCTTGGGAGTTGTATCCAGCCAGGGCATGATCGTGCGGCAGCTGACCACGTTTGACATAGGCGCATCGGTGTCGTACCAGTTGGATGCAAGGCAGATGAAGATGTTGTAAACAGATCTGACGTGCCAGTGGTATTTTCCAAGGATCCCGATGAATTCATTGAGGTTTTGGCTCTGAGTCAGCTCCTGATCCACGGGAGTGAACAGATTCCAGAACTCGAAGTCACGCTTTGTTTTCTCAGCGTCAAGCTCCGCCATATACTGGGCGGTATCGTGGCCGCAGGGACAGCTGTCTCCGTGGACAAGTATACCTGACGGCGGGATAAAGGGCTCCTCCGGGAGGCCGTTGAGCTTGGCGTGGAGAATCTTCACAGCTGAGACTCCCAGACCCTCACGGTTGCGCTGATATGTGGTCAGAAGGGGAGAGTAAAGGGTCCTTCTGCGTATGTATTCATAGCCAACCACTGTGACCTGCTCAGGTACAGAGATGTTATTCTTAGCAAACTCATCCAGTATGCCATAGGCCATGTAGTCATTGGCACAGACGATAGCCTGGGGCAGCTTCAGCTCGCCCTTGATGTAGCGCTGAGCCAGCTCCTTGCCTGAGTCCATCCAGAAGGTGCCGTAGAAGATCCTGCTCTCGTCAACAGCGATATTATGCGAGATCAGGGACTTTTTGTAGCCGACGATACGCTTCTGTGAGGCTTCGATCTCGGCATAGCCTGTGAGAAAATCAATCTCAGTGAAGCCGTGCTCCTCGATAAGGTGATCGGTGATCTCCTCCATGTCCTCCTCATCGCTGGTATTGATGAAGGTGTAGCCGGGCAGGTCGAATTCCTCCAGATAAGTGCCTACTACCACTACTGGAACGTCCCTAGCTGAGAGGTGTTCTGCGATGATCTTGCGCAGCTCAACGTTGACGAAAGACTCAGCAATTATAACGAAGGAGCTGATATCCTCGGAACGGATCAGCTCATAGATATGGTTTTCTGTAAAAAGAGACATTTCCATAATGTTTGGATTGAAAACATTGGAAATGACAGCTGTATCATAGCCCAGCTTCTGAGCCTGTCCCACCAGGCCCTTGAGTATCTCACGCTGCTCGATACTGTTTGCCTCGGCCGCTATAACGCCGATCACTGGGCGTTTAAGTTTTGCCATTGGGCACCTCCGAATCCTCATATGGATCAGCCTATCCCCATAGGGCTGATAAAAGATCGATCAAATTAAGAAAATAATAAAAACCCCGTTTTTTCCTATTTATATTATATACTCAAACTTCGCAGTTAATAAACTGCGTGTGCATCTTGAAAATTCAATAGATAGATACAAAAAAATATAGTATGTAGTCTCCAAAAATGTTATAATGTAAGTGATAACAAAACATTAA
>Ga0116188_1002967_pt1 | contig 12749 bp, 10 predicted proteins | sample AD_JPNTR2_MetaG_FD_89807 | JGI IMG/M metagenome (GOLD analysis project Ga0116188, IMG submission 89807) | Active sludge microbial communities of municipal wastewater-treating anaerobic digesters from Japan - AD_JPNTR2_MetaG | ecosystem: Engineered > Bioreactor > Anaerobic > Digestate | place...
AACGAACGACCTGACACAAATGGGATTCGGTTTCAGCCGGGACGATATTGGCTCATTCTTGCCAGATTATTTGAATAACAAGATATTGACTGATGACCCATTCCAGACAATTGACCAGGAAGGAATTGGAGAATTAATAAAGATAGGCATTGAACGCGGCAGAGCAACAAGGGCTGCGCTCAAAGTCGGTATCTGCGGCGAACACGGTGGTGACCCTGATAGCGTTAAATTCTGCCATCGAGTTGGTATGAATTACGTTTCCTGTTCGCCATTCAGAGTCCCGATTGCGAGACTCGCTGCGGCTCAAGCGGCAATTGAAGAAAAAAGGGCTGCCGCTAAAAAGCCTGCTAAAAAGAAAAAATAACCTCGCAGGTTAAATAATTAACACAAAACCGCCCTGTAAAATCAGGGCGGTTTTTGTTTTAGATGGTGATAATTATTCCTAAATCATTCAAACAAATCAGCCGCGGTTTTTATTTTAGATTCTAAATATTTTACGATTGGCATTGCTCGGGTGATTGCGTTCTTTTCGGTTTGCCCAGCAAAGGTGCTTAAAACTACTCGGGCGCAGGCAACGATTTCGCCGTTGCGGTCGTGAAGCGGCATCCAGACTTCGTAAGTCTTTTTTGTTTTCATAGTATAAACCACGCCGCGTTTTAGGACATCTTCTTCGGTTTTACTACCGGGTTTTCCAATCTCTGAATTATCTGTGCTGCCAATTATTTTTATTTGATTATCTGCGGGGGTAGGCGCGTAAATCTTCAATCCTAACACTCGCGGATATTGTCTCATTGTCTCTTTAATAAGAGAGACCGCATAAGGCACGCGCGGCGTATAAACAATTTTAGCGTCTGAAAAATAGGCTACGGAGTCAGACTTTGTCCAGAATCCAATTTTGCCTTTTGAAAAACTGTTATCAGTGATTGCAGGCATAACTTCTTTGCCATTTAAAAGCACAAGTATCCTATTGCCCTTGCAATCTACTGTGAGTTCATACCATTCGCCTTTTTTTATTTCTAACGATGGACCGATTAATGTCCCTCTCATACCATTGACCATCTTATAGAACCTAACATTTCCGTCTTTGGCGTTTGCTCTTGCAACATAAAAGTTGTTTGTATCCTGGAATCGGAAAACAACGCCAGCCATTTGTTCGGCAATGCCATCGACAATCTTAAACCGCACAGTTAAAGTAAAGTTGTCAAAGATTTCTTCATCATAAAGAAAAATTGGAAACCGTTCGTCTGTTGTATCTTTTGAAGATTGTGCAAGAACGGGACGTTTTGATGAAGTAATAGCGCGGCTTGAGAACGGTTTTAACGCAGATGGCACTTCGTCGAGGATGATTTTCCACTCCCCCATCTTTCCGCTTCCAGAAAGCAAACTTTTAAAACCAGCAGGGACATCGCCCTCAGAAAGATTACTGAAGTCGAATTGTTTTTCAGCCGCAATGCAACTAATCGTCAAAGTTAATAACGCAACAATATATTTAACCATTATTGTTAGAGTACTAAAATTATCCCAATCAACAAGCCTAATTATAATAAAGGGAATGCATCTTACATCTTGCCTTTAATCAGCAAAGGTAAATGCCAACTTATTTATTATCACATTTTCGGTAGAACGGTAACGCCATTTAATTCTTTGCCATCAACCGATCTTATGCGACAGGAAACCGCCCACTCGCCTCCACCCTGCGTAAGTTTAATAAGCAAAGTGTTTTCTCCTTTGGCGAGTTTTACTTTTACCTTGTCCTGTCCCGGCACACAGGGTCTTACTGCGTTATTTGAGTGGACAATCTTGCCGTTCAACCAGACCTTTAAGCCGTCGTCGCTGCCAAATTCAAGTTGCGCGTCCTGCGCTTCATCGGAAATTATAGTCGTTTTTAGATAAGCCACGCGGTCATTCCCTTTAAAGCCGTTCATCTTGTCAAATTCAACCAGTCCGTTCTTTTTATTTGGAGGAACGGTGTATGGCTTCCATTGAACTGTTGAACCTGCTTGTTCAGGTGGAAATACTTCATTGAACAATGCCGAACCATCTTTCCCTTCTTTTGTGAACGGACCGCAAATCAGATATGCAAGAACAAAACCATCGGGAGATAATCCGGCATTTTTAACTGACGCGATTGTCTGTTCTGCCTGTTTGCGAATGCCTTCATCTGTGGCATTTGATTTTACCTCTTCCAGCGCAGAAATCGCCTGGTCAGGATAAACGGCGCCAATTTGTCGGGCAAGACGGATAGTTGATTTATATGCATCTGTTTTTAACTCAGGAATAGAAGCAGATTGTTGCAGGATTTTAAGCGATTCCGTCGTTGGGATTTCTCCAAGCAACGAAACAGCCCGTTTCTTTTCGTCAAGCCTTTTTGCGACCTGCAGAACATCCTGCAAAATCTGAACCCGTCGTTGCAACGGTATTTCTTCCATCTCAGCCAATCTCAAACAGCCGTCTCTTAATGCGACGATTGCCTGTTTTTCATCAGTAGAATTTTTAGCAATATCGATTAAATACGGCGCGGCGGAATCGTCTCCCCACGAAACAAGGGATTCAAAGGCTGCATTTTTAATTTCTTGATTCGGATTGTTCAATGAATTTACAACTGTTTTTAGAGCGGCTTCACCGCCAGTAAAGACGAGCAGTTGCAGAAATGTTGTCCGCGCCTGAACGATTTTTGCGGCTTCAAAAGAATTCACAATGGTTTGACTCAATGCGGTTTTATCTTTTGACCTTTTAGCGATGGATTTTATCGCGCTTGCGGCTGCGTTTCGCAATCCGTCGTCCTCTGTTTTGATAATTACTTCAGAAAGTTCTTTCACCTGTTCATCCGTTCCGAGTGTTGCCAGACCTTTTGCGGCTTCGGTTGCAAGCGCAATATCGTTCCCTCGGAGCAATTTAACAAGCGTTGGCAGGGCAGATTCTACTCTGCGATTTGACAAAACATTCAGTGCGATAGCGCGCGTGGAGGCATCTGTTTCAAACAATTTTACCAGCGCGTTATCGATGCCCGGCTTGCTCATTCGCTGCAGCGTTTGTATAACGGCATTTAAAAGCGAAGGTTTTTTACTTGCGATTTGCGCAATCGCCTGGACATCTGCGGCTTCGCCGTGCCGCGCCAAACAATCAAGGGCGGCGGTAAGAACGATGTCGTCGTTTGAAGTTTGCAACAATTTCAACGATGGTGTTCTGCCATTAACATCGTCAAGGTCGGATAATATACCGAGAACGAGCAGTTGCGATTCCCGTTCGAGGTCGGGCAATTTTTCCGCAATATTGTTTTTCAAAGCCGTATCGGGACATTGCCTGAACGCCGATGTCGCTGCGCCGCGAATGTGTTCATCTTTGCTTTGCAATTGTTCAATAAGAAATGCTACGGCTTGATTTCGCGGCAGTGTATTCACGATGCCGTTTATAGCTGCGTATCGGAAGGCTGGCGTAGATGACGAATCGAAAATCTTTTTATAGACTGCTGCCGCGCGTGTCTTGGAACCAGCGTCAGCCAAATGACCGGCTGCTGTTATCAGCGCTCGGGTATGCGCCCGTTCAAGGTTTTGCGGCGGACGAATATTTTCAAGGACGGTCAGCGCCTCGTCGTTTCCAATCTCGCCTAAGGCTGCAATTGCAGTTTCAGCCACAACGGGGTCTGCGCCTGTCGCATACTGCTTGAGCGCGGATACCGCCTTTGTGTCGCGGCGAACTCCGATTGACGAAATGACGCCGGCAAGCAGTTTCCCCTGAACCTTTGGCAGCGCGTTTCGTAGCGCCTCGCCCGCAAGCGGACTCTTCATCGGTTCAAGCACAATACGGGCTGAATGCGAAAGTTCCGGGTCGGTTAAAAGCGACGCCACAGCAGGCACGCAATCATCAGAGCCGACAATTACCAGCCATTTGCATATATATCGTTTTGCGTCCTTTGTGGTCTGCGGATTATTTAAAAGGGCGATTAACTTTTTCTCAATTTCCTTATAACCATCGGGTTTAGTTGCGCGAATAATTTCCTCAACATTGACCAATGCCTCGCGACTTTTTCCGAACTGCCACGATTGAACATCCTGATACGGATCTTTCTCCTGAGCCAATAGAGAAAGCGATAGAGCCGAGATTGCTCCAACTAAAATTACTGATTTAAATGCTGATTTAATTTTCATAAATTTGAGTATTAAATAGGTTAAATGATAATGTTCCAGGGTTCTCTTTTTGCGCGTCCGAGCAATCTATTTGCTGAATCATCGCCGATAAATTCTTCTTTCTCCGGGTTCCAGCGCAACCGTCTGCCGAGCGTTATCGCAATAACGGAGAGATGTCCAATGCTTGCTGAACGATGAGCAACCTCTGCTGGCGTGATTGTTTGGCGACGGGATATTACGCAATCTATAAAATTGCCGATATGATTATTTGACCGATAAAGGTTAATTTCGTCCGGTCTAATTTTTTCATTTTTCAACGTAGGCGGGTCAGTTTCGAATCCGCCGCGGTCAACCCATACCCATCCATTTGTTCCGTACCATTTAGCCCCCATTCTCACCTTGCCCTCGGCGTTTTGAACAATCATCTTTACGCCATTCGCAAAGGTGCATTCAATCTTGTAGCGAGTGGCTGCGTCCCAGATGCCTGTTTTAGGGAACTCCGCATGAATTGGGTTAATGTCAACAGGTCCGGTATATTCTGTGCCAAGCCCCCATTGCGCAATATCGCCGTGATGTCCAATCCAATCCATCAACTGGCCGCCGCCATAATCCATCTGCCAGCGCCAGTTCCAGTGTGTTCTGTCTTTTGAATATGGCGCCCAGGGTGATGGACCGCACCAGAAATCATAATCAAGTTCAGGCGGCGGATCAGTGAACGGAGCGTTGCCGCCAGCGCCTCCTGTCGGCAAACCAACTTCAACGGTATGAACTTTCCCGATTCTGCCATTTCGCACAAGTTCGCAGGCAAATCTGAAATTCCCTGTTGAACGTTGCCATGAACCGGTCTGCCAGATTCGCCCATATTTGTTCACCGCATTCACCATCGCCCTGCCCTCTTTTAAATCATGGCTAAACGGCTTTTCGCCATAGACATCTTTGCCGGATTTTAGCGCTAAAATGGATACTATGGCGTGCCAATGGTCTGGCGTTGCCATAGAAATTACATCAATATCGTCTCGGGCTAACAGTTCTCTGAAATCTTTATAAGCGGCGCAATCGTTATTTCCGTAATGGTTGTTGACTCGTTTTTTGGCAGATTCAAGATTACGTTGGTCAACATCGCAGACGGCAAGAACGCGACACCGCGGGTGTCCTAAAAATCCTCCTAAATTTCCCGAACCCATTCCGCCGAGCCCGATGGCGCCGACGGTGATTTTATTTCCTGGACTTTCTGCGCCCAGAACGCGAGATGGTATAATGACGGGGAGACTGGCAACAATCCCGGCGCCAATACCCTTAAACAAAAATGAACGCCTTGTGATTTTTTCCATAATTCTATATTATTTATAATGACGAGAAATTTAAATTAAAATTCAAAAATAATTTTCCAATCGTTTGAATAATCAAATACAAATGAATATCGGTTTTATAGAATTAACCGCAATTAATTTAGAGATTGATGCACCTTTCTTATTACAAAAATAGAGGAAGAAAATAACTCAACTTACAAATATATACTAAATAGAAAGGGACTTTTCTGGGCGTGATAAAATGCAGTTTGTGAAAGTTATAATAATTAAGACCGTATTTCTTTGCGATAAAATGCAAGGTTTTTTCACTGTAAAATGAGATATGTTGACCGTGTTCTAAACCGTAATACCACCACTCGCCCGGTTTTGGTATAGGATGCGGCAATAGCTCGGTTGTGAAGATTATATTCTTTGAAATATTTAGCATTTTTTCTATTTCTTCAATCGGATTAACGAAGTGCTCAAAACTTTCAAAGGTAGTTATCGCCTCAATTTCGTCTTTGCCATTATATTCAAACCCTCTTGCGAAAAGATTTTGCGTATATTTATCCTGCCAGTAAAAATTAAAGCCTTCGTCTCTCATAAGCCTTACAAAGACTCCATAGCCCGCGGCATAATCCAAAAATTTTGCCTTCCTGTCAAAAAAGAGATATAAAAGCGCCAATAGTCTTTTAGACAAATAAATATTTCGTATTAAATACCCTGTGTCAGACGTGTTAATTGGGCTTTCATATACTTCTTTTAACCAGAACGGTTCTTCGGTCTGCAAAAATCCGCAGTTATTGCAGTAATAATATTTAACCGGGTATTTGTTCAAGATAGTGGCATCGAATATAAAATCACTCCTGCTATTGCATATTTTACAATTCACATTACTGGTTGTCTCAGATTTTTTTTCCATTACTGTTATAATTGTTCAATGTTATTAGCAGATTCAAGTGTTTACTTTCAAGACTAACCGCCAGCCGCAATCTCTTCGGAAATTATTCCGAGCGCCTCAGACCGTAATACAGAGCCAATAAGTTTCATCTCTTTTCCGTCGTTCACTACCGGGATATTACGGATATCGCTTTTTATTAAGACTGGAAACGCCTCCATCAAGTTCTGCTGCGCTATCAGATAATTTACAGGTTGCATAATATCATAAGCAATTATACCGTCGATTTTTTCATTGCGGTTTAAATATTCTTTTACATCTTGAAGCGAAACCACGCCGAGTAAACGGTTCTCTGAATCTACGACTGGTAAAAAGTTGTTTGCGCTGGAAAGGAATCGTTCAACTATTGCTTGAAACGGTGTGTCCTGTGTAATAGGTTTTACTGGTTGGCGCATAATGTCTGCGACAGTTCTGATGCGCGCAGCGCCCAGTTTCTTGCTTTCTTTAACGATTATGCCCTTATCGTAAAGCGGTTTAGTATAAACTGAATTGTGATGAAGTTGACGCGAGACAAGTGTTGCAAGCGGGCAGGTCAACATCAGCGCAGGCATCAATGAGTAATTAAGTGAAATTTCAAAAGCCATCAACATTGCCAGCAGAGGCGAATGCGTTGTTGCTGCAAAAACTCCTGCCATACCGGAAAGAGCAAAAACGCAAACCGGCAGTTGTTCGGCAAAACCTAATGCGTGCAACCCGAGTCCGCAAAAACTCCCGTAAGCAGCACCAATAAACAGCGAAGGTGTCATAACGCCACCAACTGCGCCTGAACCGACTGAAATTATTGTAGCTAAAATCTTTGCCGCGAATAAACCGAGCAACAATTGAACGGTGAATCTTTCTCCAAGAATACCGTTTGTAGGTCCGTATCCATTGCCCCACACCTGCGGATAATAAACAGCAATAAAACCAACTAACAGTCCGCCAAAAGCCATCCTGAGCAAGTCGTTTTGTATAGTCTTTTTAAAATATCTTTCGCTCAATTCCATTCCCTTCATAAATACTGCGCCGATAAAACCTGAACCGATTCCAACTAACACCAGCCAGGGTAATTGTCCGATGCGAGTAAACTCAAATGTCGGTACCGTATAAAGCGGTTCAATGCCAAAAAAACTCCGCGATGTCATTGCCGCAAAAACAGAGGCAAGAATTATCGGGGCAAAAAGGGACATTGAAAAATTCCCTATTACAATATGAGCGGCAAATACGGCGCCTGAAAGCGGCGCATTGAACGCTGCTGAGAGACCCGCTGCCGCTCCGCAAGCTGTTAAAAACCTCAACTTATATGGTTGAAAATCAAACAACTGACCTAATTTAGAAGCAACTGATGCCGCAAAATTTACTATTGAACCCTCCCGACCTATTGAGCAACCGCTCGATATACTTACAAGAGAAGAAAATGTCCGCGCTATACTTGCCCGAAAAGGCAGCCTCCCATCCCCCGCCACAACCGCCTCAAGAAACCCTGATGGAAGATTTTTATCTGTATCTTTTAGACCAATTTTTAAGACCAGAGCAGCAGCAATGCCGCCAATTAATGGCATCGTCAACCGTTGCCAGTATGGCAAATGTTCGGCAATCTCGGAAATCTCGCCGATATTCTTTGTAAAACCGCCCTTTAATAATTCTTCAAGAAGATGATATATAAGATTGCAAATCCCGCCAATTATACCGATAACTACCGCAAGCCCAAGATTTATAAATTCTTCTCTAATGACAATTCTTTGCCTGAACTTAAAAACAGACAGCAAATTCTTTTGAACATAATCCCGATAAATCTTCCGGAATTTTTCAAAAGCTGTAACAAATACATTCATTATAAAATTAAACCATAGGAACTATCGTTTAATTTCTGCGGGCAAATCTTCTGGCAAAGTCCAATTTGGGTCTTTTATTTCAATAATTTCTCCGATTTTTCGCGTTTGTTTGGTATCACCACCGGTCTTCAAATAAAACTTATTTTCGTAGTAACCGCCATCTATGTTCTCTTTTGATTCCCATTTGGCGTTTGAAGCGGTAAATCTCGCTTTATTCAACTTATTCCACTTGCCGTCCAACGACCTTCCAAACACATTAAAATATTCCGCCTGCCTGACCTCATTGACGCTTTTCCCATCCCTGCGAAAATCCTCAACAAAACTATAAAGCCCCCGCAATGCCTTGCCTTTTGAACGGGTTCTGAAAGTAACAAGTTTCTTCCACTCCTTTTTTTCTTTCAACCAGATGTATCCCGTATAAGCGGTCTTTTCCCATTGAACATCGCTAACGACGAGAAACCGATTTGTTTCGCCAATGTTCCAGTCAAAATCGGTCATACATTGTCCGCCAGTCCCTTCGCCGCCAAATCGTTTAATTCTTACGCCCTCGCCTTCAAAAAGACATTCCACCCTCTCCTCAGGGGCAACAGCTCGCGGGTCATCGCCCGATGTCGGATCCCAGACTGAAAAAATGGCTACCTTTTTCCCGTTACCTAACTCCTGAATCCCGAAATATCCGCCACCCCATCCACAAGCCATAAAATAACTGCCGCGCGTGGATTGTTTAACTGCCATTTCAAGATAGAATGCGTTGCACTCGGGGGATTGATAGCCTAAATGGACAGACCTCGCCGCCTTGTAATCCGTCTGTTCTCCTGCGTTAGTTTGAACAACAATAAACAGGACTGAACATATAATTCCAAAATATCGCATATAAATTATTGTATAAACTTTAAAAATAAGGGGCAACAAAATTAGGTATTAAAACCAACAGTTCAGCTAATTTGCCAAATAAGATGTCAAATCAACTATTCTTCAAATACAGACATTGGCGGCAGAGGTTGAGAAACAAGAGCCCTCTGACATTGCCGACACAAATCAAACTTGTATTCAACATAAACATCCTGCATCAACTCTTCCTCTGTCATTGAGGCAGCCTCTTCTATCAGCCGTTCAATTTCCGCAATATGATCCATTAAAAGGTCTTCGCCACTTATTTCAAAAGGTTGGTCTGCCGCAGCATAGACCTTCATATTTACAACATAACGAGCCTCGCCTTTATAAATCGGCTTCCCGCATCTGTCGCAAAAATGTGTTATCGTAATCATACTATATTATTAGCACAAATTTTTAAAATTAGGTATTACTATTTACAAAATCGGCAAGACAATATTGCTTCCTGATATTTGAATTGCCAGCAAAGATTTTACCCCGCATTGTCTATCATCATCCTCTCTCCATAAAATTGTAAATTCCAGAATAGCACCAGGTTGACAATCACAAAATAATAAAAACTAATTGCGCTTGTTGCCTATTTTTGCTTATCTAATATTGAACTCCAAAATGCTAAATGATTGATACAAACGAAAAACTTGCGAGCATCCTACCAGTTATTGAAACCGCTGATTGGATAGCAATTGATACAGAAGCGGATAGTTTTTATTCTTATCCTGAAAAGATTTGTTTAATTCAGATAACCGTTCAAGAAAACAATTATTTAATAGACCCGCTACAAAAATTTAATCTTGCGCCGCTTTTTAAGAGAATAAAATCAAAGAGACTTATCATTCACGCGGCGGACTACGATTTGCGGTTGTTAAAAAAACATTATGGATTTGTCCCAGCAGAGATATTCGACACAATGTTTGCGGCGCGACTGCTCGGTTATAAAGAATTTGGACTGGCGGATTTAGTGAAAAAACATTTTGATGTTGTTCTTGACAAAAGCCATCAACGTTCAAATTGGACAATCAGACCAATCCCGCCAAAGATGATTGAATATGCAATCAACGATACCCGATTTTTAAAATCGCTTGAATCAATTCTTTCTGAAAAGTTAAAAGAAACAAACCGCTTACAATGGCATAAGGAGGTGTGCGATGAATTGATTTCAATTGTAAAACATAATTCCGAGAATGACCCCGAACCGTGGCGGATTCGCGGTTCAAACAGTTTATCCCCACTTGCTCTGTGCGTTTTGCGCGAACTCTGGCATTGGCGAGAACAAATCGCTATTGAAAAAAATAAACCGCCATTTTTTATCCTTAATCACAACGTTATGCTTAAAATTGCTGTCGTTGCAGCCCAGAGCGGCGACTTTTTGAGCCTGATTCCAAAACATTATCCACAGAGACGAATCGATGAGATTAAAGAGTTAGTCGGACGCGGTCTAACCGTCCCTCCCGGAAAACAACCGCAGCCGATTATCTCGGAAAGACCAAGATTGTATTCTTCCGATTTTATTTTGTTTAATAAAATCCTCAAACACCGAAACCGACTTGCCGACAGATTAAAAATTGAACGTTCAATCATTGCGACCCAGTCTGAATTGCTTGAACTGGCAAAAAACCCGGACAACGCAAAAACCATTTTAATGAAATGGCAATACGAATTGCTAAAAGAGGCTATCCATCAATAACATAAAAATCAGGTTCAAACTAAAACCGTTCCATATTATATTATTCTGTTATGAAAATCGTTGTTCTTGATGGTTATGCAATGAACCCGGGAGATTTAAGCTGGGATGAATTAAAGTCTATTGGCGACTGCGCAATCTATGACCGAACACCGGCGGCGCTGGTGTTAGATAGGGCAAAGGATGCCGAAATAATCCTCACGAATAAAGTTGTTATTAACCGTGATATAATTCAATCGCTGCCTCAACTTCGATACATTGGCGTACTTGCCACCGGTTATAACGTTGTCGATACCACCGCCGCAAAAGAAAAAGGAATCATAGTCACCAATGTCCCGGATTATAGCACAATGTCGGTTGCGCAACTGACCTTTGCCTTTCTGCTCGAATTTACGCATAATGTCGGCAAACATACTCAATCCGTCAAGGCCGGCGAGTGGTGCAAATCGCCCGATTTTTGTTATTGGAAAGCCCCTTTGATTGAACTTTACGGCTTAACATTCGGAATCATCGGCTATGGAAAGATTGGGCAAAAAGTCGCAAATATCGCCAAAAGTTTTGGAATGAACGTAATCGCATTTTCGCCGCGGTTAAAATCTATGCCTGTAAAAGATGTCGCGTACGCAGAGATTGACGAGGTATTTTCAAAAAGCGATGTGGTTTCGCTTCATTGCCCATTAACGCCGCAGACCGAACGGCTTGTGAACAAAAGACGGCTTGATTTGATGAAACCAAATGCCTTCCTGATTAACACCGGACGCGGCGGACTTGTTGACGAACAGGCTTTAGCCGGTGCCTTGAACACGGGAAGAATTGCTGGCGCTGGCGTCGATGTCCTATCAACGGAACCGCCATCGCCGGATAATCCGTTGCTCAAGGCGAAAAATATCTTTATCACGCCGCATATAGGCTGGGCAACAAAGGCAGCGCGAGTGCGCTTGATGAAAATCGTGGTGGAAAACATCCGCTCCTTTCTCTCGGGAAAACCGCAAAATGTGGTGAACAGGTAGCCGCAATTAATTATCGCCAATTTTCTTGCGACAAAACTTAATCGGATTTAACAATAATATATGCGCTGGTTTTATTTTTCGATATTAGCACTTGCTACCGCTGTGGTGGGACGTTCAGCGGAATCAAACATTGCCGTCAAAACAGAGGACGGCTCGCAAATTGCCGCCGAATTGCGAAACCTTGTCCCGGCAAGCGAAACCACATTGCAAGGAATTATTAAACGACGAGACGCAAACAGAAATGAACGTATATTAAAAATTGTAAGCAAAATTATCCCTCAAAATAATGGCTGGCTAACAATTTATGAGGCTCTAAATGCAGACGGTTCGCTTTATGAAGAACTTATAATCATCCATACCGCCGACGAAAAAAATCGCTACATCCTTACTACGGCTGCGGAGAATGGCGTTAAAAAGAAAGATGAAAATCCGAACTTGACGACGCCGTTTGCCGACTCGGATTTTTTAATTGGCGACCTTGGGTTGGAGTTTTTCCATTGGAAGAACCAGCAATTAATAAAGACCGAGATGCGGAAGAGTCGCGTTTGCAAGGTGTTAGAAAGTAAGCCGTCTGAAACCGACCGCCAGCTTGGATATAGCCGCGTAGTCTCTTGGGTGGACAAAGAAACCGGCGGCATCCTAATCGCCGAAGCCTATGATAATGCCGAAAAAAAAGTTAAGCAATTTGAAGTCAACAGTTTCAAAAAAGATGAGAAAGGAAACTGGCAGATTGAAGAGATTGAAATCCGAAATCTCATTTTAAAAACAAGGACATTGCTGATTTTCCAGCCGTAGGAAGGCTTGTTGCACAAATAAATTCAACCATAACTAAACAAAGGATTTACAGGATATTTTTTTATTTAACAGGGATATATAGGATATAGCAGAGAGTAAATAGAAGGTAGTAGTTAGTGGTTTGTAAAATAACAAAATAAACAGATTCTACAACCTGCGAAAGCAGGTGGCAGGATTATAG
>Ga0116188_1002974_pt1 | contig 12745 bp, 11 predicted proteins | sample AD_JPNTR2_MetaG_FD_89807 | JGI IMG/M metagenome (GOLD analysis project Ga0116188, IMG submission 89807) | Active sludge microbial communities of municipal wastewater-treating anaerobic digesters from Japan - AD_JPNTR2_MetaG | ecosystem: Engineered > Bioreactor > Anaerobic > Digestate | place...
CCGCTACTTAATCGGCGGGAGCTTCAACCAGTCATAGCCGATGGAGGGATCGTCATGCGGTATCCTTCCCTCGTCCTCGGGATCGTACGTTCGGGAGGTCACATAGAACAAATGAGCCGGTCCCTCCAGGCACTTACACCCGTGGGCGATTCCCGGCGGTATTCGAAGCACGACCGCAGGCTGGTTTTCCCCCACTAAGAACTCCATCAGCTCGCCGTGCGTCGGCGAATCGGGGCGTGCATCATAAAGAGCCACCTTCAGCACGCCCACCGGGACGTACCACCAGTCTACTTGTTTGCGATGGATGTGCCACGCCTTGACGACCCCGGAATACATCAGGGAGTGGCTCCACTGCCCAAACCCTTCGCTGAAAAACCCGTCGGTGACCCGGATAAGTTCGCGGAAAAAGCCACGCTCGTCCCGGTGGGTAACCAAATCCCTCACGTGAACGCCGTCGATCATGCCGCGCCAGTATATCCTTCCGTCCGATCGATCCGCAGGCGCAGGTCCCGCATCGGCGTCCCGCGAACGCCTAACGGAGCGATTCCACCTGCTTCTCGGTTAGGATTTCCACCACCCGCCCATTTGGCAGCTGAGCCAGGTCCAGCAACTTCCCGGACGTAACCCATCGGCCGTCGGACTCCCTCAGCACGCGTACCACCGGTCGCTCGGGGTGATTCCGGTTCAGGCGTACCACCCGAACGATTTCGCCGGTACTCAGTTTCAATACTTCATGCAGAGGGAACAAAGTTACCGCCCGCACCAGGGAGCGCACCACCGAGGGACTGAACTCCGGTGTCTCCGAAAGCATATATAAGGCTTGGTATCCGGTAAGTGGATCCCGGTACGGTCGAGGATGGATACACGCCTCGAACACGTCCGCTACAGCCAAAATTTTCGCCTCGGGGCGAATTTCCGCACCCGCCAATCCCATGGGGAAGCCGGAACCGTTCTCCCGCTCGTACACCTGAGCCACAATCTCGCTGATGTTTCCAAACTGCTCCTTCAGTAGTTCGGAAGAAAACAAAGGCCGGCGGCGCAAGACGGCCAACTCGTCTTCGCTCAGCGGCCCTTCCTTGAAAACAAGGTTTTCGGGAAGGCGAACAACTCCCACCTCGTGCATTAACGCCGCCAATCCGACGCGCCCGAGAAACGCTTCCGAGCGACCCTCCTCCAATGCAATACGCAGGCCCAAGATCGTTACGTTTACGCTGTGCGCAGTGACCGAAAAGGCCTGACGACGGTCCAGCGCTGAAGCCAACAACTGATCAGAGTTGCGCAGGGAGCTCAACAACCGATGCACCAGTTGCTCCGCCGGGATCAGCGAAGGAGACTCGCCCACCGCGGCCTTACGGATCGCCTCCAGGACCACTGCGCAGGCCTCCTCGTAAATTGTCTCCGCACGCTGCGAAACAGCTCGCTTTTCTTCCAAGAAAGCCGAGACAAAAGACTGCCGGGTCGATTCCATCCATTCCTGGCTCTCCAGATCCTCCCACCGCGGGCCTCGAAGTTCGGGAATCGCTCCCACCAAACGCTTGTCGAACCGCGTACGATTCACCTCGCCGCCGCGGAAACCGGAACCCCTCTCCCGATCCGAACCGCCGTCGGCCTTCCCCTCCGCGTCGGAAGATTTCCGCCCCGGATGGTCAGTCCGCTCCGCAGCTTCATGCTCGACGCAAGAAGAGTCCACACCACCCTCCCGTTCGCTTCGACCGCCTTGCCGCTGCTTCGCCTGCAGACGTTGAAATTCGGCCCGGTAGTCCTCAAGCTTCCGTAAAACCTCTTCCGCCGACTCGACCGAAGGTGTTTTCTCCCTCTCCGCCGGTGTCTCGTGAACCGCTTTCACCGACCTTCCCAAAGCCGCCGCGTCCGCCTTTGAGGCCCCCCGGATACCCGACATGCTCTCCGGATCCCGCCTCTCCCGACACACCAAAGGGAGTAGGTCGGCAGCGGGGAGACCCGGATCCCGAACCGCGTGGATCAAGCGCAGGCGCTGTTCCAGCCGACTTACACAGTCGACCACCTGCGCCAACAACCGTCGCAGTTCCAGTATCAGATCGTCCCAGGAAGCGCCGGCTCCCTCCACGAAAACACCCTTGGTCTCTTGCTTCTCCGCACCTTGCCGGCCTTCCTCTGTAGAAGGGGTGGTTTCCGCCACGGCGGGAGGTTTCCCCGGCTCCACGGACGGCCGCGGTCGGGAGGGTCTTGCGAGGGCCAGAACCCGCCGCTTGAATTCTTCGGCGGAAACCGGCTTCTGGATGTAATCATGAGCAAACGTCTGATGTCCCACCTGCTGATCGGCCGTCACCCCCGACTCCACGATGAACATCACAGGAATACGTTCAGTGTCGGGATCTTCGCGCAATCGTTGAGCCAGCTGGTACCCGTCAATCACCGGCAGCTCGAGACTGGCGATCAGAAGCGCCGGCCGGTGCCGCTTGGTCAAAGCGAGAGCACTCTTCCCGTCATGAGCCGTGAGAACGGTGAAGTTCAAGTTGCGAAGCACCGACGCCAAGTGATCCATCTCGGCCGAATCAGGGTCGGCGATCACAATCCTACCCAACTTGCCGCCTTCCGCCGCAACCTCAGCCAAAGCGGCGGCAGTCGCCGCCAGGTCATTGGATCTTCGCAGGAGCAAGCTGTTGGTAAACATCTTCTCCCTACACTACGTACTTGAAAACGTCCCCGTCGACCATCTTCATCTCTCGCCGAGCCGCCTCCAAGAGGCAGAGATCGGCCACGTTGTTAATGCGCCGAGGGACGCCGTTGGCGATCCGGTGGACGAGGTAAAGTGCCTCCTCGGTAAAAATCTCCCGCGTAATCCCCGCCACCGACAACCGGTGCTTGACGTATCCAACCGTGTCTTCGAACACGAAGCGGTGCAGATGCCACTTCACCGCTATTCGCTGGTCGAGCTGCGGATAGAGCATGATCTTCTCTCTCAATTCGGGTTGCCCCACCAGGACAACGTTGACCAGAAAACGGTCCTCCAGCTGAATGTTGAGAAGAAGTCGAATTTCCTCGTATACCTGGGGGTCTTCAATGATCTGCGCCTCATCGATAATCAGCAGGTTTTGCTTGCCCTGAGAGACGTTGTCGAAGAAGAACTGGGAGAGGTCTCGGAACAGTTCGACTCGTGAACGATCGCCCGGATCACGTCCGAACTGACGCATCACTTCCTGCAGAAACGACAGGCGATCGAAGAAGGGGTAGTTGATGAGGGCCACCTCGTAGCGGTTCAAATCCAGTCGGCTGATCACGGCACGGATCAAAACCGTCTTGCCGCAACCGTATTCCCCGCTGAGCATGGCGCATCCTTTCTGGTTCTCTACGGCGTAAAGCAAACGCCGTAGCCCTTCCTGGTGGTTTTCCGAAGGATAGAGAAACCGCTGATCAGGGGTATTCTCGAACGGTTTCTCCTTCAGCCCCCAGTATTCGAGATACATGCCATTTCTCTCCACGGCCTCCTCATGCAAATCCCTCGCCCAAAATGTTCCTTTCGAAGCATTCACTTCCTGATAACACAACGGGCTGATAGTCCATACATCGGCTGAAAAGGCAATCCCTCATAGATTCCACGGCCGGCACTCGCCTGCTCTTGTTCCGGCTCAAGGCTGAACCACAGAGCCTAGTGCTGAACGAAGCCTCCCCCTGTGTCACGCACTACCGAAAGAGGGAACCGCCCTTCCGCCCCTCGAGGATCAAGCGTTGGGAGACAGCCCCTCACCTTTACCGCAGCTTTTCTTCAGGTTCCCACCCGCCGAATCTTCCCCTCGCGCGTCAGCATGAAACCCTCGGGAAGACTCTCTTCGACCGCCGGCCGGAAGCCGCGTACGCTCCAACCCTTCTCCGCCAAGTATTGCAGGATGTGATTACGCACCCGCGGGCGATCTTCGGACTCAAGGTAACATCGAAGAATTGCCTCTCGAGCTTCTTCCTCCGGCCGGTTCAACAGCCACCGAACGGCGGCCAGGCGGACATCGTCGTCCTGATCCTCCAGGAAGCGACGCACCGCGAGATCCAACTCGGGCGAATAGAGCTCACCGACGGCTTGAAGCAGCTGGACCTTAGGGATCGCACTGGCAGGGGGATTTTCCCAAAGATCTTGCAAGATTTGACTGAACAGCTCCGCTTGCCGCGTTGGTTCCAGGATTTCCTGCAGAATTCTGACGGGCCAGTAAACGGCCCGTTCACTCTTGATAAAGCTGACCAACGGCTCTACCGCCCGGGAGCCGGCGTTGACAAACCAATCGAACAATTCTTGTTTCTCAGCCTCGTCCTGGACCGAAGGAGAAACGGAGATCGTAAACCGATCCAGCAAGGCACGCCATGCTTCCGGGGTTCCCATCGCGAACAACTTCTCGGCGGCTCCTTGACGGATGGAAGGATCGCCGTGAGGTTCCTTTACTTTCTTCCGAAGTCTTGCAATCTGGCGCTCCGGCGAACGCCGCAACGAATCAAGCCAGCTCATTTTCGGGAACTACTCCCTGGCATTCTCAAGCAATGTACACGCCGTCGGCCGCCTTTGCAAATTGACCACGGTACACGCCCCCCTTCCTCCGATGAGCAGGAGTCGGGTACCATGACCACGCTATGAAAGCGGTCGTGATCACGAAGCCGGGACCTCCTTCCGTCCTCGCTTGGGAAGATCGTCCGGCTCCCGCCAGAGGACGGGGCCAACTACTCATCGAGGTCCGAGCGGCGGGTCTCAATCGAGCGGACATCATGCAACGTCTGGGACATTACCCTCCTCCTCCGGGTACAACCGAGGATATCCCGGGTCTCGAAGCCGCCGGTATGGTCCTCGAGGCCGACCCGGAGTCACCGTTTCGTCCGGGAGACCGCGTCATGGCGCTGCTTCCCGGCGCCGCCTACGCCACCGTGGCGGTGGCGGCGGAAGATCTCGCCATACCGGTCCCACAGGACTGGAGTTGGGAGGAGGCCGCTGCGGTTCCTGAGGTTTATCTGACGGCTTTCGACGCCCTGGTGAGTCGCTTGGCGATTCTACCGGGGGAATGGTTGCTGATTCATTCGGTGGGAAGTGGAGTCGGCATCGCCGCCCTCCAGCTGGCACAAGTACTCGGCGCACGCACAATCGGCACCAGTCGACAGAGCTGGAAGTTGGAACGAGCCCATGCGTTGGCACTGGATCATGGAGTCCTTCTGAAGGACGACGGAAGCTGGAAGGAGGAAGTACGACGCCTCGTCCCCGAAGGCGTCGACGCCGTGCTGGACTTGGTGGGCGCCGGTCACTGGCCCGCAAGCTTGGAGATCTTGCGAAGCCGTGGCCGGATTGTGATCGTAGGGCTGGTTTCCGGTTCCCGGACCGAGCTGGACCTGGGCTTGCTCCTGCAGCGTCGCATCCGGGTTGAGGGAACCGCTCTGCGGTCCCGTCCGGATTGGGAAAAGGCCGCCTTGGTCCAGGAATTCCGCCAAACCGCATGGCGCTCCATGTTGGCGCGGCAAATCCGCCCGGTGATCGATCGCGTTTTTCCAGCCGAGGAGGCTTCCGCGGCACACCGTTATTTGGAGGAAAATCGGTCGTTCGGGAAAGTCGTCCTACGCTTTCCCCCCGACTGATTCTAAAACGTCCGGCACAAGGGAAAAGAAGTACGGGCCCGCCCCCGACAGGTCAGCGCAGCTGCAAAGCCGCCACGCATTCGATGTGGAACGTCTGAGGAAACATGTCGACCGGCTGAACGGCCGTCAATTCGTAGTTCTGAACCAGCCGCCGGAGGTCCCGCGCCAAGGTGGCCGGATTACAGCTGGTATAGACCAGACGCTTGGATTTCACCCGCAGCAACGCCTCCACCACGTCCGGGTGCAAGCCAGCCCGCGGAGGATCCAGAATGATCACGTCAGGCTTCCCGTGAGTTCGGAGGAATCCCGGCTTCAACGCCTCCACCGCGTCGCCCTGACGAAACAGTGCGTTATCAATACCGTTCTCCCTGGCGTTGAGTACGGCAAGCCGCACCGCTTCCGCCTGACTTTCCATCCCCACCACCCGGCGAACTCTCCGGGCCAGGGAAAGGCCGATGCACCCGATACCGCTGTAGAGATCGAAGACCAACATGTGCTTCGCCGGTTCGACAAAGTGTTGCACCAGTTCGATTAGGCGTTCCGCTTGCAGCGTATTGGGTTGGAAAAAGGCGGAAGGAGTAATCCGAAAGATCAGATCGCCGAGCCGCTCCCGCAAGGTTCCGTCACCCACGTGCACGAACTCTTCCTCTCCCTGAGCCACCGGGGAGCGATGCGGGTTGACGCCGTTAACGAACGTCGTCAGGGTGGGAAGCACTTCCCGGATCTTCCGGGCGAGCAGCTCCATAGCCTCAGCGATGCGCTCGCGTGTAATGACGACGACCATCCAATCACCCGTCTGCTTGCCGCAGCGAATCACCAAGTTCCGGAGAAAACCCGTATGTTCCAAGGTGTCGTAGGGAGCCCACCCTTCCTCCAGGGCGATCTGTCGGACCAGATTGACCAACCTTACACTCTCCTCACCTTGCAGATGGCACTCTTCCAAGTCGAGCACCTTGTCGAAACGCCCGGGAACATGCAATCCCAAGGCAAAATCCTTTCGCAGGGGTTGTCCGCCGGCTATTTCCTCGGCCAGCAACCAGCGCTGACGGCCGAAAGTAAATTCCATCTTGTTGCGATAGTAATACTGCTCGGGAGAAGGAATGGTCTCGGCGACCGGGGGATCGGGAAGACCCCCGACCCGTTCCAGTAGGTCGACAACTTGGCGGTGCTTGATCTCCAGCTGTTTCCGATAATCGACGTTTTGGAGACGACAGCCGCCGCAAACACCAAAGTACCGGCAACGCGGATCCGCTCGACAGGGAGAAGGAGACAGGACCTCCTCCACCACGGCTTCCGCATACTTCTTGCGCCGACGCACGATTCTCGCCCGCACGCGGTCGCCCGGGACGGCAAACGGAACGAAGATCACGTAGCCGTCCAAACGGGCTACCATCTTCCCTTCGAAAGCGGCCGATTCGATCTCCAGCTCTACCACTTCGCCTTTAGCCGACATAGTCGCCAGGATAATAGCGGATTCGTCGGCCGACGGCGTCAGCGGCTGGCGGTGGCGGGTTCGATCCAGTCACTGAGTTCGTTCAACAATGCCTCTTTGCTGTAGGGCTGACCTACGTCCAAACCCCGGTTCTGCATCCAGAAGGTCGGTTCAGGCGGGCGCTCGCGCCACTGCAAGTGAGGCTTATAGAAAACCAGCATGTCCCAGGCTTCCATCGGCGGAACCTTGAGCTGCTCCGTGTAAATCCGGCTTCCGAACCTCCACAGATCCCAAAAATGCTGCACTCGGGGATCACTGAGGTAACCGGCCGCACGCAGTGCCACCATCCGGTTGTCCGTACGCATGAACGGTGACCAAAGAACAAACACTTGCAAGCGCGCCTCCGGGTACTGTTGGAGAACTTCGTTCACTTGGGAAGCCAACTGAAGGCAGTGCCCGCAAGTAGGGGAGATAACCACCACTATTCTCCCCCGATCGGAGGCTGCGTTGAACGCCTCCACGAAAGCCTTGCCGTCGAAACTGAGGATCGGCATCTCCGGTTCACTGGCGGCGAAGGTCAGCAGACTCAGCGCGAACATGAGAAAGCACGGCATAACGCTGACGAGCATAGCGAATTTGGGAAAGCCAATGCAATCGCCGATAACCAAAGCGCTCCTATTCCGGCCACTGTCGAGCGACCGCCTTCGGTCCGAAATACACGGTTTCCGTGCCGCTGAACATGATTTCCCGTCCTTCACCAGCAGAGTCCGTAGCAAGACTGCCGGAATCGTAAGGACATGGCGCCAAATTCTGGTCGTTTCTCCGGTCGACCCCGCTCCGCCCGACACGTCGCCTTCGGGAAGACCTTCTCGAACACAACTCTGAACCGACTACTGGAGGGCTTCGCCTTTCGTTGTGCGGCGCGTTAAGATGGCGGCGAGATCGTGATCCCTACCCGATTGGACGCGGTCAAGACAGTGTAGCGTCATGAAAGAGAAGAACGACGATCCTCCGGAAGAGCATCGAGCAGGCACGAACCAAGTCCGTTCCTCCGAGGCGGAGTCGTCTCGGTCGGACGAGACATGGAGCTATGGTCCCTATCAGTTGCGGCCCTCGGATTTCTTTTCCGCGATGATCCACTTTTACCGGGGAGAGATCTCCCGCTCCAACACGTGGAGGTCGCGACTTGACAACACGACCAACTGGGCGGTGGTTACCACGGCGGCGGTCCTGACCTTCGCGTTCAGCTCAGTTGAACATTCGCACGTCGTCATTCTCATCAGCTTGCTTCTAATCTTCCTCTTTCTGATCATCGAAGCTCGGAGATACCGCTATTACGAACTTTGGGCCTTGAGAGTCAGGCTCATGGAGACCGACTTCTTCGCCCCCATGCTGCGTTCTCCGCACCGTCCTCATCAGGAGTGGTCAGCGCGCCTGGTCGCCAGTTTATTACATCCTGAATTCCCGATCAGCGTTTGGGAAGCCATCGGACGACGACTACGACGGAACTACATTTGGATCTTCACGGTGATGGGGCTCGCCTGGATTCTCAAGCTGGTTCTCTATCCTTCCGAAACCTACGGCTGGAAGATGTTCTTTCAACATGCGGCCTTGGGAACCATCCCGGGGCAGTGGGTCGTGGCCAGCGTGGTCGGGTTCTACGCCTTCATCTACGCCCTCGCCCTGTTTACCGCCGGTCTGCGGGCTTCCCCCGGCGAGGTTCTCAGTCAAGAGCAAGTGCTTGGGCTCGACCTGCTACGCTCCTTGGCCAAGGCGGCCGCCGAGATTCCGTTCCTCCACCGACACGAGCAGCTCGTCATCATCATCACGGAAAAGGCCCATGAGGTGGGTGAACAGTTAATGACCGTGGTGAAGCGGGGAGTAACGGCTTTGAGCGGCGTCGGTATGTACACCGGTGCGCCCCGCACGGTCTTGTTTTGCGCGGTCGCGCCCGACGAAGTGGATCGCGTCAAATCCGTGGTCCACGCCCAAGATCCCAAGGCGTTCGTGGTAGTAAACCCCACTGAGGAGGTTTTGGGAGGCGGTTTTCGCGATCTGCGCCCTCGCTGGCGCCGGGCTTTTACACGCAAGGATTCTGCGGGGACACCCAAAGCCGACAAATAGGGCGTCCAGCTGGACGCCCTTTCTTTCCCCTCCGGTCGCGCCGATCAAGGTGTTTTGCCGTCCCGCCGGCTGTGCTCAGGGCCCACTTCCCGACGAAGCACACGATTACTCCGAACGACCCGTTCGTTTGCGCTTGACGGCTCTCGCGGACGCCGCCGGCCTTCCATAATTGACCTACCTATCCGCCGCCGGCTCCTGTGCGGAACGGCCCGGCCAAACCGACGTACCCTGCTGAGTCATCACCTTGAGGTGCTAAACTCAGCCCCGCACATCGAGGGTCAGATAAGGCGATGAGCTGATCTGGGGTCCGAGCCGGGACGGGCTGCAGACCGGGAGAAGTCGAATACAGATGAAACTTGGACTAGGCCTGTACCGCCACATGTTGACCGAGGAAAATTTCCGTTTCGCCCGGCAGGCCGGTGCGACGCATGTCGTGGCCCACTTGGTCGACTACTTCAGGGACGGCGCCCACGCCTCCATCGATAATCAGCCGACGGGCGACGACCGCGGCTGGGGGCGGGCCGGCGACCCCGACCGCATTTGGAGTTTGGAAGAGCTCCGAATGTTGAAACAAGCCGTCAACGCCGCTGGTCTCGAGCTGGCCGCCATCGAGAACTTCGATCCGGCCCACTGGCACGACGTCTTGCTTGACGGGCCCCAAAAGGCCAAGCAGTTGGAGAACCTCAAGGAGATCATCCGGCGACTGGGGGCGACGGGCATTCCCGTCATGGGCTACAACTTCAGCCTCACCGGTGTCTGCGGACGCACCGTAGGGCCGTATGCCCGGGGACAGGCTCTCTCCGTCGGTATGGAGGGAACCTTCGACAAGCCCATGCCCAAAGGCATGGTCTGGAATATGATTTATGATCCGCAGGCGCCGGCTGAACCACAACCACCGGTCACCCATGAGGAACTCTGGCGGCGACTGGAGGAGTTTCTGCGCGTCGTCCTACCGGTCGCTGAAGAAGTCGGAGTGCGGCTGGCGGCCCACGCCGAAGACCCTCCCTTGCCGACCATGCGCGGTCAACCCCGCCTGATTTACCAGCCTTACATGTACCGCCGCTTGCTGGCGATTTATCCCGGTCCGGCCAACGCGATCGAGCTCTGCGTGGGAACGCTGGCCGAAATGACGGAAGGAGACGTCTATGAAGCGGTCGACGAATATTCGCGGAGGGGAGCGGTGGCCTACGTCCATCTACGCAACGTGCGGGGCAAGGTGCCGCGTTATCGTGAGACGTTCATTGACGAAGGGGACGTCGACATCTTGCGCATCCTTCGTATTCTGAAGCGGAACGGGTTTGACGGCGTCATCATCCCGGACCACACGCCGCAGATGTCCTGCGCCGCTCCCTGGCATGCCGGAATGGCACACGCATTGGGGTACATCCGCGGGCTGCTTGAAACCCTGGAGAGGGAGGAGAACCAATGCTCCAAGAGCCTTTTTCCTTAAAGGGCGAAACAGCTCTGATAACCGGGGGCGGTACCGGCCTGGGCTTCGGCATTGCGCAATGTTTCGTGCAGTCGGGAGCTCGAGTCGTTCTGGTGGGAAGACGACCGCACGTTCTTCAGGAGGCGGCTCATCGACTTGGTGACACAGCCGACTGGATAGCCCATGACGTTTGCCAACTCGACGCCGCCGGCCGGCTGGCCGACGAAGCCGAGCGCCGTGTCGGGCCGCTTACCATTCTCGTCAACAATGCGGGAACTTCCGTCAAGAAACCCGCCGTCGAGACTAGTTTGGAAGAGTTCGAGTCGGTTCTTCGCGTCCACGTCACGGCGGCTTTCGCGCTCACTCGGGCGGTGCTTCCCCGCATGATGGAGCGAGGTCACGGCAACATCCTCTTTACGGCTTCCATGGCCAGCCTCTTCGGCATTCCCTATGTCGTCGCCTACTCGGCCGCCAAGTCGGCTTACCTGGGACTGGTACGCACCCTGGCAACGGAGGTCTCTTCGCATGGGGTACGGGTCAATGCAATCGCTCCGGGCTGGATCGAGACCCCCTTGTTCGGCCGGACGGTAGCGGGGGATCCGGAACGCTCGCGTCGGATCCTGCAACGCACCCCCATGGGTCGTTTCGGCGATCCGGAGGACGTCGGTTGGGCTGCGGTCTATCTTAGTTCACCCGCCGCCCGCTTTATAACCGGTACCGTCCTAACCGTGGACGGAGGAGTCAGCATCGGGTTTTGACTCAGAGGGAAAAGGCTCGTGCGCCCTACCGGCTACGAATCGAGCGAACCCATGCTTGATATCGGTCACACATTGGATCAGGGCTGCTCGACCGATCCGGTGGGCATCTCCTTGACCGCCCTGGACTCTTTCTCCTGTCTCAGCCGCTCGGCAATTTCCCGGTGGTGCTGTGCCTCCTCGGTACGACGCAGTCGAAAGTAGAGTCGGGCCAGCGTGACGTGACCCTCTTGAAAATCGGGAACCTGCTTGACGATGTCCTCCACGATGGGCAAAGCCTCATCAACGCGGTTCTGAAGGATGTATACCAACGCAATCTGGAAGCGCACGGCCAGATCCCCGGGACGAACTTTCAACGCTCTCGCAAAATGCTCCAATGCTTCTTCGTATCGCTGCTCCCGGTTGTATAGGTAAACTCCCAAGTAAAGGTTCGCGTTGTAGTCAAAGGGGTTGACTTCGAGCTCTTTACGGAAATAGGGGATGGCCTCGTCAAGACGCCCCGAATCGCGCAACGCCTTCGCAAAGAGACCGTTTACGGACGGGAGGTTGGGATTGAGCTCGACGGCCTTGCGAAATTCTTCCACCGCGCTGGTTATATCACCCCCCATCAGATAAGCGGTACCCAGCATGAGGTGAGCCTCGGCCGAATCACCTTTGCGGAGAATCCGATCCACCAACAATGAGCCCTTCTCAACCTCTCCCGTGCGGATCAGGGCCGTACCCAACAGATAGGTCAGGGCCATATCGTCGGGGTACCGGGCTTCGAAAGGCGTCAACAGCCGAACGATCTTGTCGTACTCACCCTGGCGCATCCAGCAGTCGCCAAGTAATAAGGCCGCCCGCAAATCGTCTGGGCGAGCGGCCAGGACTTCTTCCAGCTCCGCGGCCGCCCGGGAAAACTCCGCCATCTTGTAGTACGCAAGAGCAAGATTGAACCGAACCGCCGGCACATCCCGGCAGTTGCCGGACTTCACGGCCTGCTCGTATTCCTCTATAGCCCGGGAATACTCGCCGACCGCCACCAGGGCCGCCCCAAGGTTGGAGCGAACGTCACCGACGTTGGGAAACTGCGCCAAGAAGCGCTCATAGCCCTTGATCGCCGCAACATAGTCGCCGGCCTGGTGCCGGCGAACGGCCTCCTCCAGCAACGCGGCAGAATCCTCCGCCGCCTGTCGCCCCGCTCCCGGCGCTCGCACCGAACCCCACAGGGCGGCCGGCAGCAACATTGTGGCCAGGCACGCCCCAACCCACCGACCAGCCCCCATGATTTCGCACGTTAGCACATTCGGCCGCCTCCCTCCAAGACGACGGCGACAACCTCAAAAACCTCGAGCCCGGAGACATCGGTTGCGGTTAGAATGATAGACCGAGGCTAAGGTATGAGTCGATGGAGTTCTCGGTGTTCCATTTTCTGACGAAGTCCCG
>Ga0116188_1002976_pt1 | contig 12732 bp, 14 predicted proteins | sample AD_JPNTR2_MetaG_FD_89807 | JGI IMG/M metagenome (GOLD analysis project Ga0116188, IMG submission 89807) | Active sludge microbial communities of municipal wastewater-treating anaerobic digesters from Japan - AD_JPNTR2_MetaG | ecosystem: Engineered > Bioreactor > Anaerobic > Digestate | place...
CATACGGGGGAGACTGTGCTCTGACCCTACCAGATACCACTACAGCAGCATACGAGCATATTTAGATGAGCATGCTGATGTAGGTGTACCCATAGACCATCATGAGTACTTTGTGCAGCTGGGGAAAACGTTTGCTGAGAGGGTAGCAAAGTTTATGCGGTATGAGGAGTATTATCGGAAAAAATATTCGTATGTAGTGGATTGGGTGTAAAAAAAATAAGAAAAGGGGTCAGAGCATAATAATTCATTGACAATAAATAAACAACAGCACATCTATTAATAAATAAACACTCAATGGGGTTTTCCTGTGCATTCTAAAGAAAGTGCTATTTTACTTATCTCTTGTCCTGATAAAAAGGGGATCGTTTATAAAATATCACATTTTATATATTCCAATAATGGTAATATTTTACGATCTGACCAGCATGCAGATGAAGAGTCGGGAACTTTTTTCATGCGTATTGAATGGGACTTGGATGGTTTTGCCATAGAAAAAAACAAGATTATAAAAGCCTTTGAGCCAATTGCTGCTGAATACAGCATGAACTGGCAATTACATTTCTCAGCAAAACAGCAACGTACATCAATCTTTGTTTCAAAAATGGACCATTGCCTGTATGATATTCTCCTTAAGGCAAAAGAAGGTGAAATTGCCACTGATATTGCCTGTATCATCAGCAATCATGAATCATTAGGAACTATCGCCAAATATTTTAACATTCCTTTTTTTGTTTTCCAAAAAACAAAAGAAAATAAGTTACAGCAGGAACAAAAAGAATTAGCCGTACTTAAAGATTTTGACATTGATTGCATTGTGCTTGCCCGCTATATGCAGATACTATCTGCGCATTTTGTTTCACATTATCCTAACAAAATTATTAATATACACCATTCATTTTTGCCAGCATTCAAAGGTGCAAAACCATACCACCAGGCATATCAGCATGGTGTTAAAATCATTGGAGCCACCAGTCACTATGTTACCGAATTGTTAGACCAGGGGCCTATTATTGAGCAGGATGTTATACGGGTTTCGCATAAAGATTCAATTGAAGATATCATACGCAAAGGCAAAGATATTGAAAAACTGGTACTGTCCCGAGCACTTAAAAAACATTTGGAACATAAGGTACTGGTTTATGCAAATAAAACAATAGTGTTTGATTAAACTTTATCTGCTTCCCCCAAGGCATGCATCATATTTGGCAGCATGCTCATCCCGCAAAGGGACTTCACCTAACTCTTTATATATTTCAAACAGCAAAGAATATGCTTCACAGTGCGAGCTGTCAATTCCAATGGCCACTTTGCACAGGTCAATTGCCTGCTTGATAAAATACTCACGACGTTTTGGATGTTTAAACTCAAAATACATATGGGCAAGTGTCAAAAGAACATCAGTATCTTTAGGATATACTTTTTTGCAATCTTCAAGAATCTGGATAGCCATATCAATTTTTTTCTGTATTCTGTAATAATGGGAAAGCTGTACATACGCTTCCCTGTTTACAGGATTTATCTCAAGTATCTTTTTATAATGAGCCATAGCAACATTGGTATTATTATCTTTTTGAGCAGCTTGTGCTTTTTCAATTTCAGGTTTTGTTTGCTGTAGCGTTATTGCATTACACACAACAATATGGGAAGCTGCACTTTCATAATTTTTTTGCAGATTATATATAAGAACTAAATAATAATGGGCATACACATCATTTTTTTGGGCGATAGTTCTTTGTAAATGCTCAATTGCTTTTGAATATTCACTGAAAAAATAATATAATTTTCCAACTTCTAAATGAATGTCAGGCTGGTTGTCATTGATTTTTAGAGATTCTACAAAATATTGTAAGGCTCTGACCCTATCGTTGTAGTGATCCAGATAAATTTTTGCCAGTAAGTTTGCTGCTTCAAAATGTTTAGGGTCAGAGCTTAATGTTAATTCTAAACTTTCTACTGCATAATTATACATCTTGTATTTATACTGGATAAGAGCGCGTTTATAGTAATATGAAGCATCACTTCCAGCATATGAAGGTACATATGCATAGGCGATAGTTACTATGAAAAAACCAGTTGATAAAAATTTTTGTATTGACATTTTTAAAGCCGTTCATTAAGTGTACACGCATAACAATTGGTCAGGTAGCTCAGTCGGTAGAGCAGGGGACTGAAAATCCCCGTGTCGGCGGTTCGATTCCGTCCCTGACCAATTTTTTTATTTCAAGCAAAGGCTTTCCGTACTAATTCCGGGTGTGGTCCCCAGTAAAATTTGCAATAAAAAATATCTTCTTCTGTAGAAACTTCAAAAGTATATCCACTAAACCGATAGTTATCGGTATAATAGTCTTCATCTTTCTCAGCTTCTTCTAAAAATTTTAAAAATTCAAATAAAACATTATCTAAACAATAAGCAATAACCAAAGCAAGCGACATCTTCCACAACTTTTTAACATCCATAAAAAACTCATATTCATCCCCATACAATACTAAATGAAATCTCTTCCATGCTCCATTATTCCGTGGTCTATACTTTAGCTGCTTGAATTGCTTTATACGTGCCTTGTCGCAGTGTGCAGCAAATCCAATAAGAGCAGATAAAAATGTTCGTAATGACATTGAATGCTTTTTAGCCTGAGTTTTCAGTATTTCAAGATGATCATGTGAGATACAGGTAGTTGTTTCTATATACATTACATTCCCCCAAAGTATTTATTGTACTCTCACTATACACTAAAGCTAAATATTTGACAATAACTATTTTGCAATATCTTCCTTTAAACCTCTTACTCCTACTACGTTGAGGCTCTGACCCCATAGTGAATACCCATTGTACTAAAAATTTTCCAGTCCTTTTTTAATTTTTATCTACATAAGCGTATTAATAGATAGCTACACATATCTTACTGCAAGGAGCTATCTATGAGGAAGCTACTAGTATTCATAGTAACCTTTACACTTATTACATGCAGCAAGACCCAGAACAGTGATTTCTCGCTAAAATATCAGGATTTGCAGGGAAATGATGAAAAATGCATGGTGATTTACCATGCTAACGGTGCTTATGGTACACCACCTGTAGATACTCATGTATATAATGTCAATGACAGTGTTACTATTATAGAAAATCAAAATCTATATAAGGAAGGATATTACTTTATTGGCTGGAGCATGTGCCCCCAGTGCTCGCCACCCATTTATAAACCAGGACATACATTTACCATTACAGCATCAACCACGCTTTACGCATGTTTTACTACACCAGCTTACACAGTCATCTATTTACCTGGTGATGCAGATGGTGGAACAGCACCCATTGACAGTAACTATTACTGTACAGGTGAAAGCGCATATATACTGACAAATTCAGGAAATCTTTATAAACAGGGATATAGGTTCGATAGTTGGTTTAATGCCAACACTCAAAGCTATTATCAACCAGGCCAGTCAATCACAATCCAAAATAGCAACATAGAGCTTATCGTTCACTTCACTCCAAAACCATTTACCGTAACCTATGATGCAAACGGAGCTACCACAGGGACTGTTCCCATTGATACAATGTTTTACGAGCAAGGAGAGCTGGTAACTATCGCCCATAACACTGGGAATTTAGCAATCATCGATAGGGAAGGAGTATCATACTGTTTTGATTATTGGTGCGATAGTTTCGACAATGTCTACGTTCCTGGCTATACATATCCCATTGAAGAGTCTTTGGTATTATACGCTCACTTCAGACCTTTTGCTGTTGGGGATAGTGGTCCCTGTGGCGGATATGTGTTTTACGATAAAGGATATTACAGCGATGGCTGGCGTTATTTAGAAGCCATGCGCTATGATATCAATGCATCAGGAATTGTATGGGAACAGCAGCTTCAGGCAGGACAATACCGACAAACGGGAGCAACAGCTTCGGATGTTGGCACAGGATATGTAAATACCTGTACTATCATTCAGGTGCTGGGAGAAGGTGATTATGCAGCTTATGCATGTGCTAAATATTCTGATGGCTGGCACTTACCATCAAAAGACGAATTGCAGCTACTGTATCACTGTAAATCAATAATAGGCAATTTTATCAGTTACAATTACTGGAGTTCTACAGAGTCTACAACAAGCAAAGCCTGGTGTCAAAATTTTAACACTGGGACACAAAGCGCACAGTATAAAAATAATACTTATAGAGTGCGTGCAATCCGACAATTTTGAAATTGTTACCCTTTGTTTCTTGACAAAAAATATTTGAGATTCCACTATTTATTTTTAAACATTAAAAGATAGTTGGGCATATTTAATAAACGAGTGTTACTTGAATTTTACCAATGGTATACTACTTGATGAACATATTTCGATAGTATTTTGAACCATTGTGTGGCCATAATATCTAATGAGCATAATGAAATGTATAGCGAAAACACTTATTAGATGAGCCCAATTAATTTCATAGCGTGTAAAAAGAGGTTACCATGATAGATCCAAAGATTGTGCGCGAAAATATTGACCTTGTTAAGCACACATTAAAAATCCGTAAGATGGAAGATGCTGTTGATATTGCAAAGCTGGAAGAACTGGATAGTAAAAGGCGGTCCATTATTGCTAAGATTGATGAACTTAGAACACAGCGTAATTCACTTTCAAAACAGGTAGGTGCATTGAAACAAAAAGGGGAAAACCCTGTTGAATTGATGGAAAAAGTGCGCGGCATTGGCGATGAAATAAAAAAATACGAAGACGAGATTGCAAGCATAGAGGAAACATATAACACCATGATGCTTTCCATTCCCAATATGTTGCACGAATCAGTTCCCACAGGTAATGATGAAAATGACAATGTTGTAGTACGAACATGGGGGCAAAAACCACAGTTTGACTTTACACCAAAGCCCCACTATGACCTGGGCACGGAGCTTAATATCCTTGATTTTGAGCGAGGCGTTAAAATTGCAGGGGCACGCTTTTATGTGTATCGCGGATTAGCTGCACAGTTAGAACGCGCCATCATAAACTTTATGCTGGATTTACACACCAAGAAGCACGGCTATACTGAAATATTTGGCCCATTTATTGTGAATGATGAGAGCATGATTGGCACCGGCCAGTACCCAAAATTCATGGATGAGTACTACCGTATTGAGCGTGATGCATTATCCTTAATACCCACTGCGGAAGTTACTCTTACCAACCTGTACCGCGATGAAATTTTAGATGGCAAAGACTTGCCCATCTATGTCACCATGCAATCAGCCTGTTTCAGGCGTGAGGCAGGTGCTGCTGGTAAGGATACCCGCGGTCTTATACGTGTGCATCAGTTTCAGAAGGTTGAACTTGTTAAATTTGTTGAGCCTGAGACTTCATTTGATGAACTTGAAAAACTTGTGGCTGATGCTGAAGAAGTGTTGCAGCTACTCAAGTTGCATTACCGCGTTGTACTTTTGTGCAGTGCTGACACATCCGCTTCTTCATCCAAAACCTATGATATTGAAGTGTGGATGCCTGGATTAAACCGCTATGTAGAGATATCTTCATGTTCCAATTTTGTTGACTATCAGGCACGCCGTGCACGCATACGATATCGCAAAAAAGAAGGTGAAAAGCCAGTGTTTGTGCATACGCTCAATGGCTCAGGACTTGCTGCAGGGCGTACCCTTGCAGCCGTAATGGAAAATTATCAAACCAAGGATGGCACCATAACCATCCCTGATGTGTTGAAACCATATTTAGAAAAAACACTATAAATGTTGCAGGTACACACAACAACCTTTGCAGCTGCGCGACAGGCACTCGCTTTAGCGCTAGTGAAACAAAAAGAATGTTCTATAAGTATTGACCCTTTGGTGCAACAGCACATCCACTATAACCGCACGCTGCAGGCAATCGTTGAGGTATTACATCAACTGAACATTTCCTGCACATATCATAACGGTATCATCACTGTTTTGCCTCAGAAGCTGCCTGCATGCACAGCTACTATCACACTGCATTCATTTTGCCCTGTGACTGATATCTTTTTAACTATCGCACCCGCATTATCATGTAACAGCATACAGTCAGATATAACGTTCACAGGCGTCACCCATTGCCAGTACACCCATTCAACAGGTTTTATCCGCTTTGGCCTTGCCCCTGTGCTGTCACAGTTTGGGTGCTTTTTGCACATGGCCACAAAAAAATTTGGTTTTTATACAGTAACTGGCAATGCAGTAGCAAAAATATATCCACAGATAAAAAAAGAAATAGGGGCGATAGTTACCAATACAAGAATCACCGGCATACGTATATACATTGCCAACGTTGACCAGGAATTTGCCTTTCATCAAAAAAAAGAACTTTGCAAAGCACTGGCAGTAAGTGATGACAGTGTGAGTATCATGCAGGTAGCAAATGTTACCAATCACGGCAATGCAATCGATGTGTTTTTTAGCACTGGTGATATACCTTCAATGCTGTCATTTACCATGCCGCTGTATGATGATAATGGTAGTTTTGTATTTGAAGACACAATGATGCATGAATTTTTACATGCGGTTATAAACACATGTTTGCACAGTTATGAGTACATACCGCTGCCAATTGTGGAAGAAGCACTGCCGTTTTTACTTGCAGCAGGTTATGATGCTACTGTCGCACAAAAAATACAACCAAAGATTGTGGAAAGTGAAGTGTATACGATGTGTAAACAGTTTAGAGATTAATCCCCTATTCCTGTTTTTCTTCCTCTATTTCATTCAAAATCTTATCCAACTCCTTCTTCTTTTCTTTTTCCACAAGTACCTGCTCATTGGGGATAATCTTGAAATACTGCAATGTGTTGGTTAGCTTAAGAAGCCCCATGATCTCCTGATTTACATTCATCAGGAAAAAGTGATACCCTTTTGCATTAACTTCTTTCATGAGTTTAACAAGCCATCCCAGTGCAGAGCTGTTAATATAGGGAACCCGTTCAATATTCAGCACAACATTAATAAAATTATCTGGTAGAGTATCTTTTATTGCATCTTCAATTTCTGTAAAATTATCGTAGGTGATGTCTCCAGTTATGTCATAAATCACATAACCGTAATTTATGCGTTGTTCTACCTTCATAATGCTCTGACCCCAAAATAATTTATCTATTATTTCACGCCTCAAGTGCTAAGAACGCTAAAATGTACTGTGTACAAAGATTTTATAGCTTAACAACCTGTGTTTACTCTGCGTAAAACTATTTTACTCCATTTGCCCTGCATGTATTACTTGAGTTGCTGTCCCAAACCAATATCAGCCACCTTATTTATTCTTTCAACTAAATTGGCAACCAGTGTATCCTTATCATCAAAATATATTTCCACTGCCTGTTGCGGACACACCTGTACACAACGTCCACAGCCTTTGCAATCTTCACCTATCACAGCCATGCCATCTTTCATCTGTATGGCAGCAACAAAACAGCGCTGTGCACAGACACCACATCCATTGCATGCATCAAAATTAACACGAACTGTAACGCCCGGCAATTTTTTATATGCCTTATTGAGGTTTTCACCACGTTTCTTCATGTGCGTGCGGTACAGGCAACAGCAATCATCACAGAAACATATAAACATAAGCTTGTTAAACGGCACCGACCAGAATGCAACCGGGTCAATCCAGACATGCGCAACACTTGCCACAAGGCCAGCCTTTGCTGCTTTTGCAATATGTTCCAGAGCCTCCTGGGCAGTAGCCCTGTGCCCATGTGACGGATGAATCCTGTGGCTTGCCTCACCCAGTGCCATGCATCCAATGGTACGCGGATGGTTGGAGCAGTTCAAAAGACTTCTACAGATACATTCATCTAATATAAAGATATGGTTTACACGAGCAACCACCTCGCTTAACACCTGCACCGGGAGGGTGACACTTTTAGCAGGAGCTATCGCCACATTAATGGGAACTGCTGTTACTTCATTGTATGGATATTTAAAAAAAGGGTTTATGATGTGTTTTACAATGGGAACCGCACTCAGGCGCTTACCTAAAATCATAATTGGCCATGAAAGCGCTACCGCAATTTTTACAAATAATTTTGGTGGACCGTATCTGAACATGTGATTATCCTTTGAGTATACCTTTGTTAAACGGTAGCCACCACGTAAAGCCAAACAAAAATGTTTTGGTGGCGATAGTTACCGGCGACACTTTGCCCTTAAGGAGCTTAAGCGTGTATGGAATTTCTCCACAGTGCACTATCAACAGTGCAATAAGTAACACTGACCTGTAGTCTGACTCTGGAAACAAAAAAATAAGTGCAATAGCACATGCCCAGAGAACAAGCGCACCAATCATCAAAAAATACCAGAAATACTTGTGTGATGTCATGCGTTCCTCCAATGAGAATAATAAAAGTTATTCATACTGCACATACTGCCTGATGCGCGCATTTATTTCGTCTATTGCTGCATCAATGTTATCGATAGTTATTGTAGTTGCACCGTGAGGGCACACCTGAGCACACCTGCCACAACCTTTGCATATAGTATCGTTATGCACCGCTTTACCGTCAACAATACGTATTGCATCCATAAAGCATTCATCAACACAGGTGCCACACCCGGTGCATGCATCCAGATTTACCGATAGCGTAACCCCTTTAAAACGCACAATTGAACTGGCAGCCTCTTCTGGCAAATATTTACCTGAATTAAGTATGGTGCAACAACATCTGCAGCAAAAGCACATGGTTAAAAGCTTGCCAGTATCCTTTACTCCCCATATCAGATTGTCAATCTTTACCCTTCCTATCATGGGGATGAGCCCTTCGCCAACACACTTATGCAAATGAGCTATCGCTTCATCAACTCCAACGTGGGTTGCAATACGCGAATCAATTTCCATTGCACCCTGCCCCATAAGTAAACAGGCGTAGTCAATAGGGTGCTCTGTACACTGTTTTGCATCTCGGCATGTGCAGCGTTTAATAATTACTCTATGTGCTGAGCGTCTTATGATTTCTTCAACAATACGTAATGGCACAGGGGTACTTTGCGGAGCGATAGTTATGTTTATGGGCAAATAGGTAATATTTAGATTTTTTTTACTGAAAAAAGGCACCAGAGTTTTTGCAATCAAAGGGCCAATAATTTTACTCTGGGTGGCTTGAGCACTTATCCAGGTTATTGGCCATATCTTTGCAAGAACATACAGCCACCATCCGGGTCGTTTTGACATTTAACACCTCTTTATACTGAAAATTATTTATATGATAACCTGATCCTCTAAAAAAGTCTACTACTAAATTGTTTAGCAAGAGTTCTTTTGAAATAGCTCTGACCCCTTTTCTTATTTTTATTTTTTTTTACACCCACCCAAGTATCATGGAATACTTCTTTCGGTAATACTCCTCATACTTTATAAACTTTGCTACCCTCTCAGCAAACGTTTTCCCCAACTGCACAAAGTAATCATGATGGTCTATGGGTACTCCTACATCGGCATGCTCATCTAAATATGCTCGTATGCTGCTGTAGTGGTATCTGGTAGGGTCAGAGCATAATCTTCTCCGTATGGGATTATAGGCTAAATACCATAATAACCACAGCAAATAGTGAAACCCATCCTTTGCAAACTCTATGATGCTATCCTTATACCGCTCATTCCAGAATGGTCCCGTTCTTCCTGTTATTCTATTATACACTTCAGCAAACCGTGCCTTAATATACTGCACAATACGGGATATCGGAGCACCATCATCCAGTGTATGAATGACCAGGTGAATATGGTTATCCATAATACAGAAGGCAATGAGTTTAAAGTGATATTTAGCTTTCGCTTTGTTTAATATTTCTACAAAGCACGCTTTACAGTAGTCTTCCTGCAACATAGATTTCCATTCGATGCAGCGGGACGTGATGTGGTAGGTTAATCCTGGTAGCTGTACCCGTAATTTCCGAGCCATAGTATTCCTCCGTATATTTATAGTAAGATGAAAAATAAAGCTTTTACTGTATACAACGCTTCTGGTGGAAAAAATTAAAAAGATATATTGAAAATTTTGTAAATTTTAATGAAAAATTTGCAATACAGAGGGTCAGAGCATGGAAACGCACGCAGAGAACGCGTAGTACGCTCAAAAAATAGAGAAAAAAGGGGTCAGAGCTCTAAAGTTTCACAGGAAAAAGAGAATTTTAGGGTAAAAAAAATAGAGAGTGATTTCCTGTAAGATATAGTAAAAAGAGGAGGAAATCATGAGTAAAGTAAAGAATACCTACAGTCCAGAAGAAAAGGTAAGGATGGTGCTTGAGGGATTACAGTATCCGGATGGTATAGCAAAGTACTGTCGTAGCAAAGGGATACGGGACACACTTTTTTACAAATGGAATGGTCAACTTGAGAAGAATGCAAAGCTTATTTTTGCGCCACAGGCAAAAGAGACTGCCTTGGAAGTGCGGCTTAAGAATGAGTTAGGGCGCAAGGATGGAATAATCAGTGAGTTAGTAGCTGAGAATTTAGAATTAAAAAAAAAGCATGGGATATAGCAAAGGGAGCACATATAAAGGATCCGGCAAGGATAGATGATATCGTGACAACGGGAAAGCGGTATAAAGGATATGGGGTAACGCTTTTAGAATATTGCCAAAGGATAGGGATATCGTTGTCACGGTGGTACAGAATGGCAAGGGGTAGCTATAAAGAACTATCGCCAAAAGGGAAGAGGCAAATACCAGGGAATGCGTATACACTAATGGAAAAGGAAGAGGAAGCGATAGTTGAATATGCAGTAAATCATCCGCGGTATTTTCACCGTGAATTGACATATCGGATGATAGATGAAAATATTGTCTATACAAGTGTATCGACAGTGTACAGAATTTTGAAGAAAAATGGGCTCATTAAAGAAAATGGATATAAAAAACGGTATGGATGGGTGCATCGGTATAGCAATGAGGCAACAAGCCCTGATGAATTATGGCAGGCAGATATAACATATTTGGATTATAAGGGTAATGATGTATATCAGCTAACGTTTATAGATGTGTATTCACGATTTGTGGTGTTTACCAGGACACTGACGAATATGGAGGGCAAAACGGTGAAGGATGCATTTGAAACGTTTATCAGTAATAATGGAGGTACATTGAAGCAGAAGCCAAAATTGCAGACGGACAATGGGAGCAGTTTTGTGGGAGCAGAATTTCAGGATGTAGTGAAGAAGTTTATGGCAGAGCACATCAGGATACATCCATCGATGCCCACGGAGAATGTTATTATAGAACGGTGGCATCGTACATTTAAAGAGCTTTTGTATGAGATGGAAGAGCCTGATGATTTTAACGAATTGGAGATGATAACCCGTGAGGCGTGTAAATATTATAATTATAATCGGTATCACAAGTCATTACAGTACATGACACCGTATGAGTGGTACAGGGGCAACCCTGAGAAAATTGCTTATGAGAGAAAAATAAAGCTTGAAAAAGCACGTAGGAAGAGGAAAGTATATAATTTTATACAGGGAAAGTACTCTTTATCTTTAACCGCCCAAAATTCTCATTTTGTGTGAAACACTATACGATGGTAAATATTCAACGAACAAACAGTATGAAAATAGTTTAGAGGGATTTCAAAAGCTTGAGGATGAAATTTCAAAAGGAGATACTTCTGAAACTATCATAACGATGGAAGCAACGGGGATATATCATTTGCAAGCAGCATATTATTTTAGTGAAAAAGGGTATACGGTATCAGTAGTAAATCCATTGATAATAAAACGATATAGTGAGATGAAGATGCTACGGGCAAAAACGGATTCAGTGGACGCACGGACAATCGCAGAGTATGGATTTCATGAAAAACCATGGTATTTCATACAAAAAGATGACGGTAGAGATCATATTGTGCAGCTTTTAAAGCAAATAGACGCACTGCATACTATGCGAACAGAAAATAAAAATAGACTTCATGCTTTACAGAGGATACCCCATGCAGATACAAAAGCTCTAAAAATTTACCAGGAGATTGACACTATGCTAAAACGGAAGGAACAGGAAGCAGAGCAAAGAATAGATACAATAGCAAACGAGTTGTATGCTGATGTGTACAAACGTCTTTTAGCTATACCAGGAGTAGGCAAACGATTAGCATCACTGATACTGGGATTTTTTGGGGAATTTGAAAATTTTAGTAATGCCAAGCAGGTTTCGAGTTTTATAGGATTAAACCCATCAGCGAACCAATCGGGAGTATCGGTACATGGTAGAGGTGTTATATCGAAAAAGGGAAATAGGTACATGCGGAAAATATTTTATATGGCAGCATTATCAGCAAAAGAATACAATAAGACATGTAGGGAGCAATATAATCGTTTAATAAGCAATGGTAAGTGTAAAAAGGTAGCGTTAGTGGCGGTAGCAAATAAGCTGGCAAGGCAGATATTTGCAATTGTGAAAAATGGAATGATTTATGATCCATGGTATCAAAAAATTTAATTTTTTTTTGACATGGAACACAGTACATTCTGAGTCCCGACAAAGTCGGGACGAAGAATCTCATGATTATACCATTAGATTCTGCACCTCGATTTCATCAGGATGCTGTTATGTTAAGATTTCTCCTCACTGCGTTCGTCGAAATGACATGGTGAAAACGTATGTCAAAATGACAGTGTGAAACCGTTCATTGAAATAACATTGTATAAACGTTCATCAAAATAACAATGTTAAAAACATTTGTCGCAATACATTCTACGTGTCATTTCGAATCCCGATTTCATCGGGA
>Ga0116188_1002980_pt1 | contig 12723 bp, 8 predicted proteins | sample AD_JPNTR2_MetaG_FD_89807 | JGI IMG/M metagenome (GOLD analysis project Ga0116188, IMG submission 89807) | Active sludge microbial communities of municipal wastewater-treating anaerobic digesters from Japan - AD_JPNTR2_MetaG | ecosystem: Engineered > Bioreactor > Anaerobic > Digestate | place...
CAGGCGCACGGGTTCCGCGTCGACCAAAATTGGGGAGGACTGGTCAGACGGATCAACGCCGGCGAGCCGACCGAGTCAAAAGCTTGAACTTCCGGAGCTGCAAGCGATACTTTTTGGAAGCGAGAGGAGGGAAAGTGGAGAGACGAAGCGGCGAAAGAGCTGAGATCGACGACACGCCGAGCCCTGAGCCGCCGTCTTGCGAGCTCTTTCTCTGGGTTTTGAGCGGAGCAACCTGGTGGTTGTGCGCTCACTCGCTAACACTGCTTTTTCCCCTCCCCGGTCCTTGGCTACCCACCGAGATTGCAATCCCCATTGGAATCTTTATGGGAATCATCGGACGGTTCCTCCCGCGCCGCCGCGAGGGAACCGCTGTCTTGATTGTCACGGGCCTCGCCGCCGGAGCGGCCGCCGGCTGGAACTTCGCCCGGGGAGCCCCGCTGGGAGACCGCTTTCTGGCTCCCTCTCAAAATGACATTTTTCTGTCTATTGTGGTCTGTTCCGCTCTGGGCCTGGCCGCCAACGCAGGGATAGCTTGGGGCATGGCGAGATTGGGCCGAAGACCGATCCAGCTGCTGGCGGTCCTGCTTTTCCTGGTGTTAATCATGCTGGGCGGCGTCACCCTGGTTAACCTGATAACTGTCGCTCCCTCTTAAATCCGCCTGTAAAGCCCCCGGGGTACCACGGATTCGAAAGGGGCTCCGCCGGTCTGATTCTCCTGCCGACAAACTGAGCTCACGGGCGTCGGCGCGGAAAGTTCATGTCGGAAAGTCGGCGTTATAACCGATCGGTGCATCCTCGTTCCGGTCGGCGAGGACGACCTTAGGTTCCGCTGGGCGTCGGGTACGCTCCCGAGCGCCTCCCTGTGACCCGGTTCACCGGCGGATACCGTCTTGCCGGCTCCGGCCGACTCCGGCGCGCAGTGCGCTCCATTACTGCGTCGCCTGCCGAGATTCTCTACCGTCACTCGACTGCGTACGAAACAGTCTCTCAAAACCTGCCGTCGTTTCCTGCACCACCCGTTCCATCGGAAGCCCGCGGATCTCGGCCAACTTCGCGGCGACATATCGCACGTAGGCCGGTTCGTTGCGCCTTCCCCGTAAAGGCTCCGGAGCCAAATACGGCGAGTCGGTTTCCAACATGATCGACTCCAGGGGAACCTCGACGGCTGTCTCCCGCAAAGATTCCGCCTTTCGAAACGTCAACATTCCTCCAAAACCAAGCGAAAAGCCAAGCGACAAAGACTCGCAGGCGAACTCGGAAGATCCCGAGAAGCAGTGGACGACGCCCCGCAGCGAACCTGCCCGCCCCCCCTGAACCCTCACCTCTTCCCTTAGGATCGCAGCAGTCTCAGCTTCGGCCTCACGGGAGTGAACGATGACCGGCATTCGCCGCTCTTCCGCCCAAGCCAACTGACACCGAAACACCTCTACCTGCTGGCTGCGGGGACTGAAGTCGTAGTGAAAATCGAGGCCGATCTCGCCCACGGCCACGAAGCGGGAATCCGCCGTCGCCTCTTCTAGAACCACCTCGGTCTCCTCGGTCCAGTAGCGTGCATCGTGCGGATGAACTCCTAAGCCGGCATAGAGGCGAGCATCCCGCTCGAGGAGAGCATAAGCCTGGTCCAAGGTCCTGGTCGGTTCCTCCCCGAGGCACACTATGGTCAAAATCCGACCAACTCCGGCCTCCCACGCGCGCTCCAGGACCTGGGGCAGGTCGTCGGCAAACCGAGGATCGTCCAAGTGGGCATGAGAATCCACCAGCAACGTCATTTCAAACGTGCACCCGGCGGAACCTCTTCTTGAAAGGTAGCCAACACAGGTCTATCACCGACGGTTGCCGCCACGATCATTCCGTTGGATTCCACTCCCATGAGACGCACCGGCTGGAGATTCGCCACCAACACCACCAGACGGCCGGTTAACGATTCCGGAGAATACGCTTCTCCAATCCCGGCCACCACTTGACGCACTTCGTCGCCGATGTCCACCATCAATTTCAGCAGCTTTTTGGACTTCGGAATCCTCTCAGCCGAAATCACCCGTCCAACCCGCATATCAATCTTTGCGAAATCGTCGATCGCAATACGCGGCTTTTCCTCCCCAGTCGGAGCTTCCCCCAAGGAAGATCGTCCTTCGGAAGGGGAGTCCGAAGCGTGGACGAGGTCCAGGTCAAGACGGGGATAGACTACGTCGACCTTTCCCAGTCGGGTACCCGGCTTGAGAACGCCCCATTTGAGATCTTCCGGGCCCAGCCGGTCCACTTCGCCACCGATTCCCAGCTGCTCCAGCACGGCTCGAGCACCGCGTCGAAGAACCGGGCTGACCATCACGGCAATCAACCGTATCGTTTCCGCTGTGTTAAACAAAACGGTATTAAGCCGGGTCCGCTTGGAAGATTCTCGGGCCAACGCCCACGGCTCGTTGGCGACCAGGTAGCGATTCACCGCCGCCACCAACTCCCAGACCGTCTCCAAGGCCCGATTGATCTGAAGCCGATCAAACTGTTCCTTGTACAACTCGACGGTCTCCCGAGAAAAACGAATGAGCTCTACATCGCCTCCTTCGTCGTCACCCTTTTCGGGAATCACCCCCCCCGAATAGTTCTCAATCATCTTTAAGGTGCGATTGACGAGATTTCCGAAGTCGTTGGCCAGATCACTGTTGCAACGATTGACGAACGCCTCCCAGGAAAAGTCACCATCTCCGCCGATAGGAATCTCCCGCAGAAGAAAATACTTGATGTAATCAGGTGGGAACTTGGACAGCAGATCCCTGGCCGTAATAAAGTTCCCGCGAGATTTGGACATCTTCTCACCCTCGACGGTCCACCAGCCGTTGACCAGGATGTGACGGGGAGGTTCAAGACCGGCCGCCATTAGAAAGGCCGGCCAGTAGACGGCGTGAAAACGCAGGATGTCTTTTCCAATCAGTTGCACATCCGCCGGCCAGCGCTCGGCGAAGGCCGCAGGGTCGGTCCCGAAGCCCACCCCCGAGAGGTAACCCGTAAGGGCGTCAAACCAGACGTAGAAAATGTGCTCCGGATCATCGGGCAAGGGAATACCCCAGCGGAACGACGTCCGACTGATACTAACGTCTTTTAGGCCACTACGGACAAAACTGACGATCTCATTCATGCGCGACACCGGCAAGACAAAATCCGGGTGGCTCTCATAGAAGCGAAGGAGCCGTTCCTGAAACGCCGAGAGCTTAAAGAAGTAGCTCTCCTCCTTCATAAACTCGGTCGGCCTGCCGCAGTCGGGACAGTTCTTTTCGCCTTCTGGAGCGTACGCCTCACAGCTGACACAGTAATTCCCACTGTACTCGCCGAGATAGATGTGCCCCTTTTCCTTAATCCGCCGGGCTAGCTCCGTCACCGCCACCGTATGTCTCGGCTCGGTGGTCCGAATGAACGCATCGAACTTCAGCTCCATCTCCTCCCAGGTCCGCTGAAACTCGGCGGCATACCGGTCTGCCAGTTCCTGGGGCGTCAACCCGGCTTCCCGCGCCGCCCGTTCGATCTTTAGACCATGCTCGTCCGTGCCCGTAAGCGCACAAACCGGCAACCGCTGCAGCCGCTTGAATTCGGCGATCGCATCGGCGATCACCGTCGTGTAGACATGTCCCACATGAGGGACACCGTTGACATAGTAGAGGGGTGTAGTCAGATAGAACTGTTTTCCCATAACTTCATCTCATTCGCTCGCTCAAGCACTTGACGTCGAATCTCTTGGAAGCTTCTCCCCGCCAGAGCCGCCGTTCGGTGCACATCCTCGAACTCCGGCATCACCCGCAGCACCGACTTGCCGTAAAGAGCCACCTTACAGCGGACATCCCCCCACGGCGTCGGCACTACGGCACTACGTCGGGGCAGGACCCACCGCTCTTGTTCCAGGCGCCGTACTCCCAGGGTTGTGGTTTCTCGAAACAAAAGATCCACGAGCCGTGCCTCGTCCTCGGGTCGGCAGAGTACGGAAATGAGCTGCCCGGGACGACTCTTCTTCATCTGGATCGGAGTTAAGAAGGTATCCAGGGCGCCATGCTCAAGAGCCAGCTCCAGATACCTACCGACAAGCTCGCCGGTGGCATCATCGACGGCCGCCTGCAGCAGAAGCACCGTCTCGAGCGCGACATCTCCCGCAAGCTCCTGACCGGCGGCCGGTCCCACCTCACCCAGCAGCAATCTTAGCACGTTGGGCAATCCCACGACCTCACGATCCCCGGCCCCGTACCCGGCCTTCAGCAGCCGCACAGACCCCGGACTCCCCGGCTCAACCAAAGCGGCGATGATGGCGGCTCCGGTCGGAGTTGTCAATTCCCCCTCATTCTCTCCAAGGCGCACGGGAAAACCTTTCAACAGCTCCGCCGTGGCCGGCGCAGGAACACGCCAGGTGCCGTGCGAAAAGGTCACCTCACCTCCACCCAAATGAATGGTACGGGTGTGGAATCTCTCTACGCCGAGGAACTCGAAGCCGACGCACGAGCCGACGATATCTACGACGGCGTCCAGAGCCCCCACTTCATGGAAGTGGACATCCTCCAGAGAAGTCCCGTGAACCCTCGCCTCAGCTCGCCCCAGACACTCGAAGATGCGTACCGCCCTCCGGCGGACCCTCTCGGTCAGCTTGCTTTCGAGAATCAGGTCCCGGATTTCCGTGAATCCGCGGTGATTCCCCCGCTTCACGCCGGTGTCGGGTTCCAAGATGACGTGAGCGTTGACCGCACGTATGCCCCTGCGGCGTACTTCCTCCACCTCCAATCGATATCCTTCGAGAGGCAGCTTTTTCAACTCTCCCTGTACTACGTCCGGAGGTACGCCGAGGTCGAACAGGGCACCCAACGTCATGTCGCCGGCAATCCCATTGAATGGATCAAAGACCAAAAGCTTCACCACGACTCCATCCCAGTTCCCGCTCCGAGGAAACGAATTCCGCTATGATACTCCCCCATGTGGGAAGAGCGCGTCGCCGCGATTCGCGAGCATTTCCGACGGTTTCTCGAAGACTTTTATCGAATTACGGTTTCCCCGCCGGCGGTCGAGATCCCTCCGCGTTTGGAACTGGGAGATCTGGCGTTTACCTTTCCTTTTGAGCTGGCAAAGGTTCTCCGGCGCCCACCACACCAGATCGCCCGGGAGGTCACCGAAAAGATCGGACCGGTTCCTTTCATCGAACGCGTGGAAGCTGCACCCCCGGGCTTCATCAATCTCTACCTGGATCGCGGCAGATGGTTTCTCGACCTCTGTCTTTGGCTACGACAGTCTCCTCCCAAACCCGGCGGCCCCAAGGTCATTGTGGAGCACACCAACATCAATCCGAACAAGGCGGCCCATATTGGACACCTGCGGAACGCCGTTCTGGGCGATACATTCGTCCGGCATCTCCGAGCCCTCGGCCGCCGCCTCGAAGTGCAGAATTATATCGACAACACGGGGGTCCAAGTAGCCGACGTCGTGGTCGGGTTTTATCACCTGAGAGGTATGACGTTGGAGCAGGTGGCGGCGATCCCGGAACCCTTCGATTACTACTGCTGGGACCTTTACGCCGAGGTTTCGGAGTGGTACGAAGAAGACCCCGGGCGTCACCAGCTTCGTTTGGAAGCACTGGAAGCCATCGAACACGGCCGTGATCCCCTTTTCAGTCTGGCCGCCCACGTCTCCGACCGCATCGTGCTCGCTCACCTGAAAACGATGGAGCGCATCGACATCCGCTACGACGTGCTTCCGCGGGAAAGCGAAATCCTCCATCTGCGCTTTTGGGAAGAGGCTTTCCGACTGCTGCGGGAAAGAGGTGCCGTTACTCTCGCCGAGGAAGGACCCAACAAAGGCTGCTGGGTGATGACGCTGCCTCCGGCCGAGGGTCAGCCGGAGGAAACCAAGATCATCGTACGCAGTAACGGCACCGTGACGTACGTGGGAAAAGATATTGCTTATCAGCTCTGGAAATTGGGCCTGCTCGGAAAAACGTTTCACTACCGTCCCTTTTACACCTATGCCGACGGACACGTCGCGTGGGTGACCAGCACCAAGCCCTTCGACGGCGAAGAACCTCACTTTGGAAACGGCCACGAAGTGTATAACGTGATCGATGTACGCCAGTCCTACTTGCAGCGGGTGGTGGCCCAGGGGGTGCGCAGCCTCGGTTACGAGGCGGAGGCGGATCGTTCGATCCACTTCTCTTACGAAATGGTGGCCCTGTCGCCTCGCTGTTGCCAAGCTCTCGGCATCGAACTCAGCGAAGAGGATCAGCGGAGATCCTACGTAGAAGTTTCCGGCCGCAGGGGGCTGGGTGTCAAGGCCGACGACCTGCTGAACATCCTGTTCGAGCGTTCGCTCCAGGAGGTGGAGAAGCGCCAGGGTGATTTGACCTCGGAACAGCGCGAGAGCATCGCGCGATGTATCGCGGTGGGAGCGCTCCGCTATTTCATGCTGAAATACACCCGTAATTCGGTAATTGCCTTCGATTTCGACGAAGCTCTCAGCTTCGAAGGGGAGACGGGGCCCTACCTGCAGTACACGATCGTGCGGTCGAACAACATCTTTCGAAAACTGGCCGAGCGTGACGCCGGCTGGAGTGGAAAGCAGCTTGAAGAGATGATCGGGCACCCACCCGAGGATGATCGCCTCCGCCGATGGCTTGCCGACGATAAGATCTGGGCTTTGCTTCGAGAGGTGTCCCGGCTTTCCGAAGTAACAGGCCAATCGGTCGGCACTCTAGAGCTCTCTACGACCGCCCGTCATGCCTTTAATGTGGCCCAACAGCTCAATCTCTTTTATCATAATTACCATATCTTGTCGGAGGAAGAACCGGAACGTCGGGTTTTCTATCTGCTGGTCGTAGACACCGCCCAGCGAGGCTTGAGAAAGCTGCTGGATCTTCTGGGAATCGACGTTCCAGAACGGATGTGACCCGCTACAGAATCTACTTCGGCTTAGTCCTGGGCTTGCTGTGGAGTTTCCCGGCTCCAGCCGCGGCGGAGACCGAGGAACCCGATCTGCCTCTGAACGAGTTGCTCGGCAACCGTGAGTATCGGCTCTTTCAAGAGAAAGAGAGGTATCGGGACCGTCTACAGATCTTACGCAGAGCCGTCGAGGGTCGCGCCCACCTTTTGCCTGAACAGATCGAGGATCATACGCTCGACGCCGTCAACCGTACTCTTTACGAACTCCGCTCACTGGTTCGGCACGCTTTGCGGCTGTCCGAAGCCGAAACCAATCAGAAGGAGCTCCAGCATCGGGAGGTCAAGCAACTCGAAATCCGTTTGCGCAAGCTGACGACCGAACTTTACGACTGGTCGATGGCTGTTCCGCTGGAGAACCGCGACTCCTTCGAGGAGACTCGCTCCGCAGTTGAAAAACTGCGCAACCGCTTACTCAGACAGCTGTTCGGGTCAGCTCTGGGAGAACCCGTAGGTGCTTCCGCCATGCCTTCTTCGCTCCAAAGTTCCTTCCTGCCCGTCGGGTCTGGAAGCGCTGGGGCAGCAAGCGCCCAGAGTCTTCTGGATTTAGACAAGTTTACCGAAGAGGAGTTCCGCAAGATCCAGTACACTACAAAGCTGTCGAAACGCATCGACGTCTTTGTAGACATCGCACGGCGTCGCCTCGACGAAATCGAGCGGCGGCGGGACAACCGAGACGAGGAAGAGGAGGAGCCGAATCCTCTGGAGTTCTACACCTACCAGGAGCTTCTTCACGCCTACAATCGGGCACTCGACAGTGCGATGGCCAACATCGACGAACGGGCCACGCGCCGCCTCGACGAGGAGAAGGAAATCCGTAAGGCTTTGCAGAACCTGGGGAAGCACTTGCAGGAGATGGCGGACCGGCTCAACGCCTTGCAACCTTTCATCCGGGAACAGCGCGACGAAGCGCTCGCCGAAACTTACGAGGAGGCTCTGCGTCTCACCGACATCGCCCAGAAGGGTGTGCAGTTCGGGCTGGGTGCACCGCCCGAGTGATCATTCGGGTCGGCGGCTGTTTCTCTCCCTCGGCTCCGGCTGAAAGCGCGTCCTCGGAAGCAGACAGGGTCAACGCTACCGGCTGAGTTCGACCACGGGTTCGGGATCGCAATCGTCCGCTCACTCAAGCCGAGTCTCGAAGCGAAAAAGGGACACTCCACTTCGATCTCACTTCGATCAGACCGCCCTTCCACCGAATTCACGCAAATGAAGCCGTGAGCGAGCCGCCTCCGCAATGTCTCGTCAAGCTTGTTGCGTTTTCCAGGTCCAAGGCTCACGGGACGGCCGCGACCGCAACGCATTCGCTTCAGGATCATCCAGGAAAGACCCGTCGGCGGGATTCAAGCGCAACGGGCGCTGCAGAAGCCAGGCCAAAGCGGCGGCGTGGCACGCGATGTGTGCAGTTCGCATCACGCCTTGGTGGGCGGCCGGCCTACGCCGGCTGCGCACCGACCTGAAGAAATCCACGGCGTGCGCCTTGACTTGCAGACCGCCGACCGGAGTCGGAGGCGGAGGAAGCTCCTCTTTGAGGGTGGCCGGATGGACTTCGATACCACCCGAGTCTCCCGTTTCCACCCAGCCCTCCTCTCCGACGAACCGAACCGGACAAGTGCCGAGATCTTGAATCCAGCCCGGCCGCTCTCCGAACGGTGTGGCCAAAAAGTCAATCACCACTTTCACTCCACTCGGATAGACAGCCGTCACTCGATTCGGCCCCGGCCGGTACTCGATCGGCATGGTCTCGTCGGCTCCGACGGCCCACTGACACAAATCCACCGTGTGCGCACCCCAGTCGAGAAGGCGGCATCCCGAATCAAAATCCCAATATCCCCGCCAATCTCCCTGGACATAGCGGGCATTGTAGGGTCGCCAAGGAGCGGGCCCCAACCATAGATCCCAGTCGACCACCTCCTCCGGCGGTCTGGGCTCTCCGGGAAGCCAAGCCGTCTTCACTTCCGGCTGGTAGGCGGAAGCAAACAAGGTGTGAATGCGCCCCAGCTTGCCGCTCTGGGCCAAATGCACCGCCTGCTGAAAATTCCCGATGTTCCGCCTTTGGGTTCCCGCCTGGAAAATCCGTCCCGTCCGGTCGAAGCAATCCGCCAACCGCCGGCACCACTCCATCGTCAACCCGCACGGCTTCTCGGAGTACACGTCCTTTCCCGCCTCGGCGGCCATGATCGAAGCCAAGGCATGCCAGCGGTCTCCGGTGGCAACCAATACCGCATCGATGTCATCCCGGATCAAAAGGTCCCGAAAGTCCCGCACGGCCACACAATCTCGGTTTCCGTAGTACCGGTTGACCATCTCGCGAGCCTCTTCGCGGCGATCGAGCTGAACGTCGCACACGGCCACACATTGGACCTCAGGCAATTCCAGCATCTCGGCTAATACGTACCGGCCTCGAGGGCCGAAGCCTATGCCGGCCAACGTGACGCGGTCTCCGGCTGAAACCGTTCCGTTCCAACCCAGGACCCGCTCAGACAAGATCATCGGAGCAGCCAGTGAAACCGTGCTCGCTAAGAACCGCCGGCGATCGGTTTGCCGCATCTCGCCAAACCTCCTTTCCCACCCGCCTGAGCCCCCCGACTCGACGAGTAGTCTCGCGGAACGGACCTTCGGTTGCAAGCCGGACAGTCTCGTAACATGTCTTGACCCAAGTTTGCGGCGGCCGGGGGAAACGGCCTCGAACACGCGCATCCCACGAGACGTTAGGAGGCAACAGATCCAACCGAGGTTCTTAAACCGAGCAATCTGCGGAATTTCTAGGATCCGCAGTGCCCGAGACTTCTTGAGGCCGGCACGTTCGGGAGAGGTGGAAACCTCCACTTCTTCGCTCTCTCGAGCCCTTCGAATTGCCGCTTCGAGAATTTGGACATCCGAAGCCGTGAGAAGTCCCTCACAACGAGAAATTGCGAGCCGGCTCGAGACAGCTCCAGTTGATCTTCCGCCCGCAAACCCAGAACGACACTCGAAGGCTTCGGGGGCCGTCTTTCAGTCCGCCATCCACTTCAGGACAGGCCCACGGCCGGACGATTCTACGGTACCTCTTACGCCTCCAGCAGCTCGAAGCGCTCAATGTGCATCAAGGGATCTCCTACCACCGTCACCTTCTTTTCAATCAACGACTGAATAGCGTCAACCACCATCCGTTCACTGGTCTTCAGCCCTTGTGCCACATCCGGATGGCAACGCACAATCAGCTCTCCACCCGGGTTAAAGCTATCGGAAAGTCGTCGCACTTCGTCGTAGAGGGCTAGACAGACGGTTCGGATCGACTTCGTCAGACCGGCCCCCTCGCAGTAATGACAGGGTTGACAGAGTGTTCGCTCCAGCGACTGCCGAACCCGCTTGCGGGTAATGGCAACCAACCCGAATTCATTGAACGGAAGCACCTTTGAAGGAGCCTTATCCTTACGCAACTCGGTCATCAAGGTTTCCCAGACCCTTTGTCGATTGCGCGGGTCGTCCATGTCGATAAAGTCGATAATGATGATTCCTCCCAAATCTCTAAGGCGGATCTGACGTACCACTTCCCGTACCGCGTCCAAATTCGTCTGAGCGATGGTATCCTCCAGCGATTGCGTGCGCCCAACGTACTTTCCCGTATTAACATCCACGGCCACGAGTGCTTCAGTCTGATTGATAACGATGTAGCCTCCGCTCTTCAACCACACTTTGCTCTTAAGCGCTTTCTCGATTTCGGCGGTGATGTTGAAAGCATCGAAGATCGGCGCTTTCCCCGAATAAAGGCGAACCCGACCGGACAACCCGGGATTGAACGACGAAACGAATTCCACTACAGCCTGGAATTCGTCCTCGTCATCGACTCGGATCGACCGATACTCGTCGCTGAGGTAATCCCGCAGAACCCTCTCCACCAGTCCGAGGTCCGCATGTAGTAATGCCGGAGCCGAGGTTTGCTCGGCCTTTTGCCGGATCTGCTCCCACAGACGGGTGAGATAGAGCACGTCTTGCTTGAGTTCCTCGTGACTCTTCCCCTCCGCGGCGGTCCGCACAATGAACCCACATTGCACTTCTCCCCGCAGTTCCAGAACGATCTGCCGCAGGCGTTGCCGTTCTTTCGGCGATTCAATCCGGCGTGAGACTCCGACATGGTTGACGGTAGGCATGAAGACGATGAACCGGCCGGGCAGTACGATGTGGGAGGTGACACGGGGTCCTTTCCGACCGATGGATTCCTTCGTGACCTGAACCAAGATCTCCTGGCCGGCCTTCAAAGAGGTTCTTTCTCCACGCGAATTTTTGCCGTCGTCTTGCTTTTTCGCAGGAGCACGACTGCTTGACCGCACTCTCGCCAGCTTATCCAGACGGGGCGGCTCCGCCATGACCACCTCGGCGAACTCGTCCTTTCGTGCGTCGAGCTCGAGAAGCTCCGGCAGGATGGAGAGGGACGAAGTCCTCCGACCGGCGGGGAGTCTCCCCGGGTCGGGTTCACCAACGACCTCCGCGTCAAGCTCGAAGGGCAAGATCAGAGGTACCGACAACTTGGCCGGCCGGAAAGCCGACTCCTCCGCCACGAGAGGCGCCGGTTCCATACGTAGACTTCGCCGCTCGTTTCGCGCTTCCTCCGAGACGGCGGACGCAGCAGGGACCGAAGGGATCTCGGGACTTGGTACGGTCACCGGCACTTCTTCGGCACCCAACGGCCTCTGGGTCGGCGTCGGCTGCCTGCCTCGGCGTCGGGACCGGGAACGCTGCTTACCCGACTCCAGTATTTCAGGTCCGGTTTGAGCAGGGGCTGTCTCGGTACCGCTTCCCCCAAAGTCGGCGGGACCTACGAGGTCGGAAAACGCTTCATAGTCCTCAAAGAAGTCCCCCAGGTATAAAAACGCACTCTGCTCTAACCCAATGTCGACGAAGGCGGCTTGCATTCCGGGAAGAACTCGGACGACACGTCCCTTATAGACGTTCCCCAGTACTCCGCCCGTTTGACCTCTCTCGATGAAGAGCTGGGCAAGTTGTTCATCCTCCAGAATTGCGATCTTCTTTTCCAAGCCGCCGGCACTAATGATCAAATCCTTGACCATTCACATCTCCCGGCGACGGGCGCATAGGCGCCGGTCACATCAAAGGGATACTTCCTACAGACCCGCCCGGCCTTGCCTCACTCTACCAACCCCGACCGCAGCCGGTCCGACTTCCCACGTAAGGCAAGCACGCTCCTGGACCCGGTTCATCATAGGGTACATGTCTGCCCCGATCGGATGACCGGGGCGACGGGCTCAATGCTCTACTCGGCTGCAGGAATCTCCCATAAATTGAGTTATCCGAAACGTAAAACCAAACTCTCTATCAAGTGCCGGGCCGAAGCCGCTCCTCGCGGCGCGACCGGTCGCTTTCCGCTTCCACCACGCCCTTCCCGCCACAGACCTCCCGGAGCTTTGTATTACCGGGCGGTGCGACTCTCAGGCGTGGGCAATCCGCCTACTCCCGACAGCCTATTATGGCAGATGAGCATGGGGACAACCGAACCAGCCCCGGCTCCACATCCCCCGTCTCTTTTCGGGCGGCTCTCTCATGCGTACAAGTAGCGCCGCAGACTGACGCCGGCCACCAGACCCAGCGCCCCGAAAGTGGTCAACAACGAGGAACCGCCGTAGCTGAGCAGAGGCAACGGGATTCCGATCGGTGGCAACACCCCCAAGCTCATTCCTACATTGACGACCACATGAGCCCCCAGGTACCAGGCGACTCCGGCCGCCAGTAATAGTCCTTCCCGGTCGCGAGCCTGCTGACCGATCTCAGCGAC